>Ga0196971_1000380_pt1 | contig 36451 bp, 29 predicted proteins | sample S1v_1013CmetaG_FD_148660 | JGI IMG/M metagenome (GOLD analysis project Ga0196971, IMG submission 148660) | Soil microbial communities from Anza Borrego desert, Southern California, United States - S1+v_10-13C | ecosystem: Environmental > Terrestrial > Soil > Desert | place: USA: California...
GATGCAGCTGACCGGCTCCGTGACCGGCACCTATACCGGCCCGATCATCCGCAACAGGACCACCTCGACCGGTACCACCAACTCGGTGCTCGTCGCCTCCAACCTGGCTGCACTGCAAAACATGGGCGCCTTGCCAGGCTACTTCACGGTCATGTCAGAACCAGCGCCAGCACCTGTTCCGGCACCTGCTCCTGTAGCTTCAAATCCGACACCCGCCGCTCCAGCACCTACTTCATCGGCGCCTCCGCAGACTTCTAATATCTGTTGAGAATTGGTTTGCTACTAGCAAAGCTGGCTTCGCAGCCTGGGCCAGTCACCTCTCTTCGTCCGAAGTTATCCGCTTCGAGTGGCAAAAAGAGAAGTTGATAGTGGTTCGTCCCGAGGGCGTCTATTCCGATACAACACAACGTGTAGACGGTGATAGACGCCCTGAAAGACATAGCGGCCGGGATATGTCCATTGGCATTTTGTGTTTTTCCACAATGGCGCCGCATGATGCAAGTACCCGATCGACTGGCAGTTCTCGAATGCAAACGCAGGCAATTCAGCTGCTGCGTTGGGTACGATATTTCTCTAACTAGTGAAAATGCTTCCGAGAGGGATTGGGTGGCCCATCAGAGAGATAGGGGTTGCCGGACCGTTTTCGCTTTTAAGTAATTGTTCAGGGATATTTGCTACGGAAATAAGCAGGTAGCTCCGACATGTTTAATTCTCGCGTAGCCAGCTCGGAGGCAATGTAAATTGTTCCCGACGATGTGGACCGGGAAGGACTATGAATCAGACGCCCTGGCAAACGGCCTCGAACACTACCGCGCAAGACGATCTGATCCCATCCTCGAGCAGTGGAAGGCAAGATCGCAGTGCTGGGCAGCTCATGGTCGAACACGAACACATTTGTCGGCGTGTGGCCACGCTTTAAGTTATTGACGGTGACAGCAGCATTGACCTTGCGTATATAGCCGAGTCGTTCGCTCTTCACATGATAGAAGTGGACAAGAGCACTGTGGTTTCCAACGCCGGAGACATCGAGATCAATGTGGACGTTTTCAACATTTCCCTCACTTTCCCCTTCGCATGCGAGGGCAATAAAACCATTACTGCCCGGGGCGTCAGCCGTATGACTCATCCTTATCTTTATGTGTGCATTCTTGAGTCCGAAAGAAATGCACCCTCTGCGCACGTTCCGGCAGATTAGATCCACTCTTGCGTTATCTCCGACATAAGTAAGACCTGCCCCGTAATAAGCGTTTTCCACCGTACCGTGGAGACTGATATCTTTCATGAGATACCGGTTAACGCCATGCTGCTGAGACTGAAACAATCCGACGGCGCCGTTAACATAACAGTCAACCATCGTGAAACCGCTGCAGGGTCGATTCGCTTCCGCCTTCACGCAATACATGCCGCGCCAGTCCACATCACCGTCGTAGCCGGCATCATTGAAGCTTGCCCCAGCCACTTTGACGTTATTCGGGTTAAAAAAGTAGAACAGAAGAGGTATGACCTTTTTTGTCGTTTTCAGCCTGAACGTAGCACCATAGGCAGATATAACGACATTTTGCAGATCGTCGACAGAGATAACTCTGCCCCCCGAAGAACAATCACCGAAATCGTATATACCGGGTGGGACAACCAGCTCGCCACCTCCGGCCAACTTCAGATGTGCGAACGCCTGCTCAAAGGAATCTATTAGCACCTCCGGAGATGCCCCTGGCACACCACCAAAAGTTGCCAAGCTGATCTTTGCGCGGTTTGCGGGCTTCTCCGAGCGCGCTACGCCGCGGCGCGGCACGTTAAGAACTAGTGCCGCCACCCCACCAAGCAGCAGCCTTCGCCGCCGTTCGCCCATGCTCATACTGCAAGAATCATTCATGTTCAATTCACGTTTCTGCAACCAAAGAGGCAGGACCAGCGCGACGGCACGGTTCGCATTGATCGCATCGCGACACGGGGTTATTCGCACTATCGAGCAAAGAATAGCAATTCAGCTTTCTCTGAACTTCCGACATTTCATTAAACATCAGCACATCAATTATCGAGAGCAGCGGCACAAATTCATTGCCAAACTGGGGATAGGAAATATCGTTAATCCTGTGGAAGACTAATTTCAGTCCATGCTCTTCAAACAGATCGAAATCGTAGAGATCGACTCCCCCGATCAAATTGATATAGACCTCTCCGTTCAGCTTTTTCGCTGTCTTGATAACCCTGTCCTGTTTGTCGACGACCTCGCCTATGCATAAATCCGATGCAATGACGATCTCCGTTTTTATGCCGAGGTACTCAGCGATTCGCCTGATCGAATGCTCTGCATACTTGGCGAGACTTTTCTCGGGGTACTTGAAGAGTGCTTCCAGAAATGGAATGACCTTCTTATACTGCGGCGCCCTGGCATAGGCGTTGAAAATTACCCTCAACAGCTTATCCGCTTCAGCCGAGAAATCGTCACTTAAAACCCTTTCATTAATCCTGGAAAGATACTTTCCTTTCTTGAGCGGAAAGGTAATCAGCTTGTCCGTCCCATTCATCAGGATTCTGTTTCTGTTGATCCAGGATTCCTTAACATATTGGAGGTCGTCCCCCAGCACAAATACGTCTACTGCAGACATCAACTGAAAATAGCCAAGATATGGAAATAGATACGGCTGCATCATTCCAATCTTTTTTTTGGTCATATTCATATCTCTGAAATTCAACCTGAAACCATACGACTGTTGAAGGTCTGGATGGGCTGACGCACACGCCGGTTATGCTCTGCCAGTGATGCGATTGGCCGCTACCCGCCCCAAGGAGACTGTACGCCGAGATGCAGGGCGATTTCATGCGCTCGGTTAAGTAAGTTGGGGAATCAACGTGTCGCCGAATCTGCATCGGCGGCGAAATATTGGTGGAGGGAGCTGGATTCGAACCAGCGAACTCACAAGAGGGCAGATTTACAGTCTGCTGCCTTTAACCACTCGGCCACCCCTCCACATGAAAACTACCAAAACGGCTTCTGGAAAATCATCGTTTGAGTATTGGGGTGCCAGCCATTCTTCTTCCATATCGGCTTGTAGCCCGCAGCGCGAATTTCGTTCGCATGAACTGGATTGTTATAGATGATTACGGCGTCCGTCTTACTGAGCTTTGCAAGCACATTGCGCAGAATCCCCTTGTCAAAAGGGTTGTACATATACGCAATCACTTTAGAACCAAGGCCAGCATAGTCAAACTCCATTGCGTCTCCACACGTAAAGGAAATGTCATCGAACAGGCCCAATATCCGTTGGTTGTCGTTTGCGACCTGGATGAATGGATCGTAAAAATCGAGGCCGACGAGGCGTTGCTTCAATCCGGACTTTTTCAGGAAAAGAGCCCACGAAAGAACTGCCTTCCCTTTCCCGCATCCTAGATCGATGAACGAATAGTTTTCGAACGTGTCGCCGAATTTTTCGCGCAACACGTCAAACGCAATCCGAATTTCTTTCGTCCAGGAGCAGCGATAAGGTGTGTAGAAATTGACTTCTTTTGCGTTGCTCAGGTATTCCTCGTTAACGGCTGACTTGTGGGTGTCTGTGCCGTGAATGAGATCGAAGGCATGCGCCTGAAGAAAATAGTTCAATGGAAGTTTGATCCCCCTGGCTTTAAACATCCGCCAGTAATCTGTCAGACCAAATTCCGAACTTTGCATAGATGAACTCACCGCATTGATCATTTATGCCCCTTTATGAATTTGGTGCGCCTATCTTGCATCAGCATCGCGACAGATCGCTTGATGCGCCACAAATTGCCTTGGCATGGCTTGGGACAACGTTTCCTGTCGTGACGCGCGCGTAGATTCAGACGTGCCGGGTGTGGATCGGACATGCGATGAAGGTGTAGATAATGAGATTGAGCAGCGTGGATATGGCTCTATTGCGGCTTACGCGCGATCTATTGCCGCAGCATGTTGAGCAGGTATTCGCCATAGCCGTTCTTCGTCAAAGGGTCTGCCAGGCGTTCGACATGCTCTGCCGTGATCCACTGCTGACGATATGCGATCTCCTCCGGGCAGGCCACCATCAACCCCTGGCGCTTCTGCAACGTGGCGATGAACTGTCCCGCATCCAGGAGCGACTCGTGCGTGCCGGTATCGAGCCAGGCAATTCCGCGGCTGAGGATTTCCACATTCAGCTTATCCATCTCCAGATAGCATTTGTTCACAGTGGTGATCTCCAGTTCGCCACGTGCCGATGGTCGGATACCGGCAGCAATATCGCAAACCTGGTTGTCGTAAAAATACAGGCCGGTAACCGCATAGTTGGAGCGCGGATTGACCGGCTTTTCCTCAATCGACAAGGCACGAAACTCCCGGTCAAAGTCAACCACGCCGTAACGCTCAGGATCATGCACATGATAGGCAAAGATGCTGGCACCGTTCGGCTGCGCATTGGCACGCCGCAGTTTGCTTACCAGTTCATGTCCGTAAAAAATGTTATCGCCGAGGACCAATGCACTGGGATGATTGTCGACAAAGCCCCGGCCGATGATGAAGGCCTGTGCCAGGCCCTCTGGACGCGGCTGCACTGCATACTGAATGTTGAGCCCCCACTGACTACCGTCTGCCAGCAAGTCCTGGAAGCGCGGCGTGTCTTCCAGTGTGGAGATCACGAGAATATCCCGAATGCCAGACAACATCAGCGTCGTAAGCGGGTAGTAAATCATTGGCTTGTCATACACAGGCATCAACTGCTTCGACACTGCGCGCGTTACCGGATACAAGCGCGTACCGGAACCACCGGCCAAAATGATGCCTTTGCGTTGGGTGCTATTTTCAATAGTCATGGCCATGCAAGTGGGTTATGAATCGATGCTGTTGCGCCGGCCGCACCGGCTAAGCGATTCTATAAATTGTTTTCAGGTTGGCTATTGCGCCAAAGCAGACGCCTTGGATCGCTTGCGAACAAATGCTGCATGCAGCCCTGATTCGGGCTGGAATGGCGCGACAGACAGAGACGGTCCGGAACCGGGCCGTTTACTGTTCGGGGTAGGGCGAAAATTTCGCCAAGTGAAGTGAAAGCAGCAGCGGAGTTCGCTGCTGCAATGGAGGTCAGGTTCCGTACTGCGTGCGGATCCAGTCTCGATAGGCGCCGCTGATCACGTTCTTGACCCAGCTCGTGTTTTCCAAGTACCACACAACCGTCTTGCGAATGCCGGTCTCGAAGGTTTCGTCTGGCATCCAGCAGAGTTCGCGTTCTATCTTGGATGCGTCGATCGCATAACGCCGATCATGACCCGGCCTGTCCTGCACGAACGCGATCTGCGCCGCATAGGAATTGCCGTCCGCGCGTGGCTTGAGTTCGTCCAGGATTGTGCAGATGGTGTTCACGACTTCCAAGTTCGTCTTTTCATTTCGACCACCGATGTTATAGGTCTCGCCCAGCACACCGGCGTCCAGCACGCGTCGAATCGCGCTGCAATGGTCCTTCACGTATAACCAGTCACGGACTTGCTGCCCATCCCCGTAAATCGGAAGCGGCTTGCCGGCCAGCGCATTCAGGATGCAAAGTGGAATCAGCTTTTCCGGGAAGTGATAAGGACCATAGTTGTTGCTGCAATTGGTCGTAATTACAGGCAAGCCATAGGTGTGATGCCAGGCACGCACGAGGTGGTCGCTAGCGGCCTTGCTTGCGCTATACGGGCTATTCGGCTGATAGGGCGTGGTTTCGGTAAAGGCCGGCTCACCCGGCTGCAGCGACCCATACACTTCGTCGGTTGAGACGTGCAGGAACCGGAATGCAGCTTGATCCGATGCGGGCAGGACCGACCAATATGCACGCACCGCCTCCAGAAGACTGAACGTGCCCACGACATTGGTTTGAATGAAATCGCTCGGGCCGTGAATGGACCTGTCCACGTGCGACTCGGCCGCGAAGTTGATTACTGCGCGCGGCCTGTGCTTTGCCAGCAAGGCGCCAACCAGCGTGCGATCACCTATGTCGCCATGCACGAAAATGTAGCGGGCGTCGTCACGCAGGTCCGAGAGCGTGTCCAGATTGCCTGCGTAGGTCAATTTGTCGAGATTGATGACCGGCTCGTCATGCGCTGCCAGCCAGTCCAGCACAAAATTTCCACCGATGAAACCGGCTCCGCCTGTCACTAAAATCATGTCGACACCTCTTTTCTTGAATATGCTGTAAGGCCTCAGGGTTTTCGTGCTGACTTGCTGCGCATGGCGAGCATAGCCTCCCGACCTGTTCCGCTTCTTGCTTTTGCAGTTGCTATATCCGCAATCGTGTTCAGATACTTCTGGATGACTAATTTCTCATCGAATTCGGTTTCGACTTTCTGCCGGCCTGCCCTGCCCATCTCCAAGCGCCTTTCGGGAGAAAAGTTAATCATCTGCGTCATTTTATCCGCCAAATCCCGAGCATCCTTCGGCCGGCAAAGCAAACCATTGACGTTGTCGTCAACGACATCTCGGCAGCCGACTACATTGGTTGCAATGATCGGACGACCCATAGCGGCTGCTTCAAGAAGCGAGCGCGGCACTCCTTCCCGGTAAGAAGGCAGAACTATGCAGTCCGCCTGCGCGAGATGGGGTCGAACATCATCCGTCTTGCCCAAATAGCGAATTATGCCCTCGTTTTCCCAGCCTTTTAATCTTTCCAGTGGAATAGAATTCGAGTTTGCCTCATCCACAAAGCCCAAGAGCTGAAACCTGATCGAAGGGTGCTGTTTCTGGACCAGTCGCGCCGCTTCGACAAACTCTTCAACGCCTTTATCTTTAAGCATTCTCGATACCAGCAAAAACACAAAAGGGCGGCCCGGCAACGGCAACGACTGCACCGGTTGAAAACGCGTCAAGTCCATACCGGATCCTGGCAGCCTGTCGGTTTTTTCCGGCATCACCAAGCCTGTGCGGATGAAAAGCGCTTGGTCATCGGCATTCTGAAAAAAGATCCGGCGAGACCGGCGCAAAGAAACCCGGTAAAGGGTACGCACTATATGGGTCAGAAAGCTGCTATTGATAAATGTCGTTCCTAGCCCGGCAATATTATTGATGACGGGAATACGCAACATGTGTGCCGCCAGCGAGCCATACACATTCGGCTTGACCGTGTAACCAAGATACGCAAGCGGTCTCTCGGAACGCAGTACGCGAATGTATCGCATCAACAAGGACAAATCCCGCCCTGGGTGCGTCCCATTGTTGTCCATAGGTATGTTAATGAAACGGCATCCGAGATCCTTCAGGCGATCCGCGTATTCATCACCGGGTGCGACTGCAACCACTTGGTAGCCGTGACTCATTAACGCCTTGATCAATCCGGAGCGGAAATTATAGATATTCCATGCCGTATTGATCGAAATTACGATTTTCTGACTCATGATCGGATTCCTCGTCTGCTCCTGGCCAAACCATTCGGGCTGACTAAAGCGGTTTTTCAGAAGGCGTACCGGAATGAGGCTGACTCGAGAGGAACTACTGTACGAGTGGTACAGCGCCCCGCCATCTAAGGCGGAATCACTGGCGTAGACCGTTACAGGATTCTGAAAACCAGATTGGAAGCCCGGCCACTTTTTTCGCTGGGTCAAAAAGGTTCGGAAAGCCATTACCCGGCGATGAGTACCATACCGACTGTTTTATCGACTTTCCGATTTAACTTGTTCTATGCCAGCGTAACGAGAGCGCGAATTTGCTTGTCCACGACTAAGCGGATTGGTTATTGAGAGCACCTTTTTCGACCACAAAAATGCGCCCGCCGAGCTTGCGGACAACGAGCTTACGCGCCCCGAGCGGCACCAATTCGCTGATTGAACCAAGTTTGTCCAACCTTTTACTTAGCCAGTACCCTTCCAGTTCATTTTCATTGGTGAAGTACTTTTGATAGGAACGCCGGATATCTTTGCTTGGGCGATACCACGTCCATTTGTCCAGCCATTCGCAAAAGTCAGCACTCCAGCGCATGATGGTTTTATTCTCTTTGTGGTAACCAAAACCGAGCAGCCTCATCAATGCCGCATAGTAAATTCGCGGGCGAGATCCTTTGGGGAACCAGTGAAGAAAGGGGATGCCGCAGTGTCCCTCCCGCCAGACGCTCTTATCTGGAAACAGACTCAATACTTTTCCGCCCGGCTTCAGCACTCTATGAATCTCCGAGAGCACCTTATCCAGGTCGGTAACGTGCTCCATGACTTGGTTATTGATGACGAAATCAAATGTTTCGTCGTCATACGGAATCCGTCCGTCTGGCTCCATTCTCTTTATGCTTTTACCGAGATATTCACTCTCGACCAGCTTTGAATAGTCTCCGCCTTCGTAAAATACGTCACATCCAAAGGCGTCTACATTGCGAGCCCTAAGCGCTTTCACAATATGCCCCGCACCACATCCGTAATCAAGAATGCGGGTGCTGGGAGTTATTCGTTGGTTTAGCGCCCAATCTACGCAAAACTGATAATTGTCCATTTATGCACTCCTCCATACAAAATTGATTCGCTGCAAAGAAATTAACTTGGTGCCAGAACGGCTTCCGTATTAACTACTGCAGCTGCTTAAGCCATCGTGCGATTACCAATCACCAATCTGGCTAATCATCGTGATTAAACGTTCGCCTCTTCTTGGCGCATCAGTCGCGTTATACCGATCAGCATATTCATATCCACTATCCACACGTAAGCGGCCCTTTGCCTTATTAGTTTGCCGCCTCGCGCTTTCTATGTCTGTGTATTGCCGACATTCGTGATATGAGCGCTATGCATGCACGCGATACGGACTGTGGAAATTCAAACCGTCTCTAAGCGACCTGGTCGATTGCATGGTCGGCTGAAAGCGTTCTTGGATTCGCCTGGCCGGTAGACGCCTCTTGATGTTGCAGCCATGCCTGAAACATCAACACATCCCATAAGTGATACTGCCAGTTGCGCTGGCCTGACAAATGCTCCTGCCATTTGCGCCTGATTGCCTCCGCATGGAAAAAACCGTCGTTCTTTAGGCGCGATTGATCCAGGAGAGATTCCGCCCACTCTCGCAACGGGCCGCGCAGCCAGTCACCGATCGGCACGCCGAATCCCATTTTTGGCCGCTCGATCAACGCACGGGGCACATGCCTATACAACACTTGCCGCAGTGCCCATTTGGTTTGCCCGTCATGCAGCTTCACGGATTGTGGCAGCCTCCATGCGAACTCAACGACGCGGTGATCAAGGAAAGGTACGCGAGTCTCTAGCGATACCCCCATCGCTGCCCGGTCTACTTTGACCAGGATGTCGTCCGGCAGATACGTCAACATATCGAGAGCCATCATGCGCTGTACATTGTCCAGACTGGAGCCAATATGCGCAGCACTGCTCAGGAGTGTGGGCGGCTCATATCCATCGACAACTACCTCAGCGGGAACCTGCCAGTGCGAGGCCAATCTCGAATACAGCACGTCGACCGACTGGCTGTCCAGTACGCCAGCTCCCTTGTGCAACTTGTCTCCCACATTGGCAAACCGTAATGAGCGAGGCAGCAAACCTTCCACGGCACCTGCCAGCTTATTCCAGGACTGGGGGGACACGCTGGTCAGCCCCTTCGCTGCCAGCCTGCGAAGCGATAGCGGTCCTGCGGACATCTTGCTCCAGAGGTTTGCCGTCATTTGATACCGGTTATAGCCACAAAACAATTCATCGCCGGCATCGCCGGAAAGCGAGACGGTTACATGCTGCCTGGCGAGCTGAGATACCAAAAACGTTGGAATCTGCGACGAGTCCGAAAACGGTTCGTCATACAGCGTGGGCAAGCGTGGTATGACGGCCATTGCCTGGGCCGCGGTTACGTACAGCTCAGTGTGCTCCGTACCGAGATGCTTTGCGACCGCCTTGGCATGCTCCGCCTCGTTATAGCCTTCCTCGTGAAAACCGATCGAGAATGTCTTTACCGGACGGGATGACTGTGCCTGCATCAATGCGACGACCGTGGAAGAATCTATTCCGCCTGACAGGAACGCTCCCAGTGGCACGTCGGCCATCATCTGCTGGCGTACCGCGTCCTTGAGCAACGATTCCAGTTCATCCACCGCCTCTTCGGCCGTCCCAGCGAATGGATTGGCCACGCCCGATTCCGCTGCCTTAAAACCCGACCAATACCGGATCACTTTCGGCTCGCGCTGTTCCAGCGATACACTCAGCAGGCTGCCTGGCTGCAGTTTGGCGATGCCCTCGTATATCGAGTAGGGTGCCGGTATATAGTTGTGCCGCAACTGGAGGCTTAATGCGCCCCGGTTAATTTTGTGTTCAAAGGACGGATGTATCCGCAACGCCTTCAGTTCTGACCCGAATATGAAGGCTGCACGGCTTCCTCTTCCCTGCCAACCGTAGTACAGCGGCTTTTCACCGAGGCGATCACGCGCAAGAGTCAATGTAGACGTTTCACGGTCCCACACGGCAAAGGCGAACATGCCGATGGCTCGCTCAACAGTGCCTTGGATACCCCATGTATCAAAACCGGCAAGCAGCGTTTCAGTGTCCGCATGACCACGCCATCGAGGAGCTCTTCCGGCAGCCTCTAGTTGCTCGCGCAATAAAAGATGGTTATAGATTTCGCCATTGAACGCAATCATGTAACGGCTGCTGGCTGACTGCATTGGTTGATGCCCGGCCGGCGACAAGTCAATAATCGACAGGCGCCGATGGCCCAGGCCGATGCGACGTTCGGTATCACTCCAATACCCGGCATCATCCGGCCCGCGGTGAGCGATGGTATCGGTCATGCGCCGCAAGACGTCCTTGTCACCCACTCCATCGTATGGCGGCACACCGCCAAGAAAACCGACAAAACCACACATTAGGATTGACTTTCCTTGGTTAGACGTTGATAGATCGCCTCGAATCGCTCACGGGTACGATCAACAGTAAATTCAGAATGGATGCGCGCCTTGGCCCTCTGCCCGAGTTCCCGGCGAGCAGCCGGCGTCATTGCCAACACGCCGGCCACGCCTTGAGCAAGTGCATGCGAATCCTCTTTCGGAACCACCACGCCGGAATCTGCCACCAGCATGGCGGCATCCCCGACATCGGTTACCACGCATGGCAGTCCCATCGCCATGGCTTCGCCTACGACATTGGGAAAAGCTTCAGCACGCGATGAAAGACAAAAGACATTCATTGCAGCCAGGCACACCGGCACATCCGTGCGCTCCCCCAGCAACACGAACCGGTCGGCATGACCTGTTTGCGCAATCCAGTGCATCAGTTCTGCATTTTTCGCATCGAGATCGCGGCCGACCATCAGGAAACGTACTCCTTCGTGCCGCTGTGCCAACAGGCCGGCCGCTCGTATAAAGTTATGCTGGTCCTTGGCAGCGTTAAAGCGTCCCAAAGTGCCGATAACGACTTCATCGCTTGTGAATCCGCACTGCGTGCGGAGCAGGTTTACCTGATCTTCTTCAGCGACCAGGCGCGACAGATCAAAGCCATTTGGTACCACGATCATGCGACCGGAATCATATCCAACCCGTGCATGCGCGCGCCGCGCCGCGTCGGCCACACATACAATCGTGTTCGGCACCCATCTTGATAGCCATGCGCATATCTTCCTCACCAAGACCGTGATACGAGAGTCGCCAGCCGTCAACTCCGTAGTCCGTATGCCCCAGATCACATTGCGATTACCCGCCAGGCGCGCAGCCAAGCCGCCGAACATATCTGCGTGATATAGCCAGGTCTGTACAACGTCCGGGCGTTTCCGTCGCATTAGAGAAAGCAAGCCGAAAAAATGCGATATGGGCGACCTTTTGAAATCGAAGGCGGTTAATTCAATACCGGCCTCGCGCAGTCGCTGTCCCAGCGCTCCGCCAGGGGTCAGCGCAACCACCGCATGTTTATAAGTACTATCGCGCGAACCGGTAATAAGTCGATAAAGTGCCATCTCGGCCCCGCCAACCGTCAATCCACTAATTACGTGTAATACGTGCGGCATTAGCCCTGTCCTTTCGGACTGGAACAAAAATGCATCACCTGCCGTGGACTAGCTTGCGAAAACACCGTCGCTGACACCAACGCATCGTTCACTGTCGAAACCTTGTTCAATTGGTGGCCCCCACCTCTCTAAACAAGTGGTCCCACCTCTGGACAACTTCCGCAAGGCCAAACCGGCTGCATACCGACTCCCTGGCCTGTTTACCCAATGCGCACCGCAGATTCTCGTCTTCCATGAGTCGCGTCAATGCGGATACAAGCCCTGACTGACTATCCAATGGAACCAGTAGCGCGTCTGTGCCGTTACGGGATATTTCCCTCGGCCCGCTCGGACAGTCAAAAGCAATGCAAGGAAGTCCGACTCCCATTGCTTCGAGCAATGCATTCGGAAAGCCCTCGTACTTGGAGGTCATCACGAAAATATCTGCAGCGGCCATGACTTCCCATGGTGACTTGGTCGCCCCCTTCAAGAATGCGCGTCCATGCAACCCGATCCGATGGATTTGCTTTGCAAGCGCAGGCTTAACCGGCCCATCACCATATATATGTAAGTCCCAATCCCCAAAGAGCGGTGCAACTTCGGCGAACGCGTCTAACAGCTTATCGATCTGCTTCTCTGAAGAAAGCCGCCCCAGGCTAAGCAAAACCTTCCGCTGAGAGTTGGCAGTCCTCTGGTGAGCGATCACGCTGGCCGGAAGTGGGTTTGGCACCGCTCGCACATTTTTTTGGCCAGGGTAAAGCCCTTGAACTTTGGCCGCGACGGAGTCCGTTTGCACCGTGAGCATGTCTGCAAAGCGATAGGTCCATTTGCACAAGGTTCCGATCACATTCTCATGTGGGTAGCTCGTCGGGTCAGAACGTTCACAAATGATCAGAGGAATCCCTAAAAATGCAGAGGAAAGAATCGCAGCCAAATTTACGTTCGGCAAAAACGATACGATGACGTCGGGACTTCGCGTCGCGATAAGTCGGCGTAGCGCGGATATTCTGCGCGCATAACTAAGAGCACTTCGTGCTCGAACGCCAACGACCTCGGCAAGATAAATAAGCTCGACCGCGTCGGAAACCTCAAAGAAAGGCTTTCCTCCCCCCGAATAGGTGGGCACCAACGTAACCTCGTCCCCTCGTGCGCTCCAGGCATTGCATAGGCTTGTAACGACACGTTCAGTGCCGCCATGCTCAAGCGAACTGACCAGCACGGCTATCTTTATCGTCCCTTTTGCACGACGCGCGGCGATGGCCTTCCTTCGGGAAGAAGCCGAGTGCCACGGCAAGCGGGAAATAAACGGAAATGGAGTCATCGATCAACGTGAAATGTCGAAGGCATAAGGCAAGTCCAGAAAGCGAAGCTTTAGCGAGCGACGTAGCTCAGGAATTCAAGGCAACTCGCCCCGTGCAGCCCTATGAGCCTTAACGGGCTTGAACTTCAAGACACCGCGGGCAACGGCTTTCGATTTGTTTTTTGCTGGTTTAATCCTTAGTCGAGACATCACAATCAACCACAACAACTGCGTCATCGTTAACGCAAGCGCAGACGGTATAAAAGTGAAGAAATTAACGACCGCCGCCCACAAGAAATAAGGGATCCACAACTTGCGATAGTCACTAGCCTGGATTGAGAGCCAGACTCTCTCGATGGCAACATAGAATCTGAGCCACACGAACCCAACGAGGAATCCCCCAGCACCCGGCAACAAGTACGCGGCATAACCGATAGCTAGCGGCGGAACCGTGCATTCCTGATAACCGAAGGCGCCAGAATTTATACATGCAAGCTTGGTGGTCACGGTACCGTAGTAGAGAAAATCGGCACCGAAAAAGCTCAAAACCCGGGATGGAATCGCACCGAAAAAGGCGGCAAGAAACTGTTCTTGCGTAACTAACGGAAGGCCTGTACGAAAGAAGTGATCAATCCCGGCTTGCACTGACACCCATTGAAAACCAAAATTATTGAGAATGGAGTCGATGACACTCACATCACCGACTTCGGACGTCATTGAATAATCGTCGCCGCTCAGATAGAAGCTAATATAGTGCCCCATCACTTTGCCGTAGTTCAGCACCAACAAAGCAAAAGGAATCAGAACCGACGCGACAATGAGCGCCGAATACCGAGCGCTTCGTTTCGTCATATCCCATTTAAGTCTTACATAGACAAGTACCGGGACTATCGCACCATATAGCACCAGATTCCTGCTTATTGAGTTCGAATATGCCATTACGATAAGCAAGCCGTACAGGAGAATAAAGATCCTGTCCTTTTTCGCCAAAAGCATCATTGGCAAAAAGCTCGTTGCAACAAGGCCGATCGCGGCCACCGTCTTAATAAACAGGTACGAGTCCTTTTCGCCGAATCCTTCAAAGTCACCGCCTCGTGCAGCGGCAGCATTTATTAATGCGACATCAAAGCCGACAAGCTGAAAATAGACCAGGTAACAAGCGATGCCCAACAATATCGAGACACGCCAAACGAAACTGTCATTTGCTCCTATGAGTTTCGACGTGACGGCACCGACTACACTGTCACCGATTCCCTTCCTCGGTCGATACATGTAGCCGCACGCCATGCCGATGGAAGCCAGCAGCACATGCAGCGCCGTTGCCAATCCAGGCTCACCGTTTCTTGAAATGAAGTCTTGTACTTCCACACCGCGTTCAACGATCCCGAACAAGTCAAAGATCGGGTAGATGCATGATCCGATCAAAAACCAGATGAGTGCCATCAGGAGCAGCACGCCAAAAGCGGAGCGCTTTATGGCCAGCACAAGTACAGTGCAAACCAGCATCACGGACAAGAAGTACATGCCCAGGTAAATGGCATTCACAAATCTATTCCTTAAAAACGCGTCGCTTAATGTTTATTTGAAGTTATTCTGCGTTGAAAAGCGTACGTCGCTACTATCTACATACCCGCGCATCAGGCTTTTACGCCTGTTTGAATCAAAGACCTTAATGATGAGAATAAAGGCCGATAGTGAAGGAAACGCGCGGCACTTGAAGAGCATTTTGAAATACTGCCATCTCAATGGTTGACGGAAGTAAAGACGCAGCAGGAACTCAAAAAGGCATTGAGCAGAGAATTCTCTTGCCAGCTCTGGGTTTGATGCCAAGTAGCTTCGAATCAGTGATAGTTTTCCTAAACCGACGAGCAAATTGCCTTTCGATCTCGTCATCGTATTTTCGAATGAGAACCACCTGTAAACTCCTAGTGGCTCATCAATATAAGAGGCGTAGCCGCCGTCTATGCAGAACGAAAGCGTGAAGAAATAATCAATGGTTGGTTCATTTCTCACGGAGATTTTTTTTGCCGAAGCTCGGTACATGCTCCCTGAGTGGCACCCTGTGATCCCATAGTATTTGGCAAGGTCTTTGGCGTATAACCGGTTTGATCCAGTGAATTCTCGAATGGGAACAACTGGCATGCCTACGGCAGATTGGCCATGCTCATTAAGGATATGCATCCGATGCCACACGATCCTGCAGTCCGGATTTCTATCGAGGAATGATGCCAACGTTCTCAATTTGCCGGGCAGACAATAATCATCGCCATCTAAATGGGAAACATATTTTCCTTTGGCCCGGTTATGCACATAGAGATAGTTATCGGTTGGACCAAGATTCTTTTCATGAAATATTGGCTTAACTATTTCCGGGTATTTATTTGCGAATTCCTGCACGATCGCACGTGTACCGTCCGTTGAGCAGTCATCGCCCACAATGACTTCATAATCAAAGTCAACTTCCTGGTCCAGAATGCTCTGCAGGCATTCGCGGATATATTTTTCCTGGTTGTAGGTGACTACGCACACAGATACCTTGAGGTCTTTCACAGCGGTTGTCATTATTTGCCCTTATTCGCCAAATCGTGTAATCCGCTTGCTGATCAATATATTCCGCACCCATGAGGAACCCACGGCAGCAATCATCAACAAGCCCAAGCTCAACATCACAATTTCCATTGCGACGGTGACGCGTTCCTGGGGCCACGTCACAAACCAGTATGCGAGCGCCGCTCCGGCAATCGCCATCACGACAATCGAACACACATCTCGCAACAACCATTGAGAGTGCAAACCTTTCACAAAGCGGCCATGCACTCTTGGCACCCATAGCAGGAAGTACACCGCGCTTGAACACAGCCATGCGTATCCCGCACCGGTCACACCGTACTGCCAGGTAGCCCAGATTAGGGCGGGGATCAGCAACACGACAAACAGTCCGTTCCCAATCAGGTGCAGTTTCAAATCCCCCTTGGCAAACTGCAGGTAGTAAGGAAATGCGCTGAAAGCAAGGATGCCGTTGCCCAGTGCGTAGAGCGTTAGCACCGGCGCCGCCTTGCGCGCGATTTCTGCGTCTCCGGTCCACGCCCATAGCACCTGTTCCGAAAAGAATGCCAGCACCAAGGCGGTCGGAACGGCGATCACGCCGACCAATTGCGTACTGTTCCGGTATACCTGGATCAAACCTTTCTCATCACCCTCGGCCGAGAGCTTGGTAAGTCGCGGTTGCAATGCAACGCTGATTGGTCCGGCGATCACCGTTACGCCGCTGGCCACCAATACGGCGAGCGTGAAATAAGCGTAGTCCGCCAGCGGCAACAACTTCGATAACACCAGCTTGTCCGTCTGCGTCACCGCCACCCAGACCGAATTGGTGAAGGCAATGCTGAGGGAAAACTTGAGTACGCCACGCAAGGGCTCCCATCGCCACGGCACCCGCGTGCGTTCGTCAACCGCAGGAAGCATGCGGTACGTCTGCATGATTAAAACGGCCAGTTCGATGACAGCCACTACGAGCTGAAAACCGAAAAATTCGGTCGGGCTGGTGCCAACATAAATGAAGAACGGGATCACCAAAACGAAGCGCAACGTCGCTATGATGATGTTAAAGCCGCTCAGCCACACCAACCTTTCAAACCCGCCGATCGCACCGCGGTACAGTCCGGACACCCAACGCAGCGCGACAATTACCGCCATCAACATGATTGCGTTCCGCACTTCCTCCAGCGGCAGCTGCTGCGCGTTCAGCCAGCCGCTCGCTATAGCATCGGATCCGACAATCATCGCAGTGCTTCCCAGCACCCCCATGCCGACGAACAAACCTTCAAGCGCGCGAAGCAGACGACGCAAACTCAATGCATCGGTCGCCCCTCCGCGAAAGCGCGCAGTTTCGCGCGCCATTGTTGGAGTCAGCCCCATATCCAGCAGCTGAAACCACACTTGCAGCATCGTGAAGAATCCAACGAGGCCGTATGCTTCCGCCCCCATGTAACGGATGTACATAGGCACCATCACGATGCCGATCAGCGTGCCGTAAATTTGGCCAGCGTAGCTGGCAAGAATATTATTTTTTAAAGACAAGGAGTTCTTACAATCAGTAGTGGTTACTCGCCTAGTTGAGCATGATCAGGCAATGATTTTTTCCATCACAAGCGAATCGCCTTTTTCCCCTATCACTCCAAATCCTAAGCGCTGGTACATCGCGATAGCCTTCATGTTTGTGTTGTGCACGTCCAGCTTGAAGCTCTTGAATCCACGCTTCCTTACATAGCGAACGGCTGTTTCAATCAATGACGATGCGACCCCATTGCTTCTGTACTCGCCCGCTACGGCAACCATGGGCGTGAATGCAGATCGGCTATCCATGTCATTACAGTAGACTGCGATAAAGGCCACCATCCTCCCTTTGTCATGAACAGAAAAAATCATCGCATCTCTTGCTAGTTTTTCTGCATATACAGGAATAACCACACGGGAGGACACCGCTGGATAAAAGTCACGATCTAACTGGGTCAACAGGCTTGTGATCTCCGATGCCAGCGACATGAGACTCCGATTCCACGAAAATATCTGAGATCGACTCAGGGAAGACTCCGCCCGGACTGCAGCATCTCCAGGACGGCTTTTTTTTCGTTAAACATCAATACATCGATAATGGATAATCCTGAATGGAATTGTTCCGAAACTTGGCGGTAGGCATTTAGAGTTGGCTCAATAAAATGCAAACTCATCCCATTCGATTCGAAGGAGCTTGTGTCATACAACTCTCTACCGCCCGGAAGATTGAAATACTGACTGGCTCGCTCTCGGCGACAAATATCCAAGATGCGCTCTGCACCGTTCAAGCCGCCATTGTCATAGGATGATGACGAGGCGACGAATTCTGTTTTCAGGTCAAGGTATTTCGCTACAGCTGTGACACTTCGTTTTGCCACCGCCGATATATGCGTCTCATCGGAGAACATTACTTCTGAAAAGAGCTCATTAATAACGCGATAGTGCGGCGCCTTAGAATAAGAATGGCGCATGCTTTCGGCAGTGCGCCAGCGCCATGCGTCGCTTTTCTGAATGAGGACCTCGTTTATTTTCTTGAACTGGCTTGCATTCTCCAGAGGGACGGTTATGTAGCGCGCATCTCCCCCCAGGAAAAAACGGTTCCGGTTAATCCATCCCCTTTTACGAAAATTCACGTCGTCCAGAAAAACGAACTTGTCCACTGCGGCTACAAGCTGAAAATAGCCGAGGTATGGAAACAAGTAGGGCTGCATAATCGCAAGCTTCATCTACGTCCGTCCGAAATGATCTCCACGATGGTCTGGATTTGTTCTATCTCCAGTGAAGGATAAATAGGCAGGCATAGCACCCTGTGCGACACTTCCGTTGCAACGGGAAGGTTCCCACGATTTGACGATGCAAAGCCACGGTACATCGGAAACTCGGAAATCAGCGGGAAGAAATACCGGCGTGAATAGATGTTGGAGTCACGCAGTTTTTGATAGAGCTCGTCCCGGCTTAATGGATAGTCGTCGCCGACCAGAATCGGGAAATAGGAATAATTCGCGACTGCTTCACCTGCATCCTTCACACACTGAATTCCGTGCACACGGTCCAGTAATTCCCGGTAGATGCCAGCAATCTCTTTCCGGCGAACCAACGCTTGATCGATGTACTCTAGTTGCAGGAGGCCCAGCGCTGCATTTAATTCGCTCATCTTGCCATTGATGCCAGGGGCGACGACGGTAACCTCGTCAATAAAGCCGAAGTTCTTCAGATGGTCGATACGCTGCTTGGTCTTTGCGTCGGGGCAAACAATAGCACCGCCTTCGAAGGTATTGAACACCTTGGTGGCATGGAAACTGATCACCGATAAGTCGCCATGACGAAGAACGCTGCCGCCCGCGTCTTCTACACCAAACGCATGTGCGGCGTCATAGATCACTTTGAGATTGTAGTTGTCAGCAATTTTCTGAATCGCCTCGACGTTACACGGATGACCGTAGCAATGCACCGGCATGATGGCAGTTGTTTGCGGCGTGATCGCGGCTTCTATCTTGGCCGGATCTATGTTCAGCGTCCGTGGATCGATGTCGACAAACACAGGCTTGATTCCGTTCCACAGCAGCGAATGTGCGGTGGCGACGAAGGAGTACGGGGTAGTAATCACTTCACCCGTTATGCGCAATGCCTGGAGGGCAGTCACCAGCGCGAGCGTGCCGTTCGAGAACAAGGCAATATGCTCCACGCCAAGATACTCGCACAGCGCCTTCTCAAGGCGCTGGTGGAACGGGCCACCGTTCGTGAGGATCTTGCTATTCCAGATCTTCTCGAGATAAGGCATAAATTCCTCCAGCGGCGGCAGGTGCGGCTGGGTGACGTAGATTGGTTTGCTTTCCAGTGCATGGATAGCGTAAACGGCGTTACTGTTGTTCATGATCGCCTCGTTGAATCTGTTGGTCTCTGCCGTCCGGCGGACGCCAGTGCGTTTTGCGTAGCATTACCTCGGCATAAAAAAGGGAAGTGCACCGTTCATGCCGATATCTCCTGTCAGCGCAGGCAGGACTGATTCTTTCGATTGTTTTTCACATACCAGGGCATTGCGGCTGCAATCCCATCTCGGATGCGGAACGCCGGCTTGTAGCCAAGTCGATTTGCCGCCTTGCTGATGTCTGCCTGCGAATGCTTGACATCTCCTTTACGGAAGTCGCCAAACACTGGCTCCTTGCGAAACTCAATATCGTTATTCCGCAGCTCCGATTTCAGGTAGTCGAACAGTTGGTTGAGTGTCGTGATGTCGCTTACCGCAACGTTGTAGACCTGATTCCTGCATTCTTCCGGAGCAGAGGCAGCGAGCAGATTTGCCTGCACGGCGTTTTCGATAAAGCAGAAGTCCCGGCTGGTCGTGCCGTCACCGTTGATGACAACATCCTGGTTATCGATCATCGCAGCAATCCATTTCGGAATTACCGCGGCGTACGCGCCATTCGGGTCCTGGCGCTTGCCGAACACGTTGAAATAGCGCAGTCCGATTGACTTGAAGTCATAGCAGCGCGCGAATACCTCGGCGTACATCTCGTTGACGTATTTCGTCACTGCATAAGGTGACAACGGTTTTCCGATACGATCCTCGACCTTCGGCAGGCCGGGATGATCGCCATAGGTGGAACTCGATGCAGCGTAGACGAAAGAGGAGACTCCCGCGTCACGCGCCGCCACCAGCATATTGATGAAGCCGGTGATATTGACATCGTTGGTCGTTACCGGATCCTTGATCGAACGCGGAACGGAGCCGAGTGCGGCCTGGTGCAGGACATAGTCGACACCTTGGACAGCCTCACGGCACGCACTAGAATCGCGGATATCACCGTGGACAAACTGAAACCGAGCCCACTGAGCCGGACTTACCAGGCCCTTCACTTCATCCAGGTTATGTTGATAGCCGGTCGCAAAATTATCGAGGCCAATAACGGTCTGGTCTAGCAATAGCAGTGTTTCAAGCAAGTTGGAACCGATAAAGCCAGCACAACCGGTGATCAGCCACTTTTTCGGCTGTTGACGCAGTCCTTCTTTGATCTGTTCAAACTGATTCATACATCGCTTTCATTGCGCATTGGTTTGCATTCCAGTCCTTCTCATTACTCCGCCACATTCGAACTATCGAAGCGGTTGCAGCTCCGGCGCACTATCGGCGCTCAGGCATGTGCACTAGCGGAGTGAATGGCGGACTCGTCGGTAAGTTGAAATATCGGCCTGTTTTTTTACAGCCGTAGATCAGCCTCTTTCTTGGGAAGGACGTACTTGAGATCGAACAGCACATGCCTCTCCTTGCCAAAACGGCGTAACCCAGCTGCTCCCAATTCCTTGAACTGGCGATGGGCGACAGCGAGGACAACCGCGTCGTACTTGCCTGGTTCCGGCTCTTTGATCGGCGTGATGCCGTACTCGTGCTGTGCGGCTTCTGCATCAACCCACGGGTCGTACACATCAACATTGATGTTGTAGTCCTTCAGCTTGTTGATGCTGTCGATGACCTTCGTATTGCGCAGGTCCGGGCAGTTCTCCTTGAAGGTCAAGCCCATGACGAGCACGTTGGCGTTTTCGATCTGGATGCGCCGCTTGATCATTTGCTTGACCAGCTGGCCAACGACGTATCCGGCCATGTTGTCATTGATGCGTCGCCCGGCCAGGATGACTTGCGGGTGATAGCCAAGCGCTTCGGCTTTGTGCGTCAGGTAGTACGGATCGACACCGATGCAGTGGCCGCCGACGAGACCGGGACGGAATGGCAGGAAGTTCCATTTCGTTCCTGCCGCCTGCAGCACGTCTTCGGTATCGATTCCCAGCTTCTTGAAGATGATGGTCAGCTCGTTCATCAGTGCGATGTTGAGGTCGCGTTGCGTGTTCTCAATGACCTTTGCCGCCTCGGCAACCTTGATCGATGCAGCTTTGTGAGTGCCAGCCGGAATGATGCTCGCGTAAAGCGCATCAACAAACTCTGCTGCCTCCGGTGTCGATCCGGAGGTAACTTTGGTGATGGTCGTCAGGCGATGCTCTTTGTCGCCCGGGTTGATGCGCTCCGGACTGTAGCCGGCGAAGAAGTCCTGATTGAATTTCATGCCTGACACGCGCTCAATCACGGGAATGCAATATTCTTCAGTTGCGCCCGGATAGACTGTCGATTCGTAGACGACGATGTCACCCTTCTTCAGCACTTTGCCAACGGTTTCGGACGCCTTCTGCAATGGCGTGAGGTCCGGGCTTTTGTGTTCGTCGACCGGTGTCGGCACCGTGACAATGTACACAGTGGCGCGGCGGAGATCTTCAATGTCCGTTGAATAGGACAGCCGCGTCGCCTCCTTCAACTCATCCGCCGTAGTTTCCAGAGTCGTGTCGATACCCTCCTGCAGCTCTTTCACGCGCCGCGCGTTGATGTCAAAGCCGAGGGTGGGATATTTCTTGCCGAATTCGACAGCCAGTGGCAAGCCGACATATCCGAGGCCGATGATCGCAATGCTGGTGTTCTTCGAGACTTTCATGATTATTCGATTTCTATCGGTGAATACAGATGTTGTTGAAAAAGGCTGATACCTGTTGCTAAAAGGCTGCTTGCAAATTTTTTGGGCACGCTACCGCCCTTGGATTACTGGTCATCTTCCAAAAAACCGGTTCAGTTCACGCATGTAGTAAGGCGCAAGAATTGCGGCGGCCTGCGATGCCGGCCGATGCGCCTTTGTGCTTCCTACGCTGCCTTTCGCAGCGACTCGACAGCCAGCCTCAGCTTCTGCGGCTGGTTCATCAGTTCAATCAACACCAGTGCCCGTGCTTCGCCGTCAGGCAACTGGTAGATTCCCTCAAGCCCGGCAAACGGTCCGCTTGTAATCGCAACGCGCTCGCCCGGTTCAAACAGTCTCTGTGGACTCATCTGCTGCACGCCCTGCAAGGCCTCGACACAGGCATCCGGCAAGGTTGCGAAGCGCCCGCCAAATGCGACCAGCTTGCTGACCCCCCGCGTACTCCTGATCGGCGACCAATTTCCGTTCGCCGCACTGAGCCTCACAAAGAGATAGCGCGAAAACAAAGGCTCGATGCAGGCGTCAACTTTGCCGCGAATAATTTTTTCCGTTTTGAGTGTTGGCAAACAGCAGGTGAATCCCTGGTTCTGCAAATGCTCCAACGCTCGGAACTCCTGCTTTGGTTTGGTTTGCACGACGTGCCACGAAGCGCCGCCAGTATGTGAGGGATTATTCATGGCAGCTCCCTTATCGCGGGTCGCGCAGGACGGGAGCGGAGAAAGCCCAATGCAACCACAGGGTTCAGGCACCAATGACCGCGCACGAGCCTGGTATAGATGGCGATATAGCAAACGAGATTGACACCGATAACGGCCAATGCCGACGGGACGGTATCTCCCAACATCACGGCGAGTAATGCTATTGCGGCGATCCATGTCGCTGTAATGCAAGCGACGGCTGCATTGCGGATCCATGGTTTTTCATCGTTCCTGGGCAGCAATTGGCATACGACGCGCCGGTAGAACAGCGTATGCAGATGGAGCCGGTCTGGCGCGCCCGGACTGGTCTTGCGGATGATCTTCCGGCGATACATGCTGTACAACACCTCGATCACTGGATAGGCGCATACCGCCAGCACCTGCCAGGTATTGATCTCGGGATTGCGTATCACCAGTAGCACTGCCACTTCGGCAAGCCAGAATCCCATGAAGTAGGCACCGCCATCGCCCAGAAACAGGCGTCCAGTTGGATAGTTCATGAACAGGAATCCGATCGTGGCGCCCACCCCGAGGACGGCAAGATAGGTGACGAACGCATCGCCGGCATTCCACGACACGAAGCCGAGTGCAGCAAGCATGATGCCGACCGCACTGCCGGCGATGCCATTGAAGCCGTCAATGATATTGATGGAATTCGCTACCCCACCGACCGCAACAGCCGTAATGAGGATCGCAGCGAGCGGCGATGCATGGAGTAAAGCGTCAACTCCCCACATATCAAGTCTCGGCAAGTAGGCACCCAGGAGCCAGCATGCGAGAAGCGCGCTCGAGAAGGTTGCGATGAGACGTGCCTTGACCGATACTTTTTTCGTCACGTCCTCGATGATTCCCGCTAGAAAAGCCGGCATTCCCGACAGAACTAACATGAACAGGCCCGCCCACTCTCCTTCCGCGGAAAACGTCTGAGACGACATCGGGAAGATCGCTGCGATCAATATGCCGATCAGCACGGCGATTCCACCAATGCGCGGCACCGGTATTTTGTGAAATTTCTGAACGCCGGCAACGTCTTTGTCCAGCGAATGCTTCCCATGCCAGCCTTGCGTTAGCACGATCAATACGCTGGCGGTAAAGCTACCGATTGCGGCGACCGTGGCAGTGCCGACCAAGTCTGTTCCTGACATCATGATTACACCAAGAAAGGAGAATTTTCCGATTCCCTATATTGCGTAGGGCATGATGGAGAAGTGACCTGTGCGAACTGCTGCACAAGCCGTTCTAGAAAGAGCGTGACGATTCGCCTTCTTTTTAGTTGAGCAAACGCAGCAATCGCGTTAGCTGCAACATGCTGAATATCTCGTCCATATCCAAATACAGACTCCGAGCTTCTGCGGCACTGACCAAAGACTGTTCTGTTTCGCATTCGACTTAATGGATGAATTAATACGCTTTGAAACGCGACGACGCCTGTGCCGCAGTCGGTATAACTCTATCTAGATGGGCCCCAAAAGATAAGTACGAAATTTCGATCGTTTTCCCGCACGGCTCGCGCATTCAATTCGTTTTTTTTATTGATCGACCAATTCAGCGCGAAAAACGGGGGCTAAAGCGCGGTATCAATATCTTTTCTCGGGAGTGCGCAGTGCGATCTCTTGATACATCACAAACGCGTATGTCCACTGGTTATGCAAGCAGCTGAATCCCATTGGAAAGAATCAGCGTTTCATTGGGCATACATCGCCTGTATGAAAGGAAGTGCGGGGAGAAATGCGTGAAACCGGTGCACACCACACTGCCATCACTTCAGTTTTTTGAATCAATACCGAGCAAATCGCATGGGCCTACAGCGCGAAAGCGATGTTGGTATGTAGCTCAAATTGGAGTGACAAGGGTCCAACAATTACTGCGAGCGACGCGATACATAACTGGATGAACCGTGCAAGAAAGCGCAGACCTCATAACGTCGACATATGGCTCCAACTCGGTCGCCGGGTACGTACTGCGCACATCGACAAGGCTGGAAACCGCAAGGTGGTTTATCTCATGCTAAGAAAACCGACATCACAAATGAAGTGGGCGCCATGCATGTGACATGGCGCCCATTGATCGCAAAATACTAAGAACGGTTACGCGATAACGTTCTTGCTCATTTCGAAGCTACACCCTTCCCGCTGCCTCCGCGTACCGACCATAGGTGCCACCATACTCGTAGCGCGAGGCTCGTTGCTTGGCATCGTTGAACACGACCCCTGTTACCGTATGGCCGGCCTGGTTGAGCCGCTTCACCGCCTCTTCGATTTCCCCGGCAGTGCTTACGCCACCACGCACGACATTGAAGATTGCGCCGGCATGCGAGGCAACCACCAATGCATCCGACACGGCAAGGACTGGTGCAGTGTCGATCAGAATATAGTCATAGCGCGTCGACAAGAGCTCAAGCAGTTTTCCAAAGTTTTCGTGAGCGAGCAGCTCCGCCGGTTTGCGCGGCAACTCACCGGTTGAAAGGAAATCGACGTTTTCCGCGACGCTTTTCTGGATTGCCTGGCCGAACATTACTTTTCCAGTGATGACGTCCGCGAGGCCAGCCCTGCGATCAAGGCCGAAGTAGCGATGTAAATGTCCTGAGCGCAGATCGCCATCGATCAGTAATACCTTCTTGCCGATAGATGCGAGCACCGCTGCAAAATTCGCGGAGACAAAGGACTTGCCGACACCAGGTGTAGGACCGGCAATCATGACGATATTGTTCTTCGCCTCGAGCATCGCAAACTGCAATGAGGTCCGGAATCGCCGCAGGCTTTCCACGGTTCCGTCCGATGGCACATCAAGCGGAAGCATGGACACAGCCTTCTTGTTGCTTTGCAGTTGTGCGTACATCTGCTCCTGGCTTGGACTGTGCGGAATCGTCGCCGTGACCGGCAAACCGAGCAATTGTTCCACCTCATGCGGCGCATCGATTCGACCGTAAATCATTTTCCTTGTGAATGCGACCACCACGCCAAGGACAAGGCCAACGAGACCCGATAGCATGACAAGAATCGCCCGCTTGGGCTTGACCGGCCTGATCGGGGTAACAGCCTTGTCCAGCAGGCGCACGGTGCCGATATTACTCTCCGTAGCCAGTCGCAATTGCTGTGCTGCGCTGAGCAATGCGGTATAGAGCTCCGTGTTGATTTTCACATCGCGGCTGAGGCGAAGCACATTCTGTTCGACATCGGGCAGTTTCTTGATCTTGCCATCGACGCTGGTCAGCTCGCGCCGCAGCTCTCGCATTTGCTGATCGATTGCCAGAACCGACGGGTGCTCCGGCTGAAAGCGTGTCAGCAGTTCTTCCCTTTTCTGCTTCAATTCCACCATGCGCGTCTGCGTCTGCAGCGACTGCTGCAACACGGTTTTTGCCTCTTCCCCAAGATCGACAGTTCCGCGCGTATTGCGGAGCTGGTTGTATTTGGTCTCTGCCCGTTCGAGTTCCTGCTTCAATTCAGGCAGCTGGGTATTGAGGAAGGCGAGAGTCTTTTCCGCCTCTTCCGTCTTTGTGTCGACGTTCTGGCGGACATATTCACGGCCGATCTCGTTAAGCACAGCGGTCGTTTGCTTGGCATCCTGCCCTTCCAGCGCGACATCGATAATTCCTGATTGTTTTCCGCGTTCGGAAATATTCAGTGCTTCCTGAAGCCTTTCGATGGTTTCCAGGCGTGCCGATCTCGTCAATGCGAAGTGCGCACCGGGCTTTGCCACCAGCTGGTCGACAAGCAGTTCGAGCTCACCGGAGCCTACCGTCTTTTTCAACGCTTCGCCGACTCGGCCTCGTATTTCGATTCCCTGCTCTTCCCGCTTCAGAGTGTACGCGCCGCCCTCTTCCGCCACGATCACGAACGGCTGCCCTTCCAGTTCTTCGGGTACATTGAAGACTGATACTTTGGCTTGCTCCGTTCCCCATACATAACCGCCGTAACCGAATAAGCCCGGTTCAGAGATTCCCTTGCTCCGACGAGCCATCCATGCGCCAATGGCAGGAAAGTACTTCGGCTGAACGTTGATATAGAATCGGCCGCTGTCGACCGCTCGGGACACGACGGCGCGTGAACGCAGAACTTCCATTTCCGACGCAACGGCCGTCTTGATGTCATGCGTGGCATCGGGAGCGGATAGATCACCTGGCATATTCCTTGGTCGTGCATTTCCATCTTCGACCTTGATCAGAATGTTGGCCCGGTATATCGGAGTAGCGACCAGCGCATAAGCGACACCTAACAAGGTTACGACGAAGGCTACGCCCAAGATCAGCCATCGGTTGTCCGAGAAAAAGCCGAGGTACTTCGTCAAATCAATCGCTTTTTCTTCTTCAGTATTTTGCTGGACTTGCAGGATTGGTTGATTCATCTGGCTATTGAATGGAAAAGTGGTGGAGTCAAACCGATACATCGCAATCTGGCCCTGAGCATCGACTCTTGAAGGTCGATTTCATTTGCCCGGGCAGAATGCGTGTGCGTGTGTAGCTATTGCCATTGACAGGGCGCGCGCAGTTCTCGACAGCTCGGAGTCTCTCAATCAACCGATACGCGCTTCGCGGCAACACCCTACTAATGTAATTGCGCACCGATTAGAAAATAAGTATCGAATTTCGATTGTTTTACTGCTTGCCATGCATTTCATATCCAGTTTTTCGATTCATCGTCGGGTTAGCGCAAACAATTTGCTAATTGGCTCCCAGGAGCAATTCGCAGGTAATTTCAGCCGGAATGCAGTACCAAGCTAATAAAAGAAACCGATACGGTCCTGCAATGGCGCTTATGTGCAAGCGTAGGTCAATGGAATTTCCCGACATTGACTTTTGACAATCGATAGGTGAGCGGTAACCAACGTACACTGCGAAAACAGAGCCTGCTTAGGAAAACGTCATTGAAAGTGTGAGAGGTCTTGGGTGCAGCTGTGGTAAGAATCAACAGCGGGGGAACAGTCAGGAAACGTCAGGGCGTATTCGAGCGCCGCATCCCTCTACTGCTTGTACTGGGCAAACACTGGGCAACAGGAAGATGGCATGCCCCGGCGGGTTGATTCGGGATCAGGATTTCTATCGATAGATAAGATGCCACGCACTAGCCAACCACGCAGTGAGACAGATGGGGTGTCTGAGGCACATAGGGCACATGAAGCACATGGAAACGACACCGTAGCCTGGGCGCCGTCGAATGCCCTGCCGTCCCTTTTGACCTAAGATATGCAGGAGCTGCGAGTAATGCTCGCGGCGGCGATTCACACACTAATGCATGTCGCAAAAACGATGGGAAATGGTGGCCTGCCCAGCAGGAGTCGAACCTGCGACCTACGGCTTAGAAGGCCGTTGCTCTATCCAGCTGAGCTATGGGCAGTGAGTGAATAAACTTGAAGAATGCAGGATGTACCGAACAACGTCATCCATTCGTGCTTACCGTGCTGATGCCGGGTTAAGCGCAGCTTGCGGATATTACATCTAATACCGTGCTGTTTCAATGTCTGTCATCCGGCTGAATGACTGACCTCGCTGCTTGCCATTGGCGCGAATTAGCCATACCACCAGGAGAGAAATAGACGCCAAGACCGCGTGGACAAACACCGCTGCTTCTGAAAAGATATTCCCAGACTATGAAGAACTTGCCTGTGCATGAGTCTGCCACAAGAGACTGAAACGACGCGACTCCCCAACGCAGCCTAATTCTTGTCGAGAGCTGCTAACGTGACATTTAGCCCAGAAAGGCAACTACCATTGTTCACTTCATCACAAAGGCGGCGAAACCGGGAAAAGAAAAAGGGCTGCATTTCTGCAACCCTTTTGATTTCCTGGTCGGGGCGAGACGATTCGAACGTCCGACCACCTGATCCCAAATCAGGTGCGCTACCAGGCTGCGCTACGCCCCGAGAGACGAGCATAATACCGGGACGAGGCGCACTGGTCAAATTATTACTGCTGGCTACGAGAAAAATTACGCGCTCCAGCCACAACGCAAAGGCGAAGGAAGACCCTCGCCATGCGATCAAACTGGATTATTACGCTGCCACCTTGTCTGCGATCCGGCGCGCCATTTTGGCAGCAGTATCTGCATTACGCGCCTCCACCATGACGCGCACCAGGGGTTCGGTGCCCGAAGCGCGAATCAGTACGCGACCGCTGTCGCCTAGTTCTGCTTCGACCACTTCCTTTTCGGCGACGACTGCTACGTTCTTTTGCCATTCAAAACCCGGCGAAACCTTCACGTTCACCAATGTCTGCGGGAACAGTGCGAGTTCTGCCGTAGCCTCAGCCAAGCTCTTGCCACTGCGTTTCAACGCTGACAAGACCTGGAGCGCCGAAACGATGCCATCACCGGTCGTATGCTTGTCGAGGACAAGCAAATGCCCGGACCCCTCGCCGCCAATCAGCCAGCCGCGCTCCTGCAAGACCTCCAGCACATACCGATCGCCGACTTTGGCACGGGCAAAGCCGATGCCCATTTGCTTGAACGCCACCTCCAAGGCCATGTTTGTCATTAGCGTGCCGACAACACCCTGGATAGGCGAATTCGCCATACGATCCTTGACGATGACATACAAGAGTTCATCACCGTTATAGATACGGCCGCCGGCATCTACCATAATCAGTCGATCTGCGTCGCCATCAAGGGCGATGCCAATATCAGCTTTGTGTTCCTTCACTGCCTCGGACAGAGCCTTGGGAGCTGTCGCACCGACGCCGTCATTGATATTCAGCCCGTTCGGCTGATTGCCGATAGCAACGACGTCCGCACCAAGTTCATGGAACACATCAGGCGCGATGTGATAGGCAGCGCCATGCGCACAATCGACCACAACTTTCAGGCCGCGCAGATCGAGTTCGGATGGGAACGTGCTCTTGCAAAATTCGATGTAACGTCCCTGCGCATCGTTCAAGCGCCTAGCCTTACCAAGCCTTTCCGACGCCACACATTCGATTGGCGCATCCAGCGCCGCTTCAATTGAAGCCTCGACCGCATCGGGCAGTTTGTTGCCCGAGGCAGAGAAAAACTTGATGCCGTTATCTTCAAAGGGATTGTGGGAAGCCGAGATCACCACTCCCGCAGAAAGTCGAAGGGCTCGCGTCAGGTATGCAACCGCTGGTGTCGGCACAGGGCCTGCCAGCATTACATCGACGCCTGCGGCGGCAAATCCGGCCTCAAGTGCTGCCTCCAGCATATAGCCGGAAATCCGCGTGTCCTTACCGATCAGTACGGTCGGCTTGGCGCTGCCGCTCTCCGCTTGGGCAAGCACCTTCCCTGCCGCGTAGCCAAGCTTCATGACCAGATCAGGTGTAATCGGCAATGTTCCTACCCGTCCCCGAACGCCGTCAGTACCAAAATATTTTCGCGTCATCTTTTTTGCCCTTAGTTGCTATTCTCGACTGCATGCCAGACTTTTAACGCATCAACTGTTTCGGCGACATCATGTACCCGAACGATCTTCGCCCCGCGCGCGACTGCAGCCAATGCGGCGCCGACGCTACCCGCCATTCGCTGCTCGACCGGTTTGCCCGTTAAGGTGCCGATCATCGATTTACGCGATAAACCTGCAAGAATCGGCATCCCGGTCTCATCGGCAATCTTGCCCAAATTCTTCAGTAGAGTGAGATTATGCTCCAGTGTCTTTCCAAAACCAAAACCAGGATCAATACATAGGCGGGAACAATCAATACCTTGTTCTTGCATCACGCGCACCTGCTCGAGTAGAAACTGGATAATCTCCGCAGTTACGTCCTGGTATTCAGGTGCCTGCTGCATGGTCATGGGATCGCGTTGCATATGCATAATACATAACGCGCATTCGCTGCCATTGAGAGCTCTCAACGCTCCAGACGCCTTGAAACCATTGATGTCGTTAATCATATCGACACCAGCTGCGATTGCCTCACGCATCACTTCCGGTTTGTATGTATCGATTGAAAGGGGCTTGCCGCAATCACGCAGTGCGTACAGCACAGGCATCACGCGTCGCAATTCCTCCTCCAGTGGAACAGGCTGCACTCCGGGGCGTGTCGACTCGCCACCGATGTCGATAATGTCGACCCCTTCAGCAATCATCTGCTCGGCGTGCGACAACGCGAGGTCAAGGGATTGGAACCTCCCGCCGTCAGAAAACGAATTCGGGGTGACGTTGAGGACCCCCATCACCAGTGGTCTGGAATTCAGCGGCAAGCGATAACGGCCGCACTGCAAGTACTGAGTTTTCATCTTGAATATGCAAATAAAAAGGGCGAGGATTACTCCTCACCCTTTTTCAACTACCTTCCCGCAATTGCTTAGGCAGGTGCGGTCGCGTTCGGAGATACGCCTCCCGACGTATTGTCGGACGCTGAGCGCTTGGTCGGAAGACCTGCCTTCGGCGGACGGGGTTCGCGCCCCTCCATAATGTCGTTGATCTGCTCTGCATCGAGAGTTTCCCACTCGAGCAGTGCCTTCGCCATGATCTCGACCTTATCGCGGTTCTGCTCCAGCAACTGGCGCGACAATGCATACTGCGCATCGAGAATCAGGCGGATTTCATTATCCACCTTCTGCTGGGTAGCCTCAGACACGGTCTTGGCTGTCATGCGGCCAAAATACGCATCCTGCTCGCTGTCCTCATAGACCATCGTACCCATCGTTTCGGACATGCCGTAACGAGTGACCATGGCACGGGCAAGCTTTGTGGCACGCTCGAAGTCATTCGATGCGCCGGTCGACATCTGATGCATGAAGAGTTCTTCTGCGATGCGACCGCCGAACAGGATCGCAATTTCCTCCAGCATCTTGTCCTTGTACATGTTCACGCGATCATGCTCAGGCAATTGCCAGGTCAGACCCAAAGCGTAACCGCGCGGCATGATCGTGACTTTATGTACCGGATCGGCCTTCGGCAGGAGTTTGGCAACCACTGCGTGACCGGATTCGTGATAAGCGGTGTTCCGGCGCTCTTCTTCCCGCATCACTGCGGACTTGCGTTCCGGACCCATCACGATCTTGTCTTTTGCATCCTCGAAATCCTGCATTTCTACCAGACGCTTGTTACGACGCGCTGCAAACAAGGCGGCTTCATTCACCAGATTTGCAAGGTCTGCCCCAGAGAATCCGGGGGTACCGCGCGCAAGGATGTCAGCTTTCACATCCGGTGCAATCGGCACCTTGCGCATATGCACATACAGAATCTGCTCACGTCCGCGAATGTCCGGCAGACCGACCATCACTTGACGGTCAAAACGTCCCGGGCGCAACAACGCCTTGTCCAGCACATCGGCACGGTTTGTCGCCGCGATAACAATAACGCCCGAATTGGCTTCGAAACCGTCCATCTCCACCAGCAACTGGTTCAGCGTCTGTTCACGTTCATCATTGCCACCACCCATTCCAGCACCGCGATGGCGACCGACAGCGTCGATCTCATCGATGAAGATAATGCATGGGGAATGCTTCTTGGCATTTTCGAACATGTCGCGCACGCGGGATGCGCCTACACCGACGAACATTTCGACGAAGTCGGAGCCAGATATGGTAAAGAACGGCACCTTCGCTTCGCCGGCAATAGCACGGGCAAGCAGCGTCTTACCGGTGCCCGGAGGACCCACCATCAAAACGCCACGAGGGATACGACCGCCCAGTTTCTGGAATTTGGTGGGGTCGCGAAGGAAATCAACCAGCTCCTGCACTTCTTCCTTCGCTTCGTCGCAGCCGGCAACGTCGGCGAAGGTGACCGTATTGCTTGCTTCGTCGAGCATACGGGCTTTGGAACGACCAAAGGAGAACGCGCCTCCTTTACCGCCGCCCTGCATCTGGCGCATGAAAAAGACCCAGACGCCAATCAGCAACAGCATCGGGAACCAGGAGATAAATACCTGCGAGAGAAACGACTGCTCTTCAGGCTGCTTGACGTCGAATTTCACGCCATTATTGACGAGATCACCAATCAAGCCGCGATCAAGATAGGTAACAGCTGTTTTGATCCGCTTTCCATCTTGCGTAGTGGCAACGATAGTACGGTCTTCAATAGTCGCCTCGCGAATCTGCTTCGCCTTGACTTCATCCAGGAAGTCCGAATAAGGAATTGGCGTTGCGCCGCCGGCCATCGTGCGACCGTCGAACTGCTTGAAGACGGTAAACAGCACTAAGGCAATAACCACCCAGATGGCGGCTTTGGAAAACATATTGTTCACTAGAACTCCTTAGACGCAGGCGCGCCCATTTACACAGCTTGCAAAAATGATTCTACTCGCAATACTCGGCGCTTGCTAGGCTGCATGTGCCGCTAAAAGCCTGGAAATCAAGGGTTATCAAGCAATTAACGTATGTTAAGAAGGGTTTTTGAGTACTTTGCCGAGCAAAAAGACTTCTGAAGATTTGTCTCTGCTGGCCTTGGGCTTCTTCTGAGTGACAACTTTGAACTCCTGCCTGAACTTCTCGACCAGTTGAGTGTAGCCACTTCCATTAAAACATTTGACGAGCAATGCACCGGAAGGTTTCATATGAGCTCTCGCAAACTCTATCGCCAAATCGATGATATGCTCCACGCGAGCTGCGTCTGTCACTGCGACACCGGACAAGTTCGGCGCCATATCGGATAGGACAAGATCAACTTTTCGGCCATCCAGCACGATCTCCAACTGCTCGAGCACTTCCTGCTCACGAAAGTCCCCCTGAATGAAGTGAACGTCCGCGATCGGCTCCATGGGCAGCATGTCCAGACCGATGATTGTGCCGTTGATGCCTCCGCCGGGCTGCCCCGCCAGCTTGTTGCGCACATATTGCGACCAGCTACCTGGAGCGCATCCGAGGTCAACAATGACCTGGCCCGGCTTGATCAGTTTCTCGCCCTCGTCGATCTCCTTCAGTTTGTAAGCAGCGCGCGCTCGATATCCCTCCTTCTGTGCCATCTTCACATAAGGATCATTGATGTGGTCATGCAACCAGTTTTTATTGAATTTGTTCTTTGCCATTCGCGTAGAATACCGCTTTTAAGGAATTACTAAATATGTTGAAACTGACTCCCGCCGAGCGCAGCGCCCTTCGCGCCGACGCTCATGCGCTCAACCCTGTCGTCATCGTTGGCGAAGCTGGCTTGACACCGAGCGTTATGAAGGAAATCGACGCCAGCCTGAACGCACACGGTCTGATCAAAATTCGAGTCTTTGGCGATGACCGGGAAGCACGCATTGCGATGTACGAAACGATCTGCTCGGAGCTCGGCGCTGCGCCCGTTCAGCACATCGGCAAGCTGCTCGTCATTTTTCGCCCCAAGAAAGAGCCTGTAAAAGAGCGCAGCGAAAAGCGCGGCAAAGGTTTGCGCGAGGTCACCATCGTTAAGCCGAGCCCAAGCGGCACCAAGCGTCCCAGCGTCACGAAAGTGATCTTGAAAGGGAATGAACGAGTGACCGCCGGTGGCAATATCAAGCGTGCAAAACCGCGTCAAACAAGCCCCAAAAAGTCTTCCCTCGGGCGATAACCTGCTCCCGATTTCCGGAGCGGGATAAGGAAACCGCCACGGGGGAACGCTCCTACCTGCGACCGGCCTTCCCGGCGCGCCAGCGTCAGCGCCACTTCCAGATCAGCATTACGCCAAGTACGCTCTGAATCAGGTAAAAGGTGCTTGAAATCCCGTGCAGCACACCGAACTGCGCCCGCAGCGCCGAATCCATCACGCCACCAGGACCGGCAGATTCACGAAGAGCTGACATAAACGGCTGCAATCCGAAGTATCCCAGCAAGGTACATGCAGCCATACCCAGCACCAGCCATTGCAGGCGCTTTCTTGCCGCATCGCCGCCCCCGCCCGTAGCAAACCGGCCCGTCGCGAGCAAGACAAGTGCACTGAAAAGCGACAACCACGCTTCGATACGAAACATGTTACCTGCGATACTTCCCGCAAGCGCCCTGTCGCTTAGCGTGGAAAACAGGGTAGGCGCAACCAGGTAGCCAATTGTCCAGAGACTACCCACCCACAACGTTGCGATGAGCAAGCGTGCGCGCGCCATGACCATGACTGATTAAATGTAACGAACTTCGAGTACTTCGTATTCGCGGATACCAGAGGGGGCATTCACTTCCACAACGTCGCCGGCGTACTTACCGATCAAGGCGCGTGCGATGGGCGAAGTAATGGAAACCTTCTTCTCCTTGAGGTCAGCCTCATCCTCGCCCACGATCTGATAGGTCACCTTCTGCCCAGATTCGAGATCCTCAAGGTCTACCGTAGACGCAAACACAATGCGGCCTTCCGCATCAAGGGAAGTCGGGTCGATGATCTGGGCGGCACTCAACTTGCCTTCGAGTTCCGCGATACGGCCTTCAATGAAGCTCTGGCGTTCCTTGGCAGCATCGTACTCTGCGTTTTCAGACAAGTCGCCCTGCGCGCGCGCCTCGGCAATTGCATTGATCACTGCCGGACGGTCTTTGGATTTGAGACGCTGCAACTCCTCTTTCAGGAGTTCTGCGCCACGCTTGGTAATAGGAACTGTGCTCATAGTTTTCTGTAGACGAAATGAAAACCACAGAGGTCACAAATAACCCCGGGAAAACCCGGGATCGTCTGTGACCTCTGTGGCTGGACTTTTGCTGTACGGCTTAGTGTAAAGACTTATGCAAGCCTTGTAAATCGTAGACATGCAGCTCATCAAGATGACGCATGCCTTCGACGGCCGCTTCTGCCCCGGCAATGGTGGTGTAGGTTGTTGCCCGGGCCAGCAATGCCGAAGTACGGATCGCTCGCGAATCAAGGATGGCGTTACGCTTCTCCTCGACGGTGTTGATGACCAAAACAATCTCGTTGTTTTTGATCATATCCACAACATGCGGACGGCCTTCGACAACTTTGTTGACGGCGGTGACCGGAATACCTGCAGCACTAATGGCGGACGCCGTGCCCTTGGTCGCCACCAAGGTAAATCCAAGCTCGACCAGATCCTTTGCGACTTGAACTGCGCGCGGCTTATCGCTGTTCTTGACGCTCAGGAATACCTTGCCAGACTTCGGCAACTTCACGCCTGCGCCCAGCTGGGACTTAACGAAAGCCTCGCCGAAGGTTTTACCAACGCCCATAACTTCGCCGGTCGACTTCATTTCCGGCCCCAAAATCGTATCCACACCGGGGAACTTGTTAAACGGGAAGACGGCTTCCTTCACGCTGTAGTACGGCGGAACGACTTCGCTCTTGATGCCCTGACTGTCGAGAGACTGCCCCACCATGCAGCGAGCGGCAATCTTTGCCAGCTGCAGGCCAGTAGCCTTCGACACGTACGGCACCGTACGCGAAGCGCGAGGATTTACCTCCAGCACGTAGACGATGTCCTGCAGCTTGCCATCCACTTCCTGCTGCTGAATCGCAAACTGCACGTTCATCAGGCCGACCACGTTCAGGCCCTTGGCCATCAGCGCGGTCTGGCGCTTGAGTTCATCGATGGTCTCCTTCGCCAGCGAATACGGTGGCAGCGAGCAAGCGGAGTCACCGGAATGCACGCCCGCCTGTTCGATGTGCTCCATCACGCCACCGATGAAGGTGCGCTGGCCGT
>Ga0196971_1000382_pt1 | contig 36056 bp, 31 predicted proteins | sample S1v_1013CmetaG_FD_148660 | JGI IMG/M metagenome (GOLD analysis project Ga0196971, IMG submission 148660) | Soil microbial communities from Anza Borrego desert, Southern California, United States - S1+v_10-13C | ecosystem: Environmental > Terrestrial > Soil > Desert | place: USA: California...
TCAAAAAACAACGAGAGGGATTCCAGAGAATTCCCTCCCGATCAAAAACTTTCCTGTACAAATGATCGATGGCGATCGCCAAATAGCGTCGGCGCTAACACAAGGCCCTGCTGCAGTCGGGGGCGGTGGACATCATCCAGCCCGATCTCTCGCATGCCGGCGGCATCTGGGAAGTGCGCAAGATTGCGGCCATGGCCGAAGCATTCGACGTGGCGGTGGCGCCGCACTGCCCGCTGGGGCCCATCGCCCTGGCGGCGTCGCTCCAGTTGGACTTCTGCACGCCCAACGCCTTTATCCAGGAGCAGAGCCTGGGCATTCACTACAACCGGGGCACCGACCTGCTGGAGTACCTGGCCGACCCGGCCCTCTTCGCCTACAAGGACGGCTACGTGGCTCGTCCCACGGCGTCGGGCCTGGGCATTGAGATCAACGAGGCCAAGGTGCGGGAAGCGGCGGCGGTGGGTCATCAGTGGCGGAACCCCGTCTGGCGCAACGGCGACGGCTCCATCACCGAGTGGTAAGGGGGGCCTTCTGTGGATCTGACCGGAAAGGTAGCCATCGTGACAGGGGCCGGCGCCGGCATTGGGCGGGCCACGGCCATTCGCCTGACGCAGGCGGGGGCGAAGGTGGCGGTGGTTGATATTGAAGCGGAGAACGCCCGGGCTGTTGCCGATGCCATTGGGCCGGGGGCGTTGGCCGTAGTGGCTGACGTGGGGTGCGCTGACCACATCCGCCGAATGGTCGAGGAGACCGTGAGCGCCTTCGGGCGGGTGGACATTCTCGACAACAACGCCGCCTGGTACCCGTCGAAGAACGCGCTGGAGACCACGGAGGATGAGTGGGACCGGACCATGAACGTCTGCCTGAAGGGCTTCTGGCTGGCGGCGAGGGCCGTGCTGCCCCACATGCTGGCGGCCGGCGGGGGCTGCATCGTAAACACGGGCTCGGTGCACAGCCTGGTGGGCTTCGCCAACAACACCGCTTACGATACGGCCAAGGCAGGCCTCCTGGGCCTCACCCGCTCGCTGGCGGTAGACTTCGGCCCCACGGTGCGGGTGAACTGCATCATCCCCGGCGGGGTGGAGACCCGGCTGTGGGCCCGGGTGAGCGCCGAGGAGCGCGCAAAGATCGTCGATGCGACGCTGCTGAAGCGGCTGGGCACACCGGAAGAGGTTGCGGAAGGGGTGCTGTTCCTTGTCTCGGGGGCTTCGAGCTTCATGACCGGCGCCACCCTGGTGCTCGATGGCGGCTGGACGGCCATTTGAGCCGAAGGAACCTGCCGAAAACCGCTTGACTCTTCCGTTACGGAAACCGCTACCATGAGCTTCGGAAGCGCTCCCCCCGACCCCCGAACCGCCGCTGTGATGGAGGTTGCCAACCATGGCTGAACTCTGGAAGATCCGCGACCTGTCGCTGCACCTGGGCGTGACGCCGCGTACGCTCCGCTACTACGAGGAGATAGGCCTTCTCTGGAGCGAGCGGACCGACGACTTCGCCTACCGCCAGTACGATGCGGCAGCGATCGCCCGGCTGGAGCAGATTCTGCTATTGCGCAAGCTGGATCTGCCCGTCAAGGATATCCAGGCCATATTCACCTCCGGCAACCTGCAGGTGGCGGTCGAGGCCTTTGCGCGCAAGCTGCACACCATCGACGCGGAGATGGCGGCCCTTGCGGAGCTGAAGGAGACGGTGGAAGCCTTCCTGGGCCTGCTCCGGGAGCAGGGTTTCAACCAGGCCGACGGGTTTCGCCTGCTGAGCGAGGGAACGGCCGCCCTCGGTCGGTGGGACGCCCCGGGCCCGGAACAACGGAAGATGCCACAGGAGGTCCGACCCATGCCGAACGAACTGGATCATGTACGGATTGTCGAACTGAAGCCCATGAAGGTTGCCGCCTACCGTGCCGAGAGCACCACCCCGGAAGATGACGCCTGGGCCGTCCTGAAGGCCTGGGTGGAGGAGAAGGGGCTCCAGCACCTGCCCACCACCCGCTTTTTCGGCTTCAACACCTCGTGCCCAGGGCCGAGTAAGCCGGAGTATGGTTACGAAGTCTGGGTCACCGTGCCGGAAGGCATGGCGGTCGCCGAGCCTGTTCAGCTGAAAGAGTTCGCCGGCGGCCTCTACGCCGTGATCAGCACCCACGGCCACGAGATTCCCGAGCGCTGGCGCCAGCTGGTGGAGTGGGTGAAGGGGAGCGACAAGTACGCCCGCGGCCCGCACCTGTGCCTGGAGGAGACCACCACGCCGTACGGCACGGTGGGCGAGGAGTGGCAGATGGATCTGCTGGAGCCCATCGTACGGAAGTAACGCCGACTCGCGCAAAAGCCCGCCCCCGGGTTGACCGGGGACGGGCTTTCGCCCCGACTCAGGCGCCCATCCGACCGCCTGAGCGACTCCAGAGGCGTCGAATCGGGGAGGAGGCCCATGGGGATATGCCCAGAAATGTCCTGACGGCCTACGGCCTGACCGATGTGCCGTCGGGCGTCCGAGCCAGGGTCCAGGCCGGCAGGCTGTTCTGGCACGGATACACAGCCGCCTTCGCCTCATCCACGTCGACGCCCAGACCCGGTTGCTCGTTCAGGTACGCATAGCCGTCCCGCACCGTCGGCGTGCCCGGGAAGACCTCCCGGGAGGCCTCACCAAACGGCGTCCACTCCTGAATGCCGAAGTTGGGGCAGGCCAAATCCAGGTGCAGATTGGCCGCGTGCCCCACGGGCGAGACATCGCCGGGCCCATGCCAGGCCGTGCGCACGCCGAAGCTCTCGCACAGGGCTGCCAGCTTCCGAGCCGGCGTAATGCCGCCAATGGCGCTGATGTGGCAGCGAATGAAGTCGATGAGTCGGTCGGCGATCAGTCCCCGCCACTCGTTCGGGTGGACGAAAAGCTCCCCCATGGCCAGCGGCACGGCGGCCTGCTGGCGGATGGTCCGGAACCAGTCCACATCTTCGGGCGCCAGCGCATCTTCGAGGAAGAAAAGCCGGTAGGGCTCCAGAGACTTGGCCAGACGCACGGCCTCAATGGGCGCCAGCCGCTCATGCACGTCGTGCAGCAGGTGCACGTCGTAGCCGAACTTGGCCCGAATGAAGTCGAAGAAGCGGGGCACGGCGCGGGCGTAGATGTCAGGGTCGAAGTAGGCGCCGGGCTGGGCGCCGTCAGGTGACTGAATCAGCTGGTTCCTGCCCCCGTAGCCGCCCATCTGGCAGCGGATGTGGCGGTAGCCCTGCTCCATGAAGCGGGCCACGTGCTCCGCCAGTTCGTGCTCGTCGCGCCCGTCGGCGTGGCGGTAGACGGCGGCCGCCTCGCGGCACTTGCCGCCCAACAGCTGATAGACGGGCATGCCGGCGAGCTTCCCCTTAATGTCCCACAGGGCCATGTCGACGCCGGACAGGGCGTTGTTCAGCACGGGCCCGTTCCGCCAGTAGGAGCTGACCATGGCCGCCTGCCAGATGTCTTCAATGCGCTGTGGATCCTTGCCGATCAAGAAGGGCCGCAGGTACTTCTTGACCGCCGTAGCTACGGCCAGGTACCGCTGGGTGAAGGTGGCGCAGCCCACGCCGTAGAGTCCGGGCTCCGACGTGAGCACCTTGACGACCACCAGGTTGATGCCTTCCGGGGCGGTGAGAATGACCTTTACATCGCGAATGGTCACTATGCTCATGTCAGCTCCACTCCTTCACGCAGAAGAACGCCTGCACAGTGACCATTCGGTATTTGAAGGAACGAATTCCTGCACTACACCCGGTGAGACATCGGCATGGTGAAGAGGTACAGGTTGACCAGACCGAAGATGACCAGCACGATCAGGTGTGGCCAGAAGGCCTTCAGGCCGGGGCCCTTCTCACGGGTGGCGATCTTGTAGGCGGTGAAGACCGAGCCGCCAAGGCCGATGCCCAGTACGGCGAACTGGACCAGCTGAATGGTCGAGGCCGGCAGGAAGGCGGCGGGACCGGTGATCTGATGGCCGAACAGGGCCGCCGTGTTGTAGACGATGGACTTGCCCTCAGCCAGCAGGTGGAACATGTTGTGAGCGATGTGGCCCGCCAGGTCCAGGGGAATGACGGCGTAGCCGAAGCGGGCGAAGTTCTGCACGAAACTCTCCGCCGTCACCTTGCCGCTGAGCTTGGCGGCGCCCGCCACCATGGCGAACGGCACGCCCATGGCAACCAGGAAGAGGACGGTGAAGGCCAGGGTCTTACTGCCGAAGACGAAGGACATCAGCCAGTCCATCACCGGGCCGAAGAAGGAGAGCATGGTGATGTTCTGCACCAGCACAATCCCGACGATGACGACGGCCAGGAAGGACTCCTCGAACTTTGGCTTGCGGACGAACCAGAGTTCCTGGGTGGGAATGCGGGCGTCCAGGCGGATGGAGTCATTGGGGCAGGTCTTGATGCAGTTGGCGCACAGGTTGCAGTTGGCGGTGCTCTGCATGGTGCGGGGGAACTCGAAGATGGGGCAGCCGGGCGTCTTGCCGTCGCCCTTGTAGCAGCTCTGGGTGGTGCAGGTGGCGCAGATTTCGGGCGTGGCCCTCAGCTCGATCATGGAGGAGCGGGAGTAGTTGCCCGACAGCCCGCCCAGGAAGCAGAGGTAGCGGCACCAGGCCCGGCGCTCGTAGAAGACGGCGGTCACCACGACGCCCGTCACCATGAGGCCCAGCAGGTAGCCGGAACCCCGGGGCGACTCGACGATGCCGAAGACATGGTCAGCCCAGGTGATCAGAATGAAGACGGCGTCGATGATCCAGATGCCGTACTTCTTCAGCCACGGCGGCACGGGGCGGCCCAGGCCCACCAGCTTCTGTACGAAGTCCAGCGTGGTGGCAAACGGGCAGATGGCGCACCAGAACCGGCCCATGGTGAACATGAAGATGGGAATCAGGGGCCACCAGAAGACCCAGGTAAGGCTGGTGCCCAGGTTGGCCGAAGCGGCGCCGGGGCCCCAGAGCAGAGCGTAGATGATGTAGCCGAAGACCACCAGCACGGGGTAGGAGAGGATGGCAGGGAACCAGCGGCTCTTCAGGAGCGCCTTGAACCAGGCGCTGTCGAGCAGGTTGTTGGACTCTTCCGGCGGCACCACGGGGCGCCGCGCCGGGTTGGGCTGAACAGCCATGTTAGCGGGCACCTCCATTTCGCTTGTTCTGAATGCGGACAACGGCGCCGTAGGTGACGGAGGCGCCCATGAGCAGGCCGGTGAAGCCGAGGTAGAAGCGGCTCGGGCCGCCCTTGACTGCATCGAACGTACCCCTGGCTTCGTGTGTACGGCCCTGCGCGTCTTCGATCTTGAGAACGGCCGTCCAGGTGCCGGTGCTGGCCAGTTCGGCCTTGCCGCGGGCGTTGTACGAAGCAGGCTGGGCGTGCTCATCGCCGCCGTGGCCACCGGCATCGGTCGCACCGTGATCATCGGCAGCGGCTTCGCCAAGACCGTCGGCCGGGCCTTCCACAATCCGGAGCGGCTGAAGCGGCACGCTGACCACCTGGCCCGCCGGGCCGGTCAGCTCCAGCGACACCTTCGCCCCTTCGGGCAGGTCAAAAATGGCCAGGGTCAAAACGTTGGCACCCGTGTGCGCCGACGGGGAATCGCCGGAGAGAGTGGCTGCGTAACTGCCGGCCTGAAGGGACATGAGCTTCGGCAACCCCGCACTGGCGTAGGCCGGTGCGGCTGCTGCCATGGCCAGAATCAGGGCGGCGGGCAGAAGAATGCGACGCATCGGTATCCCCTTTCCGTAGCGCTGTCTGTGTGGACCTCACATTAGCGCCCATCTGTGGAGAAAGTGTGCACGAGTTACAAAGTGCCAGCGACGGAAGTGTGCCAGAACTTCCCGGCCATACAAGGCAGGATATTGCGCCTGTTGCAGCCGAACCCAACGCTTCACCCCCGACTGCACCTATCTCTATACAAAAGGGTGATGACATGGGTAATGGCTGGAAACGGATCGCGCTTCTGACTACGACCTTGCTCTTCATGGGCTCGGCATCGGTCTCGGCTGCGGCCCCGTTCATGACCCCGGGACTCGTGGGTGAAGATGTGGCCCTTATGCAGCGGCTGCTGACGGCAGGCGGACACCCCATCGCGATTACGGCCCGCTTCGGCCCCACCACCCAGCAGTTCGTGCGGGACTTCCAGCGCCACCATGGCCTGTCGGCTGACGGCATCGTGGGGCCGAAGACCTGGGCAGTGCTAACGCCAACCCTGTACCAGGGCAGCCGCGGCACGGCAGTCCAGGCCGTTCAGCGGGCGCTGAACGTAAAGCGCAAGGCGGGTCTGACCGTGGACGGGTATTATGGTCTGCAGACTGTGGCTGCCCTGAAAGCCTTTCAGCAGCATATGGGGCTGTCGGTCACCGGCTCGGTAAACGACGCCACCTGGGATGCCCTCGCCAGTCACTTCGAGGAACTGCCCTGGTCCGGCCCGGGCTGGTACCGCTATGATACCGGTGACGGCGGGGCCGCGTGGGGCAAGGCCAGCACCATCGCCCTGGTCAGAGAGGTGGCCGCCAAGTGGAACGACGCCGGGTACGACGTGCGCCTTGGGGTGGGCGACATCAGCCTGCCGCACGGCGGGCCCATGTCCGGCCACGCCAGCCACCAGAAGGGTGTAGACGTGGACTTCCGCATTCTGCGCAACGACGGGCTGGAAACCCCGGTCGGCTACTGGGATGAGGCCTACAGCCGCAAGCTGACGCAGCAGCTGGTCAATCTGCTTCAGGCCACTGGCGAAGTGCAGTATATCTTCTTCAACGATTCCAGGGTGACGGGCGTGCAGCACTGGCCTGGCCACGACACACACATGCACGTGCGGTTCAAGCGGTAGCCATCACACTTTCACCACATCTGTCCCCCATACTTGGGAGCAAACCGATACATGAAGGGGGCTGCTTTCTGAATGAAGCGGTGGGGGATGGCTGTGGTGGTGTCGGCTGCGCTGCTGGTCACCGTAGGGTGCTCTGGCTCGGGCTCGTCGGGCAGCGTGCGCAACGTCACCATTCTGGCCGAGAGCATGAGCTACAACCCAAAGGAGTTCACCCTGACCAAGGGTGAGGCCGTAAAACTGACATTCACGAACAAGGACAGCCAACTGCACGACTTCTCCATCGAGAAGATCGCTGTGAAGGCCAAGTCGACGCATAACGACGGGCACGACGCGGGCGGCAAGAATCCCGACCTTCACCTGAGCGCCGACGCCAGCAAGTCGGGCACGTTGGAGTTCACGCCCACGGAGCCCGGCACCTACACCTACTTCTGCACCGTGGCTGGCCACAAGGAAGCCGGCATGTCGGGGAGACTGATCGTAAAGTAAGCGCGAACCCGGCCGGCAGGAGTGACCTGCCGGCCTGAGGTGTGTCCATCGCACGTCGGGAGGGGAATATCCGCATGACCCGCCACTCCGTTGTCGCTCTTCTGCTGGTGCTGGCCCTGGTCGTTGCCGGCTGCGCCGGGGGCCAGAGCAAGGCGAAGGCCGAGGAGAAGATTGACACCAACGCTCACAGCATTCACGGCGCCCCGCCCATGCCGCACTGGCTGGAGACGGCCGATCCGCTGATCAAGACCGAGTACATCTGGGCGGCAGCACACCTGGACGAACTGCAGTATATTCCGTGCTACTGCGGCTGCGGCCCGGCGGGCCACACCGACAACTTCGGCTGCTACTACCAGCGGGACAAGAACGGCACCATCACCGACTACGACCAGATGAGCTTCACCTGAGGAATCTGCCTTGACATCACGCGTGACGTGAGAATGGGCCTGCAGCGGGGCAAATCGCTGACGCAGATTCGCAAAGAGATCGACACCAAGTACAAGGGCACCGAACCGACGCCAACACCCATGCCGCCCTCTGGCAAGTAGGCGAGCGCGGCAAGCAGGGGGGACCGGATCGTGCGGACCGAGCGCAAGTACAAGATCATCATGGCCATGGCGATGCTGCTTTCGCTGCTGCTGCTGGGCACCTGCATTCGGGAGCCTTTTCGCATAAGGGCGGCGGAGCAGGCTCAACTGGAAGCCTACGTGCTCCGGGGTGCTGCGCTCTACGCGACGAACTGCGTGCAGTGCCACGGACCCAAAGGGGAGGGTGTGGTCGGCACACCCCTGAACCGTGCCGACCTGCGGGTGGGCACGGACTCACTTCAGGCCCGGCCCGTGTATGACATGGTTTACAAGGCCATCGCCGAAGGCAGGCCGGGCAACCTGAACCATCCCTTCTGGCAGAGGGTTGACGGGAACCGCTGGATCTCCTACACGGCCATGCCGGCCTGGGGCCGGGCTGCCGGGGGCCCGGCGGACGAGGAGCAGGTCCGGGCGCTCTCGCTGTTCCTCATGCAGCCGGTGGGCGACCAGTGGAGCCTGGTGGGCGACTCAGACCTGGCCCCCTACGAGGCGGCCCGGTATCCGACCGATGCGGCCGGACTGCTCTCTCTGCCAGACGCCAACGGGCTGGACGCCGCCACGCAGAGCACCGCCCAGCGGGTGCTGCGGGATCGCACCCGTTCCCAGTGTCTCAACTGCCACATGGTGGGGGAGACCGGGGCCCAGATTGGGCCGGGCCTTTCGGGGCTGGGCTCCTGGGGGCTCGACCAGGCCTTCGTGGCTGATTGGATCCGCTACGCCAACCAGCCCATGCACCACGACACAGACCAGCGGGTCATCACCCACGAGCAGCGCATGCCGGTGTTCTGGAGCGAGAACCGGGCCGTGGCGGCTCCTTCCGTGGACCTGTCGCACCGAATCGCCTCGGAGGGGCCCTACTACATGCTCCGCTTCGCCGGGCGCCTGACCGACGCCGAGATTGAGGCCCTGGCGCAATACCTGCTGGCGATTCCGTGACAATCCATAGCGAACCCCCGGCGGAGCGCACGGCTCCCCCGGGGGTTCTGCGCGTGACGGAAGGATATCGCCCCAGCATCCCGAAAACCCCAGAAAGGCTACACAGCAACGATCGGAGGGACCACCATGGCCGACCGTCCCAACATCCTCTTCCTCATGAGTGACGAACACCGGGCCGACGTCACCGGGTACGAAGGCAACCCGGTGGTCCGCACCCCCGTCCTTGACGAACTGGCGCGCACCGGCGTGGTGTTCCGAAATGCCTACACGCCGTCGCCGATCTGCATTCCGGGGCGGCAGGCGATGATGTCGGGCCAGTTTCCCCGCACCTGCCATTGCGAGGTCTACGGCGAGGATCTGGCGCCAAACTCCATGACCTTCGCCCGACGCCTGGCCCAGCACGCCTACAAGACGGTGGCCTCAGGCAAGCTCCATCACATGGGGCCTGACCAGATGCAGGGCTGGACCACACGCCTCAGCGGCGATATCGACCTCGACAACCGGTATGTGGAGGGGCGCTGCGAGGCCGACTTCGCCAGGTACACCCGGACGCTGGGCGGTATCAAGTGGTCAGATTCGAAGGAGATCCTGCGGGCCGGTATCGGCCGGAGCCCTTACATAGCCAAGGACGAGATGGCCGTGGATGGCGCCATTCAGTTCATAGAGGACTACTTCCTTGACCCGTACTATGACCGGGCTGAGCCCAACCGTCCGCTGATGCTGAAGGTGAGCCTGAACCAGCCCCACTACCCGTACTTCACCAGTGCTGAGAAGTTCAACTACTACCTGAACCGGGTTCCGCTCTTCCTGGCTGAGACGGTCTCCCCGCACCCGTTCCTGAGCCAGCGCCAGGTGCGGCCGGGGGTAGATGCTTCTGAGCGGGACCTGCGGCGGGCTGTGGCGGCCTACTACGGCATGGTCGAGACGCTGGACGAGCAGTACGGGCGCGTCATGGAGGCCCTGGCCCGGGCGGGGCAGGACCTGGATGACTGGATCATCATCTACACCACCGACCACGGCGAGATGCTGGGCCAGCATGGGATCTGGGAGAAGCAGAAGTTCTATGAAGCCAGCGCACGGGTGCCCCTGATCATCCGCTGGCCGCGTCGCTTCCGTGGCGGCCGGGTGGTGACCCAAAATGTCAACCTGTGCGACCTGTTTGCCACCTTGTGTGACCTGACCGTCGTTCCCGTTCCGGCAGGCCTGGACAGCCGCAGTCTGGTGCCGCTCATGGAAGGTCAGACGACGGGCTGGGGCGACGAGACCGTCTCCCAGTTCGGCCGCACGAACCTGATGATCAAGTGGGGGAGCCTCAAGTACCAATACTACGGGCCCGCCATGCCCGAGGTGCTCTTCGACCTTTCCAAGGACCCCACGGAGACGGTGGACTTCGTTGCTGACCCGTCGTACAGCGAGGTGCTGGCACGGTTCCGGGTGCGCTGCGGCGGACTGGGCTTCGGCCCCAACGCCGACCCCGCTTACGCGGGCGCAGGCTACAGCAGCTAAACAGAAGGGCGGGCCTCCCGAGGGGAGGTCCGCCCATTCATTACCTGATCTCTGCCGCATCGAATGGGAGCTTCGCCTCTTTCTTCTGGTGACCGAAGGCGTTGCCGCCGCCGGGAGAGGCCGGGGGGGCCGGCTCGGTGGCCCGGATCTCCGGGTCTGGCATGGCGGGCGGTGGAATCAGTGGGCGGGGTGTCAGGCTTCTCCGCCTGGCTCTTCCCATGCTCCAGAGTGACCTCCACGGTCTTGGCCGCTTCTGCGATGACGGCGCCGCCGCTCATGGCCCGGAACGTGGCTGTGTAGGTGCTGGGCGCATGGTAGGTGACCTTGAATACGCTGGTCTGATCATACCCCGCTGGTACCGGGAAACCGCCTGCCGGTCCGACGGTGCCAACTACCGTGCCGTTCGCCTCGTCAAAGGCAACGGGCAGGGGAGCCCAGGTGTTGCCCTCGCGGTACTTGATGCTTACATCGTCGCCCGACGCAACCCCGGCAATCTCAAAGGCTACGCTTACCCCATCCACCGGGGTCGCCGTCGGGTTGGACAGGGTGACCGTAACCGTGCTCTCATGGTCAACCACCGTCTTGTGCGGGCCGCCGCTGGTCAGCACAAGGCCGGGCAGCACGGATACATCCCACGTGGTGGTCGCCAGGGGGATGGCAGGGGTGGCCACCTGCACAGCCCGGAACGAGGCCGAATAGGTTCCCGCTTTGGCAAACGTGACTTTGAACTGGCTGGTCGCGTCGTAGCCCCCTGCCACCGGGAAGCCTGTGTCCGGACCGAAGGCGCCGGTGAGCTTGCCGGCAGCCGCCGCCAGGGGCAGGCGCAGCCAGTTCACGCCTTCCTTGTAAAGAATGGACACGTCGTCCGGATTAGCGGTGCCGGAGATGTCGAAGAGGACCCGTACACCCGCTACGGCTGTCTGGCCTTCATTCTTGAGTTGTACAGCGAAGGCGGATTCCGCTCCTGCCAGCACAGCCGAGGGTCCGGTGGCGCTCAGCTTCAGCAGAGCCGGCGTGGGGTCCGTGGCGGTGACGGTCAGGCTGTTGGTGGCCAGGGCGGCCCCTCCGTCAAGGACGGCACCTGCTGTCCTACGGTCACGGTGGCGGGACCCGTGCAGGTCAGAAGCACGCCGTTGCCATCATCAGCGGCTGCCAGACCGGAAGCCATCACCACCAGAATCGCCAGGGCGGCAAGCCATTTCCGCCATGGGGCGGGTAACATAGGCCGTCTTAGCTTTCTGTCCGTCTGCCGAAGAAAATTGCCCGCGCAACCCCAAAGAATCCATCCCTGGATAGATGGTCAGCCTCCCTGGTTTAGCCCCAGAATGGGGTCAGGCACCGGTCAGGGTTGACTGGACCGGGAATGAACCTGTGTGATTGGAGGCTTTCATAATGGCAGGGTTAGCGCACCTTGGCGTCGGCATGGTGGCCAAGCGGGTGGCTCCGAATGTACCAGTGGGCGTGCTGGTGGCAGCCGCTTACACGATCGATATCGTTTGGGCCGGTTTCTGGGTCGCTGGGATCGAGCACTATCCGGCACCCGGAGTCGTGAACACGGCCCCGTGGTCTCACGGGCTTTTCATGTCTGTGGTCTGGTCGGTGGTCGCCGCGGCGATTACCTTGCTCGTTACCCGCAACCGGCGCACGAGCTGCATCATTGGGCTGCTGGTCTTCAGCCACTGGGTGGTAGACTTCATTGCAAAGCCCATGCTTCACGTCTACCCCAGCGACTCCGGCCTGCCCTTGCTCTTCGAGGGGTCACCTACCGTAGGGCTCGGCTTGTGGAGCACCGCGGTCGGCGTGTCTGTCGGCGAGTACGGAACGGCCATACTCGGGATTGTGGTCTACGTCCTCACGCTGATCAAACTCAGGAACGAGAAGAGATCGCTCGCAGCCAACGGTGCGCACCTGCCTGTGTAGGGGGCCATCCGCGCAGAAAAGCCCGACACCCTTGCGTGGGGATGTCGGGCTTTCGCTTGCCTAGCGCTTCTCAGCCTTCTGCTTCTCGATGGCTTCCGCCAGCTCCGTCAGCTGGGCCCAGCGGTCCAGCTTCCGGTTGAGCTCGGCCTCCACCTCGGCCAGCTCGGCGAGCAGGGGCTGGAGCCGGCCGTAGTCGGTGGCTGCCGCGTCGACCGCAGCGGCCAGGGTGACGGCTTTTGCTTCCAGGTCGGCAATATCCGCCTCGATGCTCTCGAACTCCCGCTGCTCCTTGAAGGTGAACTTCAGCGTCCGCTTCTGCGCCGCGGACTCGCCCGCGGGCGGCGCCTTCTCCACGGCAACCGGGGGCGCGGCCGCAGCCAGCGCTTCCCGCCGCTCCTCCAGGTAGTCGGAGTAGCCGCCGATGTAGCCACGCACCCGCCCGTCCCCCTCCAGGGCAAAGAGGTGCTCTGCCACCCGGTCCAGGAAGTACCGGTCATGGGAGACAGCAATCACCACGCCCGGGAACTGGTCCAGGTACTCTTCCAGCACCGTCAGCGTCTGAATGTCCAGGTCGTTGGTCGGTTCGTCGAGCATCAGTACATTAGGCTCGCCCATAAGCGTGCGCAGCAGGTAGAGCCGCCGCCGCTCCCCGCCCGACAGCTTGCCAATGGGCGTGTACTGCACCCGCACGGAGAAGAGGAAGCGCTCCAGCATCTGCGAGGCGCTGATGCTGCCCCCGTCCGCCGTCTGCACCACCTCGGCCACTTCTTTGATATAGTCGATGACGCGCATATCCTGGTCCATATAGCCGCTTTCCTGCTCGTAGAAGGCCAGCCGCACCGTCTGACCCGTGACCACTTCGCCCGAATCGGGGGCCAGGCGGCTGGCGATCAGGTTAAGCAGCGTGGACTTGCCGCTGCCGTTGGGTCCGATAATGCCCACGCGGTCGCCTGGCAGTAGGGTGTAGGAGAAACCCCGAATGAGCGAACGTCCCTCAAACCCCTTGGAGACGTCCTTGATCTCGATGATGCGCCGGCCCAGCCGATGGGCGGCCACCTCAATCTCCAGGTCGGCGCTGGCTGCGGGCCCCCGCACCTCCTGCAGCGCTTCCGCCCGCTGGATGCGGGCCTTTTGCTTGGTGGTGCGGGCCTTGGCGCCTCGCTTCAGCCAGGCCAGTTCCCGCCGCAGCAGGTTTTGCCGGCGATCCTCTCGGACCAACGCGACTTCCTCGCGCTCCGCCTTCTGCTCCAGGTATTCGCTGTACCCGCCCGTGTAGCTGTACAGCGCCCCGCCATCCAGCTCGAAGATGCGGCTGACCACCCGGTCCAGGAAGTACCGGTCGTGGGTGACCAGCAAGAGTGCGCCAGCGTAGCGGGCCAGGTACTCCTCCAGCCAGGCCACCGTATCGTTGTCGATGTGGTTGGTGGGCTCGTCCAGAATCAGCAGGTCCACCGGCTGAATCAGGGCCCGGGCCATGGCCACCCGCTTGCGCTGGCCGCCGGAGAGCGTGCCCATGAGCGCGCCGAAATCCGGCACGCCCAGGCGGGTCAGAATCGACTTGGCCTGCGCCTCCAGCGACCAGAGGCTCTGGGCATCCATGCGCTGCTGCAGGTCCGCAAGGCGGGCCTGGAGCCTGGCGTCGGTGGGCCGGGCATCCAGCTCGGTGAGGGTCTGCTCGTACTCCCACAGCGTCCGAATGGCCGGGGAGTCGCCCCGGAAGACGGTGGCCAGCACGGTGGCGTCGCTGTCAAAGGCCGGGTTCTGGGCCAGGTATTCCACGGTGACCCCGGAGCGGTAGGTGATTACGCCCTCGTCGGGCGGGATAATGCCTGCTACGGTCTGCAGCAAGGTCGACTTGCCGCTGCCGTTGACGCCGATCAGCCCGATGCGCTCTCCCTCGTCAACGCCAAAGGAGATGCGGGAGAAGAGCGGTCGCTCTTCATAACTCTTGGAGGCCGACTCCACTGACACGATGTTGCCCAAAGCGACTCACCATCCTCTAAACCATCCCTCCTATCTTACCTGAGATAGCGGAGGCCCGCCACCCTGCAATCGCAGGGTGACGGGCCGAAACGGTGCTAGCCCTTGGTATTGGCCACCCAGTTCTTCATGGCGCCACCCACAATGGTCCAGACGTTGACCAACTGCGTGGGGTCGCCGGGGTAGCCCATGGAGGTGGACAGGTCGTTGGGCCCGATGAAGGCCACGAGGCCCGCTGCGAGCCAGCGGGCCGGGGGCGGTGGAAGCGATTTTGGGTTACTTCTTGAAGAAGAAGGCAGCCGGGTTGTACGGGCCAGGGGAGGGAAAGACCCAGGCGTCGGTCATGGCCTTGGGTACGTTCTGCATGTCGTTCTTCACAATGCCGAAGCCCTTGACCGGTGTGCCGATGCCAATGACCCAGAAGTTGTCCTTGGCGATCTTGAGGACTTCCCTCATGAACTGTTCCTGCTTGGCGGCGTCGCCCGTAGCCTTCATCTGCTGGATCAGGTCATGCTGCTTCTTCACGTCGGCGGGCGGTTCCACGCCCTGCTTGCCGCCGGAGTTCAGCCAGTAGTACCACGCGGTGCCGTAAATGGCTTCGTCGCTGTCGGGGTAGTAGTTGCGGGGGCTCTGGACCACGTCCAGGCCGCCGGATCCCACCCAGACGCCGGCGTCGTGCTGGTTGGCCTTCTTGCGGTCGTAGAACAGGGTGCGGTCCTCGGGCTTGACCAGCATTTCAACGCCCACGGCAGCCCAGTTCTTCTTGACCATTTCCGCCACGTCTACGAAGTAGGCCTGAACGCCGTTCGCAATCTCCAGGTTAACCTGCAGCCGCTTGCCGCTGGGCAGCAGTCGGAAGCCGGCGCTGTCCTTCTTGGGCAGAATCTGATCGAGCATCTGGTTGGCTTTGGCCACGTCGAACTCGGTGTACTGCTTGGCGAACTGCTCGTCGTAGTAGACCGATCCCTTGACCGGTGCAACCTGGTTCGGCTCGCCCTGGCTGACGAATATGGTGTCGATGATCTTCTTGCGGTCAATGGCGTGAGAGAGGGCAATGCGGAAGTTCTTGTCACCGAAGACCTTGCGCAGTTCCAGGTTCTCGTGAGTCAGGTTCAGGTGGATGCCCATGGTGTTGCTGGGGGTGGAGACCCAGTCGTAGATCCTGAAGTTGCCCTTCGCCTGGCCGTCGAAGAAAATGGACTTGTTCTGCAGGGTGTTGATGTGACGGTCCTGCATGTCGATTTCGCCGTTGAGGGCCTTCAGCACGATGGCGTTAGTGTCCTCGAAGATGTCGTTGGAGACGGTGTCAATGTAGGGCAGCTGCTTGCCTTCGGTATCGACCTTCCAGTAGTAGGGGTTCCGCTCAAAGGAGACCTTGGTACCGGCGCCCAGGGGAACCTTCACGACCCAGGCGTGAACGGTCGGCAGTTCGGGGTTGTCCCATGCGGAGGACTTCAGTTCCCACAGGGCCTTGAAGTCCTTCAGGCCCAGCTTCTTGATCTCGTCGTCGATGCGCTGCTTGTTCTCGGGCGTGTTCAGCCACTGCTTGAGGTAGTGGGCCGGAGCATGGACCCACTTGTCGACCTGAGCCGCGGTCTGCAAGAACATGCCATATGGCTGATCGAAATCGAACTTAACCTTGTAGTTATCGACTTTGGTCACCTTGGGCAGTTTGCCGCCCACCACGAGCCAGCCCGGAGGCACAGGGTAGATGTCCTTGCTGGCGGCGACCTGCTCCATGAAGAAGACGATGTCGTCTGCCGTAAAGGGCTTGCCGTCGGACCACTTCACGCCTTCGCGGAGGGTGAAGGTCCAGGACTTGGCGTCAGCAGACATTTCCCACTTGGTGGCCAGGTTCGGAATGACACTCTTCCACTCGGGGTCGAAGCGGACCAGGTACTCGTAGGCGATGATGCGAGTGTAAACGGCCGTGTCCGACCGGCCGCGGAGGCCCATGCGCCAGTTGCCGCCGTACACGCCGACCTTCTCTGCCTTTACGACCAGAGGCTCCTTGGGCAGGCGCTCTTCGAGCTTGGGGAGCTTGCCTTCCTTGACCAGAGCGGCAAGAGCAGGAGCCTCCTTCTCAACGGCCTTGGCAGCAGCGGGCGGGGTGGTCTTGGGCTCATCTTTCGGGGCGGGTTTCGTGGAGCAGCCGGCCACCAGCGAGAGGGCGACCAGAGCCGTTACCACAGCGATGCTGAACCGATGTAACCCCTTGAACACGGTGACATCCCCTTTCTGTGATTCTTCCTCCGTGTGAGTGGACTAGGCCTTGCAAGCAAGCACGCTGCTCTCGGCGGCGGGCGCCACGAGAACCAGCGCAAAGTCAGCGAGCGGCAGGTGGAACTCGAAACCACCATCGACGGCCTTTACGCCGCTTACGTGGTGCCCGTCAAGGCGGCGGGCCATCTTCACGCCCCAGGTGCGCTTGACCGGCGCGACGGCGTCCGTGAATAGGCTGATCAGGCGCTGATAGGTGTAGAAGGACGGGCTTCTTCTCGTAGGTCCGTCCCCGGAGCAGGCCCTTCATTGGGTCCCCTCCAGTGCAAAGTTCTTTTCACAAGTCGTTGCTGCATGCGTTCCCTTGGGGACAGAAACGCTCTTCAGTGCCCGTAATACGGCGAATTCTACGTCAGAATTCCGGTTCCTTCCGCTGGGCAAAAAAATTTCCAATGCCTTTGCAGTGGGTTGCACAATAAAGTAGAATAGAGTCAACGCCGGGCCGTGCTGAAAAAATAGTTGCAGGAAAATGGTCTGGCCAAATTGAAGAGATCAAGGCAGTGACAGCGAGGAGGCTAGCCCGTGCCGCACTATAAACTGAAAGAGATCAGCGAAGTGGCTGGTGTCTCCATTAGCACAGTCTCCCGTGTGCTGGCCGGCAATAGCGTGGTCAGCGACGATTCGCGCCGCCGGGTCATGGCAGCGCTGGATCAGTTGCGTGCCGTTCCGCGGGCAGCGGGGACACTGCCTCTCCAGGGGCGCGGAATCGGCTATTTCCGCCCGTCCAACGCCCCCCGCTACGGTTTCAGCGGCACGGTGGTCGACCAGACGCTCATGACGGCGATTAACGAATACGTCATGCAATTGGGTGGACACCTCGTAATGGGCACCTGGGATATGGAAGGCGGCTCGGGCCCCTCAGAAGCCCTGCTGCGACAGGGACGGCTTTCCGGCGTGGTCTTCTTCGGTACCCGCCACATCGACGAAGACCAGATGCGGCTTACCCCCCCGCCTGTGCCAACGGTGGCCGTGAATCGCCTGCTCGACATTCCGGGTGTGCACTCGATCGGCGTCAGGCACGATCACGTTGGGCGGCTGGCGGCGCAGCACCTTCTGGGGCTCGGTCACACCCGGATTGGAACCATACAGGGACCCCGGGACACACAGACGTTCCTTAAGCGCGCTCGCGGCTTCGAACAGGCGCTGGGCGAGGCGGGGATCTTACTTCCGCCGGAGTTGGTGGAGGAGACCAGCCTTGCCATTGAAGCCATCCGGCCAGCTGTGGCCCGCCTGCTGGACCAGCCATCGGCGCCGACGGCCGTTTTTGCAGGCAACGACCGCATGGCGCTGATTGTGCTGCAGGAAGCCCAGCGGCGCGGCCTCAACGTGCCGGGCGACCTGTCGGTCGTCGGGGTGGACGGGCTGAGCGATGCCGAACTGGCGGTGCCCGGCCTCACAACGGTGGAACTTCCCTGGGCTCGGATGGGACGCACTGCTGTTGACATGCTGGCTCAGGCCATTGCCGATCCGGCCATTGATGCCCTCACCGTTGCCCTGAAAGAGCGGTTGATCATCCGGGAATCCACCGCACCGCCGTCACGATGAGCGGAGTGAAAAGTGTCCTCCAGGCATAAGAAGAGCTCGTCCTCTACTGTTTGAGGGCGAGCTCTTTGCTTCTGCCAGGGCCTATAGGCGCACTCGGGTGCGCAGCTTCCGGAACAGGTCGCCGAAGATCAGGTCACGCTGTACATAGGTAGCGCAGCGCATCAGGTGCCGCGAGGTGTCCACGCTCCACGTGCACTGATCGGTCAGGACGGGGCTGTGCACCAGTTGGGTCGGCACGAAGCGCTCGTCGACCAGATACGCTACGGCCGCCAGGTCCCAGATCACCTTGGAGTAGGCGAAGTGGTCGTCTGCATACTCCCGCAGCCGCTGGGTCAGGAACCGCCCGATCTCGCCCACTGGTTCGAGGTAGACCTCTGCTTCCGCCAGGGTGGTATGCAGGTGAGAAGTGACTCCGGCGCAGGGAATCTGGACCAGGGGGACACCGCTGTCCAGGACCACCCGCGCCGCTGCGATATCCTGCCGCAGGTTGAACTCGTGGGTATCGGGCCAGTAGAGGGCATGGCCGCCCAGCCATACGACCACCATCCGCTCAATGATCGCCGGGTTCATCAGAATGGCAGAGGCCACATTTGTGATGGCGCCGATGGCCACCACGTACAGAGGGTCATCGGCGGGTGAACGCAGCGCCCGGGCCACCAGGTCCGCAGCCGCATCGCTGGACACCGGGCTGTCCGGACCGGGGAGGAACGTGCGCGAGCCGCGATAGACGAAGCCTTCCGCCGGAACATCCAGCCGGGTGAGCACACGCAGGATCTCGTCGTAGCTTTTCTCCATGCCGTCGCCGGGACCGGTGGAGCGCTCGTTGTGGAACGGCGCCGCATAGATCGCCTCCACTGCCAGCCGCTCCGGCGACGAGAGGGCATAGGCGACTGCGAACTGGTCGTCAATCTCGTTGAAGGTGTCTGTGTCCAGCACCATGCGCACCTTGCGGTTCGGATGCTCCAGACGTTCTACCAACCTGGCCGTCGTTCGTGGTTTCTGTTCCACGTTGCCACTCCTGTTCATCGGAAAAACTCGCAAGATCACGACAGCGGGCATAGGGTTATTCGGCGGACTGGGCCTGATCACCTGGAAGGGGTCGAATGTTCAGGCGACGAATGTTGCTCGAACCAGGATGCGAGGAGGTAGCCCTGTGATCGAGACAATGCCCAACGCCGTGGAGCTGCTTCAGCGGCTCATTCGGTTCGACACCACCAACCCGCCCGGCAACGAGGCGGCATGCATGGGGTACATACAGGGCCTTCTGGCCGGGGCCGGCATCGAAAGCACGGTAGTGGCACGCGACCCTGCCCGCCCGAACCTCATCGCCCGGCTGGCCGGGCGTGGAGAGGCTGCACCCCTGCTTATGTACGGCCATGTGGATGTAGTCACCACGGCCAACCAGCCGTGGAGCCGGCCCGCCTTCGCTGGCGATCTGGTCGACGGCTACGTGTGGGGGCGGGGCGCCCTTGACATGAAGGGCGGCGTGGCCATGATGCTCTCTGCCCTCCTCAGGGCAGCAGCCGAAGGGCTCCAGCCAGCGGGCGATATCATCTTCTGCGCGCTGTCCGACGAAGAGGCCGGGAGCGATTTTGGGGCCGACTATGTGGTGGCGCAGCACGCTGACTTGTTCGCCGGCGTGAAGTACGCCATTGGGGAGTTCGGCGGCTTCACCATGCACGTGGGCGGCAAGCGGTTCTACCCCGTGCAGGTGGCAGAAAAGCAGGTCTGCTGGATGAGCCTCACCGTGCGGGGCCAGGGCGGCCACGGCTCTATGCCTGTGCAGGGCGGGGCGATGGCCAAGTTGGCCCGCGCCTTAACCACCCTGGACCGACGGCGTCTGCCCGTCCACGTGACGCCCGTGGTCCGCGACATGCTGCTGAGCATGGCGGATGCCATCGGCGGGGCCCAGGCCGCACTTCTGCGCCAACTGCTGAACCCGAGGTTGACGGACTTCCTGCTGGACCGCTTGGGCGACAAGATCGCCATGTTCAATCCCCTGCTGCACAACACGGTCAGCCCCACCATCTTGCACGGCAGCAGCAAGATCAACGTGATTCCCGACGAAGTGACCGTCCAACTGGATGGCCGGCTGCTGCCCGGCTTCGGGCCCGATGACATGAAGGCCGAACTGCGGCAGCTGCTGGGGGCGGAGGCCGAGATTGAGATCGACCGGTACGATCCCGGCCCGCCGGAGCCCAACATGGGCCTGTTCGGCACCCTGGGCGATATCTTGATGCAAGCGGATCCCGGGGCCATTCCCATTCCCCTGCTGCTGTCGGGGGTCACGGATGCCCGGGCCTTTGCCCGCCTCGGCATTCAGTCCTACGGCTTCACGCCCATGAAACTGCCGGCGGACTTTGCCTTCTTGAAGTACATTCACACGGCGGATGAACGGGTCCCGGCGGAGGCTGTGCTCTTTGGGCACGAGGCGGTGTACCGGCTGCTGCAGCGGTTTCGTGGATAGCCAGCGATCCAGGCCCGGCGCCAGAAGGTGCCCGGCTTTCTTATGGCCGGGTTTTACGCCAGGCGCCCCACGATGCGGGCCACGTGCTCCTCATACCGTTCGCCCACCAGGACCGGCGTCAGGTCGGTGACGCCCAGGGCTGTCCAGCCCGCGTACACCTCCGGTGGCCCCGGCAGCGACTCAATGGCAGAGGTCAGATCCCAAAACGGGTCATAGGTGAAGGCATCCCCGGCCAGGCGGCGGTAGCTTTGCAGGAACTGGTCGGCCACGTCGGGCCCGCAGAGCAGGGCCAGGTTGAGCCGGCAGTGGCCCAGATCTATGCCGGCGGGGCCGCGGCAGCCGTTGACCCAGTCCACCACGCCACTGACCTTGTCGTCTGCCCACAGCACGTTGGCGGGGTGGTAGTCGCGGTGGATGAAACAGGTCCGGGCCGCCGGCCGGGGCTGCCGCACCGCCTCCAGGGCGCGATCCCACATTTCCCTGGAACAGGACCAGGTGGGCGTGGTCAGGCTGTGCACGTCGTTGTAGGTGAAGTAGTCCCACGGGTGAGCCCCCGCATCTGTCCGGTGAAGGCGGACGAGCGCTTCTGCCATCCCCTCCAGCCACGGGCCAACCGCCGGGGGCCTTAGCACCACGGCGCCGGGCAGCCGGGTCATGAGCACGGCCGGCAGACCGCACGCCGAACCAGAGTCGTCGACTGCCACCAGGCGAGGCGTCGGAACGCCCGTGGTTTCGGCCTTACGCAGGTTGGCTGCTTCGTGCGCGGCCAGGTCGGGCGCATGTCGGAGCCACTCTTCGTCCGTGAAGAGGCGCAAGACCAGACGCTGCACCCCGCCGTTGCGGGTGACGCCCAGACCGTAGACAGCCGAGGAGATTCCGCCTTTTAGCGGCACGCAATCTCGTATCACGGTCTCTGACCCCAGCACATCCGTCACCCAGCGCAGGGCGCGACCCAGATCCAATGGTGATTCCCCCCCGCAATCCATCAGCAAAGAGATTCGCAAGCGCCTCTCCCCATCCTCTTGATCTTTCGTACCTCGAATGGTAGGATTTATACGAATCACTGATACGTATAAATAAAGGAGGCCGGCACATGGTGGAGAAGAAGAGCCGCGCAACGCAGGCGGACGTAGCCCGTCTGGCCGGCGTGTCCCAGGCCACCGTCTCCTACGTGCTCAACAAGTCGGCAGTCTCCGTGCCCGAAGAGACCCGGCAGCGCATCCATATGGCCATGGAGGAGCTTGGCTACGTGCCCAACAGCTCGGCCCGCAGCCTCCGCACCCGCAAGACCCACACTATCGCTGCCGTTATTCCCGACATTGCCAACCCGTTCTTCCCTGTCTTCACCCGCTCCATTCAGGATGTGGCCGACCAGTACGGCTACGACCTCATCGTCTACAACACCGACCACCTGGAAGGGCGGGAGCGCAAGTTCCTGGACTCCCTCCGCCAGGGCCGTGTCGATGGCGCCATCGTGGTGCCCTATCACGTCCACGCCAAGGACCTGGCCCCGCTTTTGCACATGGACCTCTCCGTGGTGGTGCTCGGAAAGATGCCCACCCACGTGGATGATATGCCCCTAGACAGCCTCTACGTCAACAATGCGGACGCCGCAGCCGCGGCCGTCACTCACCTTGTCCAAAGGGGCCACACCCGCGTCGGCATGCTGGCCGCCCTGCCCGACAATCAGCCTGGCTACGGCCGCCTGAAGGGCTACCGCCGGGCGCTCTCCGCCGCCGGACTGCCGTTCGATGAAGCCATCGTGCGCCATGGGCTCTTCACGCAGGAGGACGGCTACCAGTGCATGCGGGAGCTACTCCAGGCGCAGCCCCGCCCGTCCGCCGTCTTCGCCGCCAACGACCTGATGGCCATGGGCGCGCTCAAGGCCATACGCGAGGCGGGCCTCACCGTTCCACAGGACATCGCGCTCGTCGGCTTTGACAACATCCCCGCCGGCGACCTCATCAGCCCCCGGCTCACCACCATCACCCAGTTCCAGGATCGGCTGGGCCGGCGGGCCGCCGAGATGCTCTTCGAGCGCCTGAACGGCACGGCGCCCGAGATCGGAAGGACGCAGACTATGCCCTTCGAGCTGATTGTCCGGGAATCGACATAAGGAGGGACCGCAGTGCTCAAGATCGCAGTCATCGGGGCGGGCAGCATCGGTTTCACCCGCAAGCTGATGATGGACCTTCTCGCCGTGCCGGAGTTCCAGGACACGGAGTTCCGGTTTATGGACATCGACGCCGACAACCTGCGCATGGTCACCAACCTGTGCCGGAAGATGATCGCCGACAACAACCTGCCGGCCAGGGTCATCGACACCATGAACCAGCGGGAAGCCATTGTGGGCGCCAACTACGTCATGTGCGTGGCCCGCGTCGGCCGGCTGGAAGCCTTCCAGCACGACGTGGAGATTCCGCTCAAGTTCAACGTAGACCAGTGCGTGGGCGACACCCTGGGCCCGGGCGGCGTCTTCTATGCCCTGCGGACCATTCCCGTCCTCCTGGACATCGCCCGCGACATGCGCGAAGTGGGCGCCGCGGACTGCATGCTGATCAACTACGCCAACCCCATGGCCATGAACATGTGGGCCGTGCGGCGGGCCGGCGGCGTCAAGGCCGTGGGTCTCTGCCACGGGGTTCAGGGCGGCCACAAGAATATCGCCGACGCCCTGGGCCTGCCCAAGTCGGATGTGGACTTCATCTGCGCCGGTATTAACCATCAGACGTGGTACATCCAGGTGACCCACCAGGGCAAGGACATGCTGCCTTTCCTGGTGGAAGCCTTCGAAAAGCATCCCACGCTGTCGATCCGCGAAAAGGTCCGCATCGATGTGATGAAGCGCTTCGGCTACTACTCCACCGAGTCCAACGGCCATCTCTCCGAGTACCTGCCCTGGTACCGCAAGCGCCGCGAGGAGATTCCCAACTGGATCTACGACAAGGACTGGATCTGCGGCCCCACCGCCGGCTACCTGAACGAGTGCCGCAAGCGGAACGACGAGTACCGGGACCTGTATCCCAAGTGGATGGCCGGCGAGCTGGAGTACATCCACCTCGGCGCCCGCTCCGAGGAGCATGCTTCCTTCATTATCGAAGCGCTGGAGACGGGGCGGCCCTACCGCGGCCACTTCAACATTGGCAACTACGGCTTCATCCCCAACCTGCCCCACGGCTGCACCATCGAGATTCCCTGCTATGCCGACGCCAACGGCATTCACCCCGCCTGGGTCGGCAGCCTGCCCATGCAGTGCGCCGCCACCTGCCGGGCCTCCGTCTCCGTGCAGGAGATGGCCGTCGAGGCGGCTCTCACCGGCAACCGGGACCTGGCGAAACTGGCCGTTCTGCACGATCCGCTCACCGCCGCCGTCTGCACCACCAAGGAAGTCTGGGCCATGTGCGACGAGATGTTCGACGCCCTGGCCCCCTGGCTCCCCCAGTTCAACGGCGAAGGCCGCACCTGGAAGGAGATCCCTCAGCCCGATGGCGCCACGCTGCGCTTCCCCAGGCCCGCCGGCAGTTTCGTGCCCCCCACTCTGCGGTAAAGGAGATCGAGACCTGTGCCTAAGATTACGTTTATCGGCGCCGGCTCCACCGTCTTCGCCAAGAACCTGATGGGCGACATTCTCAGCTTCCCCGAGCTCGCCAACTCCACCATCAGCCTCATGGATATCGATGAGGAGCGGCTGGAGCAGTCCTATCGCATCTGCCACAAGGTGGCCGAGGCGCTGGGCGCACACCCGAAGATTGAGAAGACCCTGGACGCCCGCAAGGCGCTGGAAGGGGCCGACTACGCCATCTCCATGTTCCAGGTGGGCCTGTACAAGCCGTGCACGGTCACCGACTTCGAGGTGCCCAAGAAGTACGGCCTGCGGCAGACCATCGCGGATACGCTGGGCATCGGCGGCATCATGCGCGGCCTGCGGACGATCCCCGTCTTCCTGGACTACTGCAAGATCATGGAAGAGGTCTGCCCCAACGTGACGTTCCTTAACTACGTTAACCCGATGGCCATGAACACCTGGGCCATCTTCAAGGCCACGAAGATCAAGACCGTCGGCCTCTGCCACAGCGTGCAGGGCACGGCCGAGTGGCTCGCCCGGGACATCGGCATCCCCATCGAAGAGATCAATTACATCTGCGCTGGCATTAACCATATGGCCTTCTATCTGAAGTTCGAGCGGAACGGTCAGGACTTCTATCCACTGCTGCACCAGGTGGTCAAGGAGGGCCGGGTGCCCGACACCAACCGGGTCCGGTATGAGATGCTGGAGCGGCTGGGCTACTTCGTGACCGAGTCCTCCGAGCACTTCTCCGAGTATGTGCCCTGGTTCATCAAGCGGGACCGGCCGGACCTCCTCGAGAAGTTCAACATTCCGCTGGATGAGTACCCGCGGCGCTGCGAGCGTCAGATCGCCCGGTGGGCGGACATCCGCACGAAGCTGGAAGCCGGCGAGGAGCTGGAGATCAACCGCAGCCATGAGTACGGCTCCCTGATCATTCACAGCCTGGAGACCGGCACCCCGCGGGTGATCTACGGCAACGTGGAGAACCGGGGCCTGATCGACAACCTGCCGCAGGGCTGCTGCGTCGAGGTGCCCATTCTGGTGGACAAGAGCGGCCTGCAGCCGACCAAGGTCGGCGCCCTGCCGCCCCAGTTGGCGGCCCTGTGCCAGACCAATGTCAACGTGCAGTCCCTCGTGGTCGAGGCTGCGCTGACAGGCAAGCGGGAGCACATCTACCACGCCGCCATGATGGATCCCCACACGGCTGCCGAGCTGAGCCTGGATCAGATCTGGAACCTGGTAGACGATCTGATCGAAGCCCACGGCCGCGAGTGGCTGCCTGCGTACAAGTAGGACCTGGAAGGATAAGAAAGCCGCGTCGGCGTGCACTGTCCAGCTGAAGAGTTGGACAGCAGAGAGCTGCAGAGAGGCGACAGACCCCTTGGTCTGGGTAGAAAACAGCTCGCATACACGCACGGCGCATTGGAAATTGGCCCAATGCCTGGTTGCGCACAGCCAGGGCGGCCGGACTGCTGTCTGAGCACCCGGGCAACGCCAACACGCCGTAACGGGCCAGTCCCCGGTCCGTCGATACAGCAAGGCCTGGAGGATGTCTCCAGGCCTTTGCCCTGTTAGATTCCCAGCAGCGGTCGCAGGAACCGCCCGGTATGCGAGCCATCCACCTCGGCAACCTGCTCCGGCGTGCCTTCCGCCAGCAACTCCCCACCAGCCTTGCCGCCCTCCGGTCCCAGGTCGATGACCCAGTCGGCGACCTTGACCACGTCCAGGTTATGCTCGACCACGAAGACGGTGTTGCCGGCGTCGACCAGCCCCTGAACGACCCTGAGCAGGTTGGCGGTGTCGGCAGGATGGAGCCCCCGGGACGGCTCATCGAGCAGGTAGAGGGTCCGTCCGGTGGCGCGCCGCCCCAGCTCCTTGGCCAGCTTGACGCGCTGCGCCTCGCCGCCGGAAAGGGTTGTGGCAGGCTGCCCCAGCTTCAGGTAGCCCAGTCCGCACTCGACCATCAGGGAGAGTCGGTCATAGACCGGGGCAACTTCGCGAAACAGGTTGGCCGCCTCCTCGATGGCCATGTCGAGCACGTCCGCGATGCTGTAGCCCCGGTAGCGGGCCTCCAGCACTTCGGCCTTGAAGCGCCGGCCCCGGCAGGCCGGGCACCGCACCTCCACGTCGGGAAGGAAGTGCATGTGCACCGTCTGCACGCCCGCGCCCTCGCACTTCTCGCACCGACCGCCGGCCACGTTGAAGGAGAAGTGCCCTTCACCCAGCTTGTGCTCCTTCGAGTAGGGCAGCCCCGCATAGACTTTGCGCATCGCCGCGAAGGCGTCGGTATAGGTGGCTGCGTTGGACCGTGGTATCCGCGCAATCGGCGCCTGGTCGATGGTGACAATGCGGTCAAGATTCTCCCAGCCCTCGATTCCATCATGCTCGCCGGGAAGGTCGGCCGCACCGTAGAACCGCTGCCGGGCCGCACGATCGAGAATATCGAACAGAAGGGATGATTTTCCGGAGCCGGACACGCCGGTGATGGCGACCAGCTTGCCGAGCGGCAGCCTGACGGTGATGTTTTTCAGGTTGTGCGCCCGGGCGCCCCGAATGAGCAGGTGCGTCCCATTGCCGGTTCGCCGCAGAGACGGAACGGCAATCGCGTCCGCACCGGCGATGAACCGTCCGGTGGGGGATTCGGGCCTACTGGCCACCGCTTCTACCGGCCCCGCGGCCATCACCTCGCCGCCGTTCCGGCCGGCGCCGGGTCCCATGTCGATCATAAAGTCGGCCGCACAGATAAGTTCCAGGTCATGCTCGATCACCACAACGGTGTTGCCCAGGTCCCGCAGCCGGCGGAGGATGTCGATGAGCAGCGCCGTATCCCGTTGGTGCAGCCCCGTGGTGGGCTCGTCTAGCAAATAGATGACGCCGGAAAGCTCCGAACCCAGAAGGGTAGCCAGCCGCAGGCGCTGGGCCTCGCCGGCCGAAAGCGTCGGCGAGGAGCGGTCCAGAGTGAGGTAGCCCACGCCGACGTTGAGAATTCGCCGGACACGCTCCCGCAGGTCAGCCACAATCGGCTGGATAAAGGGCCACGCTTCGGGGTCGACCGCAGCGGGCAGGGCCTCCACCCACCTCTCCAGCTCGACCAGAGGCGTGTGCGCCAGTTCGACGATGGTCCGGCCGGCCACGGTGACCGCCCGACTCTCCGCCCGTAGGCGCTGGCCCCCGCAGTCGGGGCAGGGGTAACTGTGGATGAACCGCTCCATCTTCTCCCGGTACTTCTGGTCCTCGATTCGTTCCGCGTAACGCCGCATAAAGCTGGTCACGACGCCCTCGAAGCGTCCTGCCCTGGCGGTGGCGGGCGGCTCTGTGCCCGGGAAGCGCCGGCGGAACTGCGGGCTCTCGATGCCATACAGCAGCAGGTCCCGCTGCACCTCGTCATACTCCCCAATCGGGAGGTTGGGGTCAAACGGGAGACCGTAGTGCTCTCCCGCCATCTTCAGGGCGTTGCTCTGGTACGTGTTGAACCCTTCAGCCCAGCCCAATACGCCACCCTCGAGTATGCTCTTGGTCTCGTCGAGCACCTGGCTCAGGTCCACCTGGCTCACGGTGCCCAGTCCGGTGCAGGTGGGGCACGCTCCCTCCGGCTTGTTGAAGGAGAGGTGGGCCATAATCAGCTTCGCCACCTGCATTCCGCAGTGCGGGCACGGATAGCTCTCCGTCTCGTCGGGTTCGTCCGATTCCGCCTCCACCTGCTCTTCCAGGTAGGGCGGAGCGATATCCTTGCCACACGAGCGACACGGACGGTGCCCGACCTTGGCGAACAGAACGCGCAGGTACGTATAGATCTCCGTCTCAGTGCCTAACGTGGAACGGGGGTTGCGATTGATCAGGTGCTGGTCCACGCTGATGGTCGGCGACAGGCCCTCAATCCGGTCCACGGGTGGCTTGGCCATCTTGTAGGTGACCATGCCCAGCGACTCCATGTACTGTCGCTGCCCTTCCTTATTCAGGATGTCGAAGACCAGGGCCGACTTACCCGACCCGGAGAGCCCTGTGATAACGACGAGCTTGTGCTTGGGAATGTGTACCGTTACGTTCTTGAGGTTATGAAGCCGAGCCCCGCGGATGATGACCTCGCCAGACATGCCGTCGCAGCTCCTTTTGGGGTTGACTACCGACGATTCTACCATACCACCCCTACCTTGGTGCTCCTATGGAGGGTTTGCATCTCGCCGAATCGTCCCGTCGCGACCTTACGGGCGAAGGAGGGCCAAACCCAAACCCCCGCCTCGGGCCAGCCGGCCCGGAGCGGGGGTTCTCGTTGATCAACAGCAAGACCGACTACTTGGCTTCCTCCTGAAGCAGTTCATCGAGGAGCCTGCGGTCCACAGGCAGGAAGCCCGCCAGCAAATGGGCCACGCCCCGGTAAAAGCCCACCTGGGCGCTGGCGGCCACATCGCCGGCAAAGTCGCCCGCCCACTGGAGCAGATGCTCGTCCAGGAAGCGCCGCTGGTCCCGCAACACCTGTTCCAGACCGGCCACATCGCCCTCCGCTCCCCGCTCGGCGGCCAAGCGGCACGTCTCGCACAAGAACTGAAGCTCCAGACCAATATGATCGTCGGGCTCCGACCCCACCTTGGCATAACTCAGGCCGTACTCCCGATAAGCCTGGCGCACCCCAACCGTCTCCGCCTGAAAGAGCAGTCGGTCGGCTGACCGGTAGGCAGATTCATAGGGAGGCGCCGGCAGCTTGGCAGGGCCGATGAACATGCGGGTGTAGTCCCAGAGCAGCCGGTCGTAGCCTTCCCGGGTGGCGCTGCCCGGATCTGCCAGGTACGCAGCGACATCCGCCACACCTTGCTGAATCAGGCCCGGCTGCTCCGCATAAGGGAAGAGGCTCGCCGCATCGCTCTCGGCCAGAGACTGAATCAGCGCCGGCGACGGCTCGCTGAGAAACGCCTGGGCCAGCAGCCCGTAGGCGAATCCGCGCGCCTCCAGCACCGCATCCAGTTCGCCGGTCTGGGACAGAACCTGCGCATTCGAAGCCATCGACTACCACCCCTGTAGCGCTATCCGATTCCGAGCGAAACGCCGGTCACGTAGAACAGGTACCGGCCAACCATCTCGCCGGCCAGCATGAAGGCCAGCGCCGTATAGACCAGACCGGAGGTAACCCTCCCGGTGGCAAGCCGGCGCCAGGCGAATAGCAGCGGCACCAGGCCGCCGGCCAGGGTCAGCGCCCAGCGCAGCACGAGGGCTACGAGATAGTCAGAACGCAGCAGGTGCAGGGTCTGCTCGGCCGCCGTTCCCGCACCCGCCAGCGAGGCGAGGTAGAGCGGATAGGCCACAACCCCCACGACCAGGACGACCACTGCGCCGCCCAGCAGCAGGCGTAGGTTCGCGGCCACCTGCGGGTTCTCCCGCCCGAAGAGGGCGATCAGGCCGGCGGCCAGGCCCATCCCCACCAACAGTGCAGTGCCGACAAAAGCGACATGGGTTCCCCAGCCTTGCCAGGCGGGGCGCATCGTCATCTGGTACGACATCGACATACTGATGACCGCCTCCACGCCAGCGATGGCGGTCAGCGCATAGAGCACTTTGCGGACCTCCGGCATCCGATCCAGCACCACCGAGGCCACCAGGAGCACGAAGAAGCTGCCCGTGAAGAAGATCTCACGGGAGAGCCACGAGCTGGACAGGTGGTTCATGGCCGTCATCGCAAGCAGCGGCCGGCCCAGGTGGAGCACCGAAGCCAGCAGGCCCACCAGCGCCACGGGCACCAATACCTGCACCGCCTTGCGGTAGGCGGCGTCCATCGCCTCGTCACGGCCCCTTAGCCGCAGCCAGGCGATCAGGACAAAGGCGCCGATGGACGCCTGGACGAGGACCGTAAAGAGCACGAGGGCCCATTCCTGAAGTTCCATCTCTCTGCCTCCCTCCTACTTCTTGGCCTTAGGCTTGCAGCTAATCAGCATCGAGGGGCCGGTCAAGGAGGAGGAGGGCAGGCCGTTCATGTCCTGCACGGCGTCGGGATGCTTCTTGCGCAGCTCCGCGATGTCGCCGAACTCCAGCGCCCGCATCACGCAGGCGTCGACACAGGCTGGGTTCATTCCCTGGGTCACCAGATTCACACAGCCGTTGCACTTGCCGACGACACCCTTGTCCTCGATGTAATGCGACGCACCGTAGGGGCAGGACCAGACACAGTACTGGCAGCCAATGCAGGCCTCCTGGTCCACGACCACCAGGCCATCCTCGGTCCGCTTTGTCCGCGCACCGGTCGGGCAGTTCTCCACGCAGCGCGGCTGCTCGCAGTGATTGCAGGAGATGGAGAGGTTGTAAGACCAGGACTGGGGGTAGGTTCCGCCCTCAAACGTACGTACGCTGCGGTACACAATTTCCACGGGCAGATCGTTCTTATCCTTGCACGCCACCTGGCAGGCCTTGCAGGCGATGCAGGCGGTCATATCGTAGTAGAAGCCTTTCTGTGCCACGATCATTCCGCCTCCTTTACTTCAGTGGAATCCGCGGTGCCCAGGTATGGTCCGGCGTCAGCGGCGTGTCGTGACGCGCCACCTGCACGTTGCAGGAGTTCCACCCCGACGTGCCCTGCCCGGACGCCACGGGGCCGCACAGGATGTTGTCGGCACCGGCCTTGTCAATGCCCGTGGCTTCATCCATCTCCACCCAGGCTCCGTGGGGAACGCCCACGACACCAGGCATGATGGTCTCGGTCACATGAGCCACCCGCAGGCACTTGCCCCAGCGACTGGACAGCAGCACGGTATCTCCGTCTTTGATGCCCCGGTCGGCAGCATCCTGGCTGTTGAGCTGAATCCGGTTGGGGAAGGCCTCGCGCAGCCAGCCCACGTTGTCGAAGACGGAGTGGGACCGACGCAGGTAGTGGGGATTGATGGCCTGGAGCGGGAACTCGCCCTTCACCTTGCCCTTCCAGTCCTTGAACGTCTTCTCGTACCCCTCGCCGGGCGGGTTGTAGGTGGGAATGGGGGCGACCTCGGAGAAGCCATAGTTCTTGATCAGGTCGGCCAGGCCCTTGGAGTGAATCTCCAGTTTGCCGGTAGCGGTCTTAAGCGGGTTCTTCACCGGATCCTTTCGGAACGCCTCATATGCGATGAAGCCGAACTTGTCCCCGGGGCGCCGCGGCACCTGGTAGATGCCCTTCTCCCGGAACTCCTTCAGCGTAATGCGGCCCTGCTGCGCCTTGCCCGTGACGCCCCACGCCGCGATGTCCGCGTCGGTGATTGTAAGCAGGTTTTCCATGCCCGTACCGTCGTCCTTGATCACCTTGGAACCGGCCAGCTGGTTGAAGACCTGCTGCTTCTCGGAGATGGGGTAGATCTTGGCCGGGTCAAGCCCGAGCTTCTTGCCGAGCTCCTTGGCGATCCACTGATCGCTCTTCGCCTCGAAGAGTGGCTGCGTGATACGGGTGTAGTAGATCAGGATCTCGCGCTGGCCCGTCAGCAATCCGCCCTCGTTCTCCCACGGCGTCGTGGCGGGCAGGACTACGTCGGAATACATGGCATTCGTGGTAAGGAAGTGGCCCACGGTCACCACAAACTCCACCTTGCGGTGAGCCTCGATGCCCTTCGTCATGCCCTCGCGAGTCTGCAGTGTGGCGCCGTTGCCGTGGCAGATCATCTGAATGTTGGTGTCGACGACCTTGCCGTAGCCCGCCGTGAACTTGCCCTTCAGAACAGCATCCCACAGCTCCGCATCGACGATGCTGTCGGTAACCGGATTGGCGATGCCGGGGACGCCAGACCCACCGCCCGTGATCAGGTTAGGCCCGCCATTTGCCGTATGGCGGTGGCAGCTGACGCCGGTCATGCGGCCTGACTCGCCCATGTGGCCGGTCATGGCGCCCAAGGTCATGAACATCTGCGGCCAGCTGTCGGAGTGGTGGACCCGTGCGGGCGCCCAGCCGGTCAGGAGGGCAGCGCGCTTGGTGGTGGCAATCTCCCGGGCCAGGCGGCTGATGGTCTTGGCGTCAATGCCGCAGATCTCCGCAGCCCACTCGGGCGTCTTGGGCACGCCGTCGGTCTTGCCCAGCACGTAGTCCTTGAAGTTCTGCTTGGGATCGGCGCCGGTTGGCATGTGATCGGCGTCAAAGCCTACGGTGCAGCGGTTCAGGAAGTCCCAGTCGATCAGCTTGTTGGTCGGGGAGTCCGCGGTGATCAGCGTGTGGGCCATGCCCAGCAGCATGGCATGGTCGGTGGCGGGGCGAATGGGAATCCACTCGTCGGCCAGCAGTTCCACCGACTGGGTGCGAATGGGGTCGATGAAAATGAACTTGGCCCCGGCCTTCTTGGCCTGCAGGTAGTACCAGGTGGGGGCGCCCTGCGCGCTCGCGGCCGGGTTGCCGCCCCAAATGACGATCAGCTGCGAGTTGCGCAGGTCGATGCGGTCGTTGATGGACGTGTCCGTAAAGCCTTCGGCCATGCCGAACTTGGCAGGGCCGTAGCGCCAGCTGCCCCAGGACGTGGTGCCCCAGTGTCCCGTGGAGCCGCCGTACAGCGAGAGCGTGCGGCCAATCTCAGAGCCGCCGCCCAGCAAAATGGAGCGGCTGCCGTACTTCTCCTTGACGCGCTTGGTCTCGCTGGCGACGATCTCCAGAGCCTCATCCCAGGAGATGCGCACCCACTCGTCCTTGCCGCGCAGATCCTTCTTGCCGCCGCCGGGTGCCCAGTTCTTCCGCTTCATCGGATACCGCAGGCGGTCGACGGCGAAGACCTGCTGGCGCTGCGCGCGCCCACGGGCGCAGCCGCGCTGCTGTGGGAAGTCCGGCGAGTCTCCATGGGTGTCGTCGGTCTTCTGGCGGATCACGACGCCATCCTTCACCAGCACCTTGTTGAGGCACCGGCCGCCGCAGTTGTGCCAGCAAGCGGCTGTAAGCCACTGGCCTTCCTCGGGCTCCGATGCGGCACTGGCCGTGGCCGGCCCAATCTTGACCAGGCCGGAGCCAACGCCCGTCAACGCGACGGCGCCGGCGGCAACAGCGCTCCAGCCCAGGAACGTGCGCCGTCCGACTTTATGCTCCTGGACCTCGCGGATCAGTTCCTTCATTCACTACACCTCCGCATGTGAATCAGAGGATCAGAGGCAGGGTCTTGCACTCATTGTGAACTTTTCCTGAAGGTGGAGTCATGACTCATTCATACACATAAGGCGATACGAAGAGGCATCGCGTAAGGCTCGATCGGGCCATTGAAAAGCCCGCAGGAGCGATGTGGCGCCCTGCGGGGGTTCTTGCGGAATTTGCCTTTGTTCGGCGGCGGCCGCGACACTGCCCACGCGAGGGAGGGCGCGCAAGACGAAGCCGTTGTGCTTGACGCCTCTGGAACCTTGTGGTAAGTTACATGTGTAACCACCGTAGGTCCGTTTGATAGTTACACGTAAGGAGGGTGTCTGTATGAACCTTGTCGATCTGATCAAGTTCCAGCTGGATTCCACCTATGACCAGGACGGCTGGTATCCGCCCATGAAGGCGGCCCTTGCCGGGGTGACTGCCGAACAGGCCAGCTGGCGCCCGGCGGGCGAAGCGGCCAACACCATCTGGGAGACGCTCAACCACCTCATCTACTACAAGGAGCGCGTGCTGGAGCGGGCCAACGGCGGGAGCCCCGTCTTCCCGTACAAGGACAACACGGAGACCTTCGAGGCGGGAAAGGCGGCGGGCGACGAGGCTGCCTGGCAGGCTGCTCTGGCCCGTCTGGATGCCATCCACCAGGGATTCAAGACATTCCTGGCCACCCAGACCGACGAGCAGGTGACTGCGCCGCTGGGCAACGGGACCATCGCCCAGACTCTGGCCAATATCCTCCTGCACGATGCGTATCACACTGGTCAGGTTGTCATGGTGCGGAAGCTGCAGGGCTCCTGGCCGGCCAAGAACGCCTACAGCTAAAGACTTCAGCAGCAAACCGGGCTCAGCTTCCCGTCGAATGATAGTGCCGCACCCCAAAGCGCCAGAGGAGCAGCGTGCCGAGGAAGAAGACTGGTCCCAGCGCCGGCGCCAGCCAGGGAAACCAGGCGGGCAGTCCGGTGGCGTCGGTCTTGCCGAGCACGGCGACCAGCGGGTAGTAGGTAATGCAGGCCAGCGGCACTACGAACGTAAAGAAGCGGCGTACCCAGGGGCCGTAGATCTCAACGGGATACTGGAACATGTCCAGCGAGCAATTGGTCAGCACATAGGCCAGCTGAACGCTCTGGATCGTCCAGAATGAGAGCGTTGCGAAGAGGACAAAGACACCCCCGTAGACAAAGGCGCCGCCAACCACAGCCGCGGCCAGCAGAGCTGCCCTGGCGGGTGTGAGTGGCGCACCGAGCAGCGTCAGGCAGTACCAGGCCAGCAGGCCTCCCTGAATCACCCGACCGATCTTGTTCAGCTCAAAGCGGGTTCCCAGCACTTGCAGCACAGTCGATCGGGGGCGCAGCAGCATGCGGTCGAAATCGCCGGTGGCGACCTGGGCGGGGAACTTGTCAAACCCCCGGCCCAGCCACTCGGCGAGGCCAAAGGCCATGCTAGCGACGGAGAAGAGCAGCAGCGTCTCGGGGAACGTCCAGCTGCCCAGCAGACCGAACCGGGTGAACAGGACCCAGATGCCGACACATTCCAGGATGGAGCCGGCCAGGGTGGAGAGCAGTCTCAGCAGGAGCGAGACCCGATACTCCATCAGGCCCGCAACATAGACCCGAACATAGCGCCCGTAGAGTTGCAGGGCGTTCACCCCATCATCCTCCCTGAATGATGACCGACTTGAGCGCTCTCGTGAGCAGCAGCCGCCCGATCAGAATGAAGGCTGCTGTCCAGAGAAGCTGCGGGGCGAGCAGCAGCCCGGCACGTGCAGGCGGGATCAGCCCCAGGTAGATCTGAGCCGGCGTGTCCATGAGGGCGCGGAAGGGCAGGAAGTTGACCAGCCCCTGCAGGCTCGCGGGGAAGAGTGGTAGGGGGACAATGGCCCCGCACAGCACCGAAAAGATCACCGGCGCCAGGTAGTAGAGGCCTTCGCCGGACACCGTCCAGACCGTGATGATCCCGAGGATGTTGGACAGGGCGCTGCTCATGAGCACGGCGCCGGCGAGGGAGAGCAGGAACGCCAGCGCGGATGCCGGGGAGGCCGGGGCGCCCATCCGGTAGCCGTCCGGGAGCAGGAAGAGGGCGATGGCCGCCAGCGGAATGGAGCCTGTGGCCAGCGGCACCAGCCGGTGGGCCGTCAGGCGGCTGAACCAGTGTCCATAGAGGTCCAGCGGGCGGCAGAGCTCATAGGCGATGTTGCCATTGCGGATGATCTGCAGCACTTCCGGGTCGCCGCTCCAGGGCTGGATGCCCACCAGGGCCTGGTTGACCCAGCAATAGGTGACGGTCTGCGCCAGGGTGAGGGGCTGCTCCCCGGCCGCCCCGGCGAAGAAGGCGGTGAAGAACGCCGCCCGGACAAAGCCGACGAAGAGGGGCGGGGCCAGCCTGGCCAGGGCAGCCAGCCGGTACTGAAGCAAGGCGAGGACCCTGATGCGGAAGACGGTAAGGTAGCCCTTCATATGGCCATCTCCCGGTACATGGTGGCGATGATCTCCTCGATGGGCAGGTTCTCCAGCGTGAGATCGCGAATGGCGTGGGAGCGCGCGATCTGGGCCATCAGCTCGGCGGCGCTGATGAGGTCGGGATCGAAGGCGATCTCGGCCTGGCTGCCCGCCACCGTGATGCTTTCCACGCAGCCGAGCTCCAGCGCGCCGCCAGGAGGCGATGCGAACTCGACGGTGAGCCGCCGCAGCCGGCCGTAGCTCCGGCGCAGGTCCTGCAGATCGCCGTCGTGGAGAATGGCGCCCCGGCCGATGACCATCACCCGGGAGCAGAGCGCCTCAATGTCGTCCATATCGTGCGTGGTGAGGATCACTGTGGTGCCGTCTTCCCGGTTTCGAGTGCGGATGAAGTTCCGCAGGGCCAGCTTGGAGACCGCATCCAGGCCGATGGTCGGCTCGTCCAGGAAGAGCAGCTTCGGGCGGTGGA
>Ga0196971_1000383_pt1 | contig 36051 bp, 31 predicted proteins | sample S1v_1013CmetaG_FD_148660 | JGI IMG/M metagenome (GOLD analysis project Ga0196971, IMG submission 148660) | Soil microbial communities from Anza Borrego desert, Southern California, United States - S1+v_10-13C | ecosystem: Environmental > Terrestrial > Soil > Desert | place: USA: California...
AGTTCATCGACCTGATATGGCCGACCTTGTTGCTCCTGGGCGTGGAAACGGTACGCATTGCACCCAGCGCGCATTCGATCACGCCGCTGGTTTTCGAGCATTACCCGATTTCTCACAGCCTGCTTGGCGCGGCCGGATGGGGCGTCGTTGTCGGCGTGCTGTACGGGTGGCTGCGCAAGGACTGGCGCGGTGCATGGCTGGTCGGCGCGCTTGTCGTCAGCCACTGGCTGCTTGACGCCATCGTGCACCTGCCCGACCTGCCTCTGTATCCGGGCAGCGAGACGTTCGCCGGGATGGGGCTGTGGGCTTCGCTGCCGCTGACGCTGGCGGTAGAATTGCCTCTCTTCCTGCTCGGCGTGTGGCTGTATGCGCGCAGTACGCAGGCCGTGAACGCGAAAGGGAAGTGGGGATTCGTGTCGCTGGTCGGTTTTCTGCTGCTGGTTCATGCCGGCAATCTGTTTGGCGAGCCGCCGCCGAGCGCGGATGCGATTGCGTGGGTGGGGCAGTCGCAGTGGTTGCTGGTGCTGTGGGCGTATTGGGTGGATCGTCACCGGAGGACGGGGCGGCTTTGAGCGGTACGCGTAGTTTGGCGGGTTTCGCTGCGCTCTACCCACCCTACCGTCCTTTATAAAGAATCGTAGGGTGGGTAGAGCGAAGCGAAACCCACCATGCATTCAGAGTGCGGCGAAACCCACCGCGGAGCCCCTCAAACCGCCCGCAATTCATCCAGCGGCCATCGCGGCCGCACATTGAACGCATAGTCGCGCTTGGCCGCCTGCGGATTGATCTGCAGGCGCATCGCCCCCGCAAACGCAATCATCGCGCCGTTGTCGGTGCAGAACTCCAGTTCCGGATAGTAGACACGGAAACGCCGCTTCTGCGCCGCCGCGTTCAGACCTTCGCGCAATTGCCGGTTGGCGCCGACGCCGCCGGCGATCACGAGGCGTTTCAGGCCTGTCTGTTTCAGGGCCGCGAGGCATTTCGCCACCAGCACTTCCACGATGGCGTCGACGAAGGCGCGGGCGATGTTTGCCTTGTCCTGCTCGCAGATGTTGACCACCTGGCTTTTCACCAGCGTCAGGACGGCGGTCTTCAGGCCGGAGAAACTGAAATTGAGGTCCTTCGAATGCAGCATCGGCCGCGGCAGCTTGTACGTGCCGGGATCGCCGAATTCGGCCAGGCGCGAGATCGCCGGGCCGCCGGGATAGCCGAGGCCGAGCAGCTTGGCCGACTTGTCAAAAGCTTCACCTGCGGCATCGTCCATCGTCTCGCCCAGCAGCGTGTACTGGCCCACGCCGTCCACGCGCATCAACTGGGTATGCCCGCCCGAGATCAGCAAGGCAACAAACGGAAACTCCGGCGGGTCGCGCGACAGCAGCGGGGAGAGCAGGTGCCCCTCCAGGTGATGCACGCCGAGCACCGGGCGGTCGAGCGCCAGGCCGAGGCCGCAGGCGACCGATGCGCCGACCAGCAGCGCGCCGGCCAGCCCGGGGCCTTGTGTATACGCTATCGCATCGATCGCGCTGCGCGGTGTTTCCGCCCGGGCCAGCACTTGTTCCAGCAGCGGGATCGCGCGGCGGATATGGTCGCGCGAGGCCAGCTCCGGCACCACGCCGCCGTATTCCTCGTGCATCGCCACCTGCGAATGCAGGGCGTGCGCAAGGAGGCCGCGTTGTGTGTCGTACAACGCCAGGCCGGTTTCGTCACAGGAGGATTCGACGCCGAGGACAAGCATGGGATGAGAGGCGGGATGGCAAGCTTTTTGCAAAGCCCTATTTTATAGGATTAGCGCACCCGAGGCTCCGCACATGAACGACTCCAGACAGCTCAAGATCGTAGTCATCAACTCCCTGGTCGCGCCGGAAGGCGCCGACAAGGCCGCCCTGCTGCAGGCCGAGCGCGCCCGTGCGATCCGCATCGGCCTGCTCGAAAGCGGCTATAACATCCTCGCCGCGCTGCCGCCCGATGCCGGTCTCGAGGAGCAGATCGCGCAGCTGCAGCCCGATGTGATCATCGTCGATGAGCAGTCGGACGCCGCACTGAAGAAGGTGGTCGCCGCCACCGCGAACGCGCGCCGTCCCATCGTCTGCTTCACCGAGGACAACGACAAGGAAAAGATGCACGCCGCGATCGAGGCCGGCGTCTCCGCCTATGTCGTCGCGGGTCTTTCGGCGGACCGCGTGAAGGCGGTGCTCGACGTCGCGCTGGCGCGCTTCGAGGTCGACCAGAAGCTGCGCCACGAGCTCTCGGAGACCAAGATCAAGCTGGCCGAGCGCAAGGTCATCGAACGCGCCAAGGGCTTGCTGATGGAGCGCCACCATTGCACCGAAGACGAGGCCTACAAGAAACTGCGACGGCTGGCGATGGACAAGAACCTGAAGCTGTCCGACGTGGCGCAGCGCATGCTCGACGTGGCCGACTTGCTCATTTAGGGAGCCCTGTTTTAATGCAATGCACGAAATGAGTGCGCGGCAAGGGCTTATCGCGGATCCAACATGTAGGAAAACCACCGACAAGCGCTGGCACACCACTTGCAGATAGAGACCGGGCGCCAACGAAGGCGCAACAAGTAATGATGCTGTCCTGACCACTGCCGGTCAGGATGGTTCTGGACAAAGGCGTCCGTTCACATGGGTTTCTGCCCGTGCTGACGGACGCCTTTCTTTTTGCCCGTTTCGACATCACGCATGAGGACAGCATGACTATAAAAGCATCCAAGACGAACCTGACCCGTCGCAGCCTGCTCAAGGCCGGCGCCGCAATGACCGCGGGCGCCTTCGGAGGACTGGCCACGCAGGGCGCCTGGGCGGCCGGCTCGGACAAGCCGGAAAAAGAGGAAGTCAAGGTCGGCTTCATTCCGCTCACCGATTGCGCGTCGGTGGTCATGGCCTCCGTCCTTGGCATCGACAAGAAGTACGGCATCAAGATCGTACCGACCAAGGAGGCGTCCTGGGCCGGGGTGCGCGACAAGCTGGTCAACGGCGAGCTCGACGCTGCCCACGTCCTCTACGGTCTCGTCTACGGCGTGCACCTGGGCATCAGCGGCCCGAAAAAAGACATGGCCATGCTCATGACGCTCAACCACAACGGCCAGGCGATCACGCTCTCGAAAAAGCTCGCCGACAAGGGCGCGGTGGACGGCGCGTCGCTGGCCAAGCTGATGCAGTCGGACAAGCGGGAATACACCTTCGCCCAGACTTTCCCCACCGGCACGCATGCGATGTGGCTGTATTACTGGCTGGCCGCGCACGGCATCGATCCGATGAAGGATGCCAAGATCATTACCGTGCCGCCGCCGCAGATGGTGGCCAACATGCGCGTCGGGAACATGGACGGCTATTGCGTGGGCGAGCCTTGGGGCCATCGCGCGATCATGGACGGTATCGGCATCACCGGCGTGACCACCCAGGACATCTGGAAGGACCATCCGGAAAAGATCCTCGGCACCACCGCCGAATGGGTGAAGAAATATCCGAACACCGCGCGCGCCATGACCGCCGCCGTGCTCGAAGCGGGAAAATGGATCGATGCCGGCCTGCAGAACAAGATGAAGATGGCCGAGACCGTTGCAGACAAGGCTTACGTGAACACCAGCGTGGATGCCATCAACCAGCGCATCCTCGGGCGCTACCAGAACGGCATGGGCAAGACCTGGGACGATCCCAACCACATGAAGTTCTTCAACGACGGCTACGTCAATTTCCCGTACCTGTCCGACGGCATGTGGTTCCTCACGCAGCAGCGCCGCTGGGGCCTGCTGAAGGAAGACATCGATTACCTCGCAGTCGCGCGGCAGATCAACCAGATCGACCTGTACAAGGACGCCGCCAACATGGCGAAGGTCAGCGTGCCCAAGGACCCGATGCGTTCCTCGAAGCTGATCGACGGCGTGGTGTGGGACGGCAAGAACCCGAAGCTGTACGCGGGTTCCTTCAAGATCAAAGTGTGAGAGGCCAATATGAGCGCAGTCATGGACAAGGTATTGAACGAACGGGTATCCGCTGCTCCCCTGAAAAAGGCTGCAGCCCCGCCGGCGGCCGCGCCCGCGCCGGCGAAGAGGCGGCCGCTGAAGCCTTACTTCCTCGCGGTATTGCCGCCGGTGCTCGGCATCGCGCTGCTGGTGCTCGTGTGGGAGATCGTTGCCGCGAAAAGCACCGGCTTCCCGACGCCGGCGGTGACGCTGGAGCATGCGATCAAGCTGTTCTCCGATCCCTTCTACCAGAAAGGCCCGAATGACCAGGGCATCGGGTGGAACCTGTGGTCCTCGCTCAAGCGCGTGGCGACCGGCTTCGGCATGGCGGCGCTGGTGGGCATCCCGCTCGGCTTCATGATCGGCCGCTTCAAGTTCCTGTCCGGCATGTTCAATCCGATCATCAGCCTGCTCAAGCCGGTGTCGCCGCTCGCCTGGCTGCCGATCGGTCTGCTGGTGTTCAAGGCCGCCAACCCGGCCGCGATCTGGGCGATCTTCATCTGCTCGATCTGGCCGATGATCATCAACACTGCGGTCGGCGTGCAGCGCGTGCCGCAGGATTACATGAATGTGGCCAAGGTGCTCAACCTGTCGGAGTGGAAGATCGTCACCAAGATCCTGTTCCCGTCGGTGCTGCCCTACATGCTGACCGGCGTGCGGCTGGCGATCGGCACCGCCTGGCTGGTGATCGTCGCCGCCGAAATGCTGACTGGCGGTGTGGGCATCGGCTTCTGGGTCTGGGATGAGTGGAACAACCTGAACGTGCCGCACATCATCATCGCCATCGTCGTGATCGGCGTGGTCGGTTTGTTGCTGGAGCAGGCGCTGGTCGCCATCGCCAAGGCATTCACCTATGAAGAAGTGCGCAACTGAGGAGCCTGTCATGGATAACACAAGCAAGTTCATCGAGATCCAGAAAGCGGAAATGGTGTTCCACACCGCCAAGGGCAGCTTCCACGCGCTGCGCGACATCAACCTAAACGTGAAAAAGGGCGAGTTCGTCACGCTGATCGGCCACTCCGGCTGCGGCAAATCGACCCTCTTGAACCTGATCGCCGGCCTGCTGAACGCGACCGAGGGCACGCTTCTATGCGCCAACCGCGAGATCGCCGGTCCCGGACCGGAGCGCGCCGTCGTGTTCCAGAACCATTCGCTGCTGCCCTGGCTGACCTGCTACGAGAACGTCTACCTCGCCGTCGAGCGCGTGTTCGGTGCGGCCGAAGGCAAGGCCAAATTGAAGGAACGCACGAAGGCGGCACTGGCCCTGGTCGGCCTCGGCCACGCGGAGCAGAAGCGGCCGCATGAAATCTCCGGCGGCATGAAGCAACGCGTCGGCATTGCCCGGGCGCTGTCGATGGAGCCGAAGGTGCTGCTGATGGATGAACCCTTCGGCGCGCTCGATGCGCTGACGCGCGCCCACCTGCAGGACGAACTGCTGAAGATCGTGGCCAAAACCGAATCCACCGTGGTCATGGTGACGCACGACGTGGATGAAGCGGTGCTGCTGTCCGACCGTATCGTGATGATGACCAACGGCCCCGCGGCGACCATCGGCGACATCGTGCATGTGCGCCTCGATCGCCCGCGCGACCGCGTGGCCCTGGCGCACGACCCGTTGTACATCGAGTACCGCAGCGCGGTGCTGGAATTCCTGTATCACCGGCAGGCGCATCCGGCGGCAATCAAGGAAGCAGCCTGAAAACGTACAACGAGGGAGGGCGGTGGCGGGGGCTTCGGCCCCCGCTGCCGTTTCAGCGCGCGACGACGAGGTAGAGCAGCAAAAGATTGAGCACGATGGAGACGGTTGCCGCAGCCTTCCACAGGGCGACCGGATCGCGTTTGGCCAGCGGTGCGGACATGCGCGGCGCCGGCGGGTTGCTGGCACCGCGTTCCAGCGCGAGCAGGAATTCTTCCGCCGTCTCGAAGCGGTCGGCCGGGTCGCGCGCCACCGCGCGCAGCAGCACGTTTTCGAGCCACAGAGGAATCTCCGGACGATACCGGCTCGGCAGGGCCGGCTCCGTGAAGCGCGGGCGCTGGAAAGGTTCGATCTCGCCGTAGGGATAGTGGCGGGTGAGCATGAGGTACAGCGTGACGCCGGCGGCATAGACATCCGTCTGGCGCGAAGGCGGCGCGCTGTCGAACTGCTCGGGCGCCAGGAAGGAGGGTGTGCCGGCTTGCGGTGCCTCCACCGCGTCTTCTTCTTCCAGCCCCGAAATCGCGACCCCGAGATCGAGCAGGCGCAGCTCGCCGTCCGTACCGAGATGCACATTGCCCGGCTTGATGTCGCGATGGATGATGCTGCGCCGATGCAGGGCGCCGACCGCGCGCACCAGCTTTTCGCCGATGGCCACCGTTTCCGGCGCCGTGAAATGCGCGCCCACATCCAGCTTCTGCTGCAGCGTCTCGCCTTCGTGCCAGGTGCTGAGGTAGTACAGGAAATTCTTTTGCTCCGGCGTGATCACCTGCGGGAAGAAGCGGGCGACCACGCGCTTGGCCAGCCACTCTTCGTGGGCGAAGGCGGAGCGTTCGTGCGGGTCGTTGGCGCGGTCCGGATGCAGGGTCTTGAGCACGAGCTGGCGCTGGGTCTTCGGATCGAGCACGCGGTACAGCAGCGTCGCCTGCGAGCTGTGGATGACGGCTTCCACCCGGTATCCGTCTATCGTCTGCCCCGGCTTCAGCCTGGGCGGCACCGGCAGCTGCGCTGACACCGACAGCGCATCCCGCAGGTTTTCATCCGGCAGGTGGTCTACGCGCAGCACCACGGCGCTGCAATTGTCGGGGGAACCGGCGGCGAGTGCGGCGTTGACGAGCGTGTCGGCGCAGGAGGAAACGTCGGTTCCGCCCATTGCCACCTTGGACAAGGCATGCGTGATGTCGTACTCGGTCATGCCGGCCCAGATGCCGTCGGACGCGAGCAGCATGACATCCCGCTCGCGCAGCTCGCCCATGCCATGGTCGATCGCAAGCCGGGTGTCGAGGCCGACCGCGCGCGTGAGCACATGCTGCATCTCGGGCCGGTCCCACACATGGTCTGTGGTCAGCCGGGTCAGTACGCCCGCCCGGAGCAGGTAGAGCCGGGTGTCGCCGACATGGGAAAAGTAGTAGCAGTTGCCGCGCAGGACGACGGCGGTCAGGGTGGTGGCCATCCCCGCCAGCTCGGGCCGCACCGAGCCCTGCTTCTGCACCCAGCTGTTGATGGACTTGATGACCTTGTCGAGGGCATGCGTGACCGGCCAGGTATCGGGCGTGGCGTAATAGTCGGCCAGCAGGCCGCGCACGGTGTACTCGGAAGCTTCGCGCCCGCCTTCGTTCCCGGAGACGCCGTCGGCAATCGCGGCAATCAGGCCCTTGGTGGACAGTTCCGGCCCGGTGGGCGTGACCATGCCGACGAAATCCTCGTTGCGCTCGCGCAGGCCGGCGCGTGTCGAATGGCCGATGCTGACGGATAGTGGCATGTTAGGTTCCCGGCGGCGCAGATGAAAAAACGGCAGAGGCGGGGATGATTGTCCGCCGCCTCCGCCGTCCATGTTACTCAATTTCCGGGTTCAGATCTTCGCCGTGGTCATCGCGGCGCTGCCCCAGGTGGTGCGCCAGCGTCCCTTGACGGCGGTCAGGCCGACGAGCGCCGTCACGGCCAATGCCGCGAACATGGTCAGGCCGAGCTGGTAGCTGCCGGTGACCTGCTTCGAGTAGCCGAGGCTGGACGCAAGATAGAAACCGCCGATGCCGCCGGCCATGCCTACCAGCCCGGTCATCACGCCAATCTCCTTGCGGAAGCGCTGCGGGACGAGCTGGAACACCGCGCCGTTGCCGGTGCCGAGCGCGAGCATCGCCAGCACGAACACCACGAGCGCGAGACCGTAGGACTGCAGGCCGGTGCTGGCGATGAACAGGAACAGTCCGGCCAGCACATACATCAGCGACAGCGTCTTGATGCCGCCAATGCGATCGGCGACGATGCCGCCCACCGGTCGCACCAGCGAGCCGGCGAACACGCATGCCGCAGTGAAGTAGCCGGCGGTGACCGGCGACAGGCCGTACTCGGTGTTGAAGTAGATCGACAGCGACGAGGCCAGGCCGGAGAAGCCGCCGAAGGTCACGCTGTAGAAAAACATGAACCACCACGCATCCTTGTCCTTGAGGACGTGCAGGTATTCGACCATGGCCTTGGGCGGCGGCGCGCCCGGCGCATCCTTGGCGAAGACCATGTAGACGACGAAGGCGACGCCCAGCGGGATCAGGCACCAGCCAAACACATTCTGCCAGCCGAAGGCGACGGCGAGGGAGGGCGCGAACAGCGCGGCGAATGCAGTGCCGGAGTTGCCCGCGCCGGCGATGCCCAGCGCCGTGCCCTGGTGCTCGGGCGGATACCAGCGCGAGGCGAGCGGCAGCGCGACGGCGAAGGCCGCGCCGGCGACGCCGAGCAGGATGCCCAGCGTAAGCATGCTGTCGTAGGTGTTCAACTGCCCCAGCCATGCCCAGGCGAGCGCGGCGATCACGATCAGCTGTCCGATGGCGCCGGCTTTCTTGGGCTTGAGGTGGTCGACCAGCACGCCCATCACGATGCGCAGCAGCGCACCGGCGAGCAGCGGCGTGGCCACCATCAGTCCCTTCTGGGCGGGCGTGAGCGCGAGGTCTTTCGAGATCTGCACGGCGAGCGGCCCGAGCAGCACCCAGACCATGAAGCTCAGGTCGAAATAGAAAAAGGAAGCGAGCAGGGTCGGCGTGTGGCCCGCCTTCCAAAACGACGTCGTTTTCATGATGCTCCTTTGCACCAAAGTTGGAATGGCTGCGCACAATGCAATCCGCATGCCACGCGCTTTCATGCATCACCTCGCTCTCAATCGGGTGCATGCCGCACTGCGGCGGTGCGGTTTTGTCTTCATCGCGGTGCATTTGCGTTGTTTCTGCATTGGCACCGCTCTTGCTAAGAATCTGCCGGGATCATTTTGTCCGGCTTCAAAGGCGAAGCCGCGTGGAGAAGGAGCTTTAATGAAGAAGCTGAAGTTAGTCATGGTCGGTAACGGCATGGCCGGTGTGCGCACGCTCGAGGAACTGCTCAAGATCGCGCCGGACATCTACGATGTCACCGTTTTCGGCGCCGAGCCCTACGCCAACTACAACCGCATCCTGCTGTCGCCGGTGCTCGCCGGCGAACAGACCATCAAGGACATCATGCTCAATGATGTGGACTGGTATGCGCAGAACGGCATCACCCTCCACCTCCGCAAGAAGATCGCGAAGATCGACCGCGTGCGCCGCCTCGTCATCGCGGAAGACGGCACCACCGCCGAATATGACCGGCTCCTGCTGGCGACCGGCTCCACGCCTTTCATCCTGCCGGTGCCGGGCAAGGACTTGAAGGGCGTTATCGCCTACCGCGACATCCAGGACACCAATGCCATGATCCAAGCCGCCGGCGTGCACAAGCATGCGGTGGTGATCGGCGGCGGCCTGCTCGGGCTGGAAGCGGCCAACGGCTTGAAGCTGCGTGGCATGGATGTCACCGTCGTGCACCTGCCCGCGTGGCTGATGGAGCGCCAGCTTGACCCGACCGCCGGCAAGCTGCTGCAGAAGTCGCTGGAAGACCGCGGCCTCAAGTTCCTGCTCGACAAGAATACGAAGGAGATCGTCGGTGACGACAGCGGAAACGTGAAAGCGATCCGCTTCACCGATGGGCTGGAGATCCCGGCCGAACTGGTCGTGATGGCCGTCGGCATCCGCCCGAACACTGTGCTGGCCGAATCGGCCGGCCTGTTCTGCAACCGCGGCATCGTCGTCAACGACACGATGCAGACCTACGACCCGCGCATCTATGCGGTAGGCGAATGCGTGAACCATCGCGGCACCGCCTACGGCCTCGTCGCGCCGCTGTTCGAGATGGCGAAGGTGTGCGCCAACCACCTCGCCAACTTCGGCATCGGCCGCTACCAGGGCTCGGTCACCTCGACCAAGCTGAAAGTGACGGGCATCGACCTGTTCTCCGCCGGCGAGTTCATGGGCGGGGAAGGAACGGAGGAAATCGTGCTGTCCGATCCCATCGGCGGCGTGTACAAGAAACTGGTCATCAAGGAAAACAAGCTGGTCGGCGCCTGCCTGTACGGCGATACGGTGGACGGCAGCTGGTATTTCAAGCTGCTGCGCGAGGGCCGGGACATCACCGAGATGCGCGACACGCTGATGTTCGGCGAATCGAATACCGGCAGGCCGGGCGATACCGGTCATGAAGGTTTCACCAAAGCGGCGGCCATGCCGGACGATGCCGAAGTCTGCGGCTGCAACGGTGTCTGCAAGGGCGCCATCGTCACGGCGATCAAGGAGAAGGGGCTGTTTACGCTGGAGGATGTGCGCAAGCACACCAAGGCATCGGCATCCTGCGGTTCCTGCACCGGCCTCGTCGAGCAGATCATCATGGCCACCGCCGGCGGTGACTACTCCACCTCCAGCAAGGCCAAGCCGGTGTGCGCCTGCACCGATAACACCCACCAGCAAGTGCGCGACGCGATCAAGGCCAACAAGTTGCTGACGATCGCCGATACGATGGCCTTCATGGAGTGGCGTACGCCGGACGGCTGCGCCACCTGCCGCCCGGCGCTGAACTATTACCTGATCTCCACCTGGCCGCATGAGGCCAGGGACGATCCGCAATCGCGCTTCATCAACGAACGCGCGCACGCCAATATCCAGAAGGACGGCACCTACTCGGTCGTGCCGCGCATGTGGGGCGGGGAAACCAGTTCGTCCGAGCTGCGCCGCATTGCCGATGTGGTCGATAAGTTCCGCATCCCGACCGTCAAGGTCACCGGCGGGCAGCGCATCGACCTGCTCGGCGTGAAGAAGGAAGACTTGCCGGCGGTGTGGCAGGAGTTGGGCATGCCGTCGGGCCATGCGTATGCGAAGGCGCTGCGCACGGTGAAGACCTGCGTCGGTTCGGAATGGTGCCGTTTCGGCACGCAGGATTCGACGGAGATGGGCAAGCAGCTCGAACGCATGCTGTGGCGCATGTATGCGCCGCACAAGGTGAAGCTGGCCGTGTCGGGCTGCCCGCGCAACTGTGCGGAGTCCGGCATCAAGGATGTGGGCGTGATCGGTGTCGATTCGGGCTGGGAGATTTATGTCGGCGGCAACGGCGGCATCAAGACCGAGGTCGCGCATTTCTTCGTGAAGCTGAAGACGCACGAGGAAGTGCTGGAGTATGCCGGCGCCTTCCTGCAGCTCTATCGCGAGGAAGGCTGGTATCTCGAACGCACCGTGCATTACATCGCGCGCGTGGGTCTCGACCATGTGAAGAAGAACGTGCTGGAGGATGCGGAAAACCGCAAGGCGCTCTACCAGCGCCTGCTGTTCTCGCTCGACGGCGAGCCCGATCCGTGGCACGAACACGAGAAGGCCCGGGTCGATACCCGCCAGTTCGCTCCGCTCGCATGAAAGGGAACAACATGACGCAACAATGGAAAGCCGTTTGCAAGGTCGCAGACATTCCCGCGCTCGGCGCACGCGTGGTCCGGCGGGCAGCGAAGCCCGACGTGGCGATCTTCCGCAGCAGCGAAGACAAGATCTTCGCCTTGCTCGATCGCTGCCCGCACAAGGGCGGCCCGCTGTCGCAAGGCATCGTGTTCGGCGAGCGCGTCGCCTGCCCATTGCACAACTGGAACATCCAGCTCGATTCCGGTTGCGCGCTCAGCCCGGACGAAGGCTGTACGCAACGCTTCAGCGTCAAGGTAGAAGAAGGCACGGTCTTTCTCGATGCCGAGGAATTGAGCACACTGGCGATCGAGGTCACCACTGAATGAATGCATTGCGCGAAACAAAGACGACCTGCTGCTATTGCGGCGTAGGCTGCGGCGTCATCGTCGAGAGCGATGGCGAAAGGATCACCGGCGTGCGCGGCGACCCTGACCATCCTGCCAACTTCGGCAGGCTCTGCACCAAGGGCAGCACGCTGCACCTCGCCGCCGATCCGCTGCTGCAGCAGCAGGCGCGCGCGCTGCATCCCGAGATGCGGGTGGCGCACGGTGCACGGCGTGAACGGGCAAGCTGGGACGGCGTACTGGATTTCATGGCGAAGAAGTTCGCCAGCACGATCCGCGAGCACGGCCCGGACAGCGTGGGCTTCTACATTTCCGGGCAGTTGCTGACCGAAGACTATTACGTCTTCAACAAGCTTTCCAAGGGGCTGGTCGGCACCAACAATATCGATACCAACTCCCGCCTTTGCATGTCGAGCGCGGTGGCCGGCTACAAGCAGACGCTGGGCGCCGATGCACCGCCGGCATGCTATGAAGATGTGGACCACGCCGACCTCATCTTCATCGCCGGCTCGAATACCGCGTATGCGCATCCCATCCTCTACCGACGCATCGAGGAGGCGCGCACGAAGAATCGCGCACTGAAGATGATCGTCGCCGATCCACGCCGCACCGACACCGCCCGCGACGCCGACCTCTACCTGCCCATCCTGCCGGGCACCGACGTGGCGCTGTTCAACGGCATGCTGCATCTCTGCCTGTGGGAAGGCTGGATCGATGAGGCATACATCGATGCCCACACCGAAGGCTTCGATGAACTGAAGCGCACCGTGCGCGAGTACACGCCGAAGTTCGTCGCCGAAACCTGCGGCATCAGCGAGGAAGACCTGGTCACCGCGGCGCGCTGGTTCGGCGAGTCGAAGGCGGCGCTCTCGCTGTACTGCCAGGGTCTGAACCAGTCCGCTTCCGGCACGGCGAAGAATGCCGCGCTGATCAACCTTCACCTTGCGACGGGGCAGATCGGCAAGCCGGGTGCGGGGCCGTTCTCTCTGACCGGGCAGCCGAATGCCATGGGCGGGCGCGAGGTCGGCGGACTGGCGAACCTGTTGTCGGCGCACCGTGAGCTGTCCAATGCGGCACATCGCGCCGAGGTGGCGCAGCTGTGGGGCGTCGACGACGTGCCGGCCACGCCGGGCAAGACTGCGGTGGAGATGTTCGAGGCCGTGCGCGCCGGCGAGATCAAGATCCTGTGGATTGCCTGCACCAACCCGGCGCAGTCGCTGCCCGACCAGAAGCTGGTGCGTGAAGCGCTGGAGAAAGCCGAGCTGGTGATCGTGCAGGAAGCCTACAAGACCAGCGCCACGGTCGATTTCGCCGATGTGCTGTTGCCGGCCACCACCTGGGGCGAGAAGGAAGGCACGGTCACCAATTCCGAGCGCCGCATCACCCGCTTCCAGCCGGTGCTGCCCAAGCCGGCGGAGACGCGGCATGACTGGGAGATCGTGATCGGGTTTGCCCGCCGCCTTGAGATGCTGATGGACAGGGACAGGACGCTTTTCCCCTATGCCGGCACCGAAGAGATCTGGAACGAACACCGCGAATCCACGCGCGGGCGCGACCTCGACATCACCGGCCTGTCCTACCGCATCCTGGAAGAGCAGGGGCCGCAGCAGTGGCCGTTCCCGGAAGGCGCGACGGCAGGCAGGAAGCGCCTGTATGAAGACGGCGTGTTCCCGACTGCGAGCGGCAAGGCGCGATTCGTCAACACCGTGTACCAGCCGGTAGCGGAGCCGGTCGACGCCCGCTTTCCCTTCCACCTGAACACCGGCCGCCTGCGCGACCAGTGGCACGGCATGAGCCGCACCGGCACCGTGGCCCAGCTCTTTTCGCATGCGCCCGAGCCGGCGGTGATGCTGCCGAGGATCGACATGGACCGGCGCATGCTTGCCGATGGCGACCTGGTGCACGTCACCAGCAGGCGCGGTACGCAAATCCTCCCGGCAATGGCGAGCGACGACATGCGCGCCGGCCAGGTGTTCATCGGCATGCACTGGGGCGATGAATATGTGTCCGGCCGGGGCGCCTGCGGCGTCAACGCGCTGACATTGCCAGCGTTTTGCCCCAGCTCCAAGCAACCGGAACTGAAGCATGCCGCCGTCAAGATCCTGAAGGCAGAACTGCCGTGGCGCTTCCTGGCGTTCGGCTGGGTGGATCAGGACAAGGCGCTGGCGCTCCAGCTCGCCATGCGGCCCTTCATGCGGCGCTTCAGCTATGCGTCGTGCACCCTGTTCGGCAGGAACAAGACCGGCGTGCTGTTCCGCGCGGCCGACGACTACCCCGGCCAGGCCGCGCTGGTGAATGAGATCGAGCGCCTGTTCGGCATCGACGGCGCCGAGGTGCTGCGTTACGACGATGCGCGCCGCGGCAATGCGCGCCATATCCTGGTGCGCGAGGGCAGGCTGGCGGCGGTGGCGCTCGCCGGCGATACCTCCGCCGAGCATTGGCTGAAGGAATACCTGGAGGGTGAGCAACCGGTGGCTTCGCTGGGCCGCCTGCTGCTGATGCCGTCGGCAAAGGCGCCGCAAGGCTTCAAGGCGCGCGGCCGCATCGTCTGCAATTGCTTCAACATTGCCGAAACGGAAATCAACGAGGCGCTGGTGAAGCACGACTGGATCAACCGCGGCACGCCGGAGGCTGCGCTCGCCGCCCTCCAGGGAAAGCTGAAATGCGGCAGCAACTGCGGCTCCTGCGTGCCGGAACTGAAGAAGATCATCCTGCACCAGACGCCCTCCACCCGCGCCGCTGCCTGACGGCCTCGCCAGATGCACTCCGTTGCACCCCATGCAACGGAGCGTGCCTGCCCATGACGGTTTAAAATAGCGTTCCTCTTTTCCGTCACTCAACCCAAGCGAACGTCATGGCCGTCAACCTTCCCCTTCCCATTGCCGCCAACCTGAAGCCTGTCGCAGGCATCGAACTGGGTTTCGCAGAAGCCGGCATCCGCAAAGCCAACCGCAAGGACGTGCTGGTCATGCGCCTGGCGCCGACCGCCACCGTATCCGGCGTGTTCACGAAGAACCGCTTCTGTGCGGCGCCGGTGCAGGTGTGCAAGGCGCACCTGGAAGGGGCGCGTGCATCGGGCAACACGATTCGCGCACTGGTGATCAATACCGGCAATGCGAACGCGGGCACCGGCGAACTCGGCATGGCCAACGCCCAGGCAACCTGCGAGGCATTGGCCGCGCTGCTGGGCTGCGCCCCGGCGCAAGTCCTGCCGTTCTCGACCGGCGTGATCCTGGAGCAGCTGCCGATGGACAGGCTCAAGGCCGGCCTGCCGCCCGCCGTCGCCAATCTCAAGGCCGACAACTGGTACAGCGCCGCCGAAGCGATCATGACCACCGACACCCAGCCCAAGGCGGCCTCGCGCACGGTGACGATCGCCGGCAAGTCGGTCACCCTGACCGGCATCAGCAAGGGCGCCGGCATGATCAAGCCGAACATGGCGACCATGCTCGGCTACCTCGCGATGGATGCGAAGGTGGCGCAGCCGGTGCTGGACCGCATGGTGAAGGATGCGGCCGACAAGTCCTTCAACTGCATCACCATCGACGGCGATACCTCGACCAACGATTCCTTCGTGGTCGTGGCGACCGGCGCCGGCGAGCTGGAAGTGAATGACGCCGCCTCGCCGGAGTACGCGGAACTGGCCGCCGCCGTGACGTCCATCTCGCAGGAACTGGCGCAGATGATCGTGCGCGACGGCGAAGGCGCGACCAAGTTCATGACCATCACCGTCGAAGACGGCGCCTCGGTCGAGGAATGCCGCCAGATCGCCTATTCCATCGGCCATTCGCCGCTGGTGAAGACCGCCTTCTATGCATCCGACCCCAACCTCGGCCGCATTCTCGCCGCGATCGGTTATGCCGGCGTGGACGACCTGGATGTCAGCAAGATCAACCTCTACCTCGACGATGTGTGGGTGGCGAAGAACGGCGGCCGCAATCCCGACTACAAGGAAGAGGATGGCCAGCGCGTGATGAAGCAGAGCGAGATCACCATCCGCGTCAAGCTCGCGCGCGGCAATGCCGCCGCCACCATCTGGACCTGCGATTTCTCGCACGAGTACGTGAGCATCAACGCCGACTACCGTTCCTGACATTCTCGACATGACGCAACTCGACCAATTCCTCGAGCGCGCCGAAGCGCTGCTCACGCGCATCGAAGCCTTCCTTCCGCATGCGGCGCGCAACATTGACTGGGAAGCCTCCCATGCCTTCCGCTGGCGCAAGCCCGGCGGCAAGGGCAGCCGCGGTTACCTGCAGCCGGTCGCCCATGTGGCACGCATCGCGTTTTCCGATCTGCACAACATCGAGCCGCAAAAGCAGCAGATCGAGCAGAACACCCGGCAGTTCGTCGAAGGCCGGCCGGCCAACAACGTCTTGCTGACCGGCGCGCGCGGCACGGGCAAGTCCTCGCTGATCAAGGCATGCCTGAACCAGTACGCCGCGCAGGGATTGCGCCTGATCGAGGTGGACAAGGATGACCTGTGCGACCTGCCGGACATCGTCGAGCTCGTCGCCGGGCGGCCCGAGCGTTTCGTGATCTTTTGCGACGACCTGTCCTTCGAAGAGGGCGAGGGCGGCTACAAGGCACTGAAGGTGGCGCTCGACGGCGGCCTCACCGCGCAGTCGGACAACGTGCTGATCTACGCCACCTCCAACCGCCGCCACCTGATGCCGGAACGCATGTCCGACAATGCGAGCTACGTGCATACCGAGGACGGCGACCTGCATCCCGGCGAGACGGTGGAGGAAAAGATTTCGCTGTCCGAGCGCTTCGGCCTGTGGGTGTCCTTCTATCCGTTCAAGCAGGACGATTACCTCGATATCGTGGCGCACTGGCTGCGTCATTTCGGCTGCAATGCCGCGCAGATCGAGGAGGCGCGCGCCGACGCATTGCGCTGGGCACTGCAGCGGGGTTCGCGTTCGGGGCGGGTCGCATGGCAATTCGCCAAGGACCATGCCGGCAAGGTCCGGCAGTAAGGCGCGCATGTCATCCGCTTCCGCCGCACCCATTGACGTCGCCGTCGGCATCCTCATGAAGCCCAACGGCGACGTGCTGCTCGGCCAGCGCCCTGAAGGCAAGCCCTACGCCGGCTACTGGGAATTCCCCGGCGGCAAGGTGGAGCCGGGCGAGGACATCCTCGCCGCGCTCAAGCGCGAATTCGTGGAAGAGCTGGGCGTGCAGGTGCTGTCCGCCGAGCCGTGGTGCGGGGTCGAGCATGTCTATCCGCATGCCCATGTGCGACTGCATTTCTACATCAGCCGCGAATGGTCGGGCGAGCCGCAAAGCCTGGAGGGGCAGGCATTCGCCTGGCAGGGTACGCTGGGCGTGGAACCGCTGTTGCCGGCCACGATCCCACTCATCAAATGGCTGGACAAGGTACGCTATGGCTGCGGTGCTGCCTAGTCCGTATTCATTTCAATACACTGTACATATTTTTGTACACGCGCCAGCCCCAAGAAAAGGCCTTATTTTTCAAGGAATTAATGCTGGGTGACACATTCGGTGTACATTTTTGTGTACGCTTGATGCTGCCCCACTCAGCCAGAGAATCTACTAAGTCCTTGAATTAATTGGATTAATTCTTCTGGCACGCCAGTTGCTGAACCGTTACGAAAACTGACCGGTACAGGCTCGCCCTGCGGTCAACGACACGGACAGAGGGGACAATGGCGGACAGGGAAAAACAGGCCGGGGCGGTACTCACGATCGACTTGGGCGCGCTGAGCCGCAACTATCGCCTGCTGCGTTCCCTCGCCGCCGGCGCCCAGTGCGGCGCCGCCGTGAAGGCGGATGCCTACGGCCTCGGCGCGATTCCCGTCGCGCAGGCGCTTGCTGCCGAAGGCTGCCGTCACTTCTTTGTCGCCCACCTGGATGAAGGCATCGCGCTGCGGCCGCATCTTCCCGCCGACGCAGACATCTTCGTGCTGCACGGCCCGCTCCCCGACGCCGAACCGGAATTCATCGAACACCACCTGATTCCCGTGCTCAACAGCGCCGCTCAGGTTGCCGGCTGGCGCCAGGCCGCGCGTGTCGCCGGACGCCATCTGCCGGCGGTGGTACAGGTGGACACCGGCATGTCGCGCCTCGGGCTGTCGCGGATGGAGGTCGGCAACTGGCTCGACAACCCGGATTTCCTGCGCGGCATCGAACTGCGTTTCCTGATGAGCCACCTCGCCTGCGCCGAGCGCCAGGAGCATCCGATGAACGGCGCGCAGCTCGAAGCATTCCACGCGCTGCGCCGGATCTTGCCGCGTTCCCGCGCCAGTTTCGCCAACTCGTCCGGGATCTTTCTCGGCCCGGAATACCACTTCGACCTTGTCCGCCCCGGCGCGGCGCTCTACGGGATCGCACCCATCGACGGCGCTCCCAATCCGATGGCGCCGGTCGTCACGCTGCAGGCGAAGGTGATCCAGACCCGCGTCATTGAGCGCGGCGAGTGCGTCGGCTACGGCGCCACCTATCGCGCGGCAGGGCAGCGCAGGATCGCGACGATCGCCGCGGGCTATGCGGACGGCTGGCTGCGCAGCCTCAGCGGCAGAGGTTATGCGCTTGCCGGCGACGTGCGCGTTCCTGTCGTCGGCAATGTATCGATGGATACCTTCGCGCTCGACGTGACCGAGGTGCCGCCGGAGCGCATGCATGCCGGCGCTTTCGTCGACCTCATTTCCGCGGCGCAGCCGGTGGATGAGGTGGCGGCGCAAGCCGGAACCATCGCCTATGAAATCCTGACCAGCCTCGGCGGCCGCTATCACCGCGAGTACGTCGACGAACAGCCCGCTGCACAAGTGCGGGAAGCATTCGAACTGAACATTTGACACTGACAGAGGGACTATCGTGAAAGTAATCGTATTGGGAAGCGGTGTGATCGGTACCGCATCGGCTTACTACCTGGCACAGCAAGGCCACGAGGTCACGGTGATCGACCGCCAGCCGGCGGCTGGCCTGGAGACCAGCTATGCGAATGCCGGCGAGGTCTCTCCCGGTTATTCCGCACCCTGGGCCGCGCCCGGCATCCCGGTCAAGGCCTTGAAGTGGTTGATGATGCGTCACAGCCCGCTGGTCATCCGTCCCGGCACCGATCCCGACATGTGGCGCTGGGTGTTCCAGATGCTGCTCAACTGCACCGCCTCGCGCTACGAAATCAACAAGGGCCGCATGGTGCGCCTGGCTGAGTACAGCCGCGACTGCCTGATCGCGCTGCGCGACGCCACCGGCATCAGCTACGACCACCGCACCCAGGGCACGCTGCAACTGTTCCGCACGCAAAAGCAGCTCGACGCATCCGCCAGCGACATTGCCGTGCTGCAGCGCTACGGCGTTCCCTACGAGGTGCTGGACCCGGCCGGCTGCGTGCGCGTCGAGCCGGCGCTCGCCCATGTGCGCGACAAGTTCGTCGGCGCGCTGCGCTTGCCGAACGACGAAACCGGCGACTGCTTCAAGTTCACGCAGCAGCTCGCGTCGATGGCGGAGCGGGCCGGCGTCACCTTCAAGTACGGCGTGGCTATCCAGCGCCTGCTGGCCGACGAGCGCAAGATCACCGGCATCCGCACCTCCGAAGGCGACCTGAAGGCCGACAGCTACGTGCTGGCGCTCGGCAGCTATTCGCCGCTGCTGCTGCGCGAGGTCGGCATCCGCGTCCCGGTGTATCCGATCAAGGGGTATTCGATCACCGTGCCGATCCACGATGCCGCGCATGCGCCGGAATCGACGATCATGGATGAAACCTACAAGGTCGCGATCACCCGCCTCGGCGACCGTATCCGCGTCGGCGGCACGGCGGAGATCTCCGGCTACGACCTGACGCTGCGCAATGCCCGCCGCGAAACCCTGGAGCACTCGGTGGTCGACCTGTTCCCGAAGGGCGGCGATGTGGCGAAGGCGGAATTCTGGTGCGGCCTGCGCCCGATGACGCCGGACGGCACGCCGGTGATGGGCCCGACCCCTTACCGCAACCTTTTCCTCAACACCGGCCACGGCACGCTGGGCTGGACCATGGCCTGCGGCGCCGGCCGCGTGCTGGCCGACCTCGTCTCGGGCAAGCGCCCGGAAATCGATATGGAGGGACTGTTCATGGACCGCTACGGCAAGACCAACCGTCCGATCGTCGTTCCGCAAGAGGTGCGTGCATGAACGCGCGTGCCATGGAGACGCCCGGCATCCCGGAGTTCCTCTTCGGCGACCGGCAGCTGCATGCACGGTTTTCCATGGCCATCGAACTGCTGGCCCGCATCGTCATCGCCAACCCGAAGGCGGTGACGACGGCGGCGCTGGCGGAATCGCTCGGGCAGAGCGTGCGCACTGTGCGCGCTCTGCTGGGCAGCCTGCACCAGTCCGGCCTGCTCGGCCAGGACGACAAGGTGCGCGATGCGTGGTTTTGCGCGTCGCCGCTCGGCACCATCACGCTGGCGGACGTGTTCCGCAGCGTGGCCAGTGCCGAAGTGCGCCGCAGGAAGCCGGAACCGGCATCCGAAGAGACGCGCACGGCTTCCCAGCAAAGCGTCGACCTGCTGCTGATGCAGGCGACCATGTCGATCAACCAGGTCGTGCTGCAGCATCTGCAGGCCTTCGACCTCGGCCGCCTGAAGGCAGTGCGCGCCTCCGGCGGCGCCCATCCTTTCGGCTATTCCGCGCGCACCTATATCGCGGAACCCGTCTGACTATTGTCGCCCGCATGGCGTACGGGTAAAGTGGGCTCCATACCCGTTGCTCTTCCCAGAATACGACCATGCGTATCGACGTCCAGTTTGCCGACCGTGTAGGCATTGCGCACGAAATCCTCGCCGTGCTGGCCCGCCGCAACATGAACGTGGTCGCGGTGGAGGTCGACTCCTCCGACGTGTTCATCGACATCCCGGAGCTGACGGAAAGCCTGCTGCCTCCGCTGCGCGCCGATTTCTTGCGCGTATCCGGCGTGCTGGACGTCAAGGTGGTCGACGTCTTGCCCGGCGCCCGCCGCCGCCTGCACCTGGACACCCTGATGGCGGCGCTGGCCGATCCGGTGATGGCGGTCGATGCGAACGGCAGGATCGTGACCGCCAATGCCGCCGCCGCGGCCGTTGCCGATACGAGCGAGAGCGACCTGCATGGCAAGGCGCTCGACGAGCTGTTCGGCGATACCGGCCTGCAGGCCGAGCTGCTGGAGAACGGATTCCACGCGCCCTCGCGCGAGGTGCGCCTGCACGGCCAGCCCTTCCTGCTGGAAGTGGCCCCGGTTTCGGAACCGATCAACTCGGCCCTCGGCCAGACCATCGGCGGCGTGATCACGCTGCATGCGCCACGCCGCCTGGGCGGGCGCATCCATGCGTTGCAGCACGGAGGCGGCGGCTTCGAGGCGATCATCGGTGAATCCGAACCGATACGTGCGCTCAAGGCGCGTGCCGCACGCGTCGCCGTGGTCGATGCGCCGCTCCTGATCGCGGGTGAAACCGGCACCGGCAAGGAGCTAGTGGCCCAGGCCTGCCACGCGGCCAGCCCGCGCAGCAGCGCGCCTTTTCTTGCGCTCAATTGCGCCGCGCTTCCCGAAAGCCTGGCGGAGAGCGAATTGTTCGGTTACGTCTCGGGCGCGTTTACGGGCGCGCAGCGCGGCGGTAAGCCGGGCCTGATCGAAATGGCCGACGGCGGCACCGTCTTCCTCGATGAAATCGGGGAAATGTCGCTTTACCTGCAGGCCAAGCTGCTGCGTTTCCTGAACGACGGCAAGTTCCGGCGCATCGGCAGCGACCGCGAAATCAAGGTCAATGTGCGCATCATCAGCGCCACTCATCGCAACCTGAGCAAGATGGTGGCCGAGGGCGCCTTCCGCGAGGACCTGTTCTACCGCCTGAACGTTCTGCACCTCGAAGTGCCGGCCCTGCGCGAGCGGCCGGACGATATCCTGCTGCTGGCGCGCCACTTCATCGAGCGCGCCTGCGCGCAGGCGCAAAAGCCGATCTGCCGGCTGAGCGCCGAAGCCTGCGCGGCACTGGTGGCCAACCGCTGGCCGGGGAATGTGCGGCAATTGCAGAACGTGGTGTTCCGGGCGATCACGATGAGCGACAAGAAGGTGCTCGACGCCGCCGACCTCGACCTTGCCGAAGGCAGCATCATGACGGCGGATGCGGCCGGCAACGGCCATGAGGGGCAGGATTGGGAGAGCGCGATGGAATCCTACGAGCGCGCGGTGCTGGAGCGCCTCTATCCGCAGTATCCCTCCAGCCGCAAGCTCGCCGCTCGGCTGAAGACTTCGCACACGATGATCGCGAACAAGCTGCGGAAATACGGGATACCGGGTTCGAACCGGTAGAGCGGAATCAGTGGGGCAGGTCGCCGTCGTCCAGGTCTTTCGGCGGATTGACTGCGGGGATGCTGTATTTCTCCTCCGCCCACGCGCCGAGATCGATCTGCTTGCATCGCTCGGAACAGAAGGGCCGGTACTTGTTCGCTTCGGTCCATTCGACCTTTTTGCCGCACGTCGGGCAATCAACCACGGTCGCCATCACACACCTCAAAAGTTACACAGGGCCAGTTCGAAAGGCACATCGTTCTCGAACGACTTCGGCTTCATGTCGCCATCCTGGGAGGTGAATCGCACCCACAACATGTACTTGTTGGCCGAGATCTCCGGGATCGCACCCAGCGCCTCGTCGATGCCCAGGCGAACCATCTGGTATGCCTTGCCCTGCAGCATTTGCTGGTAGCTGCCGGCCTTGGCGATGGTTTTCGTCGAGCGACCCGATTCACGCAGCAGACGCAGCACGAGGCTGATGGCGTCGAACAGCGGGACCATCGGGGTGAACCAGCCGTAAATGTCGTTGAAGCGCTGTTGAGGCGCGCGCTGCTGCCAGGCGTAATAGGACGGCAGGTCGAACTCGCAGGCGCCGCCGGGGATGATGGTGCGCCCGCGGATGCTCATCAGCCACTCGTTGTCGCGGATGTTCTGGCCGGTCTTGCCCTGCGAATTCATCAAGGCGGCAAGGCTGCGGTCCACATCCGACAGGACTTTGTCGAGCTGGTCGGAAGCGACATTCGGATTGGACTTGAAACCGAGCAGCGTCTGCTTCTGGCGTTCGAGTTCCTGCAGCAGGTCCGATTTCAGGTCGGCACGGCCCGCGACCTCGAGCATTTCGAAGATCGTGGCAAGAGCGACGTGGTGTTGCTGCGGATGTTCCTGGTGCAGGAAAAAGATGAACTTGTCGTAAAGATCTTCCAGCCGCAGCAGAGTGCGAATACGCTCATTGAAAGGGTATTCGTAAATGATCAAAGTGGCGTCCCTTTAGCAATAAAGGTTGGGCTGGAAACAATTACGTGATTCTGAACGAACCCATAGAAAAATACAAATATTGCAGACGAGGCAAATCGCCCGCCACGGAGGTGTTGCCCTTCCTTCAGCCGTCCGAAGCCGACAATGCAGTATACAGCGCGTGGATTTTGTCGACCTGCGGCACCAGTGCCATCACGTCGCCGTCATTGTCGATCACGTCGTCGGCTGCCGCCAGCCGCTCCTGTCTCGAGACCTGCGCCGCCATGATGGCGCGGATCTGCTGCTCGGGAAGCCCGCTGCGGCTCATCACGCGCCGCACCTGCGTCTCTTCGGCGCAGTCGACAACCAGCACGCGCGAGACGCGCTGCTTCCAGGAGCCCGACTCGACCAGCAGCGGCACGGCGAACACGACATAGGCGCCGCTTGCCGCTTCGGCTGCCCGCTCGGTCTCGATGCGGATGAGGGGATGCAGGATCGCCTCCAGCCGCGCTTTTGCTGCGGGTTCGGCAAATACATAAGCGCGCATTTTCGCCCTGTCCATGGCGCCCTCCGGCGTCAGGAAGGCATCGCCGAACTGGGCGCGGATTTCCGGGATTGCCGCTCCGCCCGGCGCGGTCAGCGCGTGGGCAATCTGGTCGGTATCGATCACGCTCGCGCCGCGCGCGGCCAGCATATCGGCCACCGTTGTCTTGCCGCTGCCGATTCCACCCGTGAGGCCGACCGTAAACCGACGTGCGCCCATGTCAGACCGCAAAGCCGAGGTAAGTCTGCGCCAGCTGTTTGCCGTAGAGGAGGGCAATCAGGCCGGCCGCCGCCAGGTAGGGGCCGAACGGGATCGGATTGTGGCGTCCGGCCCGGGCGAGCAGGATGAGGGCGATGCCGACCACCGCGCCCACCGCCGATGACAGCAGGATGATAATCGGCAGCATCTTCCATCCCAGCCAGGCGCCGAGCGCGGCGAGCAGCTTGAAGTCGCCGTAGCCCATGCCTTCCTTGCCGGTCGCCAGCTTGAACAGCCAGTAGACCGTCCACAGGCTCAGGTAGCCGGCCGCGGCGCCGATGACGGCTTCGTGCAGCGGGACGAATGTGCCGTTCAGGTTGACCAGCAGGCCGCACCACAGCATCGGCAAGGTCAGGTCGTCGGGCAGCAGCTGGGTATCGGCGTCGATGAAGGTCATCGCGATCAGCAGGTAGGCGAACAGCAGCGTCGACAGGCCGGCCAGGCCGGTGCCGAAGCGCCAGACGAGCAGCGCAGACAGGATCCCGGTCAGCAGTTCGACCAGGGGATAGCGGATCGAGATCGGCGCCTTGCACTTGCGGCATTTTCCGCCGAGGAAGAGGTAGCTGATGACCGGGATGTTTTCCAGTGCCCCGATGCGGTGGCCGCAATGCGGGCAGGCCGAGCGCGGGACCATCAGGTTGTAGCGGTCGGTGTGCGGCGGTTCCTTGCCGCTTTCCTGCGCGACGTAATTGTCGGACTCGCGCTGCATCATGCGCGGCAGCCGGTGGATCACCACATTCAGGAAGCTGCCGATCATCAGGCCGAACAGCGCGGCGGTGGCGGCCGGCAGCGGGCTGGCCGGAGGTGCGGAGAGGAGCAGTTCGAGCATCAGACAACGGCACCCAGTTTGAAGATCGGGAGATACATCGCCACCACGAGGCCGCCGATCAGCACGCCGAGGATAGCCATGATCAGCGGTTCCATCAGGCTCGAGAGCGACTCGACGGCATCGTCGACTTCCTGTTCGTAGAAGTCGGCAACCTTGCTGAGCATCTGGTCAAGCGCGCCGGATTCCTCGCCGATGGCAACCATCTGCGTCACCATGTTCGGGAACACGCCGGAGCTTTGCATCGAGGTGGTCAGGCTGGTACCGGTGCTGACCTCGGTCTGGATGCGCTTGGTGGCTTCCATGTAGATGGCGTTGCCGGACGCGCCGCCGACCGAATCCAGGGATTCCACCAGCGGCACGCCGGCGGCGAACATGGTGGCCAGCGTACGGGTCCAGCGCGCAATCGTCGCCTTGCGGATCACCGGGCCGAAGATGGGTGCCTGCAGCAGTGCCTTGTCCATGAAGCGCTGCACCTTGGGCGACCTGCGCCAGGCCTGGAAGAACAGGTACAGGCTGCCGAAAATCGTGCCGAAGATGATGTACCAGTAGGCGACGAAGGCGTCCGACACTGCCATGACGAACAGTGTCGGCGCCGGCAGGTCGGCGCCGAAGGATGTGAAGACCTGCTTGAAAGCGGGCACCACCCAGATCATGATCACGGTGGTCACCACGAACGCCACGACGAGCACGGAAATCGGGTAGAACAGGGCGGACTTGATCTTGCCCTTGATCGCCTGCGTCTTTTCCTTGTAGACCGCAAGGCGCGTCAACAAGTCTTCCAGGATACCGGCCTGCTCGCCGGCGGCGACCAGGTTGCAGAACAGGTTGTCGAAGTAGCGGGGAAACTTGCGGAAGGCCTGGTTCAGGCTGCTGCCCGTCTCGATGTCGGTACGGATGTCCTGCAGCAGCTTGGCCACGGATGGGTTCGCGTGACCCTTGCCCACGATGTCGAAGGATTGCAGCAGCGGCACCCCGGCCTTCATCATCGTTGCCAGCTGCCGGGTAAAGAGGGTGATGTCGGCGTCGGTGATCTTTCTGCCCGAGGTGAAGGATTTCTTCTTGACCTTGGTGACGAGGATGCCCTGACGGCGCAGCGTAACGTTGACGATGGTTTCGCTGCCGGCCCGCAGCTCGCCCTTGACGATCTTGCCAGACTTGTCCTTGCCCTCCCACGCATAGATGACTTCCTTGACCGCAGCGTTTGCCGCGGATTTGCTGGCAGTGGCCATGTGCTTCCCCTATCTATAGATTGGTACAGCCGAGCACTTCCTCGAGACTGGTCAAACCGGCCTTTACCTTGACCAGGCCGGATTCCCGCAGCGTCTTGACGCCGTCGCGCTTGGCCTGCTGCTCGATTTCCAGCGCTGTGCCGTGGGCCAGGATGATGCGTTCGATGTCTTCCGAGATCGGCATGATCTGATAGATGCCGACGCGTCCCTTGTATCCGCTGCCGTTGCAGCGGTCGCAGCCGACCGCCTTGTACGGCATCCAGGTGCCGTCCAGCTCTTCTTCCCTGAAGCCCGCCTCGACCAGCGCCTCGTCCGGTATCACCACCGGCTGCTTGCAGGTGCACAGGCGGCGCGCGAGGCGCTGCGCGGTAATCATGATCACCGACGAGGCGATGTTGAAGGGCGCGACCCCCATGTTCATCAGGCGGGTCAGCGTGGACGGCGCATCGTTGGTATGCAGGGTCGAGAACACCATGTGGCCGGTCTGCGCCGCCTTGATGGCGATGTCGGCGGTTTCGAGATCGCGGATTTCGCCGACCATGATGATGTCCGGATCCTGGCGCAGGAAGGCTTTCAGCGCTGCGGCGAAGGTCAGGCCCGCGCGGTCGTTCACATTGACCTGGTTCACGCCGGGCAGGTTGATTTCCGCCGGGTCCTCGGCGGTCGAGATGTTGATGCCGGGCTTGTTCAGGATATTCAGGCAGGTGTACAGCGACACCGTCTTGCCCGAGCCGGTCGGGCCGGTCACCAGCACCATGCCGTAAGGCCGTTCGATGGCCTTGAGCAGCAATTCCTTCTGGTCGGGATCGTAACCCAGCGCGTCGATGCCGAGCTGCGCCTGCGACGGATCGAGAATACGCATCACGATCTTTTCGCCGAACAGGGTGGGCAAGGTGCTGACGCGGAAATCGATGGCCTTGTTCTTGGAGACGACCAGCTTCATGCGGCCGTCCTGAGGCACGCGCTTTTCCGAGATGTCCAGCTTGGAAATGACCTTGATGCGCGAGGCCAGCTTTTCCTTGATTGCCAGCGGCGGCTGGGCGATCTCGCGCAGCACGCCGTCGATGCGGAAGCGTATCCGGTAAAACTTTTCGAAGGGCTCGAAGTGCAAGTCCGATGCGCCCATGTTGATCGCGTCGAGCAGGATCTTCTGCAGGAAGCGCACCACCGGGGCATCGTCGATGTCGGCGCTGACGGCATCGGCTTGCGCCGCGGCCGGCATGTCTTCGTCGCCGAAGTCGATGTCCGAATCGTCGCCGATCAGTTCGTCAAGGTGCTGTTCGGCGCTCTGGCTGAGCTTTTCGATCAGCTGGACCAGCACCGGATGTTCAACGATCACCGGTTCGACCGACAGTTCGGTCTGGAACTTGATCTGGTCGAGCGAATGGGTATTGGTGGGGTCGGAAATGGCGACCGAAATCTTGTTTCCCCGCTTCGCCAGTGCGATCACGCGCTCCTTCTGCATCAGCTTCGCATCGATGACGTTCTCGGGAAGGAAGCTCTGGTTGAAGGCGGAGATATCGACGATCGGATAACCGAAGGTCTCGGAGCAGAATGCCGCGAGCGAACGGGCGTCGATGCTGGCGCTGCCGAGCAGGACGTCGATGAAGGGCAGCTTCTCGGCGAGGGACTGCTTATGCAAGGCCTCGGCCTGCTGCGCGGACAGCCGGCCAGCCTGCACCAATGCGCGTGCAAGGCCGGACATCGTCGAGCTAGTCGCCTGGTTGGGAAGAACCGCCGCCATTTAGTCAGCCAAAATTTGGGTCACAATCGTCCAAGTTGCATTAGATGATGCCTATAGGCATCTGATTTGTAAAGATATTGTGACAAACTGTTACGATGATTCAGCCAGAGTGTGACGCGGCTGAAACGGTCCGGCGGCATCAGGTGCGAATCAGCTTGACGACCTTGATCGCCTGTCCCTGCGACTGGACGGTTTCGACCACGCAGCCCTTCATCTTCACGCTGACGTTGGCTTCCGGGATGTCGCGCAGCTCTTCCAGCAGCAGTCCGTTGAGTGTTTTCGGGCCGTCGAGGGGGAGATCCAGGCCGAGGTGCTTGTTGATCTCGCGCAGGGGAGTGGCCCCTTCGAGCAGGCATTCGCCGCGTTCGTCCCATGCGAAGCCGTCCGCGCGCGAGGCGCCCGGCATGGAGGTGGTGAACTCCCCGATCATCTCTTCGATGATGTCTTCCAGTGTTACCAGGCCCTGCACCTCGCCATACTCGTCGACGATGATGCCCAGGCGCTCATGGTTTTCCTGGAAATACTGCAGCTGCGTGAAAACCCCGGTGTCCTGGGGGATGAAATAGGGCGGTGTCAGCAACTGGCGAAAGTGGTCGACCGTCAGCTCTTCCTCATGGTTGAACAGGGCCATCGCCTTGCGCACGTGGAGGATGCCCACCACGCGGTTGATCTCGCCCTCGTACACCGGGAGCTTGTTGTGGTAGCAGGTCGTGAGCTGGTGCACGATTTCCTCCACCGGCACGGCGAGGTTGAGCGCCTCGATCTGCGCGCGCGGCGTCATCACGTCTTCCACCGAAATCTCTTCCAGCCCGAACAGGTTGAGCAGGATGCTCTTGTGCTTTTGCGGGATGAAGTTGCCGCCTTCGAGCACGATGCTCCGCAATTCTTCCGCCGAGATGGCGCTTTCTCCCGGCTTTTCCGGCACGCGCATCAAGCGCAGCAGGCGTTTGACGACCAGGTTCGTGACCCAGACGACCGGGCTCATCACAATCGTCAGCAGGCGCAGCACGGGCGCAATCAGCAGAGCGATCCGTTCGGGATAGGTGGCGCCGATCACCTTCGGCGTCAGCTCGGCGAAGATGATGATCGCGAAGGCGACGGCGGTCGATGCAATGGCCAGCGCATACTGGCTCTCGCCGAAATAATGGATTGCGAAAGTGGCCGCCAGGGCCGAGGTCGCCGTATTGACCAGGTTGTTGCCGAGGAGGATCACCCCGAGAAGGCGCTCGGTCTGTTCAAGCAGGTTGAGGACAAGCGTGGCGCGACGGTTGCCGGCGGACGCAAGATGCCGGATGCGATAGCGGCTCAAGGCCATCATCGCTGTTTCCGATATTGAAAAAAAACCTGAGACGAGTAAAAGCAGGACGAGCCCGAGGATCTGGGCCCATATGGGAACGGCATCCAAAGGGTCACCGTGTGGAAATCTGCATATTGGAAGTTTGCATATTGGAAGTTTGTATATGCAAAACTGGTCGGGGTGAGAGGATTCGAACCTCCGGCCTCTACGTCCCGAACGTAGCGCTCTACCAGGCTAAGCTACACCCCGATGCGGTGTCACCGCGGAATCACGAAAACGGCTTCACGCGAAGCTAGTGATTGCGATGAACTGCGAAAGCGCATAATTGTAGCAGAGAATCCTTGAAAACGCTACCCGGCATCGACGAAATTGCATTTGCCGCGCGCGCGGCGGCTTTTTCGGCTGCCTGCATCGTGTATTCCAGCGCGCCGGAACCAGTGATCGCGTTCAAGACCTCGTCGAAATGCTGTTCGTCTCCAGTCTCGATGCAGGCGCGGACCAGATCGCGCTGCGTCGGCGTGCCGTTCTGCATCAGGTAGATCAGCGGCAGGGTGGGTTTGCCTTCGCGCAGGTCATCGCCAACGTTCTTGCCGATATCGGCCGCATTGCCGGAATAGTCCAGCACGTCGTCGACCAGCTGGAATGCTGTGCCAATGGAGCGGCCGTATTCGGCCGCCGCCTCGATGCCATCTTCCGGTGCGCCCGCGATCAAGGCGCCAAGCTGGGCGGCTGCCTCGAACAGTTTCGCCGTCTTGGAGCGGATGACTTGCAGATAGCGCTCTTCAGTCACGTCCGGGTCGTGCATGTTCAGCAACTGCAGCACTTCGCCTTCGGCGATCACGTTGGTCGCATCGGCCAGGATCTGCATCACGCGCATGTTCTTCACCGCGACCATCATCTGGAACGCCCGCGAGTAGACGAAGTCGCCGACCAGGACCGACGCCGCATTGCCGAACAGGGCATTGGCGGTCTTGCGGCCCCGCCGCAGCGAGGATTCGTCGACGACGTCGTCGTGCAGCAGGGTCGCCGTATGGATGAACTCGACCACCGCCGCGAGCTCATGGTGGTGGCTGCCCTTGTAGCCGTAGGCGTTGGCCATCAGCAGCACCAGGACCGGCCGGATGCGCTTGCCTCCCGCGCTGATGATGTATTCGGCGATCTGGTTGACCAGGGGGACTTCCGAATACAGTTGGCGGCGGATCACCGTGTTGACGGCGTCCATGTCGGCGCTGATCGGCTGGATGATGGTGTTCTGGGAAGCGGGTTGGAGGGCGGCAGACAAGATAAACCTGCGAATAACGTGAATTTTGTGAATTATACGACGACAAGCCTGTACTTCCGCCATGGATATGGGAGTTGCCGTAGTGCCAATGCCAGTCCGGCATGTCCGGAAAGATCCGCAACCGGGTTTTGACCGTCGCGCTAAGTCCATGTATAATTAGGAGTTTTCCTGATTCGGCGTGGTGTAAATAGGCGAAGCGGGGGAAAAAGTTCATTCACAATCATTCGATGAGGTTTCACATGTACGCGGTCATAAAAACCGGCGGCAAACAGTACAAGGTTGCTGCTGGCGAAAAACTTAAAGTAGAACAGATACCGGCTGACATTGGTTCCGAAATCACTCTCGATCAAGTGCTCGCAGTGGGCGCTGGCGACAGCATCAAGTTCGGTGCTCCGCTGGTCGAAGGTGCCAAGGTCCAGGCTACGGTAGTGGCGCACGGTCGCCACGACAAGGTGAAGATTTTCAAGATGCGCCGCCGCAAGCACTACCAGAAGCGTCAGGGCCATCGCCAGAACTACACCGAACTGCAGATCGTCTCGATCAACGCTTAATTCCTGATCGAACAAACCGGATACCAAGGAGTCTGAAATGGCACACAAAAAAGGCGGCGGCACTACGCGCAACGGTCGCGATTCCGAGTCGAAACGACTGGGCGTCAAGGTTTACGGCGGCCAGGCTATCAATGCGGGCGGCATCATCGTGCGTCAGCGCGGCACCCGCGTCCACGCTGGCGAGAACGTCGGCATGGGCAAGGACCACACCCTGTTCGCCCTGATCGACGGCAAGGTGCAGTTCACCACCAAGGGCCCGCTGCAGCGTCACACCGTGATCGTCGTCCCGGCGTAATGCGGACCTGACATCGCAGCAAAGGCGAAAGCCTTCCACTAAAAGGCTCTGCCGACGGTAGGGCCTTTTTAGTTTGCGGCATCATTTTTTCCATCCTTTTTCAACGCCATTTTCGGCGGCAAAACATGAAGTTCATCGACGAAGCAAAAATTGAAGTCATTGCTGGTGACGGCGGTAACGGCGTCGCGTCGTTTTGCCGCGAAAAATTCCGGCCGTTCGGCGGCCCGGACGGCGGGGACGGCGGCAAGGGCGGCAGCATCTGGGCGACCGCCGACCGCAACATCAACACCCTGGTGGATTACCGCTACTCCAAGCTGCACAAGGCACGCAACGGCGAAAACGGCCGCGGTTCCGACTGCTACGGCAAGGGCGCGGACGATATCGAGCTGCGCATGCCGGTGGGTACGCTGATCAGCGATATGAACACCGGCGAGATCATCGCCGACCTGACCGAGCATGGCCAGCGCGTGATGCTGGCCAAGGGCGGCGAAGGCGGCTGGGGCAACATCCACTTCAAATCATCCACCAACCGCGCACCGCGCCAGAAAACCGACGGCAAGCCGGGCGAACGCCGCGAGCTGAAGCTGGAGCTGAAGGTGCTGGCGGATGTCGGCCTGCTGGGCATGCCCAACGCGGGCAAGTCGACGTTCATCACGGCCGTGTCGAATGCGCGTCCGAAGATCGCGGACTATCCCTTCACCACGCTGCACCCGAACCTCGGGGTGGTGCGCGTGAGCCATGAGAAGAGTTTCGTCATCGCTGACATTCCGGGCCTGATCGAAGGTGCGGCGGAAGGCGCCGGTCTCGGCCACCAGTTCCTGCGCCACCTGCAGCGCACACGGGTGCTGCTGCACATCGTCGACCTCGCACCGTTCGACGACAAGATCGATCCGGTGAAGGAGGCGAAGGCGATCGTCAAGGAACTGAAGAAGTACGATGAATCGCTGTACGACAAGCCGCGCTGGCTGGTCCTCAACAAGCTGGACGTGGTGCCGGCCGACGAGCGCCAGAAACGCGTCAAGGATTTCATCAAGCGTTTCGGCTGGAAAGGGCCGGTGTTCGAGATTTCCGCACTGACGCGCGAAGGATGCGAAGACCTGATCCACGCCATTTACGACTACCTTGCCGAGCAGCGCCAGCAGGAGCATCGCGCCGAGGAAACGAAAATGGCGGAAGAGGCGCGTGGCATCGTGTCGATCGATCCTGACGACCCGCGCTTCAAGGTCATCGACTAACGACAGCGCACGCCATCCTCTGGCATGATGGCGGTTTCAGATAAAAAACAATGAATTCCGTCATTCAAAAGGCCAAGCGCCTCATCATCAAGGTCGGCTCCTCGCTCGTGACCAACGACGGCAAGGGGCTCGACAATGCCGCCATCGCGAAATGGGCGGAGCAGATCGCCCAGCTCCGCTCCCTCGGCAAGCAGGTCGTGCTGGTCAGCTCGGGCGCCATTGCCGAGGGCATGCAGCGGCTCGGGTTCGACAAGCGTCCCACCGGGGTGCATGAATTGCAGGCGTGCGCGGCCGTCGGCCAGATGGGCCTGGCGCAGATCTATGAGACCAGCTTCCGCCACCACAACCTGCGCACCGCGCAAGTCCTGCTGACCCACGCCGACCTGGCTGACCGCGAGCGCTACCTGAATGCGCGTTCCACCCTTTTCACGCTCCTGAACCTCGGCGTGGTCCCCATCATCAACGAGAACGACACGGTGGTGACCGACGAGATCAAATTCGGCGACAACGACACCCTCGGCGCGCTGGTCGCCAACCTGATCGAGGGCGACGCCCTGATCATCCTCACCGACCAGAAGGGCCTGTTCACCGCCGATCCGCGCAAGGACCCCGCGGCTACCCTCGTGCGCGAGGCAATGGCGGGCGACCCCGCGCTGGAAGCGATGGCAGGCGGCGCGGGCACGGGGATCGGCCGCGGCGGCATGCTGACCAAGATTCTTGCGGCGCGCAGGGCTGCCACTTCCGGTGCGCATACGGTCATTGCCTGGGGCAGGGAAGATCAAGTCCTGGTGCGCCTGGCCGCGGGCGAATCGATCGGTACCCAGCTGGTCGCCCAAACGGCGCAACTGACCGCGCGCAAGCAATGGATGGCGGACCACCTGCAGACAGCAGGCAAGGTCGTGCTGGATGCGGGCGCGGTGCAGAAGCTGACGGCGGAAGGAAAGTCTCTGCTCCCGATCGGCGTCATCGAAGTGGCCGGCGAGTTCGGGCGCGGTGACGTCGTTACTTGCACCGACGAGACGGGCCGTCCCGTCGCGCGCGGCATCAGCAATTACTCGAGTTCGGATGCGCGGCGCATCATGCGCCGTCCGTCAACCGAAATTCTGTCCATCCTCGGATTTGTGGAAGAGCCGGAACTGGTCCACCGGGACAATATGGTCCTGCTCTAAGGGGCCGGACCGGCTCCGGTCAGCGCGTACCTTGCGGGCTGAGAGGGCGGTTCTGGCGAAGCCGCCGGACGATATCGTCAGCCGTCCCCGCAATCGACTTTTCCTCGCAGAAGAAATCCTTTGCCAGGGCGGCATGCTGACGGTTCATGGCATTGGCCGGGATCCGTTCCCACTGGTCCTTGCGCGAGCGCGACCAGCTGCCGTCCGAACGCCCGAACGCATACAGCTTCCGTTCATAGGTGGCGCAGCGGATGCCTTCATAGCTGACATTCTTCGCACCGGCCTCGCTGATCGCAACCAGCGAGTAGCGGATCACGCCGTCCGTGCCGACGCTCACTGACTTGGTGTCGACCGCAAACGATTGCGTCGCCGTCGCGCTCACATAGAACGACGCCAGGTCTTCCTGCTTCGGCGCCTGCGGCAGTTGTACCGCGATTTCCTGCCAGGGCTTTTCCTTGTCGTCGAAATCCTCTTCGAAACGTGACTGCGCGTGTGCCGTCACCGCAAACGCCAGCAGGGCGGCCGCGGCGGCAGCGATGGAGTAGGGTGTGTGTGCCATCAGCTTTCGGTCTTCGGTTTGGCCGCGGCAGGCTGAGTGTTCCCCGTGCTGCGTGCGCTATGGTTCTGCCTGAGGTAGCGGGCGCCGTTGCGCTGCGCACTGCCGCCCGACGGACGCGTGAGGAAGCGCGACAGTTCCTGCAGCGCCTTCTGGTACACGTCGCGCTTGAATTCGATGACCACATCGAGCGGCACCCAGTAATTGTGCCAGCGCCATGCGTCGAATTCCGGATGGTCGGTGACGCGCAGGTTGATGTCACAGTCGCGGCCGATCATGCGCAGCAGGAACCAGATCTGCTTCTGGCCGCGATAATGCCCGCGCACCTCGCGCTTGATGAAGCGGTCCGGGACTTCATAACGCAGCCAGTCGCGTGTGCGGCCGATGATCTTCACGTGCTCGGCCTTCAGGCCGACTTCTTCTTCGAGCTCCCGATACATCGCCTGTTCGGGCGTTTCGCCGAACTTGATGCCGCCTTGCGGAAACTGCCAGGAATGTTCCCGCACCCGCTTGCCCCACCAAACCTCGTTATTGGCGTTCAGCAGGATGATGCCGACGTTCGGGCGGAAGCCTTCACGATCCAGCATGTTGCACCTCAAAACTTTCTGCGGCTAGACGATCCTCATCGTTACAATTTTGCACGCGTGACTACACGCAGCCATCATCCGGGGCCGCTGAACGGGCACCGGCGTGAATCAAATGTGTCGGGAAAGGATGCATCAGCCAGCTAATCCTTTAAAATTGAGATCGATTATAACTCTCTCTTTTTAAAAAGAATTACCGCCATGCGCGCATCCCGTTTTTTTATTTCCACACTCAAGGAAGCCCCCTCGGACGCAGAAATCGTCAGTCATAAGCTGATGATGCGCGCGGGGATGATCAAACGCCTCGGTTCGGGCATCTACACCTACATGCCCATGGGCCTGCGGGTCATACGCAAGGTGGAGAACATCATTCGCGAGGAAATGAACCGTGCCGGCGCCGTCGAGCTGTTGATGCCGGTGGTGCAGCCCGCCGAGCTGTGGCAGGAGACCGGACGCTGGGACAAGATGGGTCCGGAACTGATGCGGGTCAAGGACCGTCACGGCCGTGACTATGCGATCCAGCCGACCTCCGAGGAAGTGATCACCGACGTCATCCGCACCGAGATCAAGTCCTACCGCCAGCTGCCCGTCAACCTGTACCACATCCAGACCAAGTTCCGCGACGAGCGCCGCCCGCGCTTCGGCCTGATGCGCGGCCGTGAATTCACGATGAAGGACGCGTATTCCTTCGACCGCGACGTGGACGGCATGCAGAAGTCGTACAAGGTCATGTACGACGCTTATGTCGCCATCTTCAACCGCTTCGGCCTGCAGTTCCGCGCGGTCGCGGCCGACAACGGCGCCATCGGCGGCTCCGGTTCGCATGAATTCCACGTCATCGCCGACACTGGAGAAGACGCGCTGGTCTACTGCCCGAATTCCGATTACGCGGCAAACATGGAAGCGGCGGAAGCGGTTTCCCTCATTCCGTCGCGCGGCGCACCGACCCAGGCGCTGGAGAAGACGCCCACGCCGGGCAAGGCCAAGTGCGAAGACGTGGCCGAACTGCTCAAGCTGCCGCTGGCGCAGACCATCAAGTCGCTGGTGCTGGCGGTCGACAAGGAAGGCGCGGCGTCCGAAATCTGGCTGCTGCTCCTGCGCGGCGACCATGACCTGAACGAGGTCAAGGTCAGCAAGGTACCCGGCCTTTCCACGTTCCGTTTCGCCACTGAGAGCGAGATCGTCGAATACTTCGGTACCAAGCCCGGCTATCTCGGCCCGATCGGCACGAAGAAGCCGGTCAAGGTGGTCGCCGACCGCACCGTGGCCAACATGAATGATTTCGTCTGCGGCGCCAATGACGAGGACTACCACTACACCGGGGCCAACTGGGGCCGCGACATCCCGGAACCCATCGTCGCCGACATCCGCAACGTCGTCGCCGGCGATCCTTCGCCGGACGGCAAGGGCGAGCTGGCCATCCAGCGCGGCATCGAGGTCGGTCACGTGTTCCAGCTCGGGACCCGCTATTCCGAG
>Ga0196971_1000384_pt1 | contig 35997 bp, 38 predicted proteins | sample S1v_1013CmetaG_FD_148660 | JGI IMG/M metagenome (GOLD analysis project Ga0196971, IMG submission 148660) | Soil microbial communities from Anza Borrego desert, Southern California, United States - S1+v_10-13C | ecosystem: Environmental > Terrestrial > Soil > Desert | place: USA: California...
TATGCCGGTAGTGAATTATACTCTGTTAATAGACTTAATGATGGATCTGTTTCAATGGAAACACATAACCATTGGCTTTTACTAAGTGATGGGTATAATGCTTGGGCATATCAAGACTGGACATTTGAGCAAGATGTACAGTTCAATAATGATGTACTTGGAGTTGGAACTCAATTATCATATAACAGCTCAACTGGTGTGCTAAAATTGCTTGATAGCCAAGGTAATGAGCTAGATTCAGTAACTATATAACAAAAGGAGTTCTATATTTGAACTCCTTTTGTTATTGAAGTTATTAACTATTTCAATAACGGTAAAATAGTATTGCAATAATAATCATAATCAATGTAATAGGTGCCTTCAATAATTTGAAGATTATCGAGTATTACCTGATCATTTTTCATTAATTTATGCTCACCAGTAATCATATTAGTGATAAGCTGATATTCAGTATCACGGTATCTAGTCCTGAACCTTCCTGTATTTATAACAAATTGACCAGTTAAATCATAAATCCTGGCTTCTATACCATCAGGTGTAAGTTTTACCTTATTATCCGTTTGTGTAATCACAGTATCCATAGTTGCAACCTCGCTTTCAAGCATGCTAATCTCAATCTGCTTTGTAACCTCATTAAGTTTTGCAGTTCCACCTACAAGTTTCACCATATCGCCAAGGGAGAGAAAAGTACGGCCGTTTACATTATAGGCCTCGACTTCTACCGGCTGTCCGTTTAATAGTATCGGGTAAGGATTAAGTAATACCGATATCCCTTCCGCAAAGCCAGTAATAAATATTGCTGACAACAGTATCAAGCAGGTTAAGAATCCGGCTATGAACTGTTTGTTCCTCATCATTCGATCCGCCTCCAAAATAATAATATATTCTGCTAATTCCATTATATACCTTTTGGATGAAAATATACAGAGTCTTCAGGAGAGTGTTGATTTTATACCTGGGGTGGATTGCCCCCAGGTTTTATTTTTTTGATAACTATCGGAAGCATTGAAAATACTCGCTTATAACATATGGTTGTATATGACATGTGTCGTTTTCTGGACATATGGAATCGGTATACGAACCCCAAAAAGGTATACTGTACTTTACCTTTTACCCTGTAGCATATCAAATATATGCTCACCTGTTGAGGACTATTGGCCTGATTTTTCGCAATTTATGGGGTATATCGGAAATCTCCGAAATACCTTCATTTTATTGGCTTTGACATGGTTTTTTATCGGTTCTACTTCTCTATATCTCTATATAGCTCTCATATGGCTCTTGAAGCAGGGGGGTGGGATGGACGGGTATACCGCCCCAAATCACATTGTAATGCTTGTGGCCGTATGGCTGATATGTATTGAATCATGTAAATTGCCTTATATACAGTTATCGGGAGTGAGCGAAATATAAACGGTTCTGAAAAAAACAGAATAAGTATGACATGGATAAGGTGTTGATATTGCAAGTATTGAAAGGAATTGAATATTTAACGGTGAGTATTTTAGTGATATTACTTTATAAATGGGTGCCTATAGGAGGGGAATATTTTTACGGGAAGGAACTGTGTCAAACCAAAAACGAAGGTCCCCCCGGGGGTCTCCGGCAATAAAAAAAGGCAGCCAAAACAGAGTAAATCAGCCTTATAAAGAGCATATAAAAACAGCGTAAAGCCTTGTAACCATTGCAATTGCTAGATTGTTGATTGCACGAAAGATTTGTTTCGCGCAATGTGCAAGAAGTTGCATAGATTGAGATAGATCAGGGGAAAGCACACTGAGAAAGATTTACAATTGAGAATCGTTTACATTAAGAGGGCTTTATTTCTCGCATTGAGATACTGTTTATAAGCCACATCTACACATAATACCCATAAATATTAGCATACTGTTATCTCTATCTAATATTCGCTTATACTATCTACCAATCAACTATTATAAAATATTTTTAATTTATTTATACGTAATCTATAAGCATTGATATTGATTGACTTAAGAGCAGTATATAGATAATAAGGTAATACCGAATTTTATATTTTCGGTACTATTATGTATTATTAAGTCAACTACAGTATAATAAGGATATATACAGATATATATTATTGTGGTAAGATATTCCTAGAGGAGGTGATACACTTTTGGGTAATGAAGTTCCAGCTATCTTGACTGTCAAGCAATGCGCTGAATACTTGCAAGTGAGTGAGCAAACGGTAAGGAGGATGATAGAACGAAAAACTCTAAAGGCTTCAAAGGTAGGCGATACTTGGCGAATACAAAAGCAGGATATACACGAGTATTTGAATCAGAACAGCAACAAATAACGAAACCGGGAACCCTCTTACGCCGCTAAACTTAGGAGGATACCCGGCACCAGTAACCACCCTTGACGGATGGCCCGCTTCAATTATCGCATATCGGCGGGCCTTCTTCAAGAAAAACAAATGAAAATTGAAGGGGGATATATTTCATGAAAAAAACTAATAGTGTTAAGCTTGAACTCAGTGAGGATTCATTGGCAGATGTATTCAGGGCGCGCGACAATGATCCCAAGTATAAGCAAGCAGTAGAAAATTTAAAGAGCGCCATAGAATCAGTGACAGAATCAAAAAAGGACCTCGTAAAAATTGACGATGCTGCCATTCACATGGAAACAATAGCATGCGACATAACATATAGAAAAGCTTTTAGCGATGGGATGAATTTCGTTCTGAACGCTATGGCTGGAAAGGATGTAATTGAGATATGAGTCCTAATTCAAGTACTGACACGGAGCTTCTCAGTGATTCCAGAGCAGAAGCCATCATGGAAGCCTTATCCGAAAATCCAGAATATGTCGGCTATTTCAAGAGGATAGATGATCGACTAAACCAGCTTATCAAAATAGTGCCGAAGGAATCCCGTGGCGCACTCTATGAAATTGAAACAGCCCTGGGTAATGTTGTGAGCATTGCCAATGAATATGCATATAGTCGGGGCCTCCATGACGGCATGAGCCTGGCAAAGCAGACTACCTCACAGAGGAAACCAAGCTATTTCATTCTGGAGGTAGAGAGCCGTCGGAAAGATGTACATAAGCCGTATGGAGGAAGAACCGGCTGGCTGTACAAACTTGTAAAGACATTGCGAGAATACACTGACGAAGCAGAAGCGGATCAGGACCTGGACAGACTGAGATCAGGCGAAATACCGGAAGAGGATATAATCTGGAAGAGGAAAAAGAAATAAGATAGCATGGGAAGCGGCGAAATCCGCTTCTCTGATTTTATTTTTGAATAATATTTTACCAATATTTGTGCATAATACTGGTGAGGTGATGAGTCGTGGGAGAAATAATTGGGTATTTAAATTACTTGGTTCTTGCATTGATAATATTAAAGGTTACGGACAAGGGGATATATTATTTAAATTCATTTCGGTATTTGAAGGTTGAAAAAGAAAAGCTCAAAATAGAAAAGCTTAAGGCCCAGACAGAGCTATTAAAAATAGTGCGAAAAGAAGAATTTCTGAAGCTAAAGAATCAGAAAGTAAATGGATTGGATGCATTCGAGGTATATTGCGGTAATCTACTTTCCTTAATGGGATTTACAGATATCGAAGTTACGGAACTTGTTGCAGACGGAGGAAAGGATATAATTGCTGTTAAAAATGGAGAAAAGTATTATACTGAATGCAAGCTTTGGGATTGGTCAATTGAGAATCATCATGTTGGGAGGCCAGATGTTCAGAAACTTGTAGGTGCTATGGTAAAGGATGGCATAAAAAGAGGCTTGTTTATTACTTCTACTTATTTTTCAAATGAAGCTATTGAGTATGCAAGTGGTTTGCCTAAAGATTTACAGATTGAATTGATTGACGGAGATAAGCTAGTAAGCACACTTGAAAATCTTCGAAAGGAATGGGTACCTATACTTATTGACAGCGTTGTTTTGGAATGAACTAATGTTCAAATAAGAGTCACATAAAACTATCTAATAGTAGTTGCAAGGATAGAAAGAAAGGGTATATGCCTTATGGTTATTCCCTTTTCTTATTTTTTGTCATATGTAACAAAATGAACGCATAGTAATAATATTATATCAGAGTAACAAATATCAGGGGGTGACACATGGGCGAAGAAAAATTTCTTACTACAGAAGAACTGTGCAAGCTATTCCGTGTAACTCGAACCACTATGCTCCGATGGAGAAATGAGGGCATGCCTTATCACGGAAAAGGGAAGGTCCTTCGCTACAAATTATCTGAAGTGGAAGAATGGTTGAAAGGCCAAACCCAAAAGTAACAAGGAAGCCGTTTTAAATCTTGGCGGATCGCACGGCTCCCTTATCCAACAACACCTTTTCAGGAAGTTGTCAACTTTATTTTACCATAGCATAGAATCGGAATTCAATCTCCTGAATGGGTGCTGATCATTTATTCAAGGAGGTTTTATTATGTTGGACAAATTTGACCTTGTAATTATTGAACTTGGCCGGAAGCTGCTGTATATGCTGCCGTACTCCGCTGTTGATATATTCGGGATGCCTGTAGGGGAGTATGCATATTTGCTTACTGCTATTGCAATTATCGGAGAGGCTTTTGTGATGTACGCTGGAAGGAAGGTGCGCCGATGATTTTACAGTTGGCAATCATAGGAGGCTGCATTTGGACTATTGATCGGTTATGGGATCATGATCGGCGCTGGATAAAGCGAACATGGAAAAGGACTATGGAAGAAAACAATCTCATGAATGACAAAGGCAGTACTTACAACATAGCCAGGATAAACCCGGCTGAATACGGCTTTCTGCTTATTGTCAGTATGCCTCCTGGATATAGCTTCAAGGAGCTGAACGATAAAAAAGAAATTCTGGAGAGCAGCCTTAAAGGTGTTGTCGAGATGGAGCACGACCTTTTTAACGGATGGATCACTATGAGGCTGGTAAAGAATCCTCTTAAGGATTTGCACTTTGAACCGGTTAAAACAAGGCCAAATGAGTTATATTTGGGGTATACCTACTATGAGCACATTATCGCAGACATGAATGTGTATCCGCATTTACTCATTGCCGGTATTAACGGATCAGGAAAGACACGAGGACTGTATACTATTCTGACGAACCTTCTCCACAATCATACTGTGGAAGAAATAGAAATCTATATGTCCCAGATCGGGAAAACAGACTTGCTGATATATAGGGACTGCCCGCAGGTCCGGAAGTTTGCCCGGAGTCCGGAGGACTCACTTAAAATGTACCGGTACCTATACGGAGAAATGAAGCGGCGCGAGAAGGTCATTGAAGGACTTATGAAACAGGGAACATACAATATCGAAGACTACAACAGACGGCACAAGGAAGCTCTGCGATATATTTATGTGGTATCGGATGAATTCAGCCTTTACATGCCGGATGCGACCGACTCAAGGGCTGAAAAGGATCTCAAAGAGGAATGTCTGGATACTCTGAAAAAGCTTATAAAACTAGGCCGCGCATACGGTATATTTGTTATAATGTCCCTGCAAAAGACTACTAATGATCAAATGCCGCAGCTTCTAAAATCCCAGGTTAATTGCAAAATGACCTTTCGGCAGACCGATGTATATAGCAGCCGGAATATTATTGATAATGACGATGCACTTACGCTGCAAAAGAGGGAGGCAATACTGATAAGCGATAGAAGGTATAGGGTCAAGACACCATTTATTGACGATATGCTTATAAAAAAATATCTGCTTAATGCTGCTGGTGTAACTGAGGAAAGAAAATCTATTGTAGATCTTCATGTAAAGCTGCATACTGTGAAAGAGGAAGACGGGGTGATACGTCGTGCTAACGGATAAGGATATTCAAGTTTTACGCTTTGTTTCTGAGCATGGAGGAATTACGATCAATCAGGCATATAAGCTTTTCTGGAAAGATGCTGCATATGGTAAGGATCTGGCCAGAAAGAGGCTTAAGCATTTAGCGGATACTGGAGCCTTGAAATATACTGAATTAGCGCAAAGCACATCAAATGAGCGCGTATATTACAGTACAAAGCCTTACAGCACACATGCATTATATTTGCTGGACTTTTACTCTAACATGGTATTCTATGGAGCGGAGGTATTGGACTTCAGGAAGGAAGTAGCATTCTCTAAAATGCGATCGGATTGTCTGATCAAGTATAACTATAAGGGGGGGACCTATATATCATTTGTGGAGATTGTAATAACGAATAAAGTTAACTATGGGAACTATGAGAGCTTGAAGGAATCCGGGCAGCTTCAGGAAGAGCATGGAGTATTCCCGGGAATAGTAATAATATCGAATGTGCCTCAAAGGTACCAGGGGAGAAAACTAAATGTGAAATATTTGGAATATCGACAAAAAGATTTTGTACGCTTGATACTACCTTAAAGGATACTCGTAGCAGTACTGGGAGTAGTACTATTCTACAGTACTGGGAAAAGTATAATTTTATTGGCTTTCAGGGCTTGAAAAGCATAGAAAGTTGCAGAGCTTGTAATATAGGTGATATATATGCTTTCTTTGCTTTTTTTATTTTTCCTTTCGGCTCCGCATCAATCGTCGCTGCCCACCGCCGGTGCCGTTGCTAGCTGCAGGCTCGACTTGTCGCCTCAGAAAAGATAATCAGTATGGAAATTTCATACATAAAGTTAGGTAATAATGGAAAATATAGAAAAAAGCGAGGTGAAAACAATGAAGTGCAAGATATTTTGTACAAAGAACACAAAACATCCCCCATACCTAAAACTTAAAGGTTTTTGCGCGGAAAACAAGATCAAACAGACGGAAATTGCCAAGTTGCTTAAGTTAAGCCCCGTAACCGTAAACAAGAAAATAAATGGTTCGCTTGATTTTATGGTTCGGGAGGCAGACGCATTTTGCGAAGAATATAACTGCAGCATGGATCTTTTTTCTACCCGTAAGTTTTATAATAACAATAGTATTGCTCAAAATGCTTGTCGGATATCCTGATGGAATTTCAAACCTGTCTCAATTTTTTTTATTTAGCTTGCTTGAATGCACCTCAAATGGGGTGCATTTTCATGCTCGAAAGTCGGTGATGCATATAAGAGCTTAGTAAACATAAAATTAAAACGACGCGTTTAAATGCCCCAGGATTGATTGAGGGGTATAGGAGTATTACCGAGGGCGATTTATTGGCAGGAAGGTGGCAAAGCGCGTGAATGGAGATTGGAATTGTACATGTGATATGCAATTAAATAATATGGAGACTATTCGAAATATAAAATGTTGAAAATGCTAAAGCAACAGCATATTATCTGGGGACTATTTGGGGACTAAAATTGCAGAAAGCCACCAGAAACGACAATAAAGCGCCAGAGGAATTATATGATAAAACAAGCATTACCAAGGCTTGACTAAAGATACTTTAGTTTACCATAAGTATTGTTTCGGTTTCCTAAACCGCAGGTCGGGGGTTCGACTCCCTCTAGGTGCACCATATATGAAATTAGGCACTGCAAAAGATTGCAGTGTTTTTTGTTTAATACTTGTTTTATGCGCCAAACGTGCACCAATCATAAAATATGAAAAGATCAGAATTAAATTATTCTTTGCTCTGACCTTTTTCATTACTTTTCTTATGCTTATTTAATCCATACATATTAATCATTGGTAACTTAATTGGGGGGGTGATTCCTGATGTCGCAGAAACAGATAAAAGATACGAATGACATTGATAATGAACTTCAGACCAAAGCGTATGGAATTGGGCAGAGAGCGTTTTTGGTATTAAAATAAAGAGGAGAAATTCAATTGGTGAAAAATCAGTAAAGCTACGGAAGCAAATCTTGATCACAGACATAGCTGTTTTTTTTAATGAGTTTAAGATATTTATGAGTATAATAATCCGCCAAGGAGCTAACAGCTTCAAGCGGCATTATTTTTGTCCGCTCAAGGCACGTGAGTGTATAGTTCTGATTTTGAGTTAACTAATCAATTTCATTTTTATAAGATAATTCATGAAGTTTCTAAGGCAGATATTCCAGATGCTCGCGTAAACAAGTGAAAATGAGAAAAAAATTAAAAAGGTTAAAGGAGTTGATAACGAACTGGTTAAATCTACAAACGCTGAAATACCTACTATATAAGTTAGAAATATCATGCCAAGAGATAATGCTATGCTTGAAAATAATATAGAAATTAGTATCCCCTTCCTATATAGCAATGCTCCGATAACGATACCTAGTAGCCCTGTGGTAAAAAGCAGGATTATTGTCTCCTGCGCACTAACTATAGCAAGAATTAATGCGGAAGAAAAAAATACGGCCAAACCAAGAGAAATATTAGAAACAGCAGCTATCGCAATAGGTAGTGTACTTAATGGACTTAAGGCCAACCCAATCGCGGGTAAAAATACAGGTGCTGATTGGAATAGTACAGCTAATGCTGTTAATATGCCTCCAATACAAATAAACCTGCCTATATTCATTTTTTTCAATTTAAATACCCCCTATCAGGTGCTACTAGTATTATAGAATACTGATTGATGCGCGCATATTTCTGTATAAGCACTGAAGGCATATCTTCTTAATATACCTCCAGTAAACGCTTTCATCATTTACATCGAATCAGTTTCAAAATTGACGAGGGAACATGATTACTCTCTCTTGTTTGTTTTATATTTCGATTCAATAAATCCTGGAAAGGGATTTATCTGGTATAAAGTCAAATTTTATAGTTATGAATCATGGAACAATTTCAAAAACAGTACCTTGGTTAAAATCAGCCACTTTCATAGAGCCATAAACCCCTAAATATAGTCTGCTTTGATCCAGATTCGTTCCCAAACTGACATAATAAGCTGATAGAGGCCCAAAATCATAATCGGTTTCAATAACACTAAAATCATTCAGCTTACAATCTGTTCTTACCCTGGTATAAGCTAAAACCCCTCTAGCGGTCGATTGAGATTCTTCATCCCGGGCAAGATCGGTAAACACAACGCTTCCTGTTAAATCGGGGATTCCATTCCCCATATATGCCTGAACTCCTGTAAGTGCAGTTGCTCCAAACTTATCGGGCCGGGGATCTTTATGAAAGTAACTGGTTAGAGGCTGAAGACGCCGCACTGAAGTTTTTACTGCTTCATCGTAATAAGCAATTGTTTTCTCATCCAAAGCCGGATTTGCAGAGCAGCCCCTTATAATCGAAGCAGGAAAAGCACCTTCCCACCCTCGCCAGCCGAAGTTAATAAGTCCTTCCCGGTCAGGTTCGGATTTTGTTAAAGAAGCTTGAATAAGCTGAGTAACCGGTATTGGTTTATAATGAACAAATGAAAAAATAGACTCTACCAGATCCTGTCCGACATTTCCGACATATTTGATATACTGATTATAAAACCTTTGAAATGAAATACCGGGTATATTGCGAACCCCTTTGGCAATTACCGTAAGCGTTTCCTGAATAGGTGCGGGGAGTTCATTAAAACGTGTGACTGCGTGTGGATTATAGATAAATGTATTCTTAACCACATTAATTTCAATTATTTTACCGGCAATTTCCATATCATCCTGGCTTAAATTAAATGGATCATAGCCAGACCCGCCATCTCCGGTTGTTAAAACAAGTTTTCCTGTTTCGGGTGAAAAGTTTAAGCTATTGACACCATTATGATTAAGAAACGGTCTTCGTAGATTAAGTAATGTCCTCCGTTTTTGAGGCTGACCATTCGATTGTAAAATCCATTCTTCAACTGTATCGATATGATCATATTGAATTTCTCTATTTATCCACTTCAGGTTTAAGGTTCCGGGATCACAAGGGTCAGGCATAAAAGCTTCAGGAAGAGCACCTGGACCTTGTGTTCCAGCTACCGAATAATGAATATAAAACAGACCGTTATGATAAAATTCGGGATGAAACGCAAGCCCCAGCAATCCCCGTTCATCATATCCACCACCGGAAACACCCAGTTTTATGATTCGCGGGCGAATATCTAAAAAAGTCCTTACAACTCCGTTTCCTATGTAAAAGATCTCTCCTGCCTGGGTTGCAATAAATAATCTTTCGATTGAGTCACCCGGAAGTATGGCTGTTTTCAAAACAGTGGGTAAATTTATCTTGCTAACAATGGGTCGTAAACTAACTTTAACTTTTTTCAACTGACTTTACACTCCTTTTTATTGTTTTCTTTTATAACGAGGCGAAAAGATATCCCGTATTCTTTAAGCGGTCGAGTTCCTTTGCTTAAAGGATATGATTAAAACTGTTCTATTAGTACCAAATTGGGGCCGGGGAATCTGATGATGCATTACACCATTTTCTGCACCAGCATCGGAGGAGTCCGGGGCGGTCATTGGGGACGTGCCTGTTTTTGCAGGTAGTGACAGGGAAACCGCAGTTTCTATTCCTAAACCGCAGGTCGGGGATCGGACCCCCTCTAGGTGCACCATATATGAGATGTGATACTGCAAGAGATTGCAGTATTTTTTGTTTATAATTATTTACATAATATGCTATAATTTTCTTGTAAGTAAGCTGTATATCAGAATTATGACGCTTCATTATGCAATATGTTTTATTATGGTTTTAAGAGAAATTTTTAGATGATTTTTGAATTCACAAATATTACAGGGAGGGGTTAGATGCTGCAGCAAAATTTGTATTCCTATAGTTTTGATGATGGTGAGCATATAGAGTTCAGATTGCTTTCAAGTAATGATTCAATTGAAGAATTGACACAGCTTCTTCATAAATCCTATAAGGTTTTAGCTGACATGGGGCTTAAGTATGTAGCAGCTGCGCAGGATAGCAGCATAACATTAAGCAGGACAAGCCAGGCTTACAAGTGTTATATAGGTATACATAAGAATATGATAGTTTCAACTATATCCCTGTATAGTCCAAAGCCTTCGGACAACAGCAGCTGGTACAACAAGGATTTTGTAGCCAAGTTCGGACAATTTGCCGTTGCACCTGAATTGCAGAGATACGGGATCGGCGGTAAAATGCTGGATATTGTTGAAGAAGAGGCCAGGAGGATAAATGGTGTGAGGGAGCTTGCACTGGATACGGCAGAAACAGCATATCATTTGATTGGGTTTTACAAAAAAAGAGGGTACAGATATGTAGAAACTATCAAATGGGATGTAACAAATTACAGGAGCGTAGTATTGAGCAAGCCGCTATGATCCAGGTGCTGGATGCCGCATATCTGTAGCCCGGCACCCTCTTAAGTCAATAAAAAATAGCAGGCTGGATATGGCATTATTTGTTGAACTAATTATTTTTCCACTGAGATTTTAAATAGTTATTACGGCGAAGATATGCAAAAATACAGTTTATCCCTCGAAGAAATATTAGATTTTGAAAAAATAAGAGTTGATTATAAAAAAATGCCAATGCAGAAGAATATAAAAAAATGCTTTACATGCACAGCTGGAAAGTATTCATTTTTCATTTCTTCTTTGTTTCAAATAAGGCCGTGCTTTCTGTTTAGGGAGAAGGAGTTTATGTTTGATGCCGGGGCAGGAAATATGCAGGATAGCATTAATGAGCTAAAACAAACTATAGCCAGGTATAGGAGTAAGAATATAAAAAATTGTGATTACTGTGAGTCATATAAATTGTGCAATATGTGTACTGCAAGAGCACATCCGGTAAGAGATGCAACAGGTAAAATCACAGATTTCGAGGCGTCAAGTGAGCATTGTATGTTTGTAACAAAAAAGCATGAATTATTAAAGTATGATAATGCAGTTGGGTGTCGGTCCGCCCGGCATCTTACCTCTAAGCTATGGAAAGGCTGTGCAATAGAAGGAATATTTAAAAATATAGAGAATAATTTCCGATAGTGAAGCTTGTTTAGATATTTTATAGCTAAACGGTAATAAGCCGGAATTATATATGAGTTTTCATGTGTATGGAAAATAGGGGGAGTTTCATGGAGTCTAAGCGTTCGGTATTAATAGTTGCCTATCAAAGGAATACGTTGAAGAGACTAGTAAAACAGCTTCAGGAAATAGGATTTCAAAATTACTTTAATATTGACGGCCGCACGGTAGACGAGCTGTTTTTATCTACTGCAAAGGGATATAACCTGATCGTCTTATCAAGCAAGGTTATTTTACCGATGGTTAAGCCTTACCTGACAAAGGAGATTCCCTATATAATTGCTAAAAGAACCATCGACTATGCCAATATTCAAGAGCTCCTTGCCATTCCAAAGGGTATGAGAATATTATTGGTAAGTGATCTGAAGGAAGCCTCTGAGGAAACGATTGTGACTTTGAAGGAAGCCGGGATAAACTATGATTTTGTCCCATACTATCCGGGAGCATCCTATGACAGCAGCATCAGAATAGCTGTTACCCTAGGGGAACCCCAACTGGTACCCGACAGTATCGAAAGAGTCATTGATATTGGTAACCGTGTAATTGATATTTCAACTATTATAGAAATTTTGAATCAATTTAAAGCAGCTAATTATACATTTAATCAATTGACTGCGAGATTTATGCAATCTCTGGTTTACATAACGGAGAAATTAAGTGATGAAATATTCCAGTCGAATTTTCTGAGAAAAACCTTGGAGGAAATTATAAACAGCATCGATGATTCGGTTCTGGTATTTTCAAAGGAAGGGATAATCAAAGCCGCTAATCAAAAAGCCCTGAATCTGTTGGAACTGTCCAATGAAAGTGTATTGGGAAAGGGAGCCTATGAAATATTTAATAATGCTTTCGTCGAAAAGCTTCGTGATTTGCAAATAGACGAGGATAATTTTGTTGAATATAATCAAGTAGTATACTACATAAGAAAGAAAAGGATACTTATAGAGAATAATTTATTCGGATTCCTGTATTTATTTGTAAAGGCTGATGAAATACAGAAGATAGAGTATAACTACAGGTTGAAAACCCAGAGGAAGAATCTGGTTGCAAGATATACCTTCAAGGATCTCAAAACCCAAAATGCTTCGGTGTTGGAGCTTATAAGGATAGCTCAAAAATTAGCCAGGAGCTCTTCTACAATATTAATACTCGGAGAAACAGGTACAGGAAAGGAAATATTAGCTCAGGCCATCCATAATGACTCACCAAGAAGCAAATACCCATTCATTGGGGTTAATTTTGCTGCAATCTCTGAGAGCTTGATGGAAAGTGAGCTTTTCGGATATGAAGAAGGGGCATTTACAGGAGCTAAAAAAGGCGGGCATATGGGACTTTTTGAGCAAGCTCACAAGGGCACTATTTTTTTTGATGAAATTGGAGATGCTTCCATGATGATTCAAAACCGCCTCCTGAGGGTGCTCCAGGAAAAGCAGATGATGCGTGTCGGAGGCGATAGCATTATCACTCTGGATGTTAGAATAATTGCCGCAACCAATAAAAACCTCCTTGAAATGGTCAAAGAGGGCACTTTCCGTGAAGACCTCTATTATCGTCTGAATGTTTTGCCGCTATACCTCATTCCTCTCAGGAAAAGGGTTGAAGATATACCTCTTCTCATAGACATGTATATTGGCGAACTTGTGGAAAAGCTAAGCCGGGAGCCCTTCTGCCTGTCAAAGACAGCTCTAAAGGCAATGTTGGAATATGATTGGCCGGGAAATATCCGTGAGTTGGAAAATGTAATAGAATATTTGGCTCATATTGCTGATTCGATAGTGCTTAGAGAACAGCTTCCCTTCTTAAACACAAGATATGCCTTTACAGGAATAAATAGTGGAAATATCGATAATTACGAAGAAAAGCTAAGGGAATTTGAAGGAAAAGGCTTTCTTGCAGGTATGATGGAGATTCTTTCGTATCTGGCAGGAGAAGGGCGTCCATCCTCCGGAAGGCATGCAATACTGCGGCATATGAGGCAAGTCGGTATTATGATGACTGAGCAGCAATTAAGATATCGTCAGGAGTTATTAAGTAATGAGGAATATATTATTACTGAACGAGGCCGCAAAGGAAGCTCAATTTCGGCAAAAGGTCATTCTCTTCTGGACTACTATAAGGAACATTATATTTAGACATTGAGAAAAGCAGCTGTCAGCTGCTTTTCTCAATGTCCGTATTAGCAAGTTCATACATGGCCCTGGCATATATTGCAGTTGCCTTAATCAAATCCTCAATCTCAATATGCTCATCATTCCTGTGGGCTGTAGCCTCTTTTCCGGGGAAAACGGGACCGAAGGCAACACAGCGATCCATAAGACCGGCATAAGTATTTCCTCCGGTGGATAAAAGAACAGGCACTTCGCCGGTTTCTTCATAGTATACCTTCTGCAGGGTCTTGACTATTGAGTGGCCGCTTTCGACATAATGGGGCTTCTTTTCCCTGATCTCACTTGTTTCAAAGCTGGAGGCCTCAGCTGCAGATATAATGTTTTCAATGGTACGCAGATAATGGGTTGTTACAGGAAATCTTATATTTAATTGAATATATCCTCCATTATTCTCTTCATATCTTAGGATCCCGGCATTGACCGTCAGGGGGCCTGTTATATCATCTGAATAATCTATTCCAAGGGCTTTTCCATAAAAATCATTATACAGATATTTGTTTATAAAGTTAATATAATTATGATCCTGGGGATGTAACAGAAAGGATTTCAAGAAGTCAGCCATTAGCAAACCGGCATTTACCCCCTTATGAGGTTCCATGCTATGGGCGGATTTTCCTTTGATTGTTAGAGTTAATTCATTATTAGCGATATTAAAAGAGTTTTCCAGATTCCTTCCGGTGCAATAAGCTTTAAAGCTTTCAAGAATGTGTGTTATATCATTTCCCTTTATAGCAGCGTGAGCCCTGTCCGGAACCATATTCGCCCTGTCTCCTGAGGTAAAACTGATAAGCTTGAAATTATAATTACTACCGCTATAGTCTTCTGTATTCTTTATCTGGGAAAGCTTCACATTGATCTGACCCTTTTCTGCGTTGATTATCGGAAAGTCTGCATCGGGACTGAAGGCAGCAATAGGCAGAGGTTCTTTTTCGATATATTTCTTGATTCCTCTCATTCCGCTTTCCTCATCGGTGCCAAAGATTATTCTGATTCTATGCTTTAAGGGCAGCCCTAGGCCCTTGATGATTTTTAAGCCATAAAAAGCAGCTATGGTAGGTCCCTTGTCATCAATAGCTCCTCTCCCGTACAGCTTACCGTCCCTTATAGCCGGTTCAAAGGGTGGGGATATCCAATCGCCTGTTGCAGGGACCACATCCAGATGGCATAGTACGCCTATATAGTCTTCGCTTGATCCGTATTCGGCCAGCCCTGCATAACCTTCAATATTTTTTGTTGTAAAACCTGCATCTGATGAAAGACTGAGCATATATTCAAGGGCCTGGCCTATATTTTCGCCCATAGGTCTGTTTTCGAAAGCAGACTCTAAATCCTTTACACTTTCTATCCTAAGTAAGGTTTTTAGATCTTCGATTAAAGCTTCTTTTCTTAATAATGCCTCTTCATACCATTTAATCTGCTTCAACTATAATCCCTCCAATTCGGCGTTTTGCGGAAAATATACATACTTATTATTCAAATTCCGCAAAACGATTTCCATGATCGTTATTGAATTCGCACTATACCCGCGAGGAATACTTATATGCGTTCAATCTTGTAAGATATATTAAACAGTAATGCAAGGGCCGTGCCATGATTACATTTTTTTAAGAAGTTTAATAGGTGTCAGGATTAAGTAGCGGCTATCGGGTTCCAGACTAAATGTTATAACATGAATGCCGTAAAATAATAAAAAATTGGTTCAACCAAATATGGGGCGGTATAGCTATAATAAACAAATTGGGTTACCCAATTTGTTTATTATATTCTGAATAGTTAGAACTATATGGAAAATTTCAAATAGATTTGTACTCAAGAGCCGGATTTTTCACTATATATGAACTTAATCTAAAAACAAATGTTGTTTCCTGCACTGGTTGGCACGACAGTTGCATATATGATTCGGACATAAAATATTTTTTCATAAAGGTATGAAAAATTAAAGGGGGAATAATTTTGAAAAACAGACGGATGGTTAAATTACTGGCATTATTACTGGTGCTCAACCTCTTCCTGGTCGGATGCGGAAGCTTTACCGACAAACCGGCTTCGTCAGATACCAGTGCTGCCGGCGAAACAGAAGTCCAGGAAGCGGAAAAGGTATTAAGGCTTAGCTTTGACAATGACATACCGGATCTGAACCAAACAACAACGACGGATACAATTTCCTTTACAATTCTGAACAACGTTGAAGAGGGCTTGTTCCGTTTAGACGGACAAAACAAGCCTCAGCCTGCTATGGCAAAGGGTGTGGAAGTCTCCGAAGATGGATTGACTTATACATTTACTCTTCGTGATGATATTAAGTGGAGTAATGGGGAACCTGTAACTTCAAAGGATTTCAAATACGGATGGCTCCGCGGCTTAAATCCGGAAACCTCAGGAAGCTATTCGTTTATTATAGCTGATTATGTTGTCGGCGCTCAGGAGTTCGTAGATGGAACAGGGAAGGCTGAAAATGTCAAGATTGATGCTACGGACGACAAGACTCTTGTAGTTCAGATAAAACAGCCTACTCCATATTTCGTAAGTTTAACGGCTTTTCCGCTTTACTTTCCGTTAAATGAGAAGTTCATAAATGAAAAGGGTGAAAATTACGCATTAAGTGCCGAGGGACTTGTATACAACGGACCGTTTATGCTGACTGAATTTAATCCTGCAGAGGGTGTAGTAATGGTTAAGAACCCAAATTACTGGGATAAGGACAATGTGAAGGTTGATAAGCTTGATATCAAGGTTATCAAGGAACAGGGCACCGCTTTAAATCTATATCAGTCAGGAGATCTGGATATGGCTCCGCTGTCCTCTTCCGATGTCAATAACTTTAAGGATACTCCGGAATTCAAGGCATATACGAATTTCCGCTCATACTATATTCAGTTTAATTTACATAACGAAGCAATTGCGAACAAGAATATACGTAAAGCTATACAATTAGCGGTAGACCCCGAAGTATTGACGAAAAATGTACTTAACGACGGTTCAGAAGCAGCTACAGGACTAATACCTACCGGAATGGCAGGCAGCGGGGTAACCTTCAGGGAGGCCCAGGGAGATCTTATATTACCGGATATTGAAAAAGCCAAGGAGCTTTGGAATAAAGGTGCGGCCGAACTTGGAAAGAATCCGCAGCTTGAACTGTTAACCGCAGACGACCAGGTTTCAAAGGACTGCGGAACATTTATCCAGAGCCAGCTTAAGCAAAACCTCGGCATAGATATTACCCTTGTAACACAGCCATACAGCGGACGTTTACAGACAATGAGGGACGACAAATATCAAATGGTTGTATCTGCCTGGGGAGCCGACTATAATGATCCGATGACCTATATCGCTTTGTGGGCAGCGCCTGTAAAGCCTTTCCGCGGCAACTTCTCCAATGAAAGGTATGATCAATTGGTAGCCGGTGCAAAGATAGAGGTGGATGCGGCAAAGCGTATGGAAATGCTGCTTGAAGCTGAAAAAATCCTTATGGGTGAAGAAGCAATTCTGGCACCGTTATACTATCAGGGTAAGGCATTCGCATTAAAAGAGCATGTCGATGGATTAGTATATCATCCCTATGGAGTGACATGGGACTTTAAGTGGGTATCTATTAAATAATAGATAGAAAAAAGAAGCGTCCTGTATTATCAGGGCTCTTCTTTTTCATCCCGTTACCAGGTATACGGATTGGTAACGGAACTTTATAGGGGGTGTATAAATGAGACGGTATATAGCAACCAGATTGATATACGGCTTTATTACTCTATTTATTATAGCCACAGCAACCTTCTTCCTGATGAAGCAGCTTCCGGGCTCACCCTTCGACATGGAAAAGCTTGATCAGTTATCTGACCAAGCAAGGGAGCAGATGTTCGAAAAATATGGTTTGAACGATCCGTTGATAGTCCAATATGGCAAGTATATGGCCAATCTCTCCAGGGGAGATTTCGGCACATCCTTTTATTATAAAGGGCGGTCTGTCAACAATATCATAGCTGAAAGGATAGGTCCTTCAGCCCTGCTGGGGATCCAGGCAATCATACTGGGGATAACCCTCGGGCTGTCGCTGGGTATCGTATCTGCCTTAAGGCATAATACCATCTGGGACTATATAATGATGATAATTGCAGTATTGGGTATATCTATTCCCAATTTTGTATTTGCTGCTTTAATGCAGTACTACTTTGGCGTTAAATGGGGACTTTTACCTGTTGCTTACTGGAACGATTATTCAAATTCCATAATGCCTTCCCTTGCCCTGGCGGCCGGGGTTGTAGCAGTTATTGCCAGGTTCATGAGGACGGAAATGATGGAGGTTGTTCAGCAGGATTTTATGGTAACTGCTGAAGCTAAAGGAATCAGCGGGTTGGATATTGTACTTAAGCATGCTATCAGAAATGCATTAATACCTGTAATCACAATCCTTGGGCCATTGACTATCAACATTATTACAGGAAGCCTCGTTATTGAAAGTATTTTTGCAGTGCCCGGCCTTGGAAGCTTGTTTGTCGAATCGATTAAGGTAAATGATTATTCTACTGTTATGGGTGTCACAATTTTTTACAGCTTCTTGTTTGTAACTTCTGTATTAATTGTGGATATATTATATGGATTAGTTGACCCGAGAATCAGGCTGTCTGAAGAAAAGGAGTGATACAATGGCGGATATGGAAAAACTGGTCTTGGACGATATGTTTGTACCTGCAAAAATTTCTACAGGGGAAAATGAAAAGATAAACAGGCCTGTATCCAGTTTCTGGAAGGACAGCTGGAGGTCTTTGTTAAAGCATAGAACTGCTTCCGTAAGTTTGTTTGTAATCCTGATCATCATGTTTTTTGCTTTAGCAGGGCCATATATGAGTGAATATAAATATTATGAAACTAATTTTGAAGAAACTTACAAGGCTCCCAACGGCACACATTGGTTCGGAACGGATAAATTTGGGCGTGACCAGTGGACAAGAGTCTGGCAGGGTACAAGAATATCAATATATATTGCCTTGCTGGCTGCTACGTTGGATTTATTGATCGGTGTTACCTTCGGGGCTGTTTCCGGTTACTTCGGCGGGAAAATAGACAGTATAATGCAGAGAATCATTGAAGTACTTGTCGGTATACCAAGGCTGATTGTTGTAATACTGCTCATGATGTTTATGAAGCCTGGGATTTTGACAATCACCATTGCCATGGTATTTACCGGCTGGGTAAGCATGGCCAGAATTGTGAGGGGGCAAATCCTCAAATTAAAGGGGATGGAATATGTCCTGGCTGCCAGAGCTCTGGGAGCAAGCAATTTTGATATTATTTTCAAACAGCTGTTTCCCAATATGCTGGGAATTATTATAGTAAACATGATGTTTACCATTCCGTCAGCCATATTTACAGAGGCCTTCCTGAGCTTTATAGGCCTGGGGCTGCAAGAGCCTCTGGCTTCATTGGGCGTATTGATTAATGACGGATATCAGTCTATGCGCAATCAATTTTACCTTTTACTTTATCCGGCAATTGTAATTATTTTTCTGATGATAGGCTTTAATATATTAAGCGACGGTCTTAGGGATGCTTTTGACCCGAGAATGCGCAAATAGAAAGGAGGGGCTGAAGATGGAAAAAATACTTGAAGTAAGGAACCTGAGTGTATCATTTGATACCTATGCAGGTGAAGTACAGGCAGTACGGGACATTTCATTCGACGTGGACAAGGGGCAGTGTGTCGCAATCGTAGGAGAATCAGGATGCGGGAAATCAATCACCTCCAAAGCCATTATCGGGCTAAATCCGTCTCCTCCGGCCAGGTTGAAAAAAGGGTCAAGCATTAAATTCAAGGGTAAGGAGTTAACCACCTTATCAAAAAAGGAGATAAGAAAGGTCAGAGGACAGGAAATCGGAATGATATTTCAAGACCCTATGACCTCGCTAAATCCTACTATGACCGTAGGATATCAGATATGTGAAGGCTTTATGAAGCATCAGGGTATGAAGAAAAAAGAAGCCGTGGAGCATGCAATAAAGATGTTGGAGCTGGTTGGCATACCTGACCCTATAAAGGTGGCCAAAAAATATCCCCATCAGCTTAGCGGCGGAATGAAACAAAGGATTATTATCGCCATTGCACTTTCGGGATCACCTGAACTGTTGATTGCCGATGAACCTACAACAGCTCTTGATGTTACAATACAAGCACAGATATTGGCACTGCTGAAGGGTTTGCAGGAAAAACTTGCGACGTCAATTATATTGATTACCCATGATCTGGGAGTGGTAGCCGGTATGGCACAGAAAGTAATTGTTGTTTATGCCGGTAAAATTATGGAAACCGGGGTTCTTGACGATTTATACTATAACCCGCAGCATCCCTATACCCGTGGCTTACTGAATTCGATAGCAAGGCTTGACATTGAGGAGGATGCAATGCTGGAGCCTATAAGGGGAACACCCCCTGACCTGTTGGATCCTCCTGGGGGCTGCCCTTTTGCATCCAGGTGCACCCATGCTATGGAAGTATGCGTGCAGGTTATGCCGCCTTATACCGAAGTGAATCCCGGACATAAGGTTGCCTGCTGGCTGCAGGATCCGAGGGCTCAAAGGCTTGAAAACCTGTCCGGGGAGGTGAATGGAATATGATAAATGGCGAAACTATACTGGAGGTTAAGAATCTCAAGAAATATTTCAGCCAGGGTAAGAATACCGTTAAGGCTGTTGACGGAGTAAGCTTTTCAATCAGAAAGGGAGAGATCCTGGGCCTGGTAGGAGAATCAGGGTGTGGAAAATCCACTACGGGAAGGACGATAATTAACCTGTATACGGCTAATGGCGGAGAGGTTATATTTAAAGGCAGGAATGTTCAAAATCTGGCGGGAGACGAAAGGAAAAAATTCAACCGTGAGATACAGATGATATTCCAGGATCCGTATTCATCACTGAATCCCAGAATGACAGTCATGGATATTATTGCTCATGGTATAGACATACATGGCCTTGCCAGGGGCAAGGAGCGTCAGGAGAGAGTTTTCAACCTTCTGGAAACAGTGGGACTTAATAAGGAACATGCCAATAGGTTTCCCCATGAATTTTCAGGCGGTCAGCGTCAAAGGATAGGAATTGCACGTGCCTTGGCGGTTGAACCTGAATTTATAATAGCGGATGAACCGATTTCTGCATTGGATGTATCCATCCAGGCACAGGTAGTCAATCTGATGAAGGAGCTTCAAAAAAACCATGATATAACATACTTGTTTATAGCCCATGATTTATCAATGGTAAAACACATTTCCGACAGGGTCGGGGTGATGTATCTTGGTAACATGATGGAGATAGCTCCGAGCTCAGATTTTTATAAAAACCCACTGCATCCTTATTCAAAGGCATTGTTATCTGCCATACCGATTTCGGATCCTAAGGTTGAGCTTACCCGAAAGAGGATTATTCTTGAGGGGGATGTTCCAAGCCCGATGAATCCTCCCACCGGCTGTGCCTTTCACACCCGGTGTCCGGCGGCGATACCCCAATGCAGAGAGGTCCGTCCCAGCCTAAAGGAAATAGAAAAGGATCATATGGTAGCATGTCATTTATACTAGCTGTATATAGCAGGAAAAACACAATTGAATGAGGAGGAAAACTATGAATGAACCTGGGGTTAATGTTTATCGTGACGGTTATATAGAAAGTCAGCATCATATACATATTGCTGTTGTAGACAGAAGGAGAGAGCTTCTTTACTCTTTTGGGGATCCGACCCACGCTACCTTTGCCCGTTCTTCCATGAAGCCGATACAGGCAATTCCCATAATCGGAACAGGTACTGCAGATGCTTTCAAGCTGGAAACTGAGGATATTGCCGTGATGTGTGCCTCCCATAATGGAGAGCCCATACATCGCTCGAGGATCCTGTCAATTCTGGAAAGGGTCGGGAAGACTGAAAGCGCTTTAAAATGCGGGACCCATATTCCAAGGGATCTGGATAGCTATAAAGCGTTAATAAAAGATGGAAAAGACCTGTCTCCTGTTTTTAGCAACTGTTCAGGCAAGCATTCCGGAATGATTGCTACTGCTGTTCACTTAAAGGAAGATCTGGATAATTATTATCAACTGGGTCATCCTGTTCAGCAGAGAATCCTCGATACTATATCGGAGCTTCTTTGTTATCCCAAAGATAAAATTGGTATAGGAATAGATGGTTGCGGTGTACCTGTCCATCAGCTCCCACTAAACTATATTGCCCTTGGATTTGCACATTTGGCTGATCCTGACGGGGTTGAAGACAGCAAGCACTCTCAGGCACTCAAAACCATAAGGAATGCTATGATGGCTCATCCTGAGCTTGTTGCAGGGAAGGACCGTTTCGATACTGACGTAATGAGGGCATTTAAGGGCAGGCTCGTATCCAAGTCAGGAGCGGAAGGTGTACAATGCATCGGAGATCTGGAAACCGGACTGGGTATTGCAATAAAAGCTGAAGATGGGAACGGACGTGCTGTGATGGTGGCAATGATGGAGGTGCTCAGACAGTTAGGCATTGGCAATGGGGAAATCTACAAAGAGCTTTCAAACTATGTAGAAACTCCGATAAAGAACATGAAAAAGGAAATCATCGGAATGATTAAGCCGGCCTTTACATTAAAGAAGCATTAATAATCATATAACAGCTTGTCGGCATATCAATTTTACGGTATAAACCCCGGGAACTCTCCCGGGGTTTTATCCTTATTTGCTTTTCAACAGGTGTGGTGCTGCTATAAAATAAAATGATTATTGACATATGTCGAAAAAGAGAACTATAATAGAAATTGGCATATGACAATAACTGAAAAGAGGTGAATTAAATATGCCAAGACCAAGAAAATGGAGAAAAGTGTGCTGCCTGCCGCAAAGCGACCGTTTCGGGCCGCTTAACGTATCAGTTGATCAGGAGTGTTTCGAGACTATGACTATTGATGAGTATGAAACGATACGCTTGATCGACCTGGAGGAGTTTACACAGGAGGAATGTGCAAAGCAGATGAATATCGCACGTACAACAGTCCAGGGCATTTATAATACAGCCAGAAGAAAGCTTGCAGAGTCTCTGGTCAATGGAAAAGTATTGAGAATAGAGGGCGGAGATTACCGGCTTTGTGACGGGCTTGAAAAATCATGTGGCTGCGGCGGCTGCAGAAAGCATAGATTCGGCAGAGAAGCTAAAGATAACAAATAAATTTGAACAAGTAAGGAGATAGAAAAAATGAGTGAAAATTGTAACCAGAATTGTAGTGCATGCAGTGAGGAATGTGCTGAAAGAAAAGAAGAAAAAATCGATTTTTCCGAGAAACCCCATGAGTTGAGCAACATTAAAAAAGTTATCGGGGTTTTAAGCGGAAAAGGAGGGGTCGGCAAATCTCTGGTAACCTCAATGCTGGCGGTAATGATGAAAAGGAGAGGGTTTAAGACGGCTATTCTCGATGCAGACATAACAGGGCCGTCAATACCTAAAGCCTTTGGCATCAAAGAGAAAGCAATGGGTAATGACCTGGGGCTTTTCCCTGTAAGAAGTAAAACAGGCATAGATATTATGTCAATTAACCTGCTTTTGGAAAATGACACTGAGCCTGTGGTATGGAGAGGCCCGCTTATTGGCGGAACGGTAAAGCAGTTCTGGACAGAGGTAATATGGAAAGATGTGGACTTTATGTTTATCGATATGCCGCCGGGAACAGGGGATGTGCCGCTTACTGTATTCCAATCCATTGCTGTTGACGGAATTATCATTGTGACCTCACCGCAGGAGTTGGTTTCAATGATAGTATCCAAGGCGGTAAGAATGGCGGAAATGACGAACATACCGATCATCGGACTGGTTGAGAACATGTCATATTTCAAATGTCCGGACTGTGGCAAAGAGCACAAGATATTTGGCGAAAGCCATATCGAGGATATAGCTCAGAAGCATAATATCGACGTTCTGGGAAAGCTGCCTATCGATCCCAGGATTGCAGCAGCCTGCGACATGGGAATGATTGAACTTTTTGAAGGCGATTGGCTTGATAATTTAGCGGAAAAATTGGAAAGGATGGAGGAGAAAGAGTGAGAATTGCAGTAGCAGGTGACAATGGCATGGTAACAGAGCACTTCGGACATTGTGAAAGCTTCAGCATCTTTGATGCGGAAAACAACCGGATTGTTAAGAGTGAGTCTATAGCTAACCCCGGGCATAAACCCGGGTTCTTACCCAACTTCCTGAACGATATGGGAGTTAATGTAATAATTTCAGGAGGAATGGGTGGAGGAGCAGCAGAAATATTCAATGAAAAGGGTATAGAAGTGATAACAGGGGCAAGGGGAAATGCAAAAACTGCAGCAGAACAATATCTGCAGGGCATGCTCAGATCCACAGGCTCAATTTGTCATGAGCACCAGCATCATGACGAATGCGGAGGCTGAAGAGTAGAAATAAAAGGGGGAGTATCAATGGGCAGAGGAACAATATACTCCATATCCGTCTTGACGGTCTGGATTTATCCGGTATGACAGTTGGAAGCAAAATCAGTTTGGGTGAGGGTGTTATCCTGGAGGTGACGCAGATCGGTAAGGAGGATCATCCCAGTATAGTGAACAGAACATATGGTGTAAGCCTTCTGCCGGGTGAAGGACTGTTCTGCAAAGTTATCAAGGGTGGCTGAATAAAAAAGGGTGATTCTGCAGAAATACATATTTAATATAAAATATTCATTAAAAAACTCCAGTTAAAACTGGAGTTTTTTTAATCATATGCCTTACGCATTTCCTCATCACAGATAACATCTTTTATTATTTCCTGCCATTCTTTTGCATTCCAAGTATTGAGACTGCTGTGAGTATTATAATAGTTCTGCGGAATTGGGTGAGTTCCTATCACTGTATCCAATCCGAATTTTTCTTTAATGTACTTTTTGAAATAGTTAATTCTGGGGCAAGGTGGGTATCCGACCACAAGTCCTGTTGCAAGGTGTATTACCTGAGCTCCATTTTTCTTCATTTCGGCCGGAGCATACTCCACGTTGCCGCCAGGGCAACCTGCACACGTAGTATAGCCTACAAGCTCAACCTCTTTGTCCTTGTACAAGCTGAAGGCCCCTTCCCTGTTTCTTAGTGACCGGAGACACTTTCCTCCCGCACAATTATGATACCGGTTGCATATTATTATGCCGACCTTTACCTTGTCTTCCAATTCATAGCCCCCTTTTAAAAAAAATCTACGCTCTAAACCTATCTTCATTGTACTTTTAAAAAATGGTTATTGTCAAGTGCCAATAACCATACGCTGCCATATCAATTACGGGAATGCCACTCTCAATGTGCGTATTAAGCCATGTACTTTAATGTATAAGGCGTATAATAGGCTTTCACATTTTTAGGCATAAGGTTATTGACATATGCCGGAAATAATATTACAATTAATTATGAGCATAAGCCAAAAACTATATGTAGAATAGTAAGGAAGGATGATTTTATGAAAGTATGTGTTTCGTCAAATGGCAATTCAGGTGATAGTGTCCTGGACCCAAGGTTTGGAAGGGCAGCTTATTTTATTATTGCAGAAGAAACTATGGAGCTTGAAACAATTGTTAACTCTGCGGCAGCCTCCGGCGGGGGAGCGGGTATTACTTCCGGACAGCTTATGGTTGACAAGGGTGTAGAAGCTGTAATAACTGGTAACGCAGGACCAAATGCCATGAACATTTTGAAAACTGCAAATATTGAAGTATATCGTGGAGAACCTGTATGGACCAAGGTAAATATTGAACAATTAAAGAAGGGCCGGCTTGAAAAAATAAATACAACGGTACCTTCCCATTCCGGAATGGGAAGGTAGGGGATAAATTTATTATGGAGGTATGGATACGCGTATAGCAATTTCTAGTGACGGAAACTATGTTTCCTCACATTTTGGAAGATGTCCGTTCTATACTCTGGTTGATATTGAAGGCAATAAGACAGTTAAAAAACTTGAGATAGGGAATCCGAGGCATTCACCGGGCATAATTCCGCAATATTTACATAATAAAGGAGCTGATATGATCGTTTGTGGGGGCATGGGGCAAGAGCATCAACTCTGTTTGAGGATTTGGGTATACAGGTGATTGCCGGAGTAAACGGCAGCATTGATGAAGTCATACAAAAGCTTGAAAAGGGTGCGCTTAAAGGTGGGGAAAGTCTATGCACCCCGGGCGCAGGAAGAGGCTACGGAGTTGAGAAGACTGTTTGTGACCATCCCCATGAAGATTGATATCTAGCTTGACAGAAAGTGAATTCATAGTGAAGGGATTGAATTAGCTTGCTTAATCAGGCTTATCGCTTGCTTAAGGATTGTAATCTGAGGATTACCCCCCAAAGAAAAGCGATACTTCAGATTCTTGATGATTTTGGAGGTCATCATCTTGAAATTGAAAGTATATATGAGTTTCTTGTTACTAAAGGAAATAGAAGAATAGGGCTTGCGACTGTTTACAGAACTATGGAACTGTTTGAAAAAATAGGTCTGGTTTCAAGATTGTCTATGGAGAAATCACCTGCACAGTACGAATTGGTTATATATGACAAACCGAAGCATCATCATCTGGTTTGCTTGAAGTGCGGGCAAGTGCAGGAAATTGACGATAGAATTACTGAGGAATTCAAGAACCGCATCATTAAGGAAAAGAAGTTTGAAGTTGCTGACAAACCAATGAAAATATACGGATACTGTGATAGATGCAGAGAAGAGTCAGAATACCGTGATTGGTAAAATTCGCAAGAGAAGAGTTAACATATGGGATTGGGACCGATGACAGGAAGAGGTCTAGGTATTTGCGCAGGTATTTATACAGGCATTGCAGCACTCAGATATATTAACCGGGGAATAGGCTGTGAGATGGGCTTTGGTAGAGGCCGGGGCTTCAGAAGGATACCATATGTTAATGGTATGCAGGGATGGGGGTACCCGGGATATGCTGCATATAATGCAACCTTTAGATCTGCAGCAGATGAAAAGGATTATCTGAATAACCAGGCAGAACTGCTGCAAAATCAACTGCAGCAGGTTGAAAAGCGTCTGAAGGAGATCAATGGAGATACTGAATAATGAAAATCTCTACCGGTGTATGCAGGAGACAGGAAAAAACCTGCCTCCTTTCCTTTAGCCTAAATATTCTGCTTTTAATCATACTGGAATAATGATAATATATAGTTGATATATAAACATAATAATATTAATTATGTAAATTGTTTCAAGGCAGTAGTTTGAATTTCGATGATAGTGACTGGAAGCCGGTAACATGATAAACTGCTAGTTAAGGGTTTTATGTCCTATCTGGAAAGGGGAATGAAAAGCTTGGCGAGACCGACGAAGTGGAGAAAAGTTGAATTTATACCCAATATACAGTATTTTGCTCCATCAGATATAGATGCTGCTGCATTGCAGGAAAACGTTCTCAGAATTGAGGAGCTTGAGGCAATACGTCTCAAGGATCTTGAAGGTATGGAGCAGGAAGATTGTGCCGATAAAATGGAGGTGTCACGGCAAACTTTTCAACGTGTTTTGAACGTCGCAAGAGAGAAGATTGCTGACAGTCTTGTAAATGGAAAGGCTATCAGGATTGAAGGCGGCAATTACACACGTAATATCTGCCCTGTTAAGTGCCTGGATTGCGGAAAGCAATGGAGCGAGAGCTACGAGAATTTTGAGAAGATTCTGAATGGTGATTTTAATTGTCCTGAATGCAATTCTAAAAGAATCGTATGCTTCCGCAGTGAGAAAAAGAAATTCTGCAGGCGCAATTGCTGGAGACATGGTGAAGAATAAATTTCTATAAGGCTTCCTTGGTTGTTAAAATGCTTCAATGGAAGCCTTTTTTATTTTTTGAATGTGAGTAATGAACATGCTTACATAAAATTAATGAAATACAATCGGGAACTGCCATGAATTGATAATTATTGACATATGCCCAAAATAATAGTAAGATTTAATTGTGCAAAATATATGAGCATAAGCCCTTAATACGTACTGCAATATGAGTATACGGACTTATACTAGGAGGTTAAAGATGAAAATAGCTGTTTTAAGTGGAAAAGGAGGAACAGGTAAAACGACTGTTTCTGCAAGTCTGACAGCAGCATTGGCAAATTGTCAGTACATAGATTGTGATGTGGAAGAGCCTAACGGAGCAATATTCTTAAAACCGGATCTGCAGAAGAGTTCCGAAGTAAGAGTGCCGGTACCGGAAGCTGACATGGCAAGATGTGATGGCTGTGGCCGCTGTGCGGAGGTATGCCGATTTAACGCAATTGCTGTGGTAAGGGGCAGGGTTCTAGTATTTCCCGAAATCTGCCATCACTGCGGAGCATGTATTATTGCCTGTCCTAAGAATGCAATAACTGAAACGGAAAGGACCATAGGGGTTGTTGAGGCTGACGGTGATGATACATTTCTCCAGGGAAAGCTTAATATTGGGGAACCCATAAGTATTCCTATCATAAAGGCTTTAAAAAAGCGCATGAAAAAGGATAATACTGTAGTACTTGACTGTTCACCCGGAGCTTCATGTACGGTAGTTCAGTCGATTGAGGGCTGTGATTATTGCATACTGGTAACAGAGCCTACACCTTTCGGACTGCATGACCTCAGGATCGCCGTACAGCTTGTAAGAAAGCTGGGAATAGCTTTTGGAATAGTATTGAATAAAGCATCTGACAGCAGCCGGCTGATACATGATTTCTGCAGGATTGAGAATATAGAGATTTTAATGGAAATACCTTATTCCAGGGATATTGCCGAGGCTTATTCAAGGGGCGTCCTTCCTGTGCATAATGATAGTTTATGGATTGATAGCTTTAAAAAGCTGTATGAGACAATTGAAAGGAGTATCTGTAAATGAAGCAGATTGTATTTATAAGTGGAAAAGGTGGGACAGGAAAGAGTACTATGGTTTCAACACTAAGCATACTTGTCCGGAATAAAATGCTTGCAGATTGTGATGTCGATGCACCAAATTTGCATATCCTTTTAAAAGGCAAGGTCCTGAAAAAGGACGATTATTTCGGTGCTAAGGAAGCTGTGATCGATCAATCGGTTTGCATAAGCTGCGGCTTATGCAGGGAAACCTGCAGATTTGAAGCTATCAGTGAAGACTTTAAGATTATGCCTGTGAAATGCGAAGGCTGCGGTGCATGTACCCTTGTATGTCCCCGGGAAGCTATTCGGCTGGAGGAAGTCAAGACGGGAGAGACCTTTGTATCCAGTACCCCAAGAGGGGCCTTTTCCCATGCGCAGCTTGACATTGGCGCTGAAGGTTCAGGAAAGCTTGTAACAGAAGTACGGAAGAATATAAATGATTATAAGAGGAATGAACAGTGGGTGCTAATTGACGGTTCTCCCGGGATAGGGTGTGAAGTCATTGCATCCATTACGGGGACAGATGCGGTGGTTGCAGTTTGTGAGCCTACTAAATCCGGTCAAAGTGATCTGGAAAGGGTTCTGGGTGTGGCAAAGCATTTTGGGATACCCGCATTTGTATGCATAAACAAGTATGACCTGAACAGGGAAGTGACTTCAGAGATAGAGGAGTTTTGCAGGAGCGGCGGATACCCTGTTATTGGGAAGATACCCTTTGACCCGTCTGTCGTAAAAGCTCTGCGGGAGTTTAAGACTCCGGTTGAAGCGGACAATCATGCCATAACCAATGAGATAAGAAAAGTATGGATGAGGCTTACTGTTGAATTAAATAAGCCTGAAGGAGGCTTATTAATGTAAAGCCCCGTTTTATTCCTTTTTCACCCTTATATAATTTCTTCCCCACAGGCACAGCTCGGTCAGAACCTTTTCCAGGGACCTGCCCCTTTCAGTAAGCGAGTATTCCACTTTCGGCGGAACTTCCGCATAGGCAACCCTTTGGACAAGTCCGTCCGCTTCAAGGGCTTTCAATTCCTGAGCAAAGACTTTGTGGCTTATATAGGGTATGGACCTTTTCAACTGACCATACCGGACCAGCTGTTTTTTCATGATGTGCCACAGTATGATTGCCCGCCATTTACTTCCTATCACTGTCATTGTAAAGCCTATTGAGCACTCAAAATGCTTTTGCCTTTTCTCCTGATCCGGAAACTCTTCGGAGTTCTTTTTATGCATTTTTCATTATCCTTTCTTACCTATTGGTTAGTAACTAAGTAAAAAGTGCATACTTGAAACCTGATGCCACCCTCGTATAATGAAATTGTATAGCAGGCTTGAAGCATAAGCAACAAGTAATTTTCTGACTAACCTGGTACGCAGCACAAGAATTAGAGGAGGGTAAACATGATGAAGAAATACCGTCTTTATCAGATTGACTCATTTACAAATGAAAGGTTTAGGGGTAATCCGGCAGGAGTAATCACAAATGCCGATGGCTTGACTGAGAGCCAGATGCAAAAGATCGCAAGAGAGCTTAATAACTCAGAGACAGCATTTGTTTTTTCTTCGGATACCGGAGATTATGATGTCTATGTGCGTTATTTCACTCCGGCAAAGGAGGTGCCGATCTGCGGCCATGCGACTATAGCCGCGCATTATGCGAGAGCTGCAGAAAAAAACATGGACACTTGCCGGGTGTTTCAGAAATCAGGAGCTGGAATCCTTCCGGTGGATATAATACGGGATAGGGACAATTACAAAATTGTAATGACACAGGGGAAGATTGAATTCGGAGACCTGATCGAAGGGGAGAACAGGCGGGTATTGCTGGAGGCTCTGAAAATGACTGAAGAAGCTTTGGATAAGAACTGTGCTGTCCAAATAGTATCGACAGGACATTCAAAGGTCATGATCGGCATAAAAAGTAAAAAGGTACTGAACAAGCTTGAGCCAAACCTTAGTATGCTTTCTGAATTAAGTAAAATAATAAAATGCAATGGATATTATGTCTTTACATTTGATACCGGAGACAAGGATATATTGGTATGCGGCAGAATGTTCGCCCCTGCAATAGGAATAAACGAGGACCCGGTCACGGGTAATGCCAACGGCCCCCTGGGGGCGTACCTTGTGTACCATAGTTTGGTGGAGCATGACGGACATAGGCTTGTCTTCAATGGTAAGCAGGGGGAGGCTATTGGCAGGACCGGTATAGTCAAGGTTGAGGTTGATATAGCGGATATGCAGCCGGAAGAAGTAAGGATAAGTGGAGAAGCAGTTATAGTTTTTCAATCGGAGTTGACGATGTAACGATCGAATTGTTTTTGTTTTGTAATATTACCGGCATTGCCAATACAAGGAAAAACATAGTAAAATACAAGTAGCTATACTGATGACAGTATAGACAATCAGACCAGGGAGGTGAAATTAATGAAAATATCTGTCTGTGAGAAGACAAAGAGTATCATAGCCAAGGAGGTTTTCATTAGTGGATTACAAAAATGGGAAGGAGATACTCCCATCTGAATTGCTTGAACAATTGCAGGAATATGTTCAAGGTAATCTGGTTTATATCCCTAAAAAGGAAGAAAACAGGACCGGCTGGGGTGAAGGCAACGGAGCAAGAACAGCTATACGGCACAGGAATTATGAGATTTGCGAAGCTCATAAAAATGGAGTGAAAATTGCAGAGCTTGCAGCAATATTCTGCCTGTCTGAGGACAGCATCAGGAAAATACTGCGTGCAGTCAGGAAAGAATTATTATAATTAACATTTCCCTGTTAATGTAAACCGTTATATGCGATAATAAACTCGACCGGTTAGTATATATGAAAGGGGCTGATCTTTTAAAATGTTCAATAAGGTGATTAATTACTAGTAAACTATGGGGAGGTGTTTATATACCTCCCCATAATAATTTTTTAGAAACGTGGCCATGGGGGCCAAGAGGACGTAACAAATGTCTTCTTTGTCATGCCCCGCAGCGACCAGGCAAAACGTCCCCATGGCTCCTACCCATGGCTCTTCCCATGGCTCTTTATGCCAATCTATACTCCTTCCAATCCAATTCTATGATCTCTTTAAATACTGTCGATAAAACATCATAAAATGCCATTCGTATGATAAAAAGCGCCATTTATCGACAATGCAATTACATATATATGAATACATGGTAAAATATTCTATGCGGTTTCGGGCTGTATACAAAAATTGCAGCTTATTATCGGATTTTTGTATTTCAACAAGCCCTATTATTTTTTGAAAGGGGAGAAAGAATTGGGGAAAAGATTGAATAAATTATCAGTAATACTGCTTGCACTGGTATTAGTATTGTCTCAGATGCTGGCAGTGTTTGCGGACAATGAGGCAGATCCCGGTTTTGGCAGTGCTGGTTCCAGGGATGAAATCAGAAATTCTGTCAGCGAAAATCATAAAAAGGTCCTGGATACGGTAAGGACTGATATGATACGGGACCGGAAGACAGACAGCCTTATGAAGGCGGCTGAAGGAAGTGAGGAAGCGTTTGATTCTGATACGGCTTCCACGCAGGTTGAAAATGGGGGAATCATACCAGGGCAGATCATTGTTAAATATAAAGCCGGTACCTCACTCCAGGCAAAAAGTGCGCTGAATTCAAAAGTATCTGCAGTTACTTCAAAAGCATTTTCCAAGCTTGACATTGTCAGGCTGGAGCTGCCGAAGGGCATGGATGTGGACAGTGCAATAGGCAAGCTTAAGGATGACCCAAATGTTGAATATGCAGAACCCGTATATGTAAGGAAAGCATCGGCATTAAGCAGTGCCGGCAGCATGTCTGTAGTTGATTCCGTTTATGGCGATGATCCTTTCTATACCCAGGGCTGGCAGTGGGGCCTGGAAGCTATTGACATGGAAGACATATGGAGAAATGTAGATCAGGAAGAATTGTCAAAGATCAAAATTGCGATTATAGATACCGGTGTTGATAAGAGTCATCCGGAGTTTGTGGGCAATTTCCTTCCGGGTTATGACTTTATTGATGTTGATTATGATCCCGATGATGAGAACGGTCATGGTACACATGTAGCCGGTATAGCGGCGGCGGCTCATAATGACAGTGGTATGACCGGTATGGCAAGCGGCGTAAAAATAATGCCTGTAAGGGTATTGGACAAGGACGGTTACGGAAGTACTGTTACTGTAATCAATGGAATACTCTATGCGGTCAATAACGGCGCCAGGGTCATAAACCTTAGCTTGGGAAGCCGACAGAGCAGCATAGCGGAAGAAGAAGTTATAGAATATGCTATAAGTCGCGGGGTTACCGTAATAGCAGCTGCAGGTAACGATCATGGCGGCAGTGTTAACTATCCTGCAGCATATGAGGATGTAATTGCAGTAGGGGCTGTGGATTGGGATGCGGCAACTGAGGAATTCTTCATTGCTGATTTTTCAAATGCAGAAGAAGAGCTTGACATTCTCGCCCCAGGGGTTGGAATATTGAGCACAGTACCTGAAGCTCTGGATACTCCTGAGAATAATGTAGAAAATGATACGGGAGATATGAATGAGGACGGATATATGCTTATGGACGGCACATCCATGGCTGCTCCCTTTGTTTCCGGTATGGCGGCAATGCTGCTTGCGAATCCTTCAGACTGGGAATGTGATACCGTGTTGGAAGAAATGCAACACAGAGGTCATAGTTTCCACGGATCAGTATACAATGAAGCTGAAGAAGAAGATGTAGAGGTAAACTCATATGTACTGAACGGCAGCGGAAATAACAAGGATGAGTTCAGCTTCAGAAGAGCAGAGCTGTCATACATACATAAGAATCCTGCTACTGATGCTTATGAATTCAGGTTATCCTTTGAGAGCCACAGGGATACTGTCGCTGAAGAGGTTTACGGCACCTTTGAACTGTTGGCAAGGGAGTTTGAATATACTGATGAATTCGAATGGGTCTCAGGGCCGGTAAAGGCGGGCGACATACTTGTAGATGATGGTATAGGATACTCAGGGGAGATTACTATAGGCGGCGACAATAACAATTATATGTATTATTTGGAGGCGCCGGACGGTTATATTGACCCTGATCCTATCTGCATAACCCGGGATGGGAATAATGCCTTTGAGGATGCTTCAGTGCTTGAGCTTAATGTGGAGGCTAACGCATCAATTGCAACCAGGGTAGACAAGGACTACTTTACATTTACAGTAGCACAGCAGGGCAAATATAGGATACAAACCAGGGGAGGGCTTGATACATACGGTACTCTGTATGATGGGGACAAAAATGTCATTGCTCAGAATGATGACGGTGGTTCCGATTTAAATTTCGGAATGGGTATGGATTATGTGAATGAACCTTTAATACTGGAGCCGGGTACATATTATGTGAGGGTCGGAGCATATGCCGGTTCGACAGGTGACTATAGAGTAATTGTAGACCAGATTGGAGCCATAACCGGTACAATATCCCTTCCTGATGGCAATGCAGGGGAAGATATTGATGTGGAAATGTGGCTTATCGCTGTTGATACTGATACACAGGAATTTGGCTATGTAGATTATGTCGAAATAACAATCGAAGAAGGAAAATCATCTGCAACCTATGAGCTTCTAGCATCATGTGAGTATTCTGATTTTGTTGTAGAATATTATGCTTACACTGTTGACTATGTTGCCACCGGTTATTATCATGAAGACGGTGCAGTTGCTTTGTTTGAAGATGCCGGTTATGTAGCTGCAGGAGAAAGTAACGTCAATATGACTATGATTTCCCTGGATGCGATGGAGGATAATGAGAGGAACACCTTTATTGAAGCAGACCAAGGGAGCCCTTTGCAGTTAGGCGTAAGCGGAATGCAAAGCGGTACCGTGCATTATGACGGAGATGTGGATTATTTCCGGATAGACATAGAAGAGGACGGTAAATACATAATAGGTTCGGGGACGGAAGAAGACGGCGGAACAGAGATGTACTACGGATTCTTGCGCAGCAGTGACGGAGAATATGCAAATGAAATAGGGTATGCTGAAAGACAAGACGGGGAAAGTATATACAGATTCAGCTTGTATGAATTGGAAGGAGGCAATACCTACTATTACGGTGCTTATGGCGGCTCCAGCTATCCATTTTTCACCTTTGATTATGACGTTGCGGCTTATAAGGCATCAAATATATCAGGAAGAATATCCCTTCCGGGCAACGCCACTCTTTCTGAGTATACAAGAATAGCTGTTACGGCAAAAAGCACGCAGGGAATAGTATATACAGACGAATACAGTATCAGAAGTGGTGAAAACGGCGTCGATTACAGCCTGGGAGTATTGCCGGCCAGCGGATATGTCATAAGCTATTCCATAGAAGATGACTACTACGATGATGAACTGCTGGGATACAGCAAGGAGGGATACTATTCCAGCAGGGGTACAAGGGCAGATATAGCTTCTGCTACGGCAGTAAATGCCAACAGTGATGTCAGCATCAATCTCCAGCTCATACCCATAACCGATACGGAAGGTGACAGCATAGGAAATGCCAAGCATATAAGCATCGATACTCCTATAAAGGGAAGGATAAATGACAGGGACGATGTGGACTGCTTTTCGTTTACAGTACCACAGGGCGGCGGATACTATGATATAGATATTGACTCTGATGAATATATAGCTATGTATCTGTATGATGGTTCGGACTGGATATTGTATGATGAAAGATATAGTTCATTGATTCATAGTTCTCTTGGTGAGGGCACCAATTATATAAAGTTGCATGCGGAGGATAATTATTTCGGAGATTATTCTTTAAAGGTAATCAGTCTGCAGCCTATGGCAAAGGAAGTTAAAATATCAGGCACTGCAAAGGTAGGCTACACCCTTACAGGAACATACATATACTTTGATGCGCAGGGTCATACAGAATCAGGCACAACCTTCAAATGGCTGAAAAGCACTACTAGCAACGGGACATATACGGCAATCCCGGGAGCAACTGCAAAAACCTATAACCTGACCCAGGATGACCAAGGAAAATATATTAAGTTTGAGGTTACACCGAGAGCCAGTGATGATCCAATGATAGGAAATTCTGTAACAAGTAATTGTGTAGGGCCTGTAGAAGCTGCCTCATCGGGTAA
>Ga0196971_1000385_pt1 | contig 35673 bp, 28 predicted proteins | sample S1v_1013CmetaG_FD_148660 | JGI IMG/M metagenome (GOLD analysis project Ga0196971, IMG submission 148660) | Soil microbial communities from Anza Borrego desert, Southern California, United States - S1+v_10-13C | ecosystem: Environmental > Terrestrial > Soil > Desert | place: USA: California...
TTCCAAGCTGATCGCGAGGGTTCGATTCCCTTCACCCGCTCCAAACATGCGCCTGTAGCTCAGTTGGATAGAGCAACGGACTTCTAATCCGTGTGCCAGGGGTTCGACTCCCTTCAGGCGCACCATATTTATTATGGTGGGTATAGCTCAGTTGGTTAGAGCGCCAGATTGTGGCTCTGGAGGCCGTCGGTTCGACCCCGATTACCCACCCCAAAAAAATACTTTGGGGTGTAGCCAAGCGGTAAGGCACCAGACTTTGACTCTGGCATCTCGTTGGTTCAAATCCAGCCACCCCAGCCAATCAATTGAGACTCACTAGCTCAGTCGGTAGAGCACATGACTTTTAATCATGGTGTCCGGAGTTCGATTCTCCGGTGAGTCACCATAGAAAAACATGCGGAGTTGGCGGAATTGGCAGACGCGCTAGACTTAGGATCTAGTGTCAACGACGTGGGGGTTCAAGTCCCTTACTCCGCACCATTTTAAATATAGTATATATGAGCAAATATAAGCATGCGGGTTTAACTCAGTGGTAGAGTGTCACCTTGCCAAGGTGAAAGTCGCGAGTTCGAATCTCGTAACCCGCTCCACTAAAATATCTGCTGCATATATACATTTATTTTCTAAAATTTAATATGCGGGTGTAGTTCAATGGTAGAACTTCAGCCTTCCAAGCTGATCGCGAGGGTTCGATTCCCTTCACCCGCTCCAAACATGCGCCTGTAGCTCAGTTGGATAGAGCAACGGACTTCTAATCCGTGTGCCAGGGGTTCGACTCCCTTCAGGCGCACCATAATTGTAAAGCAAACTGTTCCATAAAGGGACAGTTTTTTGCTATATAAAGCAGCGGGAGTCGAACCCGCGAGGGCAATTTGCGTGAAGAAAATGCCCCGGTGCGGGCATTTTTAGCAAAAGGCATGTCCATTTTAACTTCATTTGTATTCATAACCAGGAAGGTTTACCAGTAGTATAGGTAATTCCTTATTGCTGTTGCATTCAGCACTGTCTTAAGAGAAGTATGGTACCTGAGGCGATCAATACAAGTCCCAGTATTACTAGTAAATATGGGACAAACAGTGAAGCGCCGAGGATCAGGAATATCAAGGCAGCTGCAAGAACCATCAGGATACCCGTAAAGATACATACCATTCCGAATACCGGAATTTTGCCTTCAAAGACAGCAAGCGGAACAGTGATCAATCCCGCAGCAATAAGCAGCGGACCAATAACCGAGATTGGAAATCCTGAGGCAATAAGCAGTATGCCTGTGAATATCAGGATGCATCCTATACTAAAGATTATTCTACCTATTGTCATTTTTTCACCTCCTTTCACTAGTACCATATGCTTGTACACAAAAAGTGTGACAAGCTTTAGTATTTGATTTTTCTACTTGATTTCCCGGTAAATATGTTCTATAATGAAAATATACCGGTAGGAGGTATAGGTACATTGAATAGAGGAGAGTAAATATGGATATAAGAATAACAGAAAAAGCTGCAGCAGAGCTTAGCAGCATCAAACCCAAAAACCTTCGTATAGTCATGCAGGGCTATGGCTGATCAGGCCCGTATTTCGGAATGGCTCAGGCTGAGCCACAGGACGGGGATGTAACGTTGGTAAAGGACGGAATAGCTTTCTCAATTGAAAGGGAAATTGCTGATGTGATAAATTATTTTGAAATTGACTACCTTAACGGCTGGCTGCGAAAAGGCTTTGCAATATATGCAAACGGCTCAAGAGGTTCCTGCTGATAAAGCGGCTGTATCCTATGCTTCAGTGCGGATACAGCCCTTGACTATTATACCGGAGTTTCATATAATGTTAATGTTCTTTCAATATGCGCCCATAGCTCAGTTGGATAGAGTACCTGACTTCGAATCAGTGGGTCGGGGGTTCGAGCCCCTCTGGGCGCACCATACATAAGAAATGTAGAAAACCTTGAAAATCAAGGTTTTTTGTTCTTGGTGTTTTTATATATTTGATTTCCTTTGCCTGTATCCAATTAATGTAATATAATTTGGATATGGAGGGTGATGAGAAAAAATGAAAATACAAAATATTGAAACCCCGGCTTTACTCTTAGATATTGATATCTTTAACAACAATGTGAATAGAATCATGGAAAGATTGAAGGACAAAACAGTAAAACTAAGGCCGCATTTTAAGACTCATAAGTGTACAGCGATTTCTAAAATACTTATTGAGAAAGGTGCAAAAGGAATAACCTGTTCAAAATTAAGTGAGGCTGAGGTATTAGCTGAAGCGGGCATCCAGGACATATTGATAGCGAATCAGATTGTAGATCCGGTCAAGATCGAAAGGCTGACACAGCTCTGTAAAAAAAGTAAAATAACAGTTTGTGTTGACTGTAAAGAGAATATTGAAAAGCTGTCTGAGATTGCCGGGAAAAATGGTGTGGTGCTGTTCTGCCTGATTGAGTTTGATTTGGGAATGTCGAGATGCGGTGTAGATACCTTTGAGGAAGTTCTAGAACTTGCAAAAACAATAAATGCTTCAGACAGCTTAGAGTTTGAAGGTATCCAGGCTTATGCAGGGCACAATTCTCATGTATTGGATAAGGAAAAAAGAGAAAAAACCGCAATGATTCTGGAAAATAAGATAGCGGATTTAATCAAGTATTTGAACGATAATGACGTAAAGATAAACCAGATCAGCGGCGGAAGCACGGGAACTTCATATATTGATGCAAACAGTGATATCTATACGGAATTACAGGCAGGTTCTTTTGTATATATGGATCAGGAATACATAAGGCTAAATCCGGGATACAATTGTGCACTGACGGTTTTATCAAGTGTTATCAGTGTACATAAAGACAGGATAGTAACAGATACAGGGGCTAAAAGCTGTACAACCGAGCAGGGACTTCCTACTGTCAGAGAATTGCCGGAAGCTCCGATATCATTAAGTGAAGAACATGGAACCATAAAAGTGAAAGACCATAATTACAAGCTTTTGGATAAAATCGCATACATACCTACACATTGTTGTACAACTATAAACCTGTACGATAAAATGTATATTGTAAGAGGAGACGATGTGTTGGAGGTTTATAAGGTGGATGGAAGCTTCAAGAGTATATAAGCGTAAGTAATGTGGCAGGTTGCAGGTTCTACTTACATATAGACAAGCTGATAGCTGGCGCTAAAACGATATTTTATTATGCAAATGGAATAATTGATTAATTGAAATTTAAAACTATATAATATATAATAGAGTTTGAGCGTTTTTACTGCTTAACAGAATTTAAGCAGTTTTAACAGCAAATATATTCGCATCTATAGCTCAGTTGGATAGAGCAGCGGTTTCCGAAGCCGTGTGTCGGGGGTTCAATTCCCTCTAGGTGCACCATAATGATAATTAAAGCCTTTATTTTTAAGGCTTTTTTGTTTTAATATGAACTTGGGAAGGGAGATAATTTATAATGTTGGAACTCGCCAGGCAGCATCCTCTCATAACCAGCGTAATTATCATCTTTGCTTTTATCGGGAATTATTATACACTGTACAAGTTTTTCAGCCGGCACAAGAAATAACGCATTCATTGAATAAATTTCTTACTAAGGCAAACGATATTATTGGTGATTATTATGAAGATCTCATTTAAAAGAAACATGGGGAATACTGACAGAACGATACGGATAATCCTTGGCAGCTTCTTGTTGATTGAAGGAATTACCGGATATTGAATCCTCCTGGACGCATTAGGTTGGTCAACCTACCAGAAAAAGCAGTAAGCATGGAATGTGATGTAAAAATTTCGCATATCTTATATAAGAAAGGAGCTTAAATGTCCGGCGGCATAAGCTCCTTTTTTCCAGGGCTGAATCATCTATTCCTCTGTAATTGGACTCTCCCGGACTATAAGCATGTAAAATGAAAAAGTACTTAAATATACTTGAGAAATCTTCAAAGGTTGTATAAAATGTTAATAGACAAAAATCAACATTTTTCGAGTATGTGGGTTTAACTGACAGACTTTTGACTGGGGGTATTAATTGTGAAAAGCTATTTGAAATGGATATCAATCCTTCTTACAATCCTTCTTGTTTTCCTCATAGGATTCAAGTTCGACCTGTTTGATATGAGGAGCGCGTTTTCTTTTTCCAATCAGGAAGAAAAGAACTCAGCAATAATAACCGAAAAAGTTGAAAGTCTCTGTAATTTGTCCACGGTAAAATACCGTTACCAGGAGATACTGGACTATTCCAATACCGTCAAGCTTGGGGAAATGGAGCTGCCCTTTGGCCTGGGTGAGAAAAAAGTGCTGATTACCTACCGGGCGTATGCAAACGGCGGATGCCAGTTCATAAAGCTTGAAGAGGCAGGTGAGGATGCACTAAAAGTATACCTGGGTAAAGGACAGATTCTGGATAATGTGCTTGAACTGGACAGTGTGAATATATACGATGTACAGCAGGGAATTTTTAACCGGTTCAGCATTGGAGACGATACGGCATTAATAAATGAAGACATGAAAAAATACATAGAAGAGAATAAGGAAGAGATCATGAGCTCGGCGGAAAAAAATGCTGAAGAGCTTATTAGGAATTTCCTGCAGACCTTAGGATATGAAAGCATAGAAGTTGTTTTTCAATAATAGGCATAACCTCGGGTAAAGCAACCTCCCGTATGGACAATCAACCGTCCGGGGGGTTTTATTTATTACCAGTGCCTCGTAACGTATATCACTTCTTGAGCGTGCGAGGCACCAAATCAAGGTTGTGATTATTAACACTATGAAAGACAAGAAAGCTGTTGTGTTAATAATCACTAGCCGGTCTTGATAATAAGAAACCAGTTGGGTATAATCTTTGGTATATTATAAATGTTGCTAAAATGGTATAATTTACAGAAGCGCCTTTGATAACATATATGATGCAAAAAACATTTATCATTTGCATAAGCAGTAGAAGTATCTACTTATGCGCTGTCAGAAATGAACTTTTTGCAACATATGAATCAATGAAAATGTTTTGCACATCTGAATTCAATGTAAGATGTTTAGTGCAAAACATATAGGAGGAAGAAAAGTGGAAAAATTCGCGAAGCTGCAGGAGTTGTTGAGAAGCTATGGAAAGGTTGCGGTGGCATATTCGGGTGGAGTGGACAGCAGCTTTCTTTTGAGGACGGCTCTGGATACCCTGGGTAAGGAAAACGTTCTGGCGATAACGATACTGTCCAGTGTGACCCCAAGAGAGGAACTGGCTGAAACAGAGAAGTTCCTGGCCTCAATGGATGTTAATCATATTTTTATAAAGAAGGATGTATTTGAAATCCCGGGTTTTAAGGAAAACCCCGTGGACAGGTGCTATATATGCAAGCATAAGATATTTGAGGAGATAATTGAGAGAGCGAAGGAAAAGGAAATATCAACAATATTGGATGGAACCAATGCCGATGATGAAGGGGATTACAGACCGGGGCTAAAGGCACTGCAGGAGCTCAAGGTTATAAGCCCTCTTAAACTCAGTGGACTGGGAAAAAGCGAGATAAGAGAGCTTTCCAGAGAAATGAAGCTCAATACCTGGAACAAGCCCAGTCTGGCTTGTCTTGCCTCCAGAGTGCCCTATCACGAGGAGATAACAGAGGAAAAGCTCGCTATGGTGGATAAAGCGGAAGCATATCTGAGAAGTCTTGGTTTTATTCAGCTCCGGGTCAGGTGTCATGGCAAGCTGGCAAGGATTGAGCTTTTGCCTGAAGATATCAACAGGGTGTTTGCAGAGGATATGAATAAGGATATTAATGCCCGATTGAAGGAAATAGGTTTTCAATATGTTTCTATGGACCTGGCAGGCTACAGGACAGGCAGCCTGAATGAAGTATTGAGCAAGTAAGGAAGATGAGGTATTGATATGGATGAAAGGTTTCTGAAACAGCTTCTGGTAAGTGTGAAGAACGGGGAACTGGATACAGATGAGGCTGTTAAGCAGCTTAAGAAGCTTCCCTATGAGGATATGGGCTATGTAAAGCTTGATCACCACAGGAAGCTCCGGACAGGCAGCGGTGAAGTGGTTTACTGCGCTGGTAAGACCCCTGAACAGAGTGCAGCCATATTTGAAAAGCTGCTGGAGTACAATGACAAAGCCATGGGAACAAGAGCTGATATGGCTGTTTATGAAGCGGTCAGGTCGAGGATCCCCCAGGCAAAGTACTTTGAGCAGGCCAGGATAATCACAGTGGATAAGGGTCAGGGGCAAAAGCCGGTCGGTAAAATCGTTATTGCTACAGGGGGGACCTCTGATATTCCCGTAGCTGAAGAGGCTGCGGTTACAGCAGAGTTTTTCGGCAGCAGTGTAGTAAGGCTGTATGATGTAGGTGTTGCAGGTATACACCGCTTGTTGATGAATACTGATAAACTGGAGGGCGCCAATGTGATTGTAGCAGTAGCGGGTATGGAAGGGGCATTGGCCAGTGTAGTGGCAGGCCTGGCGGATTGTCCTGTCATAGCAGTACCTACCAGTGTAGGCTACGGAGCGAATTTCGGCGGTTTGTCTGCCCTGCTGACGATGTTGAACAGCTGTGCCAGCGGAATTTCTGTGGTGAATATCGATAATGGGTTCGGGGCTGGTTTTTTGGCGAATATGATAAATAAAAGATAAAGATTTATAATATCAAATATCAGATATGGCATTAACGGGTGTGAAAGCAATTAATGCAGGTATTGCCATTCATACAGCGTTATTATATTAATGGAAAGAGGGAAATATATCATGCATATGGCAGATGCACTGATAACACCATTGGTAGGCGGAGTAATGTATATTGCTGCTGCAAAGGCAGGAGCAGATTCTATCAAAAGAATCAAAGGTGATATGGATGAAACAAAAATACCTATGATGGGAGTTATGGGAGCCTTTGTATTTGCAACTCAAATGATAAACTTCACCATACCAGGTACCGGGTCCAGCGGTCACTTGGGCGGAGGGATGCTTCTGGCAGCGATTCTGGGCCCTTATGCAGGCTTTTTGGCTATGGCCGCCGTGCTTACGATTCAGGCTTTGTTTTTTGCTGATGGAGGCTTACTGGCACTTGGCTGCAACATATTCAACCTGGGTTTTTATACTTGCTTTATAGCTTATCCTCTTATATACAAGAGAATGTTGAAAAAAGGCTGTTCCACAGCCCGTATTACCTGGGCATCCATGCTGGCTTCCATATTGGGACTGCAGTTGGGAGCTTTCAGTGTTGTTGTTCAGACAATACTGTCGGGAAAGATAGAGCTTCCCTTTTCATCCTTTTTGCTGCTTATGCAGTCAATACATCTTGCCATCGGTATAGTTGAGGGACTGGTAACAGCAGCGGTGATCAGCTTTATCTGGAAAGCAAGGCCTGAACTGATAGAGGGCGCCGGTGCTGCAGGGACCAATAGCTTCAATGTTCCCCTGAAAAGGATTTTGCTGTCTCTTGTAATAGCAACTCTGGCAATAGGCGGCATATTATCCTGGTATGCATCCTCCAATCCTGATGGACTGGAATGGTCCCTGTATAATTCAACAGGTGAGGAAGAACTGATACAGACAGGTGAATTCCATCAAAAGCTTTCTGATATACAAAACAAGCTTGCTATTCTGCCGGATTACAGCTTCAAAGCAGGTGTGGAAGTGCCTGAACAAGCCGGCACCAGTACCTCAGGCATATTGGGATCAGTAATAACCTTGCTTGTTACTGTATGTGCTGGTATAATTATAAAGGCTCTGACCAAAAAAACAACCAGGGATGATACTTATTAGTTCAGAGGGATGTGTATCCTCAAAACAAACTGTTGTGGGATTGGTAGATATGGCAAATATAACACAGGCATATAATAGAATATTCACACTGGATGAATTGTCCGAAAAAAAGACGGCTATTCATAGGATCAATCCTGTGATAAAGCTTGTTGTAACCTTAATATATCTATTACTCATCGTATCATACGGTAAGTATGATATATCGAAACTCATACCATTGTTTTTGTATCCTGTTATTATAATGACAATAGGGGATATATCACTAAGACCGATACTGGCCGGACTGGCAGTAGCGGCACCCCTGGTGATCGGGATCGGTATATTCAATCCATTATTGGACAGGACAATTGTATATAACGTGCAAGGCATGGGTATTTCCGCAGGCATACTATCTTTTGCATCACTGCTTATAAGATGCAGCCTGACAGTGACTGCGGCTTTGCTTCTGCTGGCTACAACAGGCATGAACAGGATAGCGGCCGCATTGCACAGGCTGCATGTACCCCAGATATTCATAATCCAGCTGCTTTTGACCTATAGATATATATCTGTGCTGATGGGAGAGGTCTCCAGGGTATATAATGCCTATAGCTTAAGAGCACCAAATCAAAGAGGGATCAGCAGAAATATTTGGGGATCCCTGATCGGACTACTCTTGCTGCGGACTTATGACAGGGCGGTCAGGCTATATCAGGCAATGAAGCTTCGGGGCTTTGAGAATCATTACTATGGAGTAAACCTTGACAGGCTTAACAAGACCGACATAGTATTCTTACTGGGATGGACAGCCTTCTTTTTAATTGCAAGGTTTATCAATATACCCGTGCTCTTGGGGTTATTAGTGTTATAGGAGAATAATATGAGTCACCATAAAATAGATTTTATAAATATATCCTATTCCTACCCTGATGGGAATAAGGCCTTAGATGACATCAATGCCCATTTCCTTCACGGAGAATCAGTAGCGATAGTGGGAGCAAATGGGGCTGGGAAGTCTACAATGCTGAAGCTGCTGGTAGGCATACTTATGCCTCAGCAGGGGGAAATAAGACTCGGGGATATACCTGTTACGAAGAAAACCCTGAACATGACAAGACAGCAGATAGGCTTCACCTTTCAGGATCCGGAGGATCAGCTGTTCAATACAAGCGTGTATGATGATGTTGCCTTTGGACCCAGAAATTACGGGCTGGAGGAAAAGGAAGTGGAAAAAAGAGTAGTAAACGCACTTCGGACAGTAGGGATAGAACATCTCATGCATCGCGCCCCATATAAGCTGTCCGGCGGAGAAAAAAGGGCGGCAGCTATCGCGACAGTACTGTCGATGGAGCCGAGTGTTCTGGCGATGGATGAACCTACCTCCGCTTTGGACCCAAGATCCAGAAGAAGATTGATAAAGCTTCTGCAGGGCTTTATGCATACAAAGCTTATAGCGACTCATGACCTGGATCTGGCATTGGAGCTGTGCAGCAGGACCATAGTACTGAAGGAAGGGAAAATAGAGTATGACGGAACCACTGCAGGGATCATGACAAACACAGAACTGCTGGAGCAGTGCGGCCTGGAACCACCCTTGAGTATGCAAGGCTGTCCGGTATGCGGCCATAAATAATGCACTGATTGCAGATAAACACAGCTTACTGAAGAAAGGAAGCTGTGTTTTTTGACATATATACTATATTTTACAAAAATGTTATGATATATTTTGATAAAAGAAGACAAATTGTTATTCCACGATATATATAGTTATAATATATGATTTGATATAACAAAGAGGGTGATTAACATGTCATTTGATAAAAGCAGCGAACTTCGAAATAATCCTGAAAAGGAGAGAATGGCCGCTGTACTGGCTTGCATAGGAGATGGAGTTATATCTATCGATATAAATGGAAATATAGATTTTATGAATAATGCTGCAGAAGCCCTCACGGGCTGGAGGCCTGAAGAGGCCCTGGGAAGACCGGTCGGAGAGGTATTGAATATAGTAAATACAGATACGGGAGAACCGGTAGAAGATCCAATAGCAAAAGCAGTTGAAGCCGGAAGTTCTATAGGGCTGGAAAACCACTCGGCGCTTATATCAAAAAGCGGAACAAAATATTATATATCGGCCAGCTGCTCACCAATAAAGGATGAAGCAGGCAGAACCAATGGAGTAGTTGTAGTATTCCGGGATATTACACACATAAAACTCATGGAATCGGAGCTTGAGGTAATAAAGAGCCGGCAGAAATACCGCTCGCTCTTTATGAATATGCACAGCGGTTTTGCTTATCTGCGTTTTATTTATGATGACAGCGGAAACATTACTGATATGCAGTTTATCGAGACGAATGATTCTTATAACAGGATGTTTGGTTTTACAGAGGGAAATATTAATGGAAAGCTTTATTCCGAAGTATTTCCCAATAATAAGAGGTTATTTTTAAAAAACTTCAAGCTATACAATGGTATAATTCAGAGGGGACAAAGCCTCTATATAGATGAATTTTATTCAGAGGTGTCAAAACGGTGGTATTCCATAGCAGTATACAGCCCGGAACCGGATCATTTAGTGTCAATAGTAACGGATATCGATCACAAAAAGAAAGCAGAGCTTGAATTAAGAGCGGCAAAAGAAGCTGCAGAAGCTGCCAACCGGGTCAAGAGTGAATTCCTGGCTAACATGAGCCATGAGATACGTACGCCTCTGAACGGGATTCTCGGTATGATAGATTTGACTCTGCTTACTGCTCTGGATAAAGAGCAGAAGGATAATATGATCATCGCAAAGAACTGCGCCGGGGCTTTACTGACAATCATAAACGACGTGCTGGATTTCTCCAAAATGGAGGCCGGCAAGCTTTCACTGGAAAGCATAGAATTTGATATAAAGACTCTGCTGTATGATATTATCAAAGCTCATTCGGCTGATGCCAGGAATAAGAAGCTTGAATTCAATTACTCTTTTTCCAGAGGTATTCCCAGGTATTTGACTGGAGATCCCAACAGGCTGCGGCAGGTACTTGATAATCTTATAAGCAACAGCATTAAGTTCACACGCAGCGGAGAGGTAAAAATCGATGTCATAAAGACTGAATACTCAGATGAATATATTGAACTGGAATTCAGAGTTTCTGACACAGGTATAGGGATCTCTCCTGAAAACATGGATAAGCTGTTTAAAAGCTTCAGCCAGGTAGACAGCTCGATTACCAGGGAGTTTGGGGGCACCGGCCTGGGTCTTGTAATCTGCAAGCAGCTTGTGAAAATGATGGGAGGAAGGATATGGGCTGAGAGTATTGAAGGCAAAGGCAGTATCTTTATATTTACTGTCAGATTTGAAATCAATGATAAAGCTTTGGGAAAGACGGATGCAAAGACCAGCATTCAAAAAACAGCTAAGAAAATAGATGTTCTGTTGGTTGAGGATGACAGTCTGAACAGGATTGTTTTGTTCCGTATGCTGGAGAAAAAAGGGTTTAGTGTGGATATCGCCAATAATGGGCTTGATGCTCTGAACGCCTTCGAAAAGAAGAAATATGACATAATACTTATGGATATTCAAATGCCGGTAATGGATGGAGTTGAAGCTGCCGGAAAGATAAGGGAAAAGGAAGGCAAAGGCAGGCATACGCCGATAATAGCCTTGACTGCATTTGCACTGAAGGGGGATAAGGAAAGGTTTCTGACGACAGGAATGGATGACTATATATCAAAACCCGTTGATATGGAGGAATTATTCTCTGTTATCAGCAGGGTATATGAAGATAATATGTAGGATCGTGCTGATGAAAAGCCCTGTGATATGAACAGAGTTGGTGATTGGCAGGCAGGGAACGGGGTATCTGTAATATCTAAATTTGAGGTGAAATAAGTATGTCTGACCAGAAAAGGATACAGGATTATGGAATAAAGATCGGTGAGCTGCCGAAAGGCAGATTGAATAAAATAACCGACGTTGAAGGAGTCAGGGTAGGGCACTGCACTATAGACACAGAGGTGAGCAAGACGGGTGTTACTGTAATAATCCCGTCAGAGGCCAACATTTTCACAAATAAACTCATTGCAGCCTCTTACGTGCTTAATGGCTTCGGAAAGTCTCTGGGACTGGTACAGGTTGACGAGCTGGGCAGTCTGGAATCGGTCATTGCCCTGACCAATACGCTGAATGTCGGGCTGGTTCATGATGCGGTAGTGGAATATATGATAGACGAAGGGAAAAAGGATGAGGTAGAAATTCTGTCAATTAATCCATTGATATTCGAGTGCAATGACAGCTACCTCAATGATATTCAGTTGAGAGCCGTAAAAAAAGAGCATGTTTTTGAAGCCATAGAAGCGGCGGAGGCAGATTTTGACGAAGGGGACACAGGTGCGGGCAAAGGTATGAGCTGTCATCATCTTAAAGGCGGCATCGGTTCTGCGTCACGAGTGGTTGCACTGGATGGACAGGCTTTCACTGTTGGAGTTCTGGTTCTGTCCAATCATGGACGCCTGAAGGATCTGTCCATCAAAGGAAAAAATATCGGTAGCAGGATTTCTGAGGCTATTGAGGCGGAAAACCATGCAGACAAAGGTTCCATCATATCAGTCATAGCAACAGATGCGCCTCTTGACAGCAGGCAGCTCGGAAGGGTGTGCAAAAGGGCCGGAGTGGGACTGGCAAGACTGGGCTCTTACATTGGACACGGAAGCGGAGAGATAATGTTTGCCTTCTCTACCGCAAATGTATTGAAAAGCCAGCCAGGCAGGGAAACACTCGATATAAGGATACTGAATGAAGATAAGCTGGATGCGGTTTTCAGGGCAGTGGCCGAATGTGAGGAGGAGGCTGTCCTGAATTCCATGATCACAGCAGGGAAGGTAACAGGAGTAAAGGGTAGAAGCAGGGAGAGCCTGAAGGGTTTCATACACCTGCTATAAGAACAGGCGCAGTATTATAGAAAGCGGAGATGGGATTATGGATACAAAGAACAGCAATTATGAGCAAGAGGTAAGAAGACTGGCTGCAAACCTGGTTGATATCAGAACCCTGACGGAGGAATTTGCAATAGATATGAGGTATGCCACAGAGGACAATTTCATAGGCAGGGCTATATACTCGGTTCCTTTATGTGCAATGCAGCTCAGCACAGCCCGGAAGCTGATCAAAGCCAACAGGGAGCTTATGGAAAAGGGCTTCCGGATAAAGATATGGGATGCTTACCGTCCATTTTCTGCCCAGAAGCTGATGTGGGATATTATGCCGGTGGATGGTTTTGTTGCAAATCCGAACAAGGGGGGTTCCATACATAACGGCGGCTTTGCCGTGGATGTCACTCTTGTTGACAGGTCGGGCAAAGAGCTTGAAATGCCTACAGGCTTTGATGATTTTACCGGGAAGGCCTCGAGGCAAAGCTCTGAAATGAATGAAACAGCGGCAAAGAATCTGGCTGTGCTGACTGATGCCATGGTAAGACACGGCTTCAGGACAATTAATTCGGAGTGGTGGCATTACTATGATGAGGACCTGAAGGAGCGCATACCTCTGGATATTCCCCTTGAAGCGATTGCAGGCTGCAGGCCCTCCGGAGACAATGAAATCAAGGAACTATAGAGCAGAGTTTTTCCACTGTATTGAATATACCTGCAGGTTATGTTAAATTATAACCTATATAATACAGCTGAATGAGGAGGATAAGAATGAAAAATCAAATTGTAAAGCCGTCCATTTTGCCAGGCTTTATGGAGCTGCTGCCCGATCAGCAGATAGCATTCAATAATATGCTTGATACAATAAGAAGGAACTTTGAAAAATATGGGTTTCTGCCTATTGACACACCTATTATTGAAAAATCGGAAATACTTCTGGCCAAGGGAGGAGGGGAAACAGAGAAGCAGATCTACAGGTTCAACAAAGGCGATAGCGATTTATCGCTGAGATTTGACCTGACAGTTCCGCTGGCAAGGTATGTTTCCCAGTACATGTCCTCGCTGACCTTCCCCTTCCGCAGGTATCAGATCGGAAAGGTGTTCAGGGGTGAAAGGAACCAGAAGGGACGTTTCAGGGAGTTTTACCAGTGCGACATCGACATCATCGGTAATGGAAAGCTAAGTGTAATCAATGACGCAGAGATTCCGAGCATCATTTATTCCACCTTCAGGGACCTGGGATTCGACTCGTTTTCGATTCATATAAACAACAGGAAAGTATTGAACGGTTTTTTCGATTACCTGGGTATTGCCGACAAAGCAGAAGTATTAAAAGTAATCGACAAGCTGGATAAGATCGGCTTTGATGCAATGAAGAAGGAATTGGAGGATATATGTGATAACGGGCAGGTAGTTGGAAAAATACTTGGATTTGTTGGTATTGAAGGCAGCAATAAAGAGATTATAGAAGCATTGTATAAGCTGGATATCGCAAACGAAGTGTTCAAGGAAGGACTTGATGAGTTATCCAAGGTTGTCCGCTTTATCGAACTCTTTGGTGTTCCGGATAAGAACTGCAAAATTGACTTAAAGATAGCCAGGGGATTGGATTACTATACCGGAACAGTATATGAGACGATCCTGGATGATTACCCAAGCATAGGGTCAGTTTGTTCCGGAGGACGGTATGATAATCTGGCGGAATACTATACCGAACAGAAGCTGCCGGGAGTAGGCATATCCATCGGGCTTACCCGTTTGTTCTATCAACTGAGGGAAGCGGGCATAGTCCTGGATAAGGATGTGAATTCCCTGACCCAGGTTCTGATCGTTCCGATGAGTGAAGATGTAGAATATGCCGTAATGACTGCAAACAGCCTGAGGGCTGAGAGCATCATTACAGAGGTATACATGGAGGAGGCTAAGATAGCCAAAAAGCTGACCTATGCAAATAAGCTGGGAATCCCGTATGTCATTCTCATCGGAGAAGAAGAGATTGAGAGTAAAATATTGACGCTCAAGGATATGAGAGCGGGAGAGCAGAAAAAGCTGTCCTTGGAAGAAGTAATTCAGCACATCAAAGTAGGTTTGAAGTAGAACAAAGGCTGTGGAGTATTATGCTCCTCAGCCTTTTTATATGAAGACAAACCAAGGAGCAGGCATGTCATAGCCTAAATATGCTTATACAGAAATTGTTAATGGCACTTAGAAATGAAGCCTTAGAAACAACCGTATGCGAGGCACGGATGCCGAAGCAAGACTTAGAGGTCATGGATGACCATTCTAAGTCGTTAGGTTTTTCTTAGGCTGAATTTCTTAGTGCCATCAATTTCTGTATACGTATATGTGGCTATGGCATGTCTGCTCCAGTTTTCTGCTTCTTATTCAATGACGGAAAAGTGAAAAGAATTGCGTAAAATTGTATGGGATTACAGCTTGAGGAATGATATAATTAAATGTGTATAAATTGCCATAATATGCCCAAAAATCCGGTTTTTACCGGAAATGAAGCACAAAATAGAAAAGTTAATGAGGGATGAATTTGAAATTTTTTTTTAACTTTTTTAAACGGAAAAGCATTCAATTCAAGCTGCTGTCATATTTTCTCATCGTTACATTATTTCCTACTCTGACCCTGGGTATTATAGGGAACATCATATATATCAACGCTATGGAGCGGGAGGTAAATGCCCATACAACCCAAATGATCGGGCAGGTCAAGAAGAATATCGAGTTTTATATAAAGGATATGGATAATATCATATACGTCATATCCCAGGAACCTGAAATAATCAAATATATGAATATAACAGAGGACACTCCGCAGGAAGAAAGAGCTTCCATAGAAGCCGGAGTAAGAAGGATTTTCAACAGCTTTACTGCGATACATCCCGAAATATCAGGGATACTCATGGTAAATGAGAAGGATTTTGACGTCAGCAATGAGATGTTCAGGATCGCCAGGGACCCTCTGACTTCAGAGATCTGGTATAAACAGGCTTTTATCGATACTGACAGCATCCAGCTTTTAAGCAAGCCCATAGGAAGGAATATAACAACAAAGCAGAATTATGGAGCAGATGACGTCGTGTCGATAGTAAAAGCTGTTAAAGATCCCGTATCAGGAGCTTTCAAAGGGGTCGTGCTCATAGACATGAAGCTGGACATAATTGAAAAGACCATAAAGGATATTACCCTGGGTAAAAGTGGCTTCCTGTATGTCATGGACCAATACGGGGATGTGGTATATGCACCGGTCAACCCTATTATTTACAGGGTAAAGGCGGAATGGCTCTCTGAGGAAAACAGGACCGGTATAGTCAGAAAAATCAGAGATAGCCAATATCAGATAATATACAGCGATTCAAGCTATACAAAGTGGAAGATGGTGGGGGTATTTTCATTAAGCGAGTCCCTGCAGGAAGTAACCAAGCTGAGAAGCTACTCCATGATAATAGGCAGTCTGACCCTTGTGCTGGCAGTCATCATATCGGTATTCTTCACATCCTCCATTGCGAAGCCGATAATGAAGCTCAGGATGCTCATGAAAAAGGCTGAAGGCGGAGATCTGGATGTGCATTTCAACAGCAGATACGGAGACGAGATCGGGCAGCTGGGGAACAGCTTCAATAACATGATAGGAGAAATCAAAAAGCTGATACAAATGGTCTATGCCGAGCAGAAGAACAAAAGGGAAGCAGAGCTTAAGACCCTGCAGGCACAGATAAAACCGCATTTCCTCTATAACACACTGGATACGATACAGTGGATGGCACAGGATCATCAGGCGGATGACATCGTGGAGATAGTGAGTGCTTTGACGAAGCTGTTCCGCATCGGCCTCAGCAAAGGGAAGGAAATGCTTAAGGTCAGGGATGAGCTGGAGCATGTGAAAAGCTATATGGTCATCCAGAAGGCCAGATACGAGGATAAACTGGATTATGAGATAATATACGAAGAGAGCATACTGGAATGCAGGGTATTGAAGCTGATACTTCAGCCCCTGGTTGAAAACGCCATTTACCATGGTATTAAGGAAAAGCGAGGCAGCAGTAAGATCGTCATAACCGCGAAGCAGGCGGAGGGCAGGCTGTACTTCAGCGTATCTGATGATGGTGCGGGCATAGAGCCGGAAAAGATGCGGGAGATAGAGGCGATGCTCAAGGGCAGGAAGCTTGAAGGAAACCAGCTTGGATACGGAATATTCAATGTAAATGAGAGGATAAGGCTTTCTTTTGGAACCGAGTATGGCTTGAATTATATCAGTACTCCTGGAATCGGAACAACAGTTGAGGTTTGGCATCCTTTGATAGAAGAGTGAGGTGTGAACCATGTTGAAGGTTCTGATAGCAGATGATGAACCCAAAATCAGAAGGGGACTCAAGAATTCAATCAATTGGTCTAAGTTGGACATTGAAGTTGCAGGCGAGGCTGAAGATGGTGAGATCGCTCTGTCCATGGCTGAGAGAATAAAGCCCGACATCCTCCTTGTGGATATCTGCATGCCTTTCATCAATGGCCTGGAATTCATCGCCAAGCTTAAGGACATACTACCTGACAGTATTGTTATCGTTATAACCGGTCATGATGAATTTGCCTATGCTCAGCAGTCGATCAAGCTGAAGGTTTTTGATTACCTTCTGAAGCCTGTTGAAAAGGAGCAGCTTTTTGCTGTAGTCGGCAAGGCGAAGGATGAGCTTATACAATTGCGTCAGAAGAACAAATATATAAGCTGGGCGGAGCAGCAGCTGAAAAAGAACTTCCCTCTGCTTAAGGAGCGGTTTCTTAATGAGTGGGTGAATGGTAATATTTCCGAGCCTGAAGCCCTGGAGCAGCTGGAATTTTATAAAGCCGGAATCAATCAGGATTCAGGAATGCTGCTCATCAAGCTGATTGAAAGATATAACGCCGGTGAAACCTCGAAGGAGTGGGACAGGCAGCGCATACTCTTCGCTGTTCAGAACATTGTATCGGAGCTTGTAAGGAACAGTTCTCCCCATGTGATATTCAGGGATCATAAGGATAATATAGTTGTAATAGTGCCAATAACTCATGTATCCTTCTGGAATGAACTGTCAGGAAAGATCGGTGCAATGACTGAACAGTATCTCAAGCAGATGGTTATTACAGTACAGCAGAAAATCGACGGAGGCATATTATATGCCCCGGTAGTATATAAGAGACTGGCAGCTGATATAACAAAAGAGGAAAACTGGACCCCGGTTGTCATGCTGTCCAAGAACTACATAGACGCCAATTATTCCAGGGAAGACCTGACGTTGCAGGATGTAGCCGATGCATTTAAGATAAGTCCGGCATATCTGAGCAGACTGCTGAGGCAGGAACTGGGAGTATCCTTTATAGACTATCTGACACAGGTGAGGATAAACAAGGCAATATCCCTTATGGATGATCCCTTTATTAAAATGTATGAGGTAGCGGAAAAAGTCGGTTACAGCAGCCAGCATTATTTCAGCACAGCCTTTAAACGGGTGATCGGGGTTTCACCTGCCACATACCATAAAGGAGGAATGAGATGATTTGCTGTCAAAGCTAAGGAATATACGTTACGGGGCACTATTGCTCTTATCAGCAGTCCTGCTGCCGGCGGCCTTTTTCTTGTCAGGCTGCGAGCGTCCGGTTGGTGACAACCCGGAGGATCAGGTAAAATACGTTATAGGTATGTCCCAGGCAAATCTTGGAGAGCCGTGGCGTGTGGTCATGAACAGGGAGATAATGGAGGAAGCGGCGAAGCATGAGGAGATAAAGGTAATTTTTACTGATGCAGCCCAGGATAGTCAGAAACAGGTCAAGGATGTGGAGAAGCTGCTGGGGTACGGAATCGATCTTCTGATGATATCGCCCAATGAAGCGGAACCCCTTACGCCGATTGTGGAAAAAGCATATGAAGGCATTCCGGTCATAGTCATCGACAGGGATATACAGAGTGAAGAATATACGATGTTTATCGGGGCCAATAATGAACTGATAGGCAGGCAGGCAGGACAATTCATAGCCGAGCTTCTGGGAGACAGAGGGGGAAATGTGGTTGAGATACAAGGTCTGCCCGGATCCATACCGGCCCAGGACAGGAGCAAGGGCTTCGGAGAAGTGATTGCCGGGTACAAGAATATAGAGATCGTTGATACTGTTGTAGCTGATTGGCTGAGGGACAAGGCTGAGGATGAAGTGCACAAAAGAATAAGGAATTATTCAAATGTGGATGTGATCTATGCACACAATGATCCGATGGCTTTAGGCGCCTACCGGGCGGCAAGTAAATTCGGCAATAACAACATCAAATTCGTAGGCATTGACGGACTGCTGGGTGAAGAAGGCGGCATACAGCTGGTCAAGGAAGGCATACTAAAGGCAACCTTCACATATCCCACAGGAGGAAAAGAAGCCGTGCAATATGCCATAAAGCTTTTAAAGGGAGAGAAAGGGCTGCCCAAGCGCATAACACTTGAGAGTAATACAATAACTGAATAGAGCGGATAATGGAGACTACCCCTATACAATTGGCAAGTATGGGGGTAGTTTTTTTTGCCGAAAAATAGAAAAAATTACTTTTTATTCTAAATACCAATAAAACGGATTTCAATATAATCAAAGTGTAAACATAGTTTCACCGGTCGGACAAATTAATGAATGCCTCTCTTTAAGGAGGCGGGGAGATGTAGCTATGAAAACAGATACTATTCTGCGGATGACAGATATAAAAAAGTCCTTTGGCAATGTACATGCACTCAAAGGGGTAGGTATTGAGCTATATAAGGGTGAGATACTTGCTCTCATGGGTGAAAACGGCGCAGGTAAGTCAACTCTGATGAATGTTCTCAGCGGGGCATTGGGGCATTACGAAGGCGAGATAGAGCTTCAGGGAAAACCTGTAAGGATCAGCACGCCTCTTGGAGCCAGGAACCTTGGGATAGCAAAGATCCACCAGGAGCTGCAAATGGTATCTGAACTGACTGTTGCAGAGAACATATTCCTTGGAAGAGAACCAGGAACCTGCCTGGGGTTTGTCAACTACCGGAAAATGAACAATGCTGCCAGGGAATACCTGGATACTCTTGAGCTGCATGTAAAGCCCAACCAGCAGGTAAAGAGCCTCAGAGTCGGAGAACAGCAGCTGGTTGAAATTGCAAAAGCACTTTCACTTAATGCCGGAATACTGATTATGGATGAGCCCACCTCAGCTTTAAGCAAAGGGGAATCACAGAAGCTCTTCCAGGTAATACGGAAGCTGTCGGGTGAAGGTGTTTCAATCATATATATCACCCACCGCATGGAAGAGGTATTCGAGCTGGCTGACAGGATCACAGTCCTCAGGGATGGTGAACTGATCGGAACTGTAAAAACTGAGAGTACCGACAGGGATGAGTTGATAAGGATGATGGTTGGGAGGACCCTTAAAGAGATTTTTCTTAAGGAGAAAAGTTCAAGAGGGGAAGAAATTCTGAGAATCGAAGGCCTGAGCTTCTTTCCACCGGACTACAGCTCTAAAAGAAGACTGCAGGATGTCTCTTTCAGCCTGCATAAGGGCGAAGTCCTTGGAATAGCCGGGTTGATGGGGGCAGGAAGGTCGGAGCTTTTTGAATGTCTGTTCGGTGTCCATGGAAGGCATTGTAATGCAAGGATGTTCATAGAGGGCAGGCCTGTGGCAATAAAAAATCCTGCAGACGCGATAAAACATGGTATTTCTTTCGTGACGGAGGACAGGAAAAAGCAGGGACTGGTACTGGGGAGATCTATTGGCGAGAATATGTCACTGCCGCTTCTGAGATTTTTCAGCAGGCTGGTATTTATGAACCGTATAAAGGAAAAAGAGAGCTGGAAGCAGCAGATAGGCAACCTGAAAATCAAGGCGCCGGGAGCTGGGACCCTTGCAGGGGAACTGAGCGGAGGAAATCAGCAGAAGGTGGTGCTTGGAAGGTGGCTGCTGACTGATCCTAAGATCCTCTTGCTGGATGAGCCTACAAGGGGTATAGATGTAGGGGCGAAAGCGGAGATATACCAGCTCATCAATAAACTGGCAAAGGAAGGAATGGGTATTATAGTCATTTCTTCTGAATTGCCTGAAATAATCGGAGTGTCCGATAGGATCATTACCTTCTGCGAAGGTAGAATGACAGGAGAATTCATAAGGGAAGAAGCTACTCAGGAAAAGTTGCTTGCAGCAGCAACACTAAGAGAGGTGGTGAAAGCAAATGTCAACTAAACGGCTGGAAGATAAGTTAAATAGCGGATTAGCAGGTAAGCTCGGACAGATAAAAGTACCGGATATCATAAAACGCTCACAGAGTTTCTTTGGCCTGATCCTGGTTGTGCTGGCTGCATCCATATTCTGTGTCAGAGATGGTGAGAACCTGTTCCTGAATCCGGTAAACATTGCAAATGTAGTCCGGTCAGTGTCTGAGAACGGTATTATGGCAATAGGAATGACTCTGGTTATTCTCATAGGAGGCATAGACCTTTCTGTAGGGGCAATACTGGGGCTGACTGCCACGGCTGCTGCCGATCTTATGATGCACAGGGCCTTTGGGTTTGGTACTACAGTGATAGCAGTATTATTGTTAGGTATTGCATTCGGATTTTTCAACGGGCTGATCAGCACCAAGCTGTCAGTTCAGGCATTTATAGTTACCCTTGCATCAATGAGCATAGCAAGGGGCCTGGCAAGATTCTGGTCAGGCGGCATCGGAATCCCTATAACCTATGGGAATGAACCGAATCTGGCTCCCCAGGCCTATGGGATACTTGCGGAAAGGATATGGGGAGTACCCGTGCCCGCAATATGTTTTCTGGTGTTGGGGATCATCTTTTCCATACTTCTCAAATCAACCAGATTCGGAAGATATGTGTATGCCATCGGAGGCAATGAGACAGCAGCACACCTGTCCGGAATCGGTATCAACAGAGTGAAAATAGCTATTTTTACTATAAGCGGTGCCTTATGTGCAATAGCAGGAATGATCCACGCTGCACAGCTAAGCCAGGGCAGCCCCAATGACGGCATCGGCTATGAGCTGAATGCCATTGCGGCAGTGGCCATAGGCGGTACCAGCCTTGCCGGAGGTAAGGGCACGATGGTCGGAACCCTGGTCGGCGCACTTATACTGGGTATCCTGGACAACATGCTGGGTTTGAAGAATGTTAATAACAACCTCCAGTTGGTGGTCAAGGGTGTGATAATAATAATCGCAGTGGTGCTCCAGAAGGAGAGAAAGGCGGATTAAGGAAGCCTTTTTATATAAAAAATCCAAAAATGAAAGGAAGAGGAATAATGAAAAATCTTAGAAGGGCGCTATTAATACTCCTGGCATTGTCAATGCTTCTGACCATGGTTGCCTGCGGAAACAATACACCTGCAGCAAGCACCGCACCTGAGGAGAAAAAAGATACACCTCCTGCAGCTGAACCTAAGAAAGAATTCCTTATCGGTATGTCACAGTGTAATCTCGGCGAACCCTGGCGTGTTGCAATGAATGACCAGATAGCAGCAGCTGCTGCACAGTATCCCGAATTCAAGGTCGTATTCTCCGATGCAGCCCAGGACAACAGCAAACAGGTAGCCGATGTGGAGAACTTCATACAGCAGAAGGTTGACCTGCTCATCATATCCCCTAACGAAGCAAAACCGCTGACCGCAGTGGTGAAAAAAGCATATGATGCCGGTATCCCGGTTATCGTTCTCGACAGAAAGGTTGAAGGAGATGCCTATACATCCTTTATAGGCGGCGACAACAAGCTTATCGGCAAGAAAGCCGGAGAATATGTTGCGAAGGTGCTGGGTGAAAAAGGCGGAAACGTTGTTGAGGTCAAAGGACTCGAAGGAGCAACACCGCAGCAGGAGAGACATGACGGCTTCCTGGAAGGCATAGCAAGCAATCCTAACGTTAAGATAATAGCATCACAGAACTGTGACTGGCTGAGGGATAAAGCCATTACAGTCATGGAGGCAATGCTTCAGGCAAACAAGGATATTGATGTTGTATACGGACATAATGACCCTGCTGCAGAGGGCGCATATATAGCAGCCAAGAATGCAGGCAGAGAAAAAGAGATGATCTATATAGGCATAGATGCCCTGCCAACTCCTGACGGTGGCATCAAGAGCGTCATGGAAGGAAGAATTTCGGCAACCTATGTATATCCGACAGGCGGCAAGGACGCTATAGAGAGTGCATATAGGCTCCTTGTGAAGGGCGAGACCCTTGAAAAGAACGTAACCCTCGGAACTATAGAAGTAACCAAGGACAACGCAGCAGAAATCTACAAGCAGTTTGGCGGCAAATAGAGGCTGATACAAACTTAATGGATATAGTTGAACAGATTAAAGGGAGTAACCAAACTCCCTTTAATCACAATACTCAAGGGCATTGATAAGCTAAATCATGTGTGGATTGAGGGGGCTAATATGTACAAGAAGCCAAGATTACTTGTAGTAGGCAGTTTTGTGATGGATCTGATTGTAAGTACCGGCAGGGTACCTGCTTCAGGTGAGACTGTTATAGACGGACTGTCCTTCACCACGGCTCCCGGGGGGAAAGGGGCAAACCAGGCAGTGCAGGCAGCCAGACTGGGTGCCCAGGTGACTATGATAGGTAAAGTAGGAAAGGACATGTTCGGTGATCAGCTGCTTAGCTCCGTCAGGGCTGCCGGAGTTGATACAGCATCAGTACTGATAGATGAAAAGACAGCCTCAGGGATAGGAAACATCATATTGGAGGTTAAACCGGACAATACGGTTGAAAACAGGATAGTTGTAGTACCTGGTGCGAATATGAAGCTGACTGCAGGAGAAATAGGTTTCATCTCCAGCCTGATACCGCAGTATGACATGCTGATGCTGGAGCTTGAGATCCCTATGGAGGTTAATGAAGCGGCAGCAAGCTATGCTTTTGAGAAGGGCATTCCTGTGATGCTGAACCCGGCACCTGCCGCAAAGCTTTCCGACAGCCTGCTTTCGAAGCTTACCTTTATATCGCCTAATGAACATGAAGCGGCTGAACTTACTGGGGTAAGAATAAAAAAAATAGGTGATACAGTAGATATGGATACAGTGAGGGCAGCTGCGGAAGTGCTTTTGGGCAGGGGTGTGAAAAATGTGATAATCACCCTTGGAGAATGTGGAGCTGCATATATGAATAGGGACAGATTCATTTACAGGCCATGCGTTGAAGGGGTGGAGGCGGTTGACCCTACAGCAGCGGGAGATTCCTTTACCGGGGCATTCTGCACCGGGATATGTATGGGGCTGTCTGAGGAAAGGGCTCTGGAATTTGCCGGTTTTGCAGCGGCACTTACGGTATCGGGAATGGGTGCGCAGCCTTCATTACCCGGTCTTGATGAAGTGAAAAGGCTGATGGAGGTAAAGGGTTGTTTACAAAATGGATAGAGCAGGGGGTGTTGGAATGACAGGACTGCATGAATATGAAAAAATATTGGAGAGCTTCCTTGACATATCAATAAATGAAATCACCGTACTCATGAAGAAGCTGAATACAGAGTTTTATGATAAGGCAGTTGAGCTGATACTTGAGGCGGAGGAGAACGGGAACAGGCTTCATGTGACCGGGATAGGCAAACCGGGGCATGTAGCGGGATATGTGGCGTCTTTGCTGTCCTCCACAGGAACTCCGACATATGAGTTAAACGGAACAGAAGCAATACACGGCTCCTCCGGTCAGGTAAGGCCGGGAGACGTAGTGATAGCAATATCAAACAGTGGAGAAACAGCGGAGCTTAAGGCCACTATAACAACCTTGAAGAATAATAAGGCGAAGATAATTTCTGTGTGTGGCAATCCGGAGTCATGGCTGGCAAAGCATGGGGATGCATTTCTATTCGCGGGCGTAGAAAGGGAAGGGGATCCGATTAATAAGGCGCCCAGAGCTTCCATATCTGCGGAGATAATCGTACTCCAGGGGCTTAGTGTGATACTTCAGTGCATGAAAGGAATCACTCCCCAGCAATATGTAAGGTGGCATCCGGGCGGGACGCTGGGAAAGCTTGCAGAAGGCGAATAACTGAATATGATGCAAAACGTAAAATACCGTAAATGCTTACGGTATTTTGTTATTTTAATAACAATTATAAATTAAGCTTGATTTTATTTATCAGATAATTCATAATTTAATTATAATTGGTGTATAGATGTATAGACTGATTCATGTATGAACGGAGGGATGTTATGGATATCAAAATCACTGGTAGAGCCGAAGCAGAACTATCAAAGATTGAATCTAAGACCCTCAGAATAGAATTTGATGATTATTGTGGCTGACCGAACCTGGCTTATGTGCTGGTTCTGGATGAACCTCATGATGATGATGTAATTACACAGGTAGGAGATAGGACTTTTTTAGTGGAGGATGAGATTGCGGAGACTGTGAAATTTTTTGAAATAGACTTTTATAAAGGATGGTTCCGCAAGGCATTTGTTGTTCTTCCAAACGGCAGCAGGTAGGTGAATACACGATGTATGGAAATTTAGCTGCAGGGCATGAAGCTCTGCAGTTTTTTGCTGCTGGTTCCTGGTGACGGTTATATTGCTGCGTTTCCAGAAAAATGGTATTATATATGAGGATGGCAGGAAGTATTAAATATACATGGTGAGGGTAATATTATAGGGGGAAAACAAATGCAGGAAAATATAAGTATTGATAGAATGGAAGTAAAAAGTGCATTGACCAAGCTTAAGAGGAAGATCCCCTATGGCTGGGACCTGAACATTTACAGGGGCTGCCAGCATGGCTGCCAATACTGCTATGCGATGTATTCCCACCAATATATAGGCAACAGCGGATTCTTCAAGGATATATATGTAAAGGAGAATATTGTGGAGCAGCTGGAAAAGGAGCTTGGCTCAGACAGTTGGAAGAGAGAGATAATCAACATAGGCGGCGTGACTGACAGCTATCAGCCTGTGGAAGCAGACTACCGGCTTATGCCGCAGATACTTAAGCTGCTTATAAAGTACAAGACCCCTGCAATAATTTCAACCAAATCAAAGCTTATTCTGAAGGATTATGATCTGATAGACGAATTATCCCGGATAACCTATGTAAATGTTGCTGCTACAATAACTACAATGGATGAAGCAGTAAGGGAAAGGATCGAACCGGGTGGTTCAACCAGTCTGAAGCGGTTCGAAGTTTTGAGGGAGTTCAGAAAAACCAACGCCAGCACAGGTTTGCATGTCATGCCCATCATTCCATATATTACCGACAGCGAGGAGAACTTTGACAGGATGTTTTCCATTGCAGCGGAGTGCGGAGTTCATTATGTACTCCCGGGGACCCTCTATCTGAGGGGTACGACCTATAAGAATTTCGTGGCCTTCATTGAGAAGGAATTTAAAGATATACAGGCGGAATTCAAGAAGCTTTACAAGACCGGAGGCGCCGATAAGGCATACAAGAACACCCTCTATGAAATGGTGAACCGGCTGAGGGACAAATACAACCTTTCAAGCAGCTACACCAAACCAATGAAAGAAAAGCTGAAGTAAGAAACATTGACGACAGGAGGTATGAAAATGCTGATAAATCTGGATGCAAAGCTTGAAACTCTTATAGCAGAAGGAAAAATTAAGGTCAGATGGTCTGAGATTGAGGATTATGGAATAGCAGAGCTGGTACATGTTATTTTTGATTACGATCCTGCTATGGATAATCTGGCTGTTACTGCTGAAATTTACAACCGTACGGTATGCCTGAACTTATATGAGGGTATCAGGTATGAACATGAAGGTGAGGTTTATACTCTTGCAAGGGCTTACATAGACATTGACAGTAACATAATATTTGCAACCCCAGAAGGGGAACTGTTCATGTACGAGACAAACATTTTAGATGCGGAAGATCCAAAGCACTACTTTGCAAATGAATAAAAAGTCCTGATGATTAATCATCAGGACTTTTTTCAAGCTCCAGCCTGTAGACGCCGCCACCGGAGGTCGATGCGTATATGACCTTTCCATCCTTCGACAGGCTGAGTGAAGTGACTGATTTAATATCCAATCCATCATTTATCGGCCACCAGGATTCTCCACTGTTAGTAGAAATGAAGACTCCCAGGTGGTAGTCGGAAATATATAGTATATTGCTGTCTTTGAGGTCCATTGCAATACTGCTTATTAGTGTCCAGGGGGTTGCGGCATAATCGGTGGAAGTCAACCTTTTCGGCTTTTCAAGGGATATTCCGATGCTTACCTGCCCTATTCTCTGCAGATATGAAGGGCACTCAATAACAAGGCCGCTGCTTGCGGAAAACCATTCCTTTCCGCCGTTTACAGTCTTATAGAGGCCTGTTCCGCTGCCCAACCCTGCATATAAGGTTTCCGGATCACTGAGATCGATATATAGGGAGCGGACATCTTCTGACATCAGGCCATTGCTTGCTGGAATCCAGTTTGCTCCACCGTCGGAGGTTTTGAAAACGCCGTCTCTGAAAGTCCCTATATAGGCTGTATCTGGATCTTTCGGGTGCACGGCGATACAGTTTATGTTTTTATCAGTATCCTTGATGCCGTTATTAATCTCCTGCCAGGTTATACCGCAGTCCTTCGAAATGAACATTCCATAGCTTGGCTTTTTTTCGGCGTCACCGTCGATGGCGTTTCTTTGCATCCTCATACCTGCATAGACTATCTGGGGATTTGAGGGGGCAAATTCCAAAGCCCTGAAGCCGTGGCGATTTGCCGGATCGCTGGCATTTACCCCTTCCTTTCTGAAGACCTCATTCCAGTTCATACCTCCGTCAGTACTGCGGAAAATGACTGCTTGATGTTCATCGGAGCACAGGACTATTTCAGGATCACCAGGATTTACGGCAATGTCGTACCATTCTGCCGGTGACAGCCCATAAGCCAGCCCATCCCACTTTTCCCCGCTGTTCGTACTCCTGAAAGGCCCGCTGCGCCCGATTGTATATACAACACCGGAATCCTCCGGGGAGACAGCCACCTTATGAAGATCCGCACCTGTGTAGCCGCGGCTGCAGTCTACCCAGGTTTTGGCGCCGTCCGTTGAACGGAATACGCCTCCCCCATAATTATTGACATAAATAGTATCAGTATCATCAGGATCGACTACTGCACTTATAGGGACTCCGGCTCTTATGCCGGGAGGACCGTAGCACCCTTCCCTGTCCTTATTGTGCTTTTTCCAGGTCATGCCGCTGTCATCGCTGCGGTAAAAAGCGAATGCATTTCCCGCATATATGATATTGGGGTTCGCTTTGCTTATGGTGACAACGGTAAAAGTATTTTCCCCGGTTGATAATAGTTTTTTCCAGGTTGCTCCACGATCGGAAGTCCTATATATGCCCCCTCCCTGCTGATGAGTATAGTTGCCTGCTGCACAGAACAATATATTTGGGTCGGAGGGATGCATTTCCAGAAATCCTGCAAACAGATTCTCAAGTCCTTTATTGATTGCATTCCACGTTTTTCCCCCATCAATGCTTTTCAATATACCTTCACCCTTCAGGTTGTATGCGTCTCTGTCGAATATGCCTGTAGAAGCATAAAGAACATCAGTATTTTGCGGATCAAATATTATAACTCTTGCAAGACTGTCCCCCTGCCACACGCAGGTCCAGTTCCTGCCGCCGTCTATGGTTTTGTATATCTTGCCCTTGGCACGGTTGAATTCCTTGCCCTGCAGTTCTGTAGTGATTTCTGCAGCTGCAAATACCACATCCGAATCTCCCGGTTTTATTGTAAAACCCCGGAAGGTTATCTCATTCCACTCGGTGACGCCATTATCCATCTTCGACCAGGAGCTTCCACAGTCGGTTGATTTGTAAATCCCCCTCATGGTTTGAGTTCCCGACCATATGATATCAGGGTTGTTCGGATCGATGGTAACGCAGAAAATAGGGATGGTATCCTCAGAGCTTCCGCCTCTGGCTATGATGCCTTGGTTTGAAGCACTCCATGTCTTTCCGCCGTTGGTGCTCTTGTTGACACCGCTTGGATTATCCGATACGAACATTATGTTTTTGTCTTTCGGGCTGATCCTTATATCGTAGCCAAGTCCGCCAATAGGACCTCCGGTCTTGACCCACCTGTTTTTCTGTTCGATCTTGAGACCTGTTATTGAGATATCATCGACATCAAGTATTGAGGCTTCCAGGCACTCCAGACTGATTGCCCCGGTAAGGAGCGGAACTTCCCTGTCGGTATAATTGATAACGATAGCATCGTTCAAATATACCTTGATCACATTATTGCTTAAGTCGATTTTCAGAGTGTTCCAGCTATTTGAATTTAGTTCTGTCTTACCCTCCATCAGGTCGAAATCATCACTGCCAAGCAGCTTTTTTAAATAATACGTTTCACCCAGTCCTACAATATACCGCTGCTGCATGTCCCGGACAGCCCTGACGTTTATATGACACTGCCCATCTAACCTGAATTTGCAGGTGAAAATATAATCCGACCAGTACTCGGAGGGAGTATAGTATGCCATTTTGTGCCCTGTGATACTTAGCACAGTATTGCTATTCCCGGTTTCCAACCTGCAGCTCTGATCCTGGAAATCCCATCCGGCCGTGTCTTTTGTTTCAAAGTCATTTTCATATAGTGTGGTGTTGTTGAAAGAGAACAATGTTCCGGTACTGCTGCCGGAGTCCGCGGAAACATCAATCTGAAAATCCGGAATTAGTGTTACCGACGATAATAGGACAGCGAGGATTAAAATGCATGCTTTTTTCAACATATATTCAATCTCCCCTTGCTATTTCAAATTCTTTATTTGAAGCTATTTTCCGGGCAATATGCCGGAATATTGCCCCAGAACATAGCAGCATTACTAATTCAATAATGATCATAAGTGATAAGGTCCCATGGAAGCCGAATACCGGGAAAAATAGTATTCCGGTTCCTGCAGAGCCTGCCGCAGAACCGGCCAGCTCTGAACCATATAATGAAAGGGCAATTGTGTTCTGTCCGGCTGATTGCTGCGAATCAAGAATCTTATTCATCAGAGGGAAAATCATACCGCTAAGTGTTCCCCACAGGGCAGCTGCGGTAATGATCAAAGGTCTTCCGAACAAATCCGCCTTCAAATATATTATCAAAAGCAGCAGACAGGACAGTACAAGAACTGCTGATAAAACAACAGGAACCCTTGGATGCTCCCGTGCTGAAAGCCTTACTGCAATCATACTGCCGAGAGTGTAGCCTGCCAGTATTGAAGCAGATAGTAAGCCCAGTTCGCTATAGATACTTCCCTCACTGACCTGATACAGGTAGGTCAGAGCGGTTACACCAGTATAGCCTGCCAGCCCGCATAAAAAGGTGCATGCACAGGAAACACCTGCTGTAAAGGCTTTGCTGGTAAAGCTGATGTCTGACTTAATATGCCTGGATGCAGATACATTTCCAGCGCCTATGATTAAAGCCGAAAGTAGTATTACCACAATTATCTGCCATAACCCCAGCTTTGCCAGAAAATCGAAAAACGGCTGCAGATAGGGGTACTGCATCTCGCTGGAATAGGCAATATGATTCAGAACGGCAGCAGGCATATAGTCGCTGTTAGTGTTGGTATTCTCCGCATATTTGAAGGCTTTGGCGGCGTCTTCCAGCCTGTAGGCCTTTGTTTCGCGGGTAATATATTCAGGAAGCAGCAGCTCACTTTCTATATTTACGGCTGTATATCTTTCGGCCATATTTCTGCCTATATCCTTGAATGCATCTTCCTGTGGAGAAGCAGCTATAATGCCATTTTCACCGGGGAAAACAACACGGGTAGTATAGACGGAGTCCAGTGCTTTCATAATACTTCCATTTCTTTTTGTCGAATTCTTACCCGCATATACATCGGGAGTACTAATGCTGAAACTGAAAATACCATCACTCTTTAATGCCTTTAAGGTATCACTGAAAAACTCCTTTGTATAATAGCGGTTATGCATCAGGCTTGCGGGGGAGGGCAGGGACAGTATGATCACATCAAAGCTTTTGCTGGAGCTGCGTATAAGCTTTCTTGCATCACCGGAATAATACTCTATCTCAGGATCCTCCGGTACAAATGCTTCACCACAGTATTTACGTGCGATGGAAAGGGCTTTGGAATCCAGATCACAATACACTATTCTTTCAGGGTGATGCTTCAATACCTCGGGAAGGATACCTTCTAGGATACCCCCTGCAACAAGTATTTTCAGGGGATTGGTGTGACAGAGCATCGGAAAATGCGCTTTTAATTCAACAGAGGGATTGACCTCCGGAAAGGTGCCTTCAACCTGGTTATCCATATAGAAATTCAGCTGCCCGCTGCTTTCGGAAACAATGAGCCTTGAATATTCGGAGTCGGATACCTTTAGCAGCGTTTCCTCCTGCAGCCTTGCTTCTATGATCTTATTGTATGCTTTATCTGCTGCTCCTGAAAACATGAGAGCAGCAATAGCTGCTATTGCCAAAAAACAAACTATGGAATACTTCAAACCGGCTTTTTTCATGATCAGGGAAAGCATAACTACTGAGGCAAGACAGGGAAGCAGGCAGAATAGGGCTGTGTTGGCCGCACTAAGCCATGGGATCAATATGAAGGAAGCTGCAGCAAATCCGATGACCATTCCAAAACAATCATACATATATATGCGGCTGCTTGCAGCCGAAAGCCTCCTGTCTCCATATCCCGACAAAAGCCTTGCTGCTGTTGAATAGTGTATTCCGTCGACTGTGCAGAAAGGCAGCAGAATCAGCAGTGAAGCAAGGGTAAAGCCCAGCCATCCGGGTATATTGTAGGTTTTTCCTCCCCAGAATATACCGGATACCGCAGATAGCAGCCAGGTGATGAGAGCTGCTGCGCAAAGGGATAATTGAAGCAAAAGCAGGCTCCTGATATTGCTTTTCTTGATGTGCCTGTGAAAAAATACACACCCCAGACAGTTAAAGACAGACCAGCCTGCCATGATCAGGCCAGTGATGAATTCGGTACCATGAAATACGGCAAAAAGCTCTCTTATGATTATAAGCTGTATTATTCCTGCTGTAACTCCCGAAGCCATTACGGAAAGCTTGATTGAATGTACTGTTAATGCCATACTTTTATCTGTCATATACTGTGCTTCTCCTATCACTTAATTTCCTTCTGTTTATTGCCCCATAATCCACTTATTTCTTTTCCGCAGTAACTGCATTTTCCATCCTCAATATTAAAGCTTCTGATCACAAGGCCTTTTCTTTCAATCAAAAGCTCCTTGCAATCCGGGCAATATGTATTGTACAGGCTGCTGCCGGGTACATTGCCCATATATACATAGTCAAGCCCTGCATCCGATACGCTTTTGCACGCATCCTCAAGGGTCCTGATGGGGGTGGGAGGCAGTCCGGAAAGCTTGTGTGTCGGGAAAAACCTGCTGAATTGCAGAGGAGTGTCACTTCCGAGGTTTTCACTGAACCATGTGCTCATATCCCTGATCATCTCTCCGCTGTCGCTTCTGCCGGGAATCACAAGATTGATGACCTCAAGCCATACCCCGCTATTTTTCACTGTTTTCAGGAATGTCAATACAGGTTCCAGTTCAGAGGAGCAATTATCCTTGTAAAACTCACTGCTAAAGCCCTTAAGATCCGCCGCAACGGCATCCACATAAGGGAGCAGCGCCAGAAGCGGCTCAGGATTCATTGAGGCATTTGAATGCATTGCAGTTGTAATTCCTTCCTTGCGGGCCAGCTTGAAAATGTCCGTCATATATTCATAGCAGATCGTCGGTTCATTGTATGTAAAACATATCATATTCAGCCCGTTGTCCTTAGCCATTTTAATGATCTCTTCAGGTGTTACCGGCACCGATTCCACCTCCTCCGGGGCTTTAAGGGCGAATTCCCAGTTGATGCAGTTGAGGCACCTGAGGTTACAGGCTGCAGTACCTAGACACAGAGCATCCTTTCCAGGAAGGACATGGGACAGGGGTATTTTTTCAATCGGATCGATATGGACGGCAGCAGGTCTGCCATATGTGAGGGAATAAAGCTTTCCGTCAATATTCTGCCTTGCGCGGCAAAAGCCTCTTTTGCCGTTATCTATGGTACACCTGCGGAAACAAAGCTGACATTGCACCTTCTGGGAAGGCAATTGGGTATAAAACATTGCTTCATGCAAGCCCTGAATCTTTGAAGGAATAACTGCAAGAGGAGGAGCCTTCTCTTCAGAGGCGCCGCTGCTGATATTGCCGCCTTCAGATGGCTTTTTGAACTCCCTTTTTTCTGAAACTGCAGAGACATGTACAGCATCACTGCTTATATCCGGTGTCGAATCCTCTTGAGCCGTATCTATTATGACGGATGTGTTTTTTGTTTTGCCGGCATCATATTCTACACCTGTGAAATCAGGATCAGGCATAGCAAATACAGCTTCATCCGCATAGTGATAGGAAGCTTGCATATTAAGGCCGCATACTATTTCCTCAAAGAAGATAAGTGTACAGGCTGCAATTGAAAAGACCAGAATAAATGCTATTTGCACCAGCGCTTTTACATTTTTCCGCATAAATAAAACCTTCTATTCACAGTACATATATTATATACTTCATACCAATGACAACCAGAAGGAAGCTGCAGATATATCTGAAATTCCGGTAGTATGTCGGATGTGTCAGTATTCTAAGAGGAGCAAAGCCTGTCAGCAGACCGAAGAGCCACAGGGGTATGCTTGCTGTAGTTCCAAGCCCGAAAAGCAAGCCTCCGAGCGCTCCGTATACAACTCCTCCGGCATCCGCAAAGGCCTGGGACAGCAGACCCGTAAGAGGTGCACAGGGTACCAGCGCCAGAAGAGCACCCATCATTGCCATATTGATTCCGCTTTTTTTCAGATGAGTGCTTTTTATTAGTCTGCAGGCCGGTCCGGGCAGCTTTTTTTCAGAAATGATCAGTATTCCGCTTAAGATGATAATTATTCCTGTGATTATTCCCATAGCTGTGTGAAAGGCAATGCTGTCAAACAGCTTGCTGATCCATCTGCCTGATATGCCTGCACAAGCCCCAAGGAGAATATAGACCGCCACCCTTGCTGATGAGAATATGCATAAGGCTTTCAGCGCACTTTTAGTATCCGATCCGGAAGCGGAAATATATAATATGGGAGACATTGCACAGGATGAAAAGGCACAAATTGTATTGCCCAGGATAAACCCCGTTATAAAAAGCTCCGGCATTTTTCACTTACCCCCTAACTCAAGCCGGTAAACACCGCCTCCTGAAGTGGAGGCATACAGCACCGCTTCGTTCTTTGAAAGGGCAAGAGAGGTCACCGCCTTAAAGTCCAGCCCTTTGTTTATCGGGACCCAGGACTCTCCGCCGGTAGTTGTCATATATACTCCGCGCTGATAGTCCGATACAAAAAGTATTTCAGGATTGGAGGGAAAGATCACTACACTGCTCATCAAAGTCCAGGGTGTGGAAGCATAATCTGTCCCTACGGTTCTTACAGGTTTTTCCAGTGATATTCCGGGATTTACCTGCCCTATTCGCTGGAGATAGGAGGGACATTCCACCACTATTCCATTACTTGTGGCATTCCACGATTCTCCGCCGTTTTCGGTTTTATAGAGTCCTACTCCGTTTCCCAGGCCGGCATAGATAATTTCAGGATTAATGGGGTCTATTGCCAGTGACCGTACATCCTCCGACATCAATCCGCTGCTTGCCGCACTCCAGCTTTTACCACCGTTAGTGCTTTTGAAAACGCCATCCAGGTAGGTGCCTATATAGACAATATCTTCAATGCCGGGATGTACGGCAATACAGTTAATATTTCTATCTGTATTTTCCAGGCCGCTGTTGATCTGATTCCAGGTATTGCCGCCATCTACGGATTTGAACATTCCGAAGCTTGGACCTTTGTAGTTGCTGCCGTCTATAGAAAGCCTTTCCTTTCTCATTCCGGCATAAACCACATTTGCATTGGAAGGAGCGAATTCTATGGTTTTGAAGCCGTGCCTCGAGGTAGGGGTCTCGTCTTCCTTTTTTATCATACTGAAGACTCTGCTCCAGCTTTGTCCTCCATCAGAACTTCTGAACAGCTTTGCGGTGAATTCGTCTGAACAGAGCACCAAACGGCTGTCTGAAGGACAGACTGCAATATCGTTCCATTCACCCTCCTGAATCGGATTGAAAGCAAGGCCCATCCATTTCTGCCCTCCGTCGGAGCTTATAAATGGGCCGCTGCGGCCAATGGCATAAATGGTATTCTGGTCTGCCGGAGAAACTACCACCTGATGAACATTGGCTCCGGTATAGCCGATACTGCTCTCCATCCAGGTCTCTGCTCCGTCTGTGGACTTGAATACCCCGCCGCCGTAATTGTTGACAAAGAGCACCATTGGGTCGTCAGGATCGATATCTACACTTATGGGAATACCTGCCCTGACCCCGGGAGGGCCATATATCCCGACCTCCTGTTTGGTGAAACGCTGCCATGTGACTCCGCCGTCCACACTGCGGTAAAAAGCAGGTACGAAGCCGGCATATACGATATTGGGGTTGGAAGAGCTGAATCTCACTACCGTTACGGGTTCATTCCCAGGAGTCGTCTGCAGGGCTTTTGTCCATTCCCGGCCGCCGTTATGGGTGATATAGATACCGCTGCCTTCTCCGTAGGTGTAATTCCCGGCTGCACAGATCAGCGTATCGGGATCCTTGGGGTGCATATCCAGAAATCCTATAAACAGGTTCTCCAGACCGTTATTGATATTGGTCCAGGTGTTGCCTCCATCAGTACTTTTCAGTACACCCTCACCTACCGTATTATAAGCTTCCCGGTCGAAGATCCCGGTGGAAGCATACAATATATCCGGATTGACCGGATCGAATATGATGACCCGTGCCAGGCTGCCGCCTTCCCAGACGCATACCCAGTGCTCCCCGCCGTCGGTGGTTTTGTATATCTTGCCCTTCTGGCGTGCAAATTCCTTACCGAACAAGCCTTTGTTTATCTCAGCCGCGGCAAATACGACATCTGAATCACCCGGCTTTACGGCAAAGCCCCGGAAGGTTA
>Ga0196971_1000386_pt1 | contig 35550 bp, 35 predicted proteins | sample S1v_1013CmetaG_FD_148660 | JGI IMG/M metagenome (GOLD analysis project Ga0196971, IMG submission 148660) | Soil microbial communities from Anza Borrego desert, Southern California, United States - S1+v_10-13C | ecosystem: Environmental > Terrestrial > Soil > Desert | place: USA: California...
GGGTATAAAAATTAATGGGGCATCAGATGCCAGGCTTGAGAAGATTTGGGTAGTTAAATAGGCTGTGGGGTTATGAGGTTATAGGGTAGGGGCGATTCATGAATCGCCCGTACAGGCCTTGGATATTATAAAGCAAAATAATTAAAGGGAGGAATAGTTATGAAACTTGTGATAGCAGTTGTGCAGGATGATGACGTCGATGAACTGGTGGAAAGATTGGTCAAAGAGAAGCTCAGCAGTACTAAGCTTGCTTCGACAGGCGGGTTCTTAAGAGAAGGGAATACAACGCTGTTGATTGGTGTGGATAAGGAGAGGGTGGACTCAGTAATATCAATGATAAAGGATATATGCAAGAGCAGGAAGCAGACCTTTACGACTCCTATTCCGCCTACAGGCTCAGCGGGAGTTTTTATTCCATATCCTATTGATGTAATGGTCGGTGGTGCTACAATATTTGTTGTTGATATAGACAGGTTCGAGAAAGTTTAAGGGAGTACCATTATGAAAATATCAGATATAAAGAACCATCCTTCTTCAATTGCCAATACTATAGCCAGGGAAGACAGGAGGTCTGATATCACAAGCGACAGATCAGGCTTTGGCGATACATTGAGAAAAACAGAAGAGCAGGATCTGACCACCCGCTTGAATAGGCTAATGAGTGATATAGAAAAACAAGGGGAGCATCTTGCCAAAAACATGGACATTAAAGAGCTGAAAAACTATAAGAAGCTTGTTTCAGAATTTATGAATGAGGTAGTGAATAATTCTCTTAAATTCACAAAGCAGAGCAACTTTGACAGAAGGGGAAGGCATAAGGTATATGCCCTTGTAAGAAAGGTCAATGCCAAGGTTGAGGAACTAAGCAGAGAATTTCTGAAGGAAGAGAAAGATAACATAAAGATACTCGAAAGCATAGGAAGCATAAAAGGAATGCTGTTTGATATGTACATGTAATGTCTTATAAGGAGAAACAAAAATGGGCTTTAACGATATCGCAGGTCAGAAGGTAATAGTGGAAAGTCTCAGAAATGCCGTGAAAAGCAATATGATATCAAACGGGTATATTTTCAGTGGGCCTGAAGGCTGTGGCAAGAAGCTCATGGCCTTTATTTTTGCCATGGCTGCAAACTGTACCGGATCAGTAGAAGACAGACCATGCGGAAGCTGCAATTCCTGTATAAGAACCAGGAACAACAATCATCCGAACATAGAGGTTGTGAGGCCTACCGGACTGAGTATAAAAATAAAACAGATCCGTCAGATAATAAGTGATACAGCAAAAAAACCCTTTGAGAGCGGATACAAGGTAATTATTATTGAGAATGCGGACAAGATGACTCATGACGCACAGGATGCATTTCTGAAAACCCTTGAAGAACCTCCTGCAAATACTGTATTTTTGCTCCTTGCAGAAAACCGGAACCTTCTGCTGCCTACGATTGTTTCAAGATGCCAGGTTTATCAGTTCAAACCTGTTGGAGTAAAAGAAATGAAGGAGTTTGTGGAAGCCAGGTATGACTTTACGCCGGCAGACGTTGACGCTGCAGTGAGACACTCAAAGGGGATAGTAGGTAGAGCACTGGAGCTTCTTCAAAATAAGGATAGCTATAATGCGCGTACTATATATATTGACATACTGGAGAAGGCTTTAGCCGGCAATGGGAGTGAGGCGCAGCTGCTGGCATCGGCAGTGGCTGAATCCAAGGAGGAGGCAGAAAGGTTCATTGAGTTTTCCCTTACCTGGTTCAGAGATGTGCTGGTGCTCAGTGAGAGTTCGGATGCTTATGAGAAGCTCATTATAAATGTTGAAAGCATGGAAAGACTGTCAAGGCATAATTCTGTTTTGACGGGAAGCAAATTAAACAGTATAATAGAAATAATTAAAAATACAGCGAAGTATGTCAAACATAATGTTGGTATAAAAAATAGTATAGATGGCATGCTATTTAATATTGCGGAGGTAAGTATATACAATGGTTAAAACGGTTGGAGTAAGGTTTAAGAAAGCCGGCAAGATATATTACTTTGATCCCGGTGATCTGGAGATAAATATTGATGATAACGTAGTAGTGGAGACCATCAGAGGTATTGAATTCGGAAAGGCTGTGCTTGGAATAAGGGAAGTGCCTGAGAATGAAATAATAGCACCTCTTAAGAAGGTTTTGAGAATTGCTACGGAAGATGACAATAAAGTATATGAAGACAACAAGGCTAAAGAAAAGGAAGCCTTCAACACATGCCTTCAGAAAATAAACCATCATAATCTTGGGATGAAGCTTATTGATGTGGAATATACCTTTGATAACAATAAAATCATATTCTATTTTACAGCCGATGGACGTGTGGACTTCAGAGAGCTTGTAAAGGACCTGGCTTCGGTCTTCAAGACGAGAATAGAACTCCGTCAGATAGGTGTAAGAGACGAAGCCAAAATGATCAGCGGCATGGGACCTTGTGGAAAGAGCCTCTGCTGTTCAACCTTCCTAGGGGATTTTGCTCCTGTTTCCATCAAAATGGCAAAGGAACAGAACCTATCCCTTAATCCTACAAAAATATCGGGTATTTGCGGAAGACTGATGTGCTGCCTGAAATATGAGCATGACACATATGAATGTGCAAGAAAATATATGCCTAAAGTAGGAGCTTTGGTTGACACCCCTGAAGGCCGCGGAGAAGTGGTGGAATCCAATGTGCTTCTGGAAATGGTCAAGGTAAAGCTGGAGCTTATGGAGGGAAATCTGCGCGTTATCAAGGATTATTCTATCAAGGATATTGTACAGCTGAAGCCCGGGAAGGACGTAGAGCCTGATATTGAGGGAGATATAGAGAATTTGGAACTTCTTGAGGATAGTTAAAAATTGTACAAAAGTTGGTTAAAGGGTTTTATTTATTAATGATTAGTGATAGAATGTAGATGTAATTTATATAGGAGGTGTTACTATGGCATATAAAATACAGGACACTTGCATAAGCTGTGGTGCATGTGAACCAGAATGCCCGGTTAATTGTATCAGCCAGGGCGAAGATAAATACGTTATTAATCCCGATGAGTGCATCGAGTGTGGTGCATGTGCAAATGTTTGCCCGGTTGATGCTCCGGTTCAGGACTAATTAAAGTTTAAAAAAAAGACCTAAACGGTCTTTTTTTCCATTAGGAGAGGTATGTCATGGAAGAACTCATACTTCAGGGTGAAACTGTTGATGATCTGCAGAATGGATATCGGATAATACAAAAAAGCCATGCTTTCAGGTTTGGGGTTGATGCCGTGTTACTTTCGGATTTCGCCGATATAAGGCATGGGCATTCGGTCATTGATCTTGGAACTGGCACGGGAATAATCCCGATATTAATATATGCAAAAAAGAAACCTTCAGAAATCACTGCTGTAGAAATACAGCAGGATATGGCTGATATGGCTGAACGCAGCATGAAGTTGAATGGACTTGGAAATAACATTAAAGTGCTGTGCATGGATTTGAAGGATGCCCCCGTGCTATTGGGAAAGGCCAGGTATGATTGTGTGGTGACCAATCCCCCTTATGTAAAGAAGGAATGTGGAATAAATAATCCCTCTGAGTCCAAGGCTATTGCCCGTTTTGAAATAATGTGCAGTCTGGAGGAGGTTCTGATTACAGCTAAAGAGCTCTTAAAACCTGGAGGGAAGCTTTTTATGATACATAGGACTGACCGACTGGCAGATATAATATGCGAAATGCGGAATGCTGGTATTGAGCCGAAGAGGATCAGATTTGTGCACCCCTCCACCGGAAAAAGACCCAATCTGCTGTTGATTGAAGGAGCCAGGGGGGGAAATAAGGAGCTTAAGTTTATGGATCCACTGTACATACATGATGAAAATGGAGAATACACTGAAGAGATACACAGAATATACGGGAGGACAAGAGGATGACCGGAATTTTATACTTATGTGCAACTCCCATAGGGAACCTTGAGGATATAACTCTAAGATGCATCAGGATTTTAGGAGAGGTAGACATTATTGCCGCCGAGGATACCAGACAGACCGTCAAGCTGTTGAACCACTTACATATCCGCAAGCCCTTGATAAGCTATCATGAGCATAATAAATTTGAAAAGGGCGATGACATAATAGAGCTCCTGAAATCCGGGAAAAACATAGCCCTTGTTTCTGACGCAGGAATGCCTGCAATATCTGATCCAGGTGAAGAACTGGTGAGAATGTGCATAGAAAACAGTATTGATATAATCCCGATTCCGGGTCCTACAGCTTCACTTTCAGCATTGATTGTTTCTGGACTTTCCACAGTCAGGTTCTGCTTTGAAGGTTTTTTACCTACAAATAAGAAGGAGAGAAAAGAAAGGCTGCAAAAGCTTTCCACAGAAACAAGGACTATAATACTTTATGAAGCACCTCACCGTTTGCTGGATACACTGAGCGACATCAAGGAACAGCTTGGAGACAGGAGGGCTTCGGTATCCAGGGAAATAACCAAAAAATTCGAAGAGACAGTAAGAGATAATATAAGCCGGATAATCATTTTTTTTGAAGACCGTGCAATCAAAGGCGAATTTGTTCTGATTATTGAAGGTGCAAATGAAAAAGAACTTGTTGATATTGAAATGAAGAAATGGGATAATATAACCATTGAGGAACATATTAAAATGTATTTGAGACAGGGATTAGATAAAAAGGAAGCAATTAAAAAAGTCGCAGAGGATAGAAAGCTGCCGAAGAAGGAAATATATAAAATAGGATGCAGCATTGAATGAAAAATAATTAATATATTATCTGATATCTGTCAGGATTTTTGAAAGGAGGACAAAATATGAAGTTCACGAAAGATATGACTGTTGCTCAGATTCTGAGAGCAAATCCCAAGACTGCTGAAGTTTTCATGAGATATGGAATGCATTGCCTTGGCTGACCAGGTGCTACGGGAGAGTCTGTGGAACAGGCTGCAATGGTGCATGGCTTCGATGGAGACCAGCTGCTGGTTGATTTGAATAAGGTCAGTGAGTGAAATATAAAAGGTTAGGATTACTCCTAACCTTTTGAATTACTTCTTGAACTCTTCCATACAAGCGGGGCATATATTCTTGCCCTTGTATTGAATCACGTCTTTTGCATTTCCGCAGAATATGCATGCCGGCTCATATTTCTTCAATATGATATGCTCGCCGTCAACATAAATCTCTAAGGAATCCTTTTCCTCTATATTAAGAGTTCTCCTCAATTCTATCGGAATTACAACCCTACCGAGCTCGTCAACCTTTCTTACAATACCTGTAGACTTCAACGTTTTCTCCCTCCTTTACATTATCTAACAAAATTCGACAATTTATGTTACAATTAAATGTTAACATTTATGACAATAAAAGTCAATAGTGAAAAAGCAATTAAATTTATAATTTTTTTGTTATGATATTAACAATATTTCAGTATGAATGAATTAAACCGTACGACTATCAGTGATACTTCAATTTATGTCCATTAAAAAATATTTTTTTAATCCATCATGTATAGCTCCTGCCATGGCTGCCTGAAAATCGTCCTGCCTAAGCAGTCTGCCTTCTTCGCGGTTAGTCATATAGCCCACCTCAACCAGCACACCCGGAATTTCTGTGTTTCGCAGTATATATAAATCTTTTGTTAACACCTTGGATGCCAGCTTGTAATTTCCTAAAAAATTTCTGTAGAGTATTTCGTCAATACTGTTGCTAATGAACTGAGCCAGTTTTTTCCCCTTTACAGAATCAGAATAATAGAAGATTAATGCTCCCTTTGTTTGCGGACTGCTTCTAAAGCAGTTGGAATGTATGCTCACAAATATATCGGCCTTACTTTCATTTATTATTCTCCGACGCCCATCCAAATCCCTTTTGTACCTTGACAGCTGTAGTTCACTCCTTTTCTCAAGAGAGACATCACTTTCTCTGGTCAGGACCACTCTTGCGCCATCATTGATAAGAAGCCTCTTCAGCTTTAGCGATATATCAAGGTTAATATCCTTTTCATTGAAGTGCTCGTCAAGGGAGGCTCCTCCATCCACTCCACCGTGTCCAGGATCGATAACTATCAGTATATCCTTCAGGCTGCCATCAGGTATTTGAATATAGTCCTTCTCATATTCGTTCAAAGAAGAAAATATCATAACTGCAAATACAACTGTGAAAACAAATGATAACATACGGTTAATACCTGTCATATGCATATCCCTGCCTTTCAACACCTTATAAATTATATTCACTGCCGGTGTTTTAAATGCGATGCGAATAATTTTCATAAAGTCGCAAATGATATTAGATACGAGATGCGAGATTCGAGATACGAGGAAAGCTGGGGTATTCCTTATGGGTACAGGTACTGGCAACAGGTCGAACATGGTGGAAAATAAATCGTGTAAAAAAATGGTAGGAAGTGAAAATATTAATGGAAACAGGCAATGATATGAAACAATTCGATTTCAAGACTCCACCTGAGTCTTACTGGCTGGCTTCTACTGCCAGGACCAACTATCCGGTTCTGGAGAATGATATAAAAGTAGATGTGGCAATTGCGGGAGGAGGTATGGTGGGAATAACCTCTGCATATCTGTTGAAAAAAGCCGGTCTTAGAGTAGCTGTAATTGAAGCGGACAGAATTCTTCAGGGTACTACAGGACATACTACTGCAAAAATTACTTCACAGCACAGTCTTATATATACCAGAATAAAGAACTATATGGGAGAGGAAAGGGCAAGGCAGTACGCAGAAGCAAATGAGGCAGCTGTCAATACTATTTCAGGCTTGATAAAGAGCGAGGGGATTAATTGTGATTTTCACTGGGAGCCCGCTTATACCTTCACTCTTACCGATTCATACCTGCAGAAGATTGCTGATGAGGCAAATACAGCAGCCGGTCTTGGTATAAAAGCGGCCTTTGTTGAAGATATACCGCTGCCTTTCAAGGTCAAAGGTGCAGTAAGGTTTGACGGCCAGGCCCGCTTCCATCCCCGTAAATATCTGCTTGCGCTTGCCGGTAAGATAGAGGGAGACGGCAGTTTTATATTTGAACATACAAGAGTAGTCGATATAAATGAGGGAAATCCAGGTACCGTAATCACAAACCGGGGAAAGAAGGTAACTGCGGATAACATCATCATAGCCACTCATTTTCCTTGCTATGACGGTATGGGCTTTTACTTTGCCAGGATGTATCCTGAGCGGTCTTATGCAATGGCAGTAAAGGTTAAGGAGAAATTCCTGGGGGGTATGTATATTACAGCAGAAGATCCGGCAAAATCAGTCCGTGCCCAGGAGCATGAAGGTGAAGAGCTTCTGATTATTTCCGGTGAGCACCACAAAACAGCCCACGGAACAGATATGCATAAGCACTATGAAAATCTTCTGGAATTTACAAAGAAGCACTATGATGTACAGGAACTGCTATTCAGGTGGTCCACTCAGGACTATACCACCATTGACAAAGTTCCCTATGTCGGCAGACTGACCTCAAAGACTCCCAATATATATGTGGCAACAGGCTTCAGAAAGTGGGGCATGACAAACAGTACAGTTTCTGCAATGCTTATTAAGGACTTGATTATGAAGGGTGAGAATCCGTGGGCAGAAGTATATGACCCTTCCAGGTTTATCCCTAATCCTTCGATTACCAGCTTCATATCAATAAATGCCGATGTTGCGGCTAAATTTGTCACAGGAAAACTGAAGCCCGTGCCGCATAATCTTGATATTGAAAAAGGAGAAGCAAAAGCAGTGGACATTGAAGGACACAGGATGGGGGTGTACCGTGATGAAAAGGGGCAACTGCATACCGTGGATACTACCTGTACACATATGGGCTGTGAACTGAAATGGAACGATGCGGAAAAATCCTGGGACTGCCCCTGCCATGGGTCCAGATTCACCTATGAGGGTGAAATAATTGATGGCCCTGCGATAAATGAGCTGCAGCATGATTGTCATGAGAAGAATAAAATCGATCCCAATATTCTATAATAAATACTTAACAAACAAATGAAGCCTCAGAAAAGAGGCTTCATTTGTTTGTTAAGGCTGTGAACCATCCAATGATGGCAGGCAGCAGTGAGATAACCGAAATAAGCCGGACTAAATGAAGGAGAGCAACCTTGGGAGTATCAGCCCCATAGGCATCGGAGATTATAGCCGTATCAGCAAGCCCCCCGGGGGAGGTGCTGAATAGTGATGTTATAAGATCAAGCCCGGAAAGCTTATGTATAATAAATCCAAGAAGTATGCAGTAAAGCATTAAGCCCAATACAAGAATCAGTGCAGGTGCGAACAGATATTTCAGGCTGCTCAGGGTTTCTGCAGTAAAGTTCAAGCCTATTATTCCTCCAACTGTTATTTGAGAGAGGGTTCTGAAACTGTTAGGGATATTCCCCTTTCCGGTATGCATATTAAATAAACCGACAGCAAACATGGCTCCTATGAGAGCACCGGCAGGTATTTTCAATATTATTCCCGCATAACCACCCGCAAATGCTAATGCGAAGGTATATATTATCTTTCTCAATATGATTCAAATCCTTTCTTTATGGCTTAAGCAGTCTAATCATTTTTTTTGGCAAAACGGGCGATCAGAAGAGGGAAAAGCGAAATTACAGAAATCAGCCGCACAAGGTGCAGCAGTGCAACCTTAGGAGTATCTGCACCGTATGCTTCGGAAATAAGTGTCATATCAGTGACTCCTCCAGGAGCGCAGCTGAATAATGCAGTTGTAAGGTCAAGTCCTGTTAAGCCTGAGATTATATAGCCCAGAAGAAGGTTATATGCAAGGAGCCCCATAGCTAATATAACAGCCGGCAGTGCAAGCGCCTTCAGACTTTTAACAGTAGCCTTATCAAAGCTCAGACCTATCACTCCTCCTACTATTATCTGGGCAATAAGTTTAAAATATATTGGAATATATCCATTCCCGGTAGACATATTGTAGAATGCGACTGAAAACATAGAACCTATAAGTGCACCGGCGGGCAGCTTCAGCTTTATACCGGTATAACCACCCAGACCGGCTATTATAAGTGTATAGATTATTCTATCCATCGGATTCCCCCTAAAAGAAATATTGCTGAGAAAATTCCTGCATTATGTATATAATCAATTATAGCTACTGTTCTGCCAATATGGAATAAAAATTAAAGTTTCATATCCAACAATTTTTATATCTGGTGTTTTATAGCTTACACTATGGTAATATTATATTATGATAAAACTACAGCATAAGTTTTTTTCCGGCTTATGTGCTGGTAATGTTAATTTTCAGGAGGTTATTATGCAGAAATTGGTAGAGAGATTCCTCAAATATGTCAGTTATGATACGATGAGTATCGAAGAATCCAGTACAGTGCCCAGTACTCCCGGACAGCTCATGCTTGCAGGAGAATTGAAAAGGGAACTGGAGGAAATGGGGTTACAGGATGTAAGCCTGGATGGAAACGGATACCTGATGGCGACATTGCCCGCAAATACTGACAGAAATATTCCGACCATTGGCTTTCTGGCACATATGGATACAAGTGACGGGGCTAGTGGGGCCAATGTAAAGCCCAACATAGTGAGGAACTATGATGGAGGGGATATACTTATGAATAAGCAGCAGAACCTGGTGCTTTCACCTAAGGATTATCCCGAGCTGGCAGAATACATAGGACAGGATCTTATTACTACTGATGGTACAACACTTCTGGGCGCTGATGATAAGGCAGGGATTGCTGAAATAATCACAGCAATGGAGCATCTGCTGGAACATCAGGAAATACCTCATGGAATGATACGTATTGCTTTTACTCCTGATGAGGAAATAGCCAGAGGCACTGATTATTTTGATGTAGAAAAGTTCAATGCGGATTTTGCCTACACTATTGACGGAGGAAAGCTTGGTGAACTGGAATATGAGAACTTTAACGGAGCAAGAGCGGATGTGGTGATAAACGGAAGAAGTGTTCATCCGGGCAGTGCAAAAGACATAATGAAAAATGCAATGCTGCTGTCCATGGAATTCAATTCAATGCTTCCACCTTTTGAAACACCTGGACATACTGAAGGATATGAGGGATTCTTCCATCTGGAGAAAATATCAGGGAGAGTGGAGTCCGCATCCATGAAGTATATCATCAGAGATTTTGACAGATCAAAGCTTGAGGAGAGAAAAGACAGAATGCGGAAAATTGCTGAGTACATGAATGATAAATACGGCAGAGACACAGTAGTACTTGAACTTTCCAATCAATACTACAACATGAGGGAGAAAATAGAACCTGTAATTCATGTTGTGGATAATGCCAAAAGGGCAATGAAAGAGGTAGGTATTACACCCATTATTAGACCCATTAGAGGAGGAACTGACGGCGCCAGGCTTTGCTTCAGGGGACTTCCTACCCCGAATATTTTTACAGGCGGACATAATTACCATGGAAGATATGAGTATATACCCATCAATTCCATGAACAAGGCGGTTGAAGTGATACTTAAGCTGATAGAGATATACAGTAATTAGGGCGATACCACATAAAACATAAAGCACCACCGTACATTTTACGTGTAATAAAATGTACGGTGTTTTTTTCACATAATAGAGGCAAATAAGGGCTTACAATTATAAATCCAATATGTTTGAACTGACTTTTTGGCTTAACATTTTTATAAACAGCTGTGAGGCTTTGGAAATATAAGCATTTTTCGGAACTGCAATGCACATTGTCCAATATGGAGTATATTTTTCATCTATGTAGTAATATTCCGGCTGATAAGCATTAGTGAATAATTGCAGGTATTGCTTAGGGACAAAGGTTACGCCGATTCCTGCACAGGCCAGGCGTCTGGCAGTTTCATAGTTTTTTGTGGTAAGTGCAATGATCGGGTTTATATTGGCCTTCTGCAGTATAATATCTGAAACCTGTCTTATTCTTTGCACGCGGGTTACCATAATAAATGGCTCCCTGGCAAATAAGGGAAGATCAATTAACGGGTAATCCAGACCCTCAACCTTTTCCGCATACCGGCCTAATTCATGACCAGGCTTTGTAACCAGGACAAAAGGATCCTTAAACAGTGGATGGAAATCTACGTTTAAGCTGTTGGAGATCTCATAAAAAGGAGAGGTATGCATAACAGCAAAGTCAATTTCTCCTGTAGCTAATGACTTTTCCAATTCGGAAGAGTTTTTTTCAATTATAATCACCTCTATGTTCGGACACTGCTGCTTAAAAACAGGCAGAACGACCGGCAGAAGATAGACGGCAAGGAATGTTGTAAAGCCGATCGTAATCCTTCCTTTTTTCAAATTGTTGATATCACTGACCTCAATCTCAAAATCATTATATATCTTCATAATATCGGTAGCAATCTGATAATATCTTTCTCCTGCAAAGGTCAATATCAAGCCGGTGTTCGTCCGCTTAAAAAGCTTGGTGCCAAGAGATGCTTCTATTCTTTGAATACATTTGCTGAGTGAAGGCTGGGTAAGGAACAGTTTTTGCGCAGCCCTGGAAATGCTCTGCTCCTCTGCGATCGTTTTCACATAAAGTAATTCCCGTTCCGTCATTTTTATTTTCCTCCATTCATTTTTGATATAGATAATAGTTATAGGGGGTATAAAAATATAAGTATTTGATTATAGCTATGGCCCCATTATATAATCAAGATAAAGGAAAATCAAGACCGATGCTGGATTTGTGCAGTATGCCGAACCCCGGTTGCCGGTATCAATAGCTGTTGAGGTGATAAGAGTAATGAAAATACCTTGTGTCTACATGAGAGGCGGTACAAGTAAGGGTGCCATGTTTATGAAGAAGGATCTGCCTGAGGATAAAAGTCTTTGGGATGATATATTCATTAAAGTTATGGGAGGTCCTGACCTAAAGCAGATCGACGGCCTTGGCGGTACGGTTTCTTCCAACAACAAGATTGTCATAGTATCGTCAAGCACTAAGGATGATATAGATGTTGAATATCTTGTCGCACAGGTACTGGTAGGGGAGCCGGTGGTGGACTACTCTGCAAACTGCGGCAATATGACTTCCGCCGTTGGTCCATATGCAATATCACAGGGTCTGGTCAAGGCGGACAAGCCCACCACTAAGGTAAGGATGCTGAATCTGAATACAGATAAGGTTATAGAAGAGTATGTTCCTACGAAAGACGGTTTCGTAGAAGAAAACGGAGATTGTTCCATTGCCGGTATTGATGGTACGGGTGCGGAGCTTAAAGTCAATTTCATTGATCCCGCAGGGGCAAAAACCGGCATGCTCTTTCCCACCGGAAGTAGGATCGATGAGATTGTTGTTGAAGGTCTGGGGCGAATTACTGCAACGATTGCAGATATTTCGAGTATAACTGTGTTTATAATCGGCAGGGATATAGGCATTAAAGGTGATGAACTGCCGTCAAGCTTGAATAATGATAAAAGGTTTTTGGATGCCGTTGAGCGCATCAGAGGAACAGCCGCCATGAAATTGGGCTTGGTGGACAAGTGGCAGGACGCTGCAACCAGAACGGCCGGTACTCCAAAGCTTGTTATACTGGCTCCGCCGACGGATTATACGGATGTTGCCGGCAGGGCTGTAATGAAAGAGGACATGGACGTATGTGTCAGGGTAATATCTGTCGGTGCGGTGCACAAAGCTTCCCCCTTGACATGTGCTATGGCAATCGGAGGAGTATCGTTCATAGAAGGCACCGTCATAGAGAGCTGCATTAAAGATAAAAAAACGGCTGACAGCGTGAGAATAGGGCATCCAAGCGGAGTGATGAAGGTGTATGTCGATTATGAAACGGACGGAGAAATCCGCTTTAACGGCATTGCTTGTCAGAGAACCGCCAGAAAGATTATGGAAGGATATGTATATATAAGGGAATAGAGAATACTTATTCTAGCGATATACTACAGCAAAAAGCATTTATGAAAGGATAAGATTATGAGCGAAATAAGTGATATTTCAAGAAAACTGGAAATACTTATCGTTTCGGAACTGGAAAGAATTGAGAAAATGAAAAGCATGACCGGTTTTATAGAGTATGATAAGCTTGACAAAATAATTATCGGCATTTTGCCGGGGGATGGCATTGGCCCTATCATTATGAAACAGGCTGTGAAGCTTCTGAATCTGCTGCTGGAAAAAGAAATTGCGGATAAAAAGGTGGAAATAAGGATTATCGAAGGACTGACTATTGAAAACCGCGCAGCGTGTATGAAGACAGTCCCTGAAAATGTACTTAAGTCAATTAAGAAATGCAGCGTACTTCTTAAAGGACCTACGGTTACCCCCAAGGCTACCGATCCGTGGCCAAATTTGCCCAGTGCAAATGCTGTTCTGCGTCGGGAACTGGATTTATTTGCAAATGTAAGGCCCGTAAAATTGTCGGAAAAGAACATAGATTGGATTTTTTACAGAGAAAACATTGAGGGAGCATACATCCTGGGGAGTAAGGGGATTCAGGTCAATGAAGATCTGGCAATAGATTTTGTTGTGGAAACAAAACAGGGCTCTGAGAGGATAGCGAGAGCAGCTTTTGAATATGCAAAAAAAAATGGAAAGAAAAACGTTACTGTAGTAACAAAGGCAAATATTGTTAAGTTAACGGACGGTAATTTTATAAAGGCATGCAGAAGAGTTTCGGAAGAATATCCGGGTATTGATGTCGTAGAAAGGTTTGTAGATGCAACGGCGGCAAAGCTGGCAGACCCCGAATTCAACGAAGGCCTCCAGGTCTTTATACTGCCTAATCTATACGGGGACATCATTACTGACATTGCTGCGGAAATACAAGGCGGGCTTGGTATGGCAGGAAGCGCAAACATAGGGGAAAAATACGCTGTCTTTGAAGCAGTTCACGGTACGGCTCCATTTCTTATGAATAACGGCAGAGGAGATTATGCCAATCCCTGCAGCTTGTTCAGAGCGGTAAAAATGCTGTTGGACCATACCAGTTATACGGAAAAGGCGGAAAAGCTGGATAAGGCATTGGAGATATGTACCATTACGGAGCGCAAAGTTGTTGTTACTACTCAGAAGACAGATGCATCCGCAGCGGAGTTTACAGATTATTTGCTGGAAACGCTTAAAAAATAATTTTTTATTGTTATTAGTGTTGTGCATGCCATTTACTGCACAACTGCTGACTGCTATTTGAAATGAAAGGTTGGAGTACTTATGGTAAAGTTGTATGATACCGGTGTATATCTGCTAGACGGAAAAGAAATAATATGCGACGGCATAAATGCCGCTGCAGCAATAAAGAGCAGAATCGGAAAGGACATGACAAGAGAAACTGCAATAAAAGGGACAATGGCATATTCAATAATTGAAAGCCACAATACCTCCGGGGATGAGGACAATCTGAAAATCAAGTTTGATGCTCTTACATCCCATGACATTACTTACGTCAGCATTATCCAGACAGCAAGGGCAAGCGGCATGGAGGAATTTCCGGTCCCGTATGTTCTGACAAACTGTCATAACAGCCTTTGTGCAGTCGGGGGAACCATAAATGAAGACGACCACATGTTTGCTCTGTCTGCAGCCAGAAAATACGGCGGTATCTATGTGCCGGCCAATATTGCCGTAATACACTCATATAACAGGGAAATGATGAGCAGATGCGGCAGAATGATACTGGGCTCCGACAGCCACACAAGATACGGCGCCCTTGGTACAATGGCAGTGGGCGAAGGGGGCGGCGAGCTGGTAAAGCAGCTTGTCGGCAAGACCTATGATATAAGAAGACCTGAGGTTATTTGCATCTATCTCACCGGCAAGCCCCGGGAAGGAGTCGGGCCTCAGGATGTTGCCCTTACAATTATAGGCAATGTATATAAAAACGGTTATGTGAAGAATAAGGTCATGGAATTTGTGGGTGATGGAATTGCCGGCCTGGAGGTTGAATACAGAAACGGCATTGATGTCATGACAACCGAGACCACCTGCTGGTCATCCATATGGTGTACGGATGATAGGGTAAAGGAGTATTATGAGCTGCACGGCAGGCCGGAAGACTACAGGTGGATCGGACCGCAGGAGGTTGCATATTATGACGGCCTTGTATATGTGGATCTATCGGATATCAAGCCTACAATTGCTATGCCCTTCCATCCGAGCAACATTTATACCATTGAGGAATTGAAGGCTAATGCACTTGATATAATGAACAAGGTTCAGAATGAAGGCTTGAAGCAATTTGACGCAGATATCAGGTTTGACCTTACAGGCAAGGTGAGAAACGGTGAAATATATGCTGATCAGGGAATAATTGCGGGCTGCTCGGGAGGCACCTACGACAATATAGTTGATGCGGCGGATGTTGTGAGCGGAAGAACTACAGGTAATGGCGCGTTTACCATGGATATCTATCCCGCCAGCCAGCCGGTATACATGCAGCTTGTTAAGAACGGCTCAATTGAAAAGCTCCTGGGCGCAGGTGCAGTAGTACATCCCGCATTCTGCGGGCCATGCTTCGGCGCAGGTAATACACCGGCCAATCAGGGTTTCTCCATACGCCATACTACAAGAAACTTTCCGAACCGTGAAGGTTCCAAGCCAAATGAAGGACAGATTTCTTACGTTGCTCTTATGGATGCCCGTTCAATTGCCGCTACTGCTATAAACGGAGGCAAACTGACCGCTGCAACTGAAATAGATACAAAATATACAAAACCATTATATAGTTTTGATAAAAGCATATACAGCAAACGGGTCTATAACGGAATGGGAAAGGCAGAGCCGGAGACTGAGCTTCAACTGGGACCCAATATCAAAGACTGGCCGGATATTCCAAAACTGACTGAGGATCTGCTGCTGAAGGTAGTCTCATATATTACCGATCCCGTTACCACAACCGATGAGCTTATTCCCTCAGGTGAAACCTCATCGCTGAGGTCTAATCCACTTAGACTTGCGGAATTCACCCTTGGGAGAAAGGATCCCGAATACGTAGGAAAAGCCAAGGAAGTCCGGGGATATGAATCGGAAAGAGAAAAGGGAAAGGATCCCTGTACTGTTTCTGCGGAAATCAGCAGGGTTTATCAGAAGATCAGGAACATAAAGGGTTTTGAAAACATTGATCCCCGGGAAGCAAGCATCGGCAGTACTATTTTTGCCGTCAGGCCGGGAGACGGTTCAGCCAGAGAGCAGGCTGCCTCCTGTCAGAGGGTGCTTGGCGCATGGGCGAATCTGGCAAAGGAATATGCCACCAAGAGATACCGCTCCAATCTGATCAACTGGGGGATGCTTCCCTTTATAATTGAAGGAGAGCCGGTGTTCAGAAAGGATGAATATATATTTGTTCCTTTTGTGAAGGATGCGATTATTGAAGGTAAAACCCAGGTCAAGGCTTACGCAATTGGAGAAAGCATCAGGGAATTTACCGTTTCCTTCGGGGGCATGACGGAGGATGAAAAGGGTATAGTAGCTTCCGGCTGCCTGATTAACTATTATAAGACACAGAGGTAATGAAACCATGTATAAAAATATGACCAGAAAAATCATAGAGAGCCATTACATATCGGGCAGCCTGAATGCCGGTGAAGAGGTTGCTGTAAGAATTGACCATACTCTTACCCATGATGTTACGGGAACACAGGCATATCTTGCCTTTGAAACCTTGGGAATACCCAGAGTAAAAACTGAGAAATCCGTAAGCTATATTGACCATAATCTGCTTTATGCCGATAATAAAAATCCGGATGACCATCTATACCTGCAGACGATTGCCCAAAAGTACGGCATCTATTTATCCAGGGCAGGCAATGGAATCTGCCATACAGTGCATTTCGAACGCTTTGGCATACCGGGGAAAACCTTGCTGGGCTCAGACAGCCATACACCCACCGGAGGAGCAATAGGCATGCTGGCCATAGGCGCAGGCGGGCTGGATGTGGCGATGGCCATGGCGGGTGAACCGGTATATATTAAGATGCCGAAGGTTGTAAATGTTAAATTGAAAGGCAGATTAAGAGGCGGGGTTTCTGCAAAAGATGTGATTCTGGAAATGCTGAGAAGACTCACTGTAAAAGGAGGGGTCGGAAAAGTATTTGAATATACAGGCGAAGGCCTTAAGGGACTGAGTATTTTTGACAGGTCAACCATTGCCAATATGGGTGCGGAATTGGGAGCAACTTCTTCAATATTTCCCAGTGATGAGGAAGTTCACAGGTTCTTTGTCCGGCAAAAAAGAGAAAAGGATTGGGTGGAACTGTATCCTGATAAAAATGCATATTATGACGAAGCGGTGGAAATTGATTTGAGCGGGTTGGAGCCGCTGGCGGCGCAGCCTGACATGCCCGATAAGGTAGCAAGGGTATCGGCGCTTAAGAATATAAAGGTAAACCAGGTGTTTATAGGAAGTTGTACGAATGCTTCCTTTACCGACTTCGCAAAGGCTGCGAGGATTATGGAGGGTAAGGTGGTAAATGATGAGGTCAGCTTTATTATTGCCCCCGGAAGCCGCCAGGTATTCAGCCTGCTGTTAAGGGAAGGGATAATTTCCAAGCTTGTTGCTTCCGGTGCAAGAGTACTGGAGTGTGGCTGCGGTCCCTGTGTAGGCATCGGGCAGGCACCAAACACCGGAGGGGTTTCCCTCAGGACCTCCAATAGAAACTTCAAGGGCAGGGGAGGGACCCTGGATGCATGTATTTATCTTGCAAGCCCTGAGGTAGCTGCGGCTACTGCATTGACGGGATATATTACCGATCCCGGAACTGTTATTGCTCCAGGTATCCTGGAAAATATAAGAGAACCTGAAGAGTATATTATTGACGACAGTATGATTATCAAACCAACCGACAGGTCAGAGAAGGTTGTAATAGTAAAGGGGCCGAACATCAAGCCGATGCCGGTCAATGATCCGATGAAAAAAGTGCTGCAGGCAAGAGTTGCCGGCAAGTATGCAGATAATATAACGACTGACGATATCATTCCTGCCAATGCGCAGTTTTCAGCTTTACGCTCCAATATACCCGCTATCAGTGAAATTACCTTTGGCCGTATCGATCCCGGCTTCTGCTCAAGGGCTAAGGAATATAAGAAGAGTATCATAATTGCCGGGGAAAACTACGGGCAAGGCTCCAGCAGGGAACATGCGGCCATTGCGCCGATGTACCTGGGAGTAAAGGCTGTTATTGCAAAGTCAATGGCAAGAATACACAAGAACAACCTTGTGAACCATGGCGTAGTGCCGCTGATTTTCGTAGACAAAAATGCTTATGACGCTATTCTGCAGGGGGATGAGCTTTATATAGAAGACGTAGGCAGTCAGCTGGAAACCCGGACTGTAAAGGTGATGAACAGGGCGAAAGGTATTTCCTTTGATACTTGTGCGGAGCTGACGGATAGGGAAGTTGAATTAATTATTGCAGGTGGACAGCTGAGATATGTGCAAAATAGAAACAGGAGAAATTGAGTCTTGGTAGTCTATTGAAAGCATTGAAAGGATGAGATATCAAAATGACTGTTATGTATGACCGGTATAAGGAACTTTCTTCAGCATGTGTTTCAGATGCCCTGAAAGGTCTCAATAATATGAATGTTTTAATAAAACCGATGAAAGAAGAATACAGGATAAGTGGGCCGGCCTTTACCGTGAAAATGCCTGCGAATGATAACCTTGTTGTTCTGAAGGGGATCGGTATGGCAAAGCCGGGGGATATCCTGATAGTAGATGCCAAGGGTCATGAGCATAATGCAGTGGCAGGCCATTTTGTAATTGGGATGGCAAAGACATTAGGGTTATCTGGAGTTGTGATTGATGGCACTATTCGTGATATTGTCGGGATAAAAGCTCTTGATTTTCCGGTTTTCTGCAAAGGGGCTACAGTTGCAGCGTCCGTAAAGACAGGAACAGGAGAGGTGAACGTACCGGTTACCTGTGGCGGAGTAGTTGTTAATCCCGGAGATATTATTGTTGGTGATGCCGATGGTGTTGTTTCGGTTCCCAAGGAAAGGGCGGAAGAGGTACTGGCTGCAGCTCAGCAAAAAGAACAAAAGGATAAGGAAAGGGCAAAAGCTGTCTTGGGAAACGGGGAAGCAGCAAGATGCTATATAGAGAGAGCGGTTGAAAGCAGTAGAATATAGAAAATCATTATAGAAGCATGTTTTTAATAGGGATAATTCCAGTCTAGCATGTATACATGGATACGCGTATACATTTGAGTTAATAAGCTGTGAATGATTTCAGGCTCTATGCTTTTACTGGGGGAGGTGTATTTATGATAGGAACTGCAGGGAAAGAAAGCAAACAGGATTGTTTGGTGAAGGTCGATTTAAGAAAAGAAGGCGGACTGGAGGTAAGCTTAACAAGCAGCGTCGGCAAGCTGTTCGGAAATCAGATAAGGAAAGCTGCAGTAGAAGCAGCAGAGGAATTGGGGATTAAACATGCATTTATAGAAATTATTGATGACGGATGTTTTGATTTTGCTGTTAAAGCACGAACAAAAACTGCCATCAAAAGAGCAGGGGGGAATTAATTGAAAAGATTACGAAGGACCATGCTGTTCTGTCCGGCAACTGAACCAAAGCTGTACATAAATTCATTGATCTACAGGCCGGATTGCATAATATTCGACCTTGAAGATGCTGTTACATACAGTGAGAAGGACTCTGCAAGAGACCTGCTTTGTGAAGCAGTTAAAGCTGTCGATTTTGGCGATGTAGAGGTATTTGCAAGGGTCAATTCCTTGGATTCGGAGTTTGGCATAACCGATGTAAGGGAAGTTGTAAAAGCAGGGATAAGAAACATCAGGCTGCCCATGTGTGAATCAAAAGAGGATGTATTGAAACTAGATGAGCTGCTGTATGAAGTTGAGGAGAATAATGGTATTCCTGCCGGGACGGTTAAGATACAGTGCGCTATAGAGACACCTAAAGGGGTACTCAACGCATATGACATCGCCTCGGCCTGCTGCCGTGTCATCGCGATTTCTTTTGGAGCTGAGGATTTCACCAGGGTGCTCTGTACTGAAAGAACAAGAGATGCAAAGGAGCTGTACTTAGCAAGGCATTATATACCCCTGGCGGCTTCAGCTGTAGGAATTGATAGTATTGATACTGTCTGGAAGGATATAGATGATATGGAGGGCTTCAGAAACGAAGCCAGGGAAGCTAAGGAAATAGGTTTCTCGGGCAAATCCTGCATACACCCTCTGCAGGTGAAGGAAGTACATAAGATATATGCTCCCGGAGAAAAAGAAATTGAGGAATCCAAGTCTATAATTACTGCAGCAGAAGAAGCAGAGAAGAAAGGTATCGGTGTGATACTGGTAAACGGAAAAATGGTCGATGCTCCGATAATAGCCAAAGCCAATAGAATACTTGAGCGGGCAATGCAAATCAGGTAGGAGGTTGTCATGGAATACATTATAAATAGTCTGGAAAGAAGAATTCCGAATTATATTGAAGGTATCGGAGAACTAAAAGCATATGAAGGCAAAAGCTTAAAAGCTAATCAAGCGGGAAAGCTTGCTTCTAAAGAAAATGCAGATACCGCTTCAAGAAAGGTTGTACCAAGCTTAAGAGAGGCTGTTATCCGCTCAGGCCTTAAGGATGGTATGAGGATATCCTTTCATCATCATCTGAGGAATGGAGACTATGTTCTTAACATGGTCATGGATGTGATCGCCGGTTTGGGAATTAAAGATATTACGATTTGTGCATCCTCATTGATTTCTGCTCACGAACCCCTGATCGGGCATATCAAAAATGGTGTCGTTACAGGTATAGAAACAAGCGGAATCAGAGGCGAGCTGGCTAAGGAAATTGTAACAAATTGTATTCTTGAGAAGCCTGTAATATTCAGAAGCCATGGCGGCAGGGCAAGAGCAATTGAAAATGGCGAGATTAAGATCGATATTGCATTTATTGCAGCTTCCTGTTGTGATGAGATGGGTAATATGAATGGGCAAAAAGGTAAATCAGCCTTTGGTTCAATGGGATATCCAATGGTGGATGCATACTACGCCGATAAGGTTGTTGCCATTACTGACAATTTGGTGGAATATCCGGTTTATCCGGTCAGTATCCCACAAACTGTCGTGGATTACGTAGTGGTTGTTGATCAGATCGGGAATCCTGAAAAAATCTCTGAAGGCGCGACCAGAATGACCAAGAATCCTCAGGAATTGGTTATTGCAGAGTATGCAGGCAGGGTGCTTATAGAATCCGGATTTGTAAAGCAGGGTTTTTCCTTTCAGGCAGGCAGCGGAGGTGCTTCGCTGGCGGTTGCAAAATATCTCAAGGAGTATATGAAGGATAATGGAATAACCGGATCCTTTGCTTCAGGCGGAATTACCTCTTATATGGTTGAGATGCTTGAAGAGGGACTGTTCAAAGCCCTGCTGGATACCCAGACCTTTGACTGCATAGCTGCAAAATCCCTTGAGAGAAACAAAAACCATATTGAAATGAGTGCAAGTATGTATGCTAATCCCATCAGTAAGGGTTGTACGGCAGAAAAGCTTGATATTATGATCCTTTCGGCGACAGAGGTGGATACCAGCTTTAATATAAATGCAATGACCGCGTCAACAGGGGTCATCATGGGTGCTATCGGAGGTCACCCCGATACAGCGGCAGGGGCTAAACTGACAGTCTGTGTTACACCGCTTATAAGGAAGAGAATACCGATCATCGTTGATGAGGTATTGACTGTAATAACTCCGGGCAATGTGGTGGATGTGGTTGTTACCGACAGGGGAATTGCTGTTAATCCGAATAACAGGGAACTGCTTGAAAAACTCTCACAAACTGATCTGCCTATATGTACCATTGAAGAATTGAAGGAAATGGCGGAAAAGATTACCGGAAAACCTGAGAAAATTGAATTTGGGGAAAAGATCGTCGGGGTTATTGAATATAGAGACGGGACAATAATTGACGTAATACGCCAGGTCATATAATTGTGCGTCGATTGCTGTAGAAGGCAATATGCAAATAATAACAAAAAAGGAGAGGGGATTATGTTATCAAAGAAACTATCAAGGATCATTGCGTTATTAATTGTGGTAGTCATGTTGGCAGCCGGTTGTGCGCCTAAGCAGGCTGAACAGCAGGCAAGTCCGGAAACGACACAAGCGACACAGACGTCAGGAACGACAGAAAACACAGAACCCAAATATGGCGGGGTATTGAGGGTTGCTAAAAACGAAGATCCGGCATCTCTTGATATGCATGTAGAGGGTTCGGAGAGCGCGCAGACGCCAGGCAGCCATATTTTTGAGCCCATTCTTACAACAGATGCAGGCGGCAATCCGGTTCCGATGCTCTGCTACTTTGAGGTGCAGGATGAAGGCAAGAAAATTGTACTTACCCTAAGACAAAATGTCAAGTTCCACAATGGAGACATTATGGATCAGGATGACATAATCGCGTCAATAAACCGTTGGTTGAAATACTCATCGAACGGTAAGAAAACAATCGGAAATTTACTCGCGAGCATAGAAAAAAGCGGCACCGACAAGGTCATAATCAACTTGAACGGGCCGTCTCCCCTTGCAACGATGGCACTTGCGAATTTCGACCAGGGGCCTTATGTAATGCCTAAGGAAGTAATTGAAGCAGCAGGAGAAGACAAGGTAAAGGAATACATAGGCACCGGACCATACAAATTTGAAGAATGGCAGCCTGACAGATACATAAGGGTTACCAAATTTAAGGATTATACGCCTATCGATGCGGAGCCTTCGGGACTGAGCGGAAAGAAATACGCTTATGTAGACGAAATACAGTTCATACCCGGAAAGGACCCGATGACAAAGATCGCAGGTGTTCAGTCGGGGGATTACGACATTTCCCTTGGTGTTCCGTCCAATATGTTCAATCAGCTGTCCTCAGATCCGAACCTCAGAGTTGAACTTGTAAAGATGGGCATATTCCCTGCAGCGATACTCAACATGAAAGAGGGTATAATGACCAACCAGAAGCTCAGACAGGCAGTTCTGCTTTGCCTGAACATGGAAGAAATCATGCTGGCATCTGAAGGAGATCCCAATTTTTATGAGCTGCATCCGTGCTGGCAGCCTTCAGGAACAATGTGGTGGAACGATATAGGAAAGGACCTGTATAACAAGCCTGACCTTGAAAAAGCTAAACAACTGGTAAAGGAATCCGGCTATAACGGAGAAAAGATCATATGGCTGACCAGCAAAACCTATGATTACTTCTATAAGCCAGCTATGATAGCAGGTGAAATGATGAAGAAAATAGGGCTCAATGTTGAATTTTCCGTAGTAGACCGTGCTACATTGGGGGATTTGAGAAATCAGCCCGACAAGTACAATATATTCAGTGCAGGAATGACTGCAAAGCCGGATCCATCACAGATCGCATTTCTGGGTGAGAATTGGGCAGGCTGGTATGATACTCCTAAGAAACGTGAACTGATGGAAAAGCTGACAAATGAAGTAGACCAGAATGAAAGAAAGAAGGCTTGGGAACAAATATGCGAACTACTCTATGAGGAAGTTCCCGCAATTACCTTCGGTGAAAGAAAATCCGGTGGGGTTATGAATAAGAAGGTTCAGGGCTTCTTTGAAGGAGATAAACAATACTACTGGAATATGTGGATAAATGAATAACCAGTAAGAAAGATAGAGTATAGATAAAGCATTCACACCTTACAATGTACCGATCAGTAAAATGCAGTACTAAAAATCATAGGGCCCGCTGCATCAAAAGCGGACCCTATGATAATCACAAGCTGCCCTACGATCAGGTGCTATCAAGAACGGAAATGGAGTGATTCCTATAATTAACTTTATTTTTAGAAGACTACTGTCGGTAGTACCGGTGCTTTTAATTGTAGGCATAATGGTGTTCATGCTGGTGCACCTGATACCCGGCGATCCGGCAGCAATGATGCTTGGATCGGATGCTACAATAGATGAAATACAGGCTCTGAGAGACAAACTGGGGTTGAGCGAACCGCTGCCGGTACAGCTTGTAAAATGGGGGGGCAATGCGCTGAGAGGGGACCTTGGCGATTCCCTGCACTACGGGAGACCGGTAACGGGAGTAATATATGAAAGGCTGGAGCCGACAATACTGCTTGTAATCATGGCAATAATCATTGAGATGTTAGTTGGGATTCCTCTTGGAATTATTGCTGCAATCAACCGGAATAAGTTGGGGGACAGGCTTTCAATGATCATTTCCCTGGTAGGAGTATCCACACCGTCTTTTTGGCTCGGCCTTCTGCTGATACTTATTTTCGGAATTATGTTTCCTATTTTTCCAGCGGTCGGATATGTTCCAATCAGGGAAGGAGGACTTGCATCGGCAATGTACTACCTTGCGCTGCCTTCATTTGCCCTGGGCTTGCAGCGTTCTGCCGGACTTGCAAGGATGACCAGATCCAGTATGCTGGATGTCCTGAACAATGATTTTGTAAGGACTGCCAGAGCAAAAGGCCTGACGGAATTTATAGTTATTTTCAAACATGTATTGAAAAATTCAATGATACCTGTGATAACACAAATAGGTATGAGCGTTGCTCACCTTTTAGGCGGAGCGGTTGTTACCGAAAAGATTTTCAATATCCCAGGTCTGGGTCAATTGGCAATAGACTCAATTACCAGAAGAGATTATCCTGTTATCCAGGCTCATGTTTTATTGGTAGCCTGTGCATACATTTTTGTCAATCTGATCGTAGACTTATTATACTCCGTATTCGATCCTCGAATTGAGTACAAATAGGTATAAAGGAGAGAAGGTTATATGAAGATTTCAAAAAGAAAATTGCATAAATACAAGGAAATCAGTGTCGGTCTGATTTTGGTAGCTATTGTACTCTTTTGTGCCGTCTTTGCTCCGCTCATCACAGAATACGATCCGCAGGAGATTGCGGTAATGCAAAGGCTGCAGCCTCCGGGAAACGGGCATATATGGGGCACTGATCATTTCGGAAGAGATTTGTTTTCAAGGGTTATATACGGCACCAGGATATCCATGATTGTCGCAGTGTCGGTTCTGATTGTGTGTGGAATAGTCGGGACCTTCCTGGGACTGATATCCGGGTATTATAAAAGGCTTGATTCCATTATCATGAGAATACTGGACGGTATAAGGGCTTTCCCGTCGATCCTTCTTGCACTGGTCATCCTGGCGGCACTTGGTCCGGGGCTGGGAAACATTGTGATTGCCCTTTCAATATCATATATACCTAATGTGGCCAGAACGGTAAGATCCTCGGTGCTGGCAGTAAAGGAATTCGAACATGTGCAGTCAGCCAGGGCAGTAGGTGCCAAAGATTATTACATTTTATTGAGATATATTTTTCCGTTATGTATCTCGCCGCTTATCGTAAGACTTACGCTTGTTATGGGTCTTACCATCCTTTCTGAGTCTACCCTTACGTTTCTTGGGGTAGGTATCTCGCCTTCCATACCGAGCTGGGGCAATATACTCAGTGAAGGAAAGTTATATATGACAACTTCACCGTGGGTTACCATATACCCGGGGATAGCAATTGTTGCTACCGTACTTGGAGTTAACCTTTTGGGAGACGGGCTTCGGGATTTGCTGGACCCAAGGCTTTCAAACTCCTGATTGCAGAGCTGGAAACATAATGAAGGGATGAGGTGAAGTATTTGTTGGATAATGAAAATATTCTGGATGTTAAGAATCTTGGCATCAGTTTCAATAATATAGACGGGCAGATTCAAGTTGTAAAAGATATGAGTTTCCAGATAAAAAAAGGAGAAACATTGGGAATAGTCGGAGAATCCGGCTGCGGCAAATCGTTGACTGCTCTCAGCATAATGAGATTGCTCCAGTGCCCTCCGGGACAAATAGAAGGGGAATTGGATTTTGAAGGCAGAAACCTTCTTAAGCTGTCCAAGGGGGAAATGAGAAAAATCAGGGGGAATAAGATCTCAATGATTTTCCAGGAGCCCATGACCTCCCTGAACCCTGTTATCTCAATAGGGGAGCAGGTGATGGAAACAATCAGGCTGCACCAGCATGTAAACACGAAGGAAGCTTTTATAAAAGCAAAGGAACTGCTGCAAAAAATCGGAATAGCCGAGCCTGAGAGAAGACTTAGGGAATATCCCCACCAGCTTTCGGGAGGTATGAGGCAGAGGATAATGATAGCAATCGCGTTGGCATGCAATCCGGAGCTTTTGATTGCAGATGAACCAACAACCGCTTTGGATGTAACGATACAGGCACAGATTCTTGAATTAATGAAGAAATTAAAGGATGATTTCAATACTGCGATAATGCTCATAACCCATGATTTAGGAGTAGTTGCCGAAACATGCAGCAGAGCGATAATCGTTTATTGCGGAAGAATTGTAGAAGAGGCGCCTGTAGAAAAGCTTTTTTCTGATCCGAGGCATCCTTATACGATGGGATTGCTGAAGTCAATAGCTAAAATAGGTGTACATGAAAAACTGTATGTTATTCCGGGATCGGTACCTGCTCCTTCAAATTATCCGAAAGGCTGTGTTTTCAATCCAAGATGTACCTTTGCTTCAGAAAAATGCAGGCTGGAGGAACCGGAGCTTTTAGAAACAGCCGACCGTCATTTTGTCCGTTGCTGGAGATATGAAAACAATGATGCAATGGGGGTTATAGAATGAATAATAATTGCATATTGGAAGTAAAAAACCTTAAAAAATGGTTTCCTGTAAAGAGCGGGTTGTTTTTAAGAGCCAGGAGCCATGTCAAGGCAGTCGACGATATAAGCTTTAAAATCAGTACAGGAGAGACACTGGGGCTTGTCGGTGAATCGGGCTGTGGAAAATCCACACTGGCCCGTACAATTCTGAGGCTTATTGAGCCTACTGCAGGGAGTATTGTTTTTGACGGACATGATATAAGCGGTATTTCAAAGGAAGAAATGCGGAAAGAAAGAAGGAATATGCAGATCATATTCCAGGATCCCTTCGGGTCCCTGCATCCGAAGATGAAAATAGGCAATATAATAGGAGAACCCCTTAAAATACACGGGATTGGAACAAAGGCTGAAATCAGAGACAAAGTTGAACAGCTTATAGGGACAGTGGGCTTGAGCTCTGAGTATTTGAACCGTTTCCCTCATGAATTTTCCGGAGGACAGAGACAGAGGATAGTAATAGCCAGGGCACTGGCACTTAACCCAAAGCTATTGGTATGTGACGAGCCTGTATCGGCTCTGGACGTTTCCGTACGTTCGCAGATACTGAATCTGCTGGAGGATTTGCAGGATGAATTCAAACTTACATATTTATTCATAAGCCATGATTTATCCGTTGTCGAGCATATATGCTCAAAAGTAGCCGTCATGTATCTCGGCAATATAGTGGAACTGGCTTCCAAGGAGGAGCTTTTCAATAACCCCCGACACCCGTACACACAGGCGCTACTTTCTTCAATCCCCAATATAGACGTAAAGAACCGGAAGAAGAGAATTACTCTTGTGGGAGATATACCGAGTCCGATCAATCCGCCGGCAGGCTGCAAGTTCAGAACGAGATGCAGCTATGCTGAAGAAAGGTGTATGAATGCACCGAAATTTAAGGATATCGGCAATAATCACTATACGGCATGCTGGCTTGTAAAGTAGCCATAAAGGCTTAACGGTAAGCTATAAAAGCACATTGCATATAGTTAAGAATAATGGAGGTGTATAATAATGGAATCCATACCTAAGTTTATAATAACCGGCAAAACGCCGAAGGATAGAGGAATCAGCTACGGAAGTCAGTGCAGGGAGCTTATTAACGCCACAATCGGAAGATATAAAGAATGGTTTTCTACCGGACACAGTTCAGTACAATGGGAGACGACGAAAAAAATATCCGAAGGCTTTATTGGTAATATTGAAAAATTCGCACCTGATCTGCTTGATGAGCTTAGAGGGATAGCAGAGGGCGCAGGCGTCGATTTCCTTGATATCCTGACAGTCAACAGCAGATCGGAAGCTTTTACACTGGTCAAAAAAGAAAAATCGGAAGGGGACAGGGATGGTTGTTCTTCAGCACTGGTACTGCCCGAAGCGTCTGCGAACAAGCACACCCTCCTTGCCCAGAACTGGGATTTGTATGAATGGGTAGGCAAAGGAGCAGTGGTTCTGGAGATAATCCGTGACGACGGACCCGATCTGCTGATTGTAACCGAAGCAGGACAGCTGGCACGTTATGGGGTGAATCAGGCAGGTATTGCTCTTGCGGTAAACGGACTTCATATTGTAAAGAGCACCGAGCTTAAGGGAGTTCCATCCACAATTATCAGAAGAAAGTTTCTTATGCAGGATAGATGGATAGATGCAATAAATACAATGTTCACTACAGAGTATATGGTTCCGCTTTATTATTGCGGCGCATATGCTGGCGGAGATGCCATAGGATTTGAAGCCACCCCGGAGGGAATTATGGCGCTATATCCTGAAAATGGAATGCTAATACACAGCAATCATATACTTCATCCTAATTGGACATATCAGCGTGAAGGCCTGGGAGGTACGCTTTACCGCAACAGAAGGATAGAGAAGCATCTGAAGCCGCTTGTCGGGAATATTACCATGGAAGATGTAAAGAATGCCTTCTGTGACCATTTTGGATATCCTCAATCTGTTTGCAGACATGGGGATCCGCGTAAGGCTGAGCTTGAGAGAATTAATACTCTGGCTTGTGTTTTAATGGATGTGGATGAGAAGCGTTTGTGGGCTTGCAAAGGCAATCCATGCTGCAGCGAATTTGTCGAGTATTCATGGACAAGGCCTGAAAAGCTGGCAAGCTGGGAAGATATTGTCAGATGGTAAGTTAAGATTTTGGAGGCGATCTGTGATGGAGAGACAGCTTGTAGAAAAAATCAAGGAAAAGGCGAAGGTATATTTCAACGACCAGCTTGAACTCCTTGAAAGGGTAGTTAGTATAGATTCCGGTTCGAGGCTTGAAAAGGGAATAAATGAAGTGGCGGATATATTCGGCAGCTTTCTCGTCAGCCTTGGGGCCGAAGTAAGCTACATTTACCGTGAAGGTATAGGTAATAATGTGGTAGCCAGGATCAAGCCTCCGGAAGCTGACGGCAAAATACTGATTGTGGGGCATATGGATACTGTTTTTCTTGAGGGAGACACAAGGAAGTATCCATTCAGAATAGACGGTGAATATGTATATGGCCTGGGTGCCGCAGATATGAAAGGCGGAATCGTTACTGCCCTGTACGCGCTTAAAATAATGCATGAGCTCAAAAGCCTTCCCAATAAGGAAATAGTGATAGTTCTTAATGCAGATGAAGAAATCGGTTCGCAGCAGTCCAGGCAGATCATGGAGCGGGAATTGGAAGGGGTGCATTATGCTTTTGTGTTCGAACCGTCACGGGATAATGGAGGTATCATTACCGAGAGAAAAGGGGTCGGTGGATTTACAGTAGAGGTTTTCGGAAGGGAAGCTCACTCCGGGAGCCAGTTTGAATACGGCAAAAACGCCGTTGTAGAGCTGGCAGATAAAATTCTTAAAATGAATGCCATAACGGGAATAAGGCCGGGAGTTGCAGTAAATGTGGCAATCATAGAAGGCGGAAACAAGACCAACATAGTGCCAGGCTATGCAAAAGCGCGGGCATCTGTAAGAGTTGATGATATTGAATCCATGAAGCTTGTGGAAGAAAAAATGAAAGCTCTGGAGAATGATGTTTTGACCGAAGGTATTAATGTAAAAGTAAGCGGCAAGTTTAATTCTCCGCCAATGAAGAGGACGTCTGCCAATCTGGAGCTGTATAATATTGCAAAAAGGGCAGGGCAAAAAATAGGGTTGGACCTTGAAGAAACAAAGACCGGCGGAACCTCCGACGCATGTTATCTTTCATCAAAAGGTATTGGAACTATAGACGGCTTAGGCCCTTATAAATATAACACCCATGAAAAGACAGAGCATATACTTATGAAAAGCCTGCTTGAGAGAACGATGCTTTTTGCAGTTATACTGTCTGAGTTGAAGAGCTGAGCAGGTCAATCCTAATATGGAAGAAGTGGATTTGATGACTTTATCGAAAATATTAGTCAATGAAATCAACATGGAAAATGTAGCGGAGCATATAAAATGGCTTACTGAGAATACCCCTTTCAGACTTTCGGGCTATGGCCAGGATAAAATAGCAGCGGAATATGTGTGGGGAAGACTTAAGCAATATGGTCTGGATGCTGATATTCAGGAATTCTATTCCTATGTCAGCAGACAGGTTTCTTCGGAATTAAGGGTCATATATCCGGATACAGCCATTATCGATTCTATACCGTGCTGTCATATTGCTTCAACCGCACCGGAAGGGATAGAGACCGAACTGGTATATATCGGTGCCGGGGCATATGAGGATTATGCCGATAAAGATGTAAAAGGGAAGGTTGTTTTGCTTACGGTATCCTATTCCCCGGCCACCCCTGAAAAGGCCAGGATAGCGAAAGACATGGGCGCGGAAGGTATTATAGCAATGAACTGGGGAAATGACGAATCTGTAATAGCAAACAGGGCTCTAAAATCTGTCTGGGGCAATCCTACAACAAAAACCTTCGGGGATATACCGCAGATAGCAGGTCTGGGGATAACAAGAAAGAGCGGCGAATACCTGAAAGGCCTGTGCAGTAAAAACGGGACCGTAAAAATCAGGTATAAGGCGGTAGCAACAAGGGAGTGGAAAAAGCTGTATCAGCCTGTTGGTATTATCCGCGGCAGGTTAGAGCCGGAGAAATTCATTCTTGTAGGCGGGCATTTGGATGCATGGCAGCCAGGTGTCACGTGTAATGCCACAGGCAATGCCGCAATGCTTGAAATTGCAAGGCTGTTTTCAAAACATAAGGATAAATTGAACCGGAGCATATGCTTTGCATTTTTCAATGGTCATGAAGTAGCTGAGGCAGCCGGTTCCACATGGCTTCTTGACAACTATTGGGAGGACTTCAGGGATAATTGCATCGCTTATATGAATATAGATTCTCCGGGGCTCAAGGGAACTGAGCTGTTCGAAAGCAAAGTATCGAGAGAAGTATCGGGTTTTATTGAGAAAATTGAGAAGGAAGCATTAAAGGTGCCTTTGAAGATGTCCTATCTCACGAAAATTGGGGATCAATCCTTTTTCGGTCTTGGAGTGACTTCCTTAGCATCAAGGAGCTCATACACACAGGAATACATCAGGGCAGCCAATGGCGCCTCCCTGGGCTTTTGGAACCACACGAAGGAAGACAATTATGAAAAATATGATGTTGATAAGCTCAAAATGGATATTGAAATAAATATGATTGACCTGGAGAGTATAGTCAATTGCGGAATACTTCCTTTTGATTACACTGTTAACCTGGAGTACATACTGGACAAGCTGAACTTCATAAAGGATGAGTCAAAGGATATCCTCAAGCTGGACAAGTTAATTTCAAAGACAGAGGAACTGAAGAACGGGATAGAAAAGCTGAACAGTATTACAAGCAGCTCAGAGCCGGATAATCATGTAAAGAAAATTAATGAGGTATTAATGAAATTAAGCAGGTATTTAACAGCTCCTTTTTATACAAATTGTGACAGGTACAGCCAGGATCCATACGGGCTTACAATATTGTCAAAGCCTGTTCCGGCATTGTATAGGGCTATTGAATTAAGCAAACTTGAGGAAAACTGTACAGACTATTTTTTACTTCAGACCGAATTGATAAGGAATAGGAACAGGATCTCTGATGCTATAGAGGCGTCGCTGAGTACGGTGAAGGAACTGTTAGAAACGCTGGCTTTTAAGGAGGACAGAGCTTAATGAAGCTACTTGTAAAGATTTCTGTTCCGATAGTCATTTTACTGATTATAACAATATCTGCAGTAACAGGCATATCATATTATTTTGAAACAATACTGCTGAACGCAAGTATGTCGGAGCTGACCGACAGTAAGGTGGAAGAAGCCGCAGGCATCATAGAATTGTATCAGAATGAAGTGGACAAGGTCAAAACCGAGCTTAATAATCAATACGCCGAAAGGGCAAGGACCCTGTCATTCATTATTGAGAGGGACCCAACCCTGGCAGAGTCTGCCGAGGGCCTGAACAAGCTGTTGGAAGTACTTGACCTGGATGAAATCAATATATGTGATGAAAAAGGTATAGTAAGCTGGAGCACAAATTCAGAACTTATAGGTACAGACTTTAATAACTCGGAACAGACAAAAGCCTTTTTAGGTGCAATCAGCGATAAGGATTTCTATTTGACCCGGGAACCGGTAGTGGATGGAGCAATGGGGGAATTACTGCAATATATAGGTATCGCAAGGCAGGATAAACCCGGGATAATTCAAATTACCGTGAAGTCCAGAAAGCTGCAAACCGAAATGGCAAAGTCCGATATACGGAGCATACCAAAATCGATAGCTGTAGGAAAGGACGGATACGTAGCTATTATCGATAAAAACAGCGATATTATTATAACCCATAAAAACTATAAGCTGATAGGCAAAAAATCCACGGATATCGGCATTGGTAAGGGTATAAGGGAAAAGGACAAGGGCGGATTCTTTCTTGAAATGAATGGTGTAAGGGAATATTTAAGCTATATGTCAAGCGGAGCTTACATAATAGTGGCGGCAATACCTGCTGGCGAGTATACGGGAGGCTTGAGCAAGCTGCTCATTAATATCATACTTGTGGCCGGAGCAGCACTTGTTCTCTGCTTCATCGTTATATTCCTTCTTCTTGATTTCAATGTGATAAGAGAGCTCAAGAAGATACTTAAGGTATTGCAGGATATCGGGAAGGGGAATCTGACCGGAAGGCTGTCGATTAAATCAAGCCTTGAGCTTTCAGCCTTAAGTAACGGGATCAATACCATGTCTGATAACCTCAAAACCCTGGTAAACAAAAATCTTAGTGTTGTAAGCTCTTTGAAGGACTTATCCGGCAAGCTGGAAGCATCAGCCGATCAAACCGGTAAAAGCGCTTAAGAAATTGCCGCGACCATAAACGAACTGGCTCAGGGTGCGAATGACCAGGCTGAAAGGGCAACAAAAGGCGCTGTTCTGGCAGAGGAAATGCTGAGAAAGCTGGAGGATATAGCTGCGCGGGTGGAGAACTCTGTAGAAAAGACAAATTCTGCCAGGGACTCTATCGGAAAGGGTATAAGTATAATAGCGGATCAGAATGACAGAATGACAGAAAATGTAATGAATACCCACAATGTGGATATTGCAGTAACCGGCCTTTCAAACAAAGCTAATGAAATCGGAAGTATAGCCAATGTAATAACAGATATTGCCGGTCAGACGAATTTACTGGCTCTTAATGCTGCAATTGAAGCGGCAAGAGCAGGTGAGTCAGGGAGAGGCTTTGCGGTGGTGGCGGATGAGGTAAGAAAGCTTGCTGAAGATTCAACCGCTTCTGCCAAAAGTATTTCGGATATTATAGCCATTATCAGGGATAGCATTGAACGGACAAAAGAACAATCCAACATTCTGATAAGCACAATAGAGGAACAGCAGAAAGGCTCGGTGCAGACCAGGAATGTCTTTGAAAAAATCAATGGGGATACTAACGATGTAGCGGAACAGATCAATATGATTTTTAAAGCAACGGCATCCATTATCAATGCTGTTGGAGAAATTGTGAATGATATGGAGCAAACGGCTGCAGTATCCCAGCAAAATGCCGCAGGAACAGAGGAAATATCTGCTTCAACAGTCGAGCAGTCAGAGGCTATAAGAGAGGTCACCGGTATAGCCAGAAGCCTTAATTCAATGGTTGATGAGCTTACAAGCATTTCTAAAGCATTTACAGTATAAGAACTTATAGAGCAAACAGGGTAGAACCTTTGATATAAATAAGCTGTTACCTAAATTGGAATATATGGTATAATAATACTATTCGAAAAAGAAAAATAGCGTTAATTTACATAAAACAAAAAAATGAATAGAATCAATTGCCAGGAGAGAGGCATTGTGAAAAAAGCCCTGTTATTTCTAGACCGTTGGAAGAGGAGGACGTTATGAGTTTAGGCTATATCGACCCAAAAGATTTCAGGCCGATAAGGGATATTGTTTATGAAATCATAAGAAATGCGATATTGGACGGCAGGCTTGAAAAGGGAAAAAGAATAATGGAAACTACAATCGCTGATGACCTTAGTATAAGCAGAACGCCGGTAAGAGAGGCATTCAGGATGCTGGAAAATGAAGGCTTAATCGAGTACTTTCCGAAGACGGGCATAATAGTAAAAGGTATAACCCTGGAGGATATTGTTTATATATATGATGTCAGGGAAGTACTTGAAGGCCTGGCTGTTCACAAAGCCTGCATGTTCATAACAAAAGAAGAAATCAATAAACTGAAGGAAATTCTTCGCTTGATGGAGCAAGCCATTGACAATAAGGATAATGAAAGTCTGTTTATGCTGCATTCGAAATATAATAAAATCATAATCGATGCATCCCAAAATCCGAAACTGATTGAATATCTTACAAATATTTATGAGTATATTAACAGCTTCAGGAAAATCACCCTGTCATATAATGAAAGAAAGATAATTTCTCTGAAGGAGCATATACAGATAGTTGAGTACTTAGAAGCCGGAGATGCAGTAAATGGAGAGAAATATTGCAGGGAGCACATAAGAGTTGCAAAGCAGATACTTCTTGAAAGTGCCGGAAGAAAATTAATTATTAAATAATCCTTAAGGATGCTTCTTAAGGAAGGATTGACTTAAACCAGAGTACATAAAACTAATATCACCACCATACATTTTATTAACTATAGAATGAATGGTGGTTTTTTATATGATCAATAAGCTATGGTTTTATATGATAGTGATAGCTGTTGCTTTTGCAGCAACAGGAGCAAGGCTGGAAGCCCTTACCGGGGAGATGTTCAATTCGCTTCGATCTTCCATTGATCTGGGCATCGGGCTTCTGGGTGGGATGATGCTGTGGTGCGGGGTATTGAAGGTTGCCGAAAAGTCCGGCCTGGTTGATAATATAGCTTCTTTTATCAGGCCTGTCATGCGGCTGCTTTTCAGAGGGATCCCCTCCAAAAGCCCTGCCATGGGTGCAATGATCATGAACATAACCTCAAACATGCTGGGTCTTGGAAATGCAGCTACCCCTATGGGTTTGAAAGCAATGCAGGAATTGCAGGAGCTGAACCCGAGAAAAGATACTGCAACCAATGCCATGTGCCTTTTCCTGGTGGTAAATTCTGCACCCATACAGCTGCTGCCTGCAACTGTATTATCCCTCAGAGCTTCGGTAGGCTCGGCAAATCCGGGGATAATAATAATCCCCGCCATAATAGCCTCCTTTGCGGCTGTTACAGTAGGGATCACGGCCTGCAAGCTGCTTGAAAGGGCAGGGGGAGGTGCAAGATGAACTTCATTATACCACTTATTATTTTACTTATACTTGCCCATGGATATATCAGAGGGGTCAAGGTTTATGATGCATTTATAGAAGGGGCGAAGGACGGACTGATGATTACCTTCAGGATACTTCCGTACATAGCAGCAATGCTTCTAGCTGTGGGGATGCTCCGGAGCTCCGGCGGATTGGACTTTACTTTGTACATTTTAAGGCCTCTGACAAATGCGGCAGGAATACCTGAACAGGTGATACCGT
>Ga0196971_1000387_pt1 | contig 35418 bp, 27 predicted proteins | sample S1v_1013CmetaG_FD_148660 | JGI IMG/M metagenome (GOLD analysis project Ga0196971, IMG submission 148660) | Soil microbial communities from Anza Borrego desert, Southern California, United States - S1+v_10-13C | ecosystem: Environmental > Terrestrial > Soil > Desert | place: USA: California...
CCGGCGAAAACAACTCGATTTGTCCGGTACAATCTGACATGGCGGAATCTCCTCAAAAATTCAGCTTCAGCAATTGAATTTTAAGGGCTTTTCGATTCCGCCGTCCTTTTCTCATGAAATATCCAGGCTAGAGCCCTCAATACCACGTCTGCCAGAAGAATAATGCCGGCTCCCACCAGCAGAATCCGGAGCACTCGAGGCAGCCAGCGGCGGAACCGTTTCTGAATTTTCGCCATCCACGGCGCTTGCCGGTCGGGCAGCAGCTTGTAGATCAGCAACAGGACCAGCAGAGGCAGGATGAAAAGAATGTTGTACATCAGCAGAATGCCGAGCGTTGCGGACAGAGGGGGCGACTCCCGCACGATCAGGCCGACGGCCGCCAAATAGGGAAAAGCCGTGGGCAGTTCCAGCGCCATCTCCGCGGTGCCCATCAGAAAACTCTGCCATGAATTTAACGGTACTCGGCGGGATTTCTTCGAGGATACGAACCGGCACACGAAGATGCCCGCGGCAATGAGCAGCACGCCGATGATGAGTTGAACGCCATCGTGAAGCGAAGCAATGTCCCGAAGCCGGGTGCCGAAAAAGCGGTTTATCCCCAGCACCAGCATCAAGCCGCCCGCATAGTTGGCGGTAAAGACCCCCAGGATGAAGGCGGCCGAGCGGGCGCCGGCCCCAGGCGTACTCAGAAGCAGCAGTTGTAAGGTAATGGCCGTGGGATTCAGGCTGTCCACCAGCGCGATACCGGCGACACTGGTTAGCAGAGGGATCGGCATGAACCTTGCCCGGCTAGGTCGATGTTGAGTCCTCCCGTGCTCTGCCGCGCACGTCCGCCAGAGTTGAGGCGCCTTTGGCATCGAGATTTTGCAGGACGCTCAAACTGCCATCGGTTTCCAGCACCACGGCGCCCACGTGCTCCAGCGAGGCAATTCCCTGGGCGCGGAGGGCTTGCAGGATTTCGCCCTCGGTGATCCTCTCCGCCTCGAGCGCCTCGGGTAAGAACTTGCCCTGATGAAAGACCAGCCGCGGTTTGGCTTTGACCAGCCGGCTCACGGCCCGAGAGCGGACCGAGAGCCACGTCACCGCCCATTGCAGAAAGATGAGCAGGGCGAAGGCGAGTATGCCATCGGCCAGAGCGACATCTTTGGACAGCAGGACCGTTGCCAGAGTCGAACCCAGCGCCACAGTCACCACCAGATCGAAGGCGTTGAGCTTGGTTAGGGTCCGCTTGCCGGAAAACCGCAGCAGCAAAACCAAAAGAACATAAGCACACAGCCCCACGACTCCGGTTCTCAGAAGACTCATCCAACTGTCGAAAAACATGACGCCCTCTGATTCGAAGTTTTTAGAAATAACACTGGCGCTCACCCCGCCGACGAATATCCAGGGTGGCGCAATGGAACGAGCCGCCGAACGGCGCGTAGCTCGCGAACGAGCAGGGAATCGGCTCGAACCCGTGCCGTTCCAAAAGCTGCATCAGTGACACTTGATCCTTTTCGACGATCACTCGCTTTTCGTCGATCGAGAGCACGTTGACGCTCAGCCAGCGGCTCGACATGGACACGAAGCGCTGCAGGTTTCCCTTCACCGGATCGGGCTCGGGTGCGATGAGGATATCCCAGGACTTGAAGACTTCCGGAAGCCGGTTGACATCGACATATTCCGGATTGACCAGCAGCTTGCCCGGCGCCAAGGGCAGAATCGTAGTGTCGATATGCATGGGGTGCCTGGAACGGCTCCCGACCTCATGAATGCGATAGGATTCGCCCAAATGCCGCCGCAGCCATTCGATCCCGCTGCGGTTGGTGACGTTGCTGCGGGTGACGAAAAGATCGGTGCCGCAGCGGACGAAATCCGCGGCGTCGAACACCGGCTCGAACTCGTTGATCACATACCGGATGGGCTCGCCGTCCGCCGGCGGCAGATAGTCTCGGTCGTAGAGCTCGTCCCGGAGCTCCGGTTTCGGTGCGGCGCTCCAGCGGGCGCCCCGACGGAAATATTCCTTGAGCAGCGGACGAAAGGAATGGACCTCGAAATAGCGGCAGCGCCAAGCCATAGGGGCTTCGATGATCTCGTCGCCGATCACGAGCAGGCTGTCCCTCGGACAGGCGTTAGCAAACCCCTTGGAGGTCCAGTAAGGCGTCTTGAAGCGGATCGAAAAATCCACCGGCTCCGGTCGCCGCACGGTCACGCCGAGGTTCTCGAGGAGAGCCACGAAGCCTTCCAGTTCGCGCTGGGCTTCTTTGAGCAGAAAGCCGGGGTATTTCCAGCCACCGGTGATTTTGGCCAGCCATTGGGTGGTCTTGTCGGGAATGGCAGCGGTCACCGCGATGTGATTCGAAGCGACCGTAGCCCCTTCCAGTCGGCCGACGATGACTTCTTCCAGAGGGTCCCATTCGTTATGGGTATTGACCGGACAGGCGGTCCGCGGGTGAGCCTCTGGGCTGAATTCGGTCTCCTGATGAAAGTCCGTTGTCATGGGTTAGTCTCCACCCTCCTTGGTGTAACCGGGCTTGTTCGCCCGGAATGTAGACTGTTCCACTATGCGTACAGTGACTCGGGAGGCGATAGATTGTTCCCTGCGATGGGCAGGATGATTGCCTCGTCGCTCGAATTTGGTTTTTTCCGCAATTTTTCCCTTTCTCACCGGTCCTATTTGGAAGATTGAACGGCCATGCCGCGCTCTCGACGACGGATCGGAAACGACGACAAGCCGGCCGAGACCGCCGAGGAGGCGAGCCCTGGCGTACACCGTCGGCGGTGTCTTGCTGGATCGGCTTGGCGTGTGGGGGCAGGCCAAGAGGTATTCGTCGGCCTTGTTCGGCGGCGATTCGGATGCCTGGGACATGGTCTAAGGCCTTGGTCAAGGAGATCGCTTCGACTATTTTGCCGGAGAAGAAGAAGGTTTAGAATCAATGCCGCCACCAGGCAATTGGATCGAAATACCCGCTCCGTTTGCGGAGAATGCGGCAAGGAATGCTAACGGGTAGTTCTTTCTCGGAGACACATTGCACATTTATCTGACATGGAGGTCCGATGGTGCATTCAAACCTAAACGCTACAGCGGCGGAGGCGTTGGCCACCGCCATTCGCAAACGCATCCGCGGCGAAGTCCGATTCGATTTCCGGAGCCGGGCGCTCTACGCGGCGGACGCGGCCAATTACCGACAGGTGCCGATCGGCGTGGTCATTCCGCGCAACGTCAACGACGTGGTCGAAACCGTCGCCGCCTGCCGCAAGCACGATGCGCCCATCACCTCGCGCGGCGGCGGCACCAGTTTGGCCGGGCAGTGCTGCAATGCCGCGGTGATCATCGATATGTCGAAGTACCTCCGCGGTATTCTTGCCCTCGACCCGGAGCAACGGCGGGCGCTGGTCGAGCCGGGCTGTGTGCTGGACTTCCTGCGGCACAAAGCCGAGGAGCATCATCTGACTTTTGGTCCCGACCCGTCGACCCACGATTACAATACCCTGGGCGGGATGATCGGCAACAACTCCTGCGGCGTGCATTCGGTCATGGCCGGACGTACTGCCGATAACGTTCATACGCTGGATATCCTCACCTATGATGGGCTGCGCATGACCGTCGGCCCGACTTCCGAAGACGAGTTGGAAGCAATTATTCGCGGCGGTGGCCGGCGCGGGGAAATCTATGCCGGTCTCAAGGCCATTCGCGACAAGTACGCCGATCTGATCCGGGCGCGCTTTCCCAAGATTCCGCGCCGCGTCTCCGGCTACAACTTGGATGAATTGCTGCCCGAAAACGGCTTTAACGTCGCCCGCGCATTGGTCGGCACCGAGGGCACCTGCGTCATCGTCCTGCATGCCGAGTTGCGCCTGGTGCCGAGTCCGACCCAGCGAACCCTGCTGGTGTTGGGTTATCCGGACATCTACCGGGCCGGCGACCATATCGCGGAACTGATGGCGTCGAAACCCATCGGTCTCGAAGGGATCGACGACGTGCTCATCCGGTACCTGAAAACCAAACATATGCACCTGGAAGAGCTGGATCTGCTGCCTGAAGGGCGCGGTTGGCTGATTCTGGAATTCGGGGGCGAAACGCGGGAAGAGTCCTACGGCAAGGCCCGGAAACTCATGGATGAACTGCGCGGCAAACCGGGTGCTCCATCCATGAAGCTGCTGGACGATCCTCGCGAAGAAACCCTGATGTGGAAAGCTCGGGAGTCCGGGCTTGCGGCGACCGCCCATTTACCGGGATTGAGCACGGCTTGGCCGAGCTGGGAAGACGCGGCCGTGCATCCGCAGGATGTCGGACCGTATCTTCGGGATTACCGGGCACTGCTCGACAAATACGGTTATAACTGCGCCTTGTACGGCCATTTCGGCCAGGGCTGCATCCACTGTCGCATCGATTTCGATTTCTTTACACATGAAGGCATCGAGCACTGGAAGGCCTTTCTTGATGAAGCGGCGGATCTCGTGGTGCGTTACAACGGTTCGCTATCGGGCGAGCACGGCGACGGTCCGGCACGAGCCGACCTTCTGCCCAGGCTGTATGGCGACGCGCTGGTTCAAGCATTCCGCGAATTCAAAGCGATTTGGGACCCGCAGAACCGTATGAATCCTGGCAAGGTATTGGAGCCGTTTCCGCATGCCAGGCCGTCGAGCATGAGGCAAATCATGTGACGATGCCTATCGGCGAAGCCCAGAGGGCCATGGCCGAACGGCTCCGGCCCGACGTATGGCGTTTCATGAGGTATCTATGGCTGGTTTCGGTTTTGCTGTTGCTCACCGGCTGTCCGGTTCCTCCCGCCGCGACCAGTCTTCCCCTGAGCTTGCCGCCGATAGCGGCTGCAGGCGGAGCGCAGATTACGAGCGGCACGCAGGTGAAACTGTCGCAGCCGAATTTTCGCTTGGTACGAGCCGATATCGTCGGCAGCAGCACCGGATTCAAGCTGCTCGGGATTTTTACGTTCAAGAGTCCGGAATATGCCGAAGCGATCACGCGCTTGTACAAAAAGGCCGGCATCTCGATCGGCAAGGCCCAGACGCTGGTGAACGTGGTTTACGAGCAGACGCAGTCTTATTTCATCCTGTTTTCCTTGCCGAAAATCACCGTAAGGGCGGATCTGGTGGAGTTCCGGGAAAGTAGACCCTGAGGTTTTCGGGTATTTGGCGGTTTTTATCGGCTGAGCGTTTTCGAAGACGGTGTATGAGGATTACCTCATCCAATCTTGAACGGGGCATCATCTAGATGCCAATTTCCGTGTAAGCCCTCGAAACCTTTCGGCCCACTCAGGGTGAACGGCCTACCGAGGGACTGGCCCTTAAGGAAGCTCTGATTAAGTCCTTCGACAGGCTCAGGACAGGCTTGTCGAACGCTCTCCTGAGCTTGTCGAAGGGCATGAACGGAATCAACTTGATCAGAGCTTCCTTAATAGATGATTTGCTGCGGGAGTGTGCACCATTTCAGTCATAGGGTCGGCAAGCCTTTGAAAGGAATTCCCGACCCCCATTCCACGCCGTAGCTACCGAGTACGTGCCTTAAGCCACTCGGCGATCGCAGGCGGTATGTCTTTTTGAGATCGGCTGCTGACGTAAATCCCGATGTGGCCGCCTTTGAACGCAATGGTGGCGTAATCGTCGGTTCCGACATATTTTTCCAAGGGAACGGAAGCCGACGGCGGCACGAGATGATCCTCCGTGGCATAGACATTCAACACCGGCATCTTGATTTGTTTGAGGTCGACGGTCCGCCCGCCGAGTTTCAAGGTCCCTTTGATCATCCGGTTTTCTTGATAAAAGTATTTGATGAACTGCCGGAACAGTTCCCCAGGCTGATCGGGGCTGTCGAAAATCCATTTCTCCATGCGCAGGAAATTTTTGAGCCTGTCCTCGTCCTCCAAAATATCGGCCATATCCACGTATTTCTGGCCCATCAGACGGAACGGCTTTAAGGACAGAAAGCTCCAGTTGAGCAACTCGCCGGGGATATTGCCCAGCGTATCGACCATGAGGTCCACATCGAGATCGCGATACCACTGGCTCAACGTATTATCCGGCGTGTGAAAATCGACCGGGGTCACCATGGTAATCAAATTGCGCACCCGTTCGGGGTGCAGGGCCGTATAGCACAGGCTTAGGGTGCCGCCTTGGCAGATCCCGAGCACATTGATGCTGGACAGACCGTGCTGTTTGCAGACGAAATCGACGCACCGACGGATATAGCGGTTGACATAGTCCTCAAGGTCGTGGAACCGGTCGGCGCCATCGGGATAGCCCCAGTCGATCAGATAAACGTCGACGCCTTGGTCGAGCAATCCGCGGACGATGGAACGGTCTTCCTGAAGATCCGTCATGTAAGGACGGTTCACCAAGGCATAGACGATCAGCAGCGGAACCGTGGAGGTTGGCTCCCGGCGCGGGCGATAACGGTAAAGAACGAGCTTGTCCTCCCGGTAAACCGGGTCCTTGGGACTCGCTTCCACGTCGACCCGGCCGATCTTGCTGAGCGTCGCCATGCCATTAGCGATTCGGCGGTTGAATTCAAAAAGCTCTTGAGTAATCTGTTCCGGGCGCAGCATCGATCGCACGCTCCTCGATTAAGTTAGGTGGATGTCTTGAGTCTGGTTTTGCGAGGCGCGCTCGGTGTTTCGATCTTTTCGCCCCGCAATTGACCGCGCAGGCTTTCCAGTTCGCGCTGCAAGGCCGAAACTTCGGCCCGAAGCTCCATTACGCCCGATTCCTCCAGCGTCTGTTCCAATTGCCATACACGTCGTTGCAACTGGTGAACGCGGCGGTGACTGGTATCCAGCTCGCGGCGGGTCGGCATATTGAAAGCACTGAGGAGTTCCTCGACCATCTTCTGCTCCTGCCGCTTCACGGCAAAAACCGAGTTGGTCAGCTGGGATTGAGCCTGCATGAATTCATCCGAAGTCGATATCTCGGTATAGGCTTGTTCGCTGCAATCGATCCACAAGTTGTAAAAGGCGCGCAGACTTTCGAGCGGCTCGCCCTTTTTGCCTCTTTCGTAAAGCTCGTTGGCAAACAGATCGATGGCTTTCGCGGTGATTCCCGAAAGGGACAAAACATACTCCTGGAGAGCCTGATAATGATCGAGCCATAACAGTCCCCAGCGTTGCAGCTCTTCCTGCCATTCGCGGGTGTAGCCTATCGTCGGCATCGACAACAGGCCGACCATCCCCTGGTGCAGGGTTTCCGGGCCGTAAGGCGAGCCGAATCCGCGCACGGCCTTCTCCATGTCGCCCGGCATGATCGAGAACGCCGAGCAGACACGGCGCCAGTTGTCCAGCGGCATGCCCCAGAAGGTGGCGAATCCGGACCAGGGATCTTTAGCGTTTCGAAGCTGCTCGCCGAATTGCTCGTGCATCTGCCTGATGCCTCGGCTGAGCGCCTCCCACTGGTTCTCCGAGCCTTGAGCGGTCCCATAGTTCGCAGAAAGAATCTTCCACAGCCCCTCGCCCATGCGGAAATAGGCTTTGTTAACGTCCAGCAACTTTCCAACCGATTCGCGGGATTGTCCCGGAACCAGAGGCATCCAAAAGGTGCTCCAAAGATCGAACAGGCGTGACCACGGATCGGCGGGCGCTTTCTCATCCGCGGCTTCGGGCTGCGATCTGAAAGGTTGCCGCGAAAATTCGAGCCAGCGGTCCCAATTCTTCCGTTGCGTAGCCATCCAGAAATCGGCCCAGTCGAGCGGACTGGACGGGGCCTCCGGGTTTTCCGGGGTTGCCGCCTCGGAAGTCGGGCGGGTTTCGTCGACCACCTTGCGGGAAAGATCGGACCACGATTCCCAGTACTTGCGCTGCGTGTCCAGCCAAAGGCGGGTCCAGGCATCTACTGGAGAGGATGATTTGTCAGTCATTCGAGTCTCCCTTGGTCGGGCTTGTTATGGCATGACGCCGTATCGATACTATACCAGATCAACATGATGCAACGCAGCATTGTAAACTGGAGATAAATCGCTTATTTCATCGCGGCGAAAACGCCTTCAAGGTGCTCCGTTTTCGATACGGATAGACGCGGACAGATGACATTGAATCTGTCGTTTATCGATATTGAAACACGCGAAAATCATGATTCAAAGTCATCCGACCTATTTTTCGCGGCTACGGTTCCCGAATTCGTGATCATTATTTTTTTACACGTTAATGCCCTTGCTGGATGTAAGTATTTGGGCCTATTGATTGGCCCGCAGGGCTTCGGTATGGTGCAGTGCACCATAAATACTGTCGGTGTCGGATGTCCAAGTGTGTCGTGTGTCGAAAATCTTTTGAAGGAGGTTGTGATGAACACTCGTCAAGTGTGCGATCAATGGTTTGAAATGAACCGTGCGGCGATTGATCCGTTTATGCGCTGGAACGAAATTGCCCTTCAAGCGGCCGAAAGGATCGCCGGTAATCGGCAAGTGTACGATCAATGGTTCGAGATGAACCGGGTGGCGATCGATCCGCTGATGCGTTGGAGTGAGATTGCGCTGCGGGCCGCCGAGAAAGTCGCTAGATGCAATCTGGTCATGGCCCAGGATTATTTGGAGATGGGGACGCGCCAGGCTCAATTGAATTGCGAAACGAGGGATCCCGAAAAATGGAAGAACGAAGAACGAAAATTGATATCCGAATTCGGTCAAAAGATTGCAGACCACGCCGGAGATTATCTGAGTGTTGCAAAGGAAACCCAGGACGCATTGAACGAATGGGCTGATCAGACGGCGAGAGAAACCGCGGAGAGAGCGACACGAGCAGCGGAAAGCACGGCACGGGAAGCAGGCGAGGCGGCAAGAGCCGCCGCTAAACCGGGAGCGCAGCACGCGCAAAAGGAGTCGCAGAAAGGGTGAACAACCGCTTAATTTAAGCGCTTTTTTCACTTGTCGTAAGGCGATAGGCCGGTTGCCCGACACGCTGGGGCGCCGGCCCCGCCTATTCCTTATTATTGGATTCGCTATCAACAAGAGGTCAATCGATGCGAGATGTGGTAATCGTAGGCGCCGCGCGCACGGCGATAGGCAAGTTCGGCGGCGCGCTAGCCAACATTCCGGCCGCTCACCTGGGGGCCACGGTCATTCTAGATCTGCTTTCGAAAGCGGGCCTCGAGCCTCAGCAGGTCGACGAAGTCATCATGGGGCAGGTGTTGACCGCCGGCACGGGGCAAAACCCGGCCCGTCAGGCGGCAATCAAGGCCAATCTTCCGGTCGAGGTGCCGGCCACCACGATCAATAAGGTCTGCGGAAGCGGTCTCAAGGCAGTGCAACTGGCGGCTCAAGCGATCCAGTGCGGCGATGCGGAGATCGTGATCGCGGGCGGACAGGAGAACATGAGCGCAGCCCCGCACCTGTTGCCGAATTCGCGCAACGGAAATCGCATGGGCGACTGGACTCTCATCGACAGCATGATCGTGGACGGGCTGTGGGACGCCTTCCACGACTGCCATATGGGTTGCACCGCCGAGAATATCATCGACCAGTACGGCATTTCACGCGCGGAACAGGATGCTTTCGCGGCCGCTTCCCAGCAAAAGGCGGAAGCCGCTCAAAAAGCCGGGAAGTTTCGGGACGAGATCGTGCCGATCGAAATTCCGCAGCCCAAAGGTCCGGCCATCGTCTTCGATACCGATGAGTATCCGCGTCCGGGCACTACGGTGGATTCTCTGGCGAAACTGAGGCCCGCCTTTAGACCGAGCGGCACCGTAACGCCCGGCAATTCCTCGGGCATCAACGATGGTGCCGCCGCGGTGCTGGTGATGTCCACTCGTATGGCCGAGCGATACGGATTGAAACCCTTGGCGCGCATCGCGGCTTTCGGCAGCGCGGGGGTCGAGCCGGCCATCATGGGCACCGGTCCGATCGCCGCGACGCAACGCTGTCTCAACCGGGCCCGATGGACCATCGATGATTTGGATTTGGTCGAAGCGAACGAGGCCTTTGCCGCCCAGGCGATTGCGGTCAACCGCGAGTTGGGATGGGATACGGACAAGCTCAACGTCAACGGCGGCGCCATAGCGCTCGGGCACCCGATCGGTGCTTCCGGCGCGAGGGTTCTGGTCACCTTATTGCACGAAATGCGCCGTCGCGACGTACACAAGGGTCTCGCCACGCTTTGCATCGGCGGAGGGCAGGGCATTGCCGTCGCCGTCGAGCGCTAGGCGCGAAGGGAGGTCGATACGCGTTTCGATTTAACAGGATTTTTACAACGGGAGAAGCCGGACCTGAGCTAGCTGCTCGCCGGAAACGCTAATGCTTATTCCGGCCTACAACTTTGGTGTGCCTGGACAAGGTGCCGACCTACGATTTTCGCAGTTTGTAGGCCGGGATCAGGCGGCAGCCGTTCCCGGCATTTCCTAACGCTTCGGTCCGGCCTGGCTTTTTTATACCTAGCACGGAGGATTTTCTTATGAATGGACGAGTGGCCGTCGTAACCGGGGGAACCGGAACCATCGGCACCGAAATATGCAGGCACCTGGGGACGATGCCTTATCGCGTCGTTGCCCTGTGCCGTCCGAAGGCGGTAGACTGCCGCACCGCAGAATGGACAGCAGCGCGCAGGGATGAAGGATTTGACATGCAGGCTATGGAATGCGATGTCACGGATTTCGGCCATACTGCCGCCGTGTTCGAAGATATCGCGCACAAGGTCGGCCAAGTAGACGTTCTCGTCAACGCCGCCGGCGTCACCAGCGACGCAACCTTGCGCAAAATGACACCCGAGCAGTGGCAGTCGGTGCTCCGTACCAATCTCGACGGCGTGTTCAACACCACGCGCTGCATCATCGAAGGCATGCTGGACCGCGGTTTCGGCCGCATCATCAACGTCTCCTCGGTGAACGGGCAAAAAGGCCAGTTCGGCCAGGCCAATTATGCGGCCAGCAAGGCCGGAATCCACGGTTTCACGATGTCCGTCGCGCGTGAAGTCGCCCGGAAAGGGATTACCGTCAACACGGTGTCGCCGGGTTATATCGAATCGCCGATGATCCTGAGCGTCCCGGAAGAGCATCGCGCCAAAATCCTGGCGGAAATTCCGGTCGGCCGCTTCGGTCAGCCATCGGAAGTCGCCCGGCTGATAGCCTTCCTAGCGGCGGATGAGGCGGGATTCATCACTGGAGCCGATTTCTCGATCAACGGCGGCCAACATATGGGGTAGGCCGCATTACAACCCCGGTATATGAGCAGCAACGAACGCATTATCAAGAAATATCCCAATCGGCGCCTTTACGATACGGCTATCAGTAAGTATGTCACGTTTGGGGACATTCGGGGACTCGTAAAAGACGCTATCAAGTTCCGGGTGATGGATGCCAAGACCGACGAGGACATCACCCGGAGCATTCTTTTGCAGCTGATCTTGGAAGAAGAAGAAAAAGGCCAGCCGATCTTCACCACCGAAATTCTGGAACAAATCATCCGGACCTACGGCAATGCGATGCAAGGGTTCATGACGGCCTATCTCAAGGAAAGCCTGGACGTTTTCCTGAATCAGCAAAAACTGATGCAAGCGCAGATGGCAAGTCTGATCAAAACCGCACCTTTGTCCGTATTTACGGAACTGACCCGGCAAAACCTGAAGCTTTGGCAGACGATGCAGGACGGCTTTTTTTCGGCCTACGGGCGTGACAGAGCGAGTGAGAATAGCGATGGAGAAGGCAAAGAAATAAAACGCCCTAACCCTCCCCCAGAGGGAGAAGAGACCAAAGGCGATTCGGCGTAAGTCCTTTTCCTGTGTCTGGTGTAGGGTGGGTTAGTCGTAGGCCGGAATAAGCGAAGCATTTCCGGCAGTTCGGCTGCACGTACCAACCGGCTATCGGTCCGCTGGGTTTAGCGATTCCACTGGTCTCAGCCGATCCAGACACTCTTGATATTCGTGAACTCCCGCAACCCGTAGATACTGAGTTCCCGCCCGTAGCCCGAATTCTTCACACCGCCGAAGGGCATCCGCGGATCGCTCTTGACCATGCCGTTAACGAAAGCAGCGCCGCATTGCAACCGCCGGGCAAAGTCTTCGCCTTTCGCCCGATCACGGGTCCACACCGAAGCGCCGAGGCCGTAGCGATGCTGATTGGCCTTCTGCAGCGCCTCCTGTTCATCGCTCGCGCGGACGACGACCGCGACCGGCCCGAACAGCTCCTCCTCGTAAGCCGGCATGCCGGGCCGTACCCGGTCCAGGATCGAGGGTTTGTAAAAATAGCCCGGCCCTTCCATCGGTTCGCACCCTAAGAGAGGTACCGCACCTTGCCGTATGGATTCGGCGACCGTGCGATGGATTCCGTCGCGGAGATCGCTCTTCGCCACCGGGCCGAGTTGGGTTTCTTCCCGTGAAGGATCGCCGATCACGAGCGTCTCGACTTTTGATTGGAACAGCGCCAGGAATTCGTCGGCGATGGATTCGACCAGAATGAACCGCTTGGCGGCGATGCAGCTTTGGCCGCCGTTTTGGAACCGCGCGGTTACCGCGGCGGTCGCGGCGAGCTCCAGATCGGCATCGGCGAGAACGACGAAGGGGTCCGAACCTCCGAGTTCCATAACCGTTTTCTTGAGGCTTTTTCCGGCCAAGGCCGCTATCCGTCGCCCCGCCTGTTCGCCCCCGGTCAGACTGACCGCATGAACGCGAGCATCTTCGATGACTCTTTCGCTTTGCGCGTGCGAGATTCTGAGCCATTGAAACGCGCCGGACGGAAAGCCTGATTTCAGGAAAACCTCCTCGATCGCTTCGGCGCACTGGGGCACGTTCGAGGCGTGCTTGAGCAAGGCGCAATTGCCCGCCGCCAATACCGGCACGGCGAACCGGAACACCTGCCAAAAAGGAAAATTCCAAGGCATGATCCCTAACATCGTCCCGATGGGCTGAAAGACGACGTAACTCTGGCTCGCATCGGTCTCGACCGGTTCGTCCCTCAAAAATCGTTCGGCATGTTGAGCGAAAAACTCGGACACCCAAGCGCATTTTTCGATTTCCGAGCGCGCCTCGCGAATCGGTTTTCCCATCTCCTGGGTGATTATTGCGGCATAAGTGTCCGAACGATTTCGCAACTCGCCGGCAACTTTTTCCAGCAGTGCCGAGCGTTCGGCGATCCGGGTCGATTGCCAGTCGGGCGATGCGGCGGCAGTCAGCCGGAGAGTCTGTTCGAGTTCGTCATCGGTCCACAAGGCGTAATGCTTGATCGTCTCGCCGGTCGTCGGGTTGATGCTTATGAAGTCCATCGTTCTCCTCGCTAATAGCGGTCGCTAGCATGGCGTTAGAGTAGGGGCTCTTTAATTCGTACCTGTATTGGACCAGCGGTAAACGGGAGAGTTAAGGGCGAGTCCGGCTATACCGGCCGCTCATTGGGACATTCCGCGCTTATCGGAACGGTGTTTAACCGCATACGGCGCGATGATGCCGGAAACGGCTGCCGTCTTATTCCAGCCTACCTGAGGTTGTAGCCCGGAATAAGCGAAGCGTTTCCGGCAAAGACGCTACATCAACCAGGCGGCAGCGGTTCGCTCGGCGTTACCGCTTCGGTTTTTTCCTTCTTTTTTCTCGCGCGCCACAAGCCGCCCGAGGCGTAGCAATTCCACCCCCAGCGCAGCCAATCGAGCAGCGAATAAGCCAGCCATAAGGCCCAGGCCAGCATCAGCACGCGATATACCCAGAGGGGCGCCGAAACAATCCAAGGTCGGGGAAGCGTCGGGCCGCTACGGTCTTGATACCAGTTGAGATCGTATGGACCGGAGCCGTTGCCGGCGATTTGCATGTCCGGCAATCCCAGCAATCCGTGGCGAACCGCTTCCAGCAAGAGGGCGAGGGCAGCCAGAGTCAGCACGGCGAGTCCCGCCTGGAGCAGATTGAATCGCAAATCGTCGAGTTCGGTTCCCGCTTTCGCTCGCCATCCCAAGGCCAGCAACCAGCCGGCCACGACGATGCCGCCAATCACAGGAATCTGGCTGAGACCGATCAACAGCAGAAACCATTGCCAAGTCTTGATCGGCGTCAAAGGCAGTTTTCCCAAGACGATCGAAAGCAAGGCAATCACGATGAGAACGCCCCAGAACAACACCGCCGGGCCGAAGCGCGGGCCGCCCGTCAGCAGCACCCAACGGTCCTGTCCTAACGAAAACGTAATCGTACTATTTACGCTGGGGGCGCCGAGATCGATTTCGGGGGAGACCAGACGGCTTCGAATTCCGGTCCCGTCGCGCCATACCAAAGTCGCGGCCTGCTCGCCCGGATGAATCGGCAGTGCAACCAACTGCCCTTGCTGCCGGACCGGCAGCGTGGCGCCGTCAATGGCGACCGATTGCAGTTCGGCATTCTCCGGGAGCTTCACCGTATGTTGCCCGCCCTGCGAGCTTCGCAGGCTAAGCGTCAGGGTGGCGTCCGTCGCGTGTAGCCCTGGGTTCAGTTGGAAGCGGCTGCGGTCTATCGTCAGCGTATTGCCGGGTACCCCCTGAGGCCGCGTCAAACGAAGCGTAACGGATTCGCCGGGCCAGGGGCGCCATTCCGGCAGCCAGTTGCCCTCCGCATCCTGATGATGGATGACCACGAGTCCCTCGGGTTTCATATGCCAGATCGGGCTGACATCCGCCCGCCAAATCTCGATCCATTCGGTGGTTTCCGGGGCCTTGAGACCGATGGCCGGTCCTTTCGCCAGGACCGATTCCCAATGGGTTGCATGCTGGCCCGGCAACAGATTGACCATCACCTTGCCGTCTTCGACTTGCAGTCCCGGCGTGACGACCGATTCGCCTTCGATGAGAGGAACGCTCACGACGACGGGGCGATCCGGCGGCGAAGCCCGGCGCACTACCGTGACCACGCGCCAGTCCAGGCCGATCTTGAGCGTACGCTCGACCTCCAGAAAAGGCGGCAAAGGTCGGGATTCCAGCGCCGGCAATTCGGCCGCAGGCCGATCGCCGTTCGAGACCCGTACGAGCTGCAGCTGAACGTCGGGAACGCCGTTGTCGCGAAGGCCTTCGACTCGCCAGCTGTCGCCCGAGGCTTCGACTCGCCGGGGTTTGAGCGGCAGAGGGATTTGCAATTGATCGCGCCCCGGCAAGATTCCGGAAAGCGTCACGAGATGGCGGCCCGGCTTCAAAGCCAGCCAGAGTCCGCCATCCTGGCTGCGGAACAAGCCCTCGGCCGGGGCATTGTCGACCTCGACTTTGGACGGCGTCCATTGCGCGGTATTGACCGGCAAGGGCAGGGCGATCAGCTCCTGAGCGTGGACTTCCAAGGTTTGCCGCAACTCCGAGCGCTTGGTGTCGATCTTGAGCAGCGGGATCTCGGCGCATTGCGGCAAGCAATCGGGCGGCGCGAGCAGGCGCGATTTGAGTTCTTCCAGCAAAGCCGGATCGGGAAAATCCGCCTTGGCATCCGGTATGAACAAGAGCAGCGGAAGCAACAATAGCGGCAGCGCCGCGCGTGGGGCGAAGGGACGAAACCGCGGCCGTCCTCCCAGGAACAGCACGGTCAAGGCGATCAAAAGCGCGATACGCAAAAAATTCAGCAGCAGATTGACCGTCGGAGAGAGCAGCGCCAGACCGATTTCCTGACTGCGGAGAACGGGGCCATTCCAACCGAGCGAAATCGATTTCCAATGCCACTCCGGCAGCCCGGGGCCGGTTTGAGTGATCGCGTTGGGATCGGTCTCCTTGAATGCCCTGCCGCCCAGGTCCGGCGGGGAGGGGGCGGCCGGAGGCGCACCGCGTTCATAGCGCTTCGGCTCGGGCGCGTACGATTCCAAGGTTTGTGGTGCTTCGACGGGCTCTTCCGCCTGTTTCCGAAATTCGGAAGGAGCCGCCGACGGCATCGCGATCCAGGGCTGCTCCAGTTGCGGATAAAGCGCAAATCGAGCCTGGTCGACCATGAACGGAATGGCGATCAGAATCAGCGTCAGGACAGCCAGATTCCGGTAAATACGAACGACCGATGCGATTCGCCCTTCGGGCAAAACCGTCAATAAAGCCGCTGCCGCTAGAATGTTAAGCCAGACATAGCGCGGCGCGCCCGGCTCGTGCCAGAGCAGTGCCAGGGCGACCAGCGTGAACGCGGCATAGGGCCAGGACCATAACCGCGCCACCGCCATGGCTGTAATCAGCACCACGAACAGATCGAGCAGCGTCCATCGTGCGATCCAGGTGCCCGGCGCATGATCTACCCCGGTCGCGGCGAACAAACGCCATCCCGGCGGAAGATTGAGCTCGGCGCTCACGCTTTGGAAATCCTTATCCCAGCCGGTCGCGGAAAGAGTCTGGACGTCACCGAGTCGACTGTCGGCGGACAGATCGACCGCTCCGCGCCGGACCTCGACGCCGACCGCGCCGGTTTCGTCCTCGCGCGTGATGGATTGCGGTTCTCCGCCGATAGCGACCCGGCCGAGATCGACACCCGGCCGAACATTCAGCCGCCAATCGCGGGTCATGCGCCCGCCGATAACATCGTTCACCGTATAGCCGCCGCCGTCGAAATCCAGCCAGATGCGCCGGTGCAGCGTAAGGCTGTCGGGTTCCGGTTCCGGATCGCCGCGCCGGATGAGCTTCAGATTCATCGTGGCGCCGGATTCCATCCTGTAGGCAGGAAGCGATTTCCATTCTTCGGGTAAATTAGTTTGGCGCGGATCGATGGCGGGAACGCCCTCGATTTCGACCACGCGCAATTGCGGCCGCGCATCGAACACCCAGATTTCTTCCGAGGGCCAAGGCGCAGTGCTCGGAGGCCGCCCGAGTGTCTCTACCGGCCCCGGAAAGCGGGCGGCCAGTTGCATGCTCCAGTGCCCAGGACGAAGCTGAAAACGCAGCTTGCCGTCCGGTTCCAGACGGGCAGGCAGGGGCGATGAGACCTGCAAGGGAATCGCATCGGGCGGCAAAGCGCCATCGAGAAGGACTTCGCGCTGTCTGCCGGACACATCCAGATCGATATGCGTCACCACGCGGAGCGGCGTGTCGTCGATGACCCGCCGGTAAACCTGAACATCGACAGTCTCGGCTCTCTCCGAAGGCGCCGTATTGCCCGACGCCTGACGGTAAATCCACAACTGCCCCTGTTCGTTGAAGGCAGGGAAGGGGATGGATTGCCCCTTAACCGTCAAGGAGATGATGCCCGTGTCAGTGGGCACCGCGAGATTTTCCGGCAGGCGGTCCCATACAAACTGACCTTTGACGGTATGCTCACCCATAGCGAGGCGGATTCCGGGGCTATTCTCGACGGTTGCGACAACGGCCGGCTTTCCATCGATCTCGACCTGCTGCGGCCAGTGTTCGAGATCGCCCGGAAGAGGCAGCCAGCTCTCCGCATAAACGTGAGCATTCAAACTAAAACGCCCGGCATGATCATCCAAGACCAACTCGAGACTCGTCGGCCAAACGCAGCGCCGGTCTTCGGGGTTGGCCTGTACTTGCGGGCAAAATCGATTCTCGTGGCCATGCAGCACCCAGTCGGTCCAAGATCTGAGGGGTTCCGGCGTTTGCTCGGGAACGAGAGGTTTAGCTATGGCAGGAGCCGCGAGGAAAAGACTGAGCAAGGCCAGCATAGCGGACCAATAATGCATGGGATGTCTCCTGCCGGAAAGGGGAGAGGTGAGGGTAGGAAATGTATGCAACGTCACGTTACAGTGAAAGTTACCAACCAAATAGTTATTGTATTTAACCGATCTATCTTGTTTGTCCGGCCGCTATAGACGAGATCTAATCCGGTAGCACGATGGCAGAATCTAGCCTCTTTTCATCGTAGCGGCTTTGTCCAGATATGCCAGTTTCTGGTCTCTTGCCAGGTTTCCAGAGTTTCCGGAAGTGCTGTTGACGCTGATAGGGCATTAGCTATAATCCGTCTCTTCCCTAAGTTCCGCATGGAATGCCCTGGTGCTGTGCTTACCAGCAGAGATTATGTTGACTGACTTGTCGTCTAGACAAGATCGCTTCGGTTATCACTGAAGGTGGCCTAACACAAACAGGAATGGCACCGCGGCACGTCATTCATCTTGCCGATCCTCGGCGCAGAAAAATACAAATGAGCCTAGAGATTAAAACCTCGCCCGCAGCTATTGCGAAAAGTTTCTGGAGTAATCGTCAACTAATCTGGCAAATGACCAAGCGCGATGTCGTTGGACGTTACCGAGGTTCTATCATGGGGCTTGCTTGGTCTTTCTTTAATCCCGTTCTAATGCTGACTGTCTACACTTTCGTCTTCAGTGTCGTGTTTAAGGCCCGCTGGGGCGGGGAGGGTGAGGAAAGCAAGACCGAGTTTGCCATCATTCTTTTTGCCGGCATGATCGTGCACGCTCTCTTCGCGGAATGCGTCAACCGCGCGCCGGGACTCATCCTGAGCAACGTCAACTACGTGAAAAAAGTGGTGTTTCCTCTGGAAATTCTTCCCTGGATAGCGATGGGATCGGCACTGTTTCATACAACGATAAGCATCATCGTGCTCCTGACGTTTTTCGCGTCGTTAAATTTCTATCTTCACTGGACCGTGGTTTTCCTGCCGCTCGTTTTGTTCCCCCTCGTATTGGTCACGATGGGGGTAGCCTGGTTTCTCGCCGCTACCGGCGTTTATTTAAGAGACGTTGGGCAAACCACGGGACTCGTTACCACAATCATGCTGTTTCTTGCCCCCGTCTTTTACCCAATCTCAGTGCTACCGCCGAAATACCAGTATTGGCTGCACCTTAATCCATTGACCTTCATTATTGAACAAATGCGAAACGTGCTGATCTGGGGAAAAACTCCCGATTTTTACGGGCTGGGATGGTATACGACGGTAAGTCTGTCGGTGGTATGGATTGGCTACTTTTGGTTTCAGAAGACACGGAAAGGATTTGCCGATGTCCTCTAACGAAATCGCCATTCGTGTCCAGAACCTTAGCAAATGCTATGAAATATATGATCGTCCCCAGGATCGATTAAAACAATCGATCATTCCACGCCTACGGAGGCTAGCGAAACTTCCTCCAAAAAGCTATTTTCGAGAGTTTTGGGCGTTGAAGGACATTTCCTTTGAGATAAAGAGGCACGAAAGCGTAGGCATCGTTGGACGGAATGGAGCTGGAAAATCGACTCTCCTTCAGATTATCTGCGGAACGCTTTCGCCGACTGCTGGTAATATCAGCATAAGTGGGCGAGTTGCCGCACTACTCGAACTCGGCTCCGGTTTTAACCCAGAATTTACTGGGCGAGAAAATATTTATATGAATGGGGCGCTACTTGGTTTGAGCAGAGAAGAAATCAATAAACGTTTTGATGACATCGTTGCTTATGCTGACATTGGCGATTTCATTGAGCAGCCAGTGAAAACATATTCCAGCGGAATGTATGCGAGGCTGGGGTTTGCCGTTGCAATTCATACCGACCCGGACGTTCTAATAATTGATGAAGCACTTGCGGTAGGTGATATGCCGTTTCAGACCAAATGCTTCGCTAGGATGAATGAATTGCGCGCCCGGGGAACGACTATACTTTTCGTTTCCCATAGTCTAGGCACAGTGGCGTCATTTTGTGACCGCGCCCTTTATCTGCGAAAAGGTGAGCAAATTGCTTTTGGGTCAGTCAATGAAGTAGCAAAACAATATCAGCTGGATTGCATGGAAGCGCAATTGAAACCTAGGTGTCAATCGTCTAGAGATATAGAAATTTCGAATATTCCTGATTCCATAGCGCTCAGTTCGAGCCCCGATGAAGTAACAGAATTGCTACCTACACTGTTGCACGTCCACTCGGACTACCAGCGCCGCATTGCCTTGGCCCGAGAGGGGACAAAGGCCCTGACCATCGAATCATTTATTCTGATTCGAGAGGATAATTCTCCTGTACAAGAGATTTTGCCAACGGAAGCTATAAGGGGTTGTTTTTTATTGCAATCTAATATTGACTTTGAAGGCGAAATTCACGTCGGTATCACTATTAAAGACAAATGCGGTACCGAATATATGGTGATCAGAGATTCCTGCTTTAAGAAGCGTTTAAAAACCTCTATTGGTTCAACGATAGTCGGCACGATGAAGTTTTCATTACCACTTAGAGCAGGTGAATACTATTGTACAGTTGGCGTTCTATTGTTTCGAAATTGCGATAAATATAAGTTTGGCATGTTCAATTTTTCGGATGCGGAAATTGCAGATTTAGTCGAATATGGCGCTTACTTTAGAGTGATCCCAATGGCGCACCATCCAATTCCAGTTCCGATTCTTAATGAATCAAAATTATCCATAACAGAATTGCCAAGCAGTCCTTTATGACTTGGGTTTTTTGTGCGGGCATGATCCGGTCGGGATCAACGCTCCAATATCAATTAGCAGCTGAGATTGTCGAGCGAACATCAATCGGTTTCCGAGTTGCTTATTCTCCTGAGGACGAATTCGACGCAGTGAGAGAGCAGCTAGTAGTTCCATCGCAGTTTAAAGTATTCAAGGCTCATGTCTGTACGACAACTCTGAAACGGGAGTGCCTAGAGTATGACGCTAAGGTAGTTTATTCCTTTCGTGATATTCGTGATGTTGCAGTTTCTGCCATGCGCAAATTTGGACTGTCATTTCATGAGCTCGTAACTAAAGGCTGGCTAGATCAAGCAATTACTGATTATTATAACTGGACGTCCATGCCGATGGTTTCAATTAGTCGGTATGAGGAGTTATGCGTAGATATTCATTTAGAAGTAAGCAAAATTAGTGCTTTTTTAGGTAGTTGCCTCAGCACGGAAGATCTTCAGAATATCGCGGATGAGTATGGGTTGGAACAGCAGTTGGCTAGAATTAAGCGATTCAATCAGCAAAGGAGAGCTAATATTTCTTCAATAGGTAGTGTTTTTGATTTAAAGGAATTATTACATTATAACCACATTCATAAGGGAGAAGTAGGCGGTTGGCGGAATCTTCTCTCGTCTACCGAAAGCTCCTTTCTAACTGGACGATATTCATCATGGCTTTTAGAGGTCGGCTACGACTTAGAGTAGCTTGCACTAGGCACATAAGGAAAGAGAATTGAAAGCTGTAGAGGAAGCCTTTATTCCCCATATCGGTTGGCTTTCGCACGAGCGAGGTGATGAGCTGATATGGTTGTTGCGGCAGGGCTATTTTGAGGCAGCGGAACAAGCTTTTTACTGGCTGTATCTGCGCCCTGGAGATTGGTTCTTTGATTGTGGAGCTCATATAGGCCTTTATTCAATTACCGCCGATCGGGCAACCAGTGGCAAAGTTCATATCCTTTCAGTCGAAGCCGCTAACCGAACGGCCGATTGTTTGGTGGAAAACCTTCAAAAAAACGATGTGCATGGCGCACGAGTTATTAGACGTGCTTTGTGGAGCTCAACTGGTACTGTATGGTTTGACGGTGAATCGGTTGGAAAATCTGCCTACGCACATGTAGTCTTTGGGGATTCTTCTGGTTCCTTTGAAGTTGAAACGATTACGTTGGATGAGCTTGTCGATCTGACGGGAGAGAAAGGCGTAATTAACTTAGTTAAGATAGATATAGAGGGTGCCGAACCGGAGGCATTAGAAGGCGGGGTACGCGCATTTGAGAGAAAAGCTTTTCCGGTGATCATGATCGAATTTACGGAGCAAAATCTCCACCGAAGAGGTTGGACGACTGAACGATTAGCATCCCAGTTACAGGAAATGGGATATGAATTGTGTGAATTTTCAGCGGAAAAACTCGAATTGATTCCGTTTCAAGCAAATGGGCCAATTTGGTATAAAAACCTCTTCGCATGCTTAGATCGCAGCAAGGTTAACCTACGATTGAACACAGCAAATAACAATAATCGAGTTGTTGCTCGAGATATTTTGGAAAGGGCGCATGCTTGTCACAGATTTAAGGAGTTGGAAGACCTGGAGCATTATCGGCGCCTGGCAAATAGAGCGGAGGAGTTCCAAATATGGGCAAGCAACACAGAGGCGCTGCTTGCACAAGAGAGAGCAGCATCGCAGCAGATGCTCGAAAGAGTAGAAAAGGCAGAGCACTTGCTCCTTCAGGAAAGGGAACTTAGCCAACAGCTGCGCACTTGGGTAGAAAATGCTGAAGCTCGTTTTTCCAGTCAAAAGGAACTTAGCCAACAGCTGCGCACTTGGGCAGAAAATGCTGAAGCTCGTTTTTCCAGTCAAAAGGAACTTAGCCAACAGCTGCGCACTTGGGCAGAAAATGCTGAAGCGCGAGTGCAACAATGCCAAGCCAAGTTAATACAGATGGAACAGTTATTAACGTCAGCGCAGGCAACGATCGAAGCGCAAGAGGCAAGAATAGAAAGGCTAACAAAAGAGCTTGAGATCTTGAGTCTTTCAGTGCATTCATCAAACAGCTAAGTTTTGCTTTAACATTGTTCAGAGAATTGGGGAATTATGCTTGATGTTTGTATTTGCACCCACAATCCGAGGGCAGATATTTTAAAAGTCGTCATTAATTCTGTGGCAGCCCAAACTGCTGATCCAGAATCGTTTCAAGTAGTATTAGTGGATAATGCATCTTTTCCACCAATTGATAAAGAAATACTAAATCCTCTTCAATCAGAGGGTATAAGAGCTAGGATAGTTCGGGAAGACAAGCCAGGAATTGCAAGAGCCAGAGTGAGAGCAGCAAGAGAAACATGTGGGGACTGGATTCTTTTTGTTGACGATGATAATGAACTTGCACCTAATTATATTGAAGAAGGTTATAAATTTATCTTCTCGCAAGAAAATATTGGTTGTTTCGGCGGAAAGTTGCTTCTTCCAGAAAATATTCAACCTCCAGCTTGGGTAAAACCATTTTTACCTTATCTAGCAATAAAGGATGTTGGTGATGAGCTAATAATGGGTGGCTCATCAGATTGGGGGATTTGGGAACCACCTACTGCGGGCGCATTTATTCGCAGGGCTCTATTAAACGAATATTGTGCTCGTTCAGAAGTTAATGCAATGTTATTTAAGTTAGGGCGGCAAGGCACTAAAAACCTTGCATCCTGTGAAGATTCATTGATTATGCGAACAGCTTTTCATCTTGGTTTAAAGAACGCCTACAATCCACGTCTTGTTTTATATCATCATCTTGACAATAAACGGTTTAAACTTGGTTATTTAATTCGCTTAATGTACGCATATGGTATAAGTCATGTGGTCTTAGAAGCCTTGTTAAAAGGAACGCAACCAATGCCCAATTATTACAGTAACATCGGATCACTTGGTAAGTTATTGCTTCAGGTAATTGGAAGTGGACTGAGACAATCTTATCCATTTGCTTTAGGGCTATTAGCCTACCATATAGGTGCAAGAGCCGAGCATCGTAAGCAATTGCGGGCGGAGATGTAATAGTGGATTGGAAAGATAATACCTTGCCCCGCATCTCTCTAGTAACACCCTCTTTTAACGCCGAGAAAACAATTGAACGTACGCTGCATTCTATTGAATTACAAAAATATCCTAATCTCCAATTAATTTGCGTTGATGGAGAAAGCAAAGATCGTACTCTTGATATTCTTGAGCGGCATCGCCCCCTCATTTCTCATCTAATCAGTGAAAAGGACAAAAATGCTGCAGATGCTATTAACAAGGGTTTTCGTGTCGCCGACGGAGATATTTTCGGCTATCTTAATGCTGATGATGCGCTTTTACCAGGTGCACTTCATAAAATTGCTGAAATCTATTTGACTGAACCTAATGTCGATGTGATTACTGGTGGCTGTCGTCGTGTCTACGCCGACGGCTCTGAGGTTATTACACAGGTTCCAGATCATTTCTACGAGGTGATGCCTTTGCGAAATGATATCGAGCAGCCAAGTACGTTCTGGCGGCAATCTATTCATCGGAAGGCAGGAGAGCTTGATGATACCTTCTACCTTGCTTTCGATTGGGAATGGTGGAATCGCTTGCGAGTTTCTGGGGCACGTTTCCGGCGTATACCCGATGTATTGTCGGTATATTATTTCAGCGACGAGAACTTAACTTCAAGGGCGGGGCACCGCATAATTAGGGAAATGTACCGAGTTACCAAGAAGTATGGCCCATATCACGGTGTGGTCGCTGACATTTATATGCTTCTATACAAAATCTTTGACTTGCATGGATTCTACGATATGCCATTTCGGCAGCAATCCAAATTTCGTCAACTAATGTTTGGCAGTTTCCTAGCAATACTATATAAAATTTTCGGGCGTGAAGTCATTAATTCTTACAATTGGAATTGGGCTTCTAAGCAGGTTAGAGGACTAACTTGGTACAAATCACCTAATTACGGTAATCCGAAAGGCGACATACTTACCGAAGCGAAGTAATTCTACTTCACGAGGAAAATAATTAACTAGAGGAATGAGAATGAGTTTTGGTTTTGGGGATCGTGATTTTGGTATGTCGGCCGCGTTAAGCGGTTTGAAGGCAAGGGGTTATTGTCCGGAAGTTGTCTATGATGTGGGTGCAGCGGACGGAAGTTGGACAAGGGAGGCTATGCGGTATTGGACTACGGCCAAATATATCTGCTTTGAGCCACTAGATGAGCGCCAACAGGCGTTGGCAGCACTAAAAAGGGAGTACCCTGAAAACATTATCATTCAGCATTGTGGTGTCGGTGACTGCGATAGTGAACTGTCGTTTGGTGTGACAGACTTTTTGTGGGATAGCAGCTTCGCGTATGTGGGTTCTTCCTCACGAAAAGTACAAGTGCATGCGCTTGATACTTTAATTAGAGGTCAACAAATTCCACTTCCCTCATTTATTAAAATTGATGTCCAAGGATTTGAAAAGCGCGTGATAGATGGGGGGCGGCTTGCAATTGAATCTGCAGATTTCGTGTTGATGGAGTGCACTTTTATCAAGTTCTGTAACGAAATGCGAACTCTGGATGCGACAATTTCATATATGTCAGATCAGGATTTTATTCCCTATGAATTTGTAGATTTTTTGCGTCGTCCACTCGATGGCGCGATGGGACAGTGTGACATTTTATTTATTAAGCGTGATCACTCGCTTGTTTCTGATCATCGGTGGGCAGGCTAAATTGTCTTGGAGGGATTACGGGCGAGATGTTCGAGTTTCATTTGAATAAGTTTACTTAGGTTTCAAAAATGTGTTTTAAGTTCTTTGGGCCCAATTAATTATTGTTGGGGCATGGCCCTCTGAACTTAAGAAATGGGTCTTCTGCTTCTAGCCAGTATTCTTGAGAAATATTGTGCGAAAAGATTGAGTGTTAAAGTTGTAAAAATATCCCGCTATCCGAGCTTTGTAGTCGTAAACCAGGTCTCTGCAAATGATACTATGTCTTAAATGTCAGCTGTATCTGGAATAATAATAGGTTATCAACAGGAACAGATGTATATATTTTTCCATATTCCTAAAGCTGCTGGTACAACAATAAGAGAGCTGGTAAGACTCCAAATTAATGCTCAGAGCGTTCTCATTTTGGAAAGCTCATCAGGCATCGCTTATATGCCTGATCATGCTCTCAACTCTGTTGATCTAATATCTGGTCACATTGGAATCAAACTACTGGATAGAATTCACAAGCCTTATCTTGCTTTTACCATGCTACGTGATCCGGTCCAAAGGGTCATTAGTCAATATAGATATCTTATCGATGCTAAATTGGCGCCGCAGCATGTTCAGGCCGGTTTAAAAGAAGCGCTCTTGGATAATCAAGATCCATATGTCCAAAGCCTGTTTTGTAATACACAAACATGGACATTTGTTGGGGATTATAATTATTATTTCAGGAATATTAATATTCCTGATGACATTATTATTAATATAGCGAAAGATAATCTGAAGAAGCTTGATTTCTTTGGGGTTACTGAAGACCTAGATCTCTCGCTTTTAGCGATGAGTAGGTTATTTCAGTGGGATCTTAAAAATGATCTTTATCTTAATCGCTCAGAAAGGAAAGAGGTTGAATTAGACCCTGAGTTAGAGCACATTATCGTAAATAATAATAAACTTGATTTGGAACTCTATGAGTGGGCAAAGGAGTATTTTTATGCCAGGTGTAATTCAATTGTTGGCCGAATTAGGAGAAGGATTGTTCCTAACGACTTTTCAGACGCGTATTGGATAAATGGTATTTCATGTGGTGGCAACGAAAAAAATATAGTTTTCTTTTTCGTTAATGATGATCAGGACGCACCGATTAAGGAAGGAAATAAATTGAGGTTCGCGAAATCAGGCCTGTGTACGATTCTTAAGTTAGAAACATTATCAGAAGAACGAAGGCGAAGTTATTTTGTTACAGTTGATAAGGAGCTTGACCCTATAGGGGACGGATTTCCCAATTATGTTATCGTTGAGGAAGGAAGAACATAGGGTATTTAACAATGAAGAAAGCTTTGATCACTGGAATAACTGGTCAGGACGGCGCGTATCTCGCTGAGCTTTTGCTAAGCAAGGGTTACATCGTCCATGGTATTAAGAGACGAGCGTCTTTATTTAATACAGACCGTATAGACCATCTGTATCAAGATCCGCATGTTGAGAATCGTAGCTTTATTTTACATTATGGGGATCTGACAGATTCGACGAGCCTAATCCGGATTATTCAGCAAGTCCAGCCGGATGAGATTTACAATCTCGCAGCACAAAGCCATGTGGCGGTATCTTTTGAGGAACCGGAATACACGGCCAACTCGGATGCATTGGGAACCTTGCGGATTTTGGAGGCCGTCCGAATCCTAGGTTTGGAAAAGAAGACCCGATTTTATCAGGCGTCCACGTCTGAACTATATGGACTTGTTCAGGAGATCCCTCAGAAAGAAACTACACCCTTTTACCCGAGGTCGCCTTATGCCGTGGCCAAACTCTATGCCTACTGGATCACTGTGAACTACCGGGAGGCCTATGGGATGTATGCATGCAACGGCATTCTGTTCAATCATGAATCGCCTATTCGCGGTGAAACGTTTGTTACGCGGAAGATTACCCGAGCCGTGGCACGCATCAAGCTTGGTCTTCAGGACAAGCTGTATCTGGGCAACCTGGAATCCAAACGGGATTGGGGGCATGCGCGCGATTACGTGGAAGCTCAGTGGTTGATATTGCAGCAAGATAAGCCGGAGGATTACGTGATTGCCACCGGAGAGCAGCACTCGGTCCGCGAATTCGTCCAAGTAGCGTTCGCCGAGGTAGGAATTGGAATTGAATGGCAAGGACGTGGAGTGGATGAAGTGGGAATTGCAACATCGGGCCTAGGCAAGTCGTTGGGAGGAAATCCTGTCGTCGTAGTCGTCGATCCCCGTTACTTCCGGCCCAGCGAGGTAGAAACCTTGCTCGGTGATCCTGCTAAGGCAAAAAGGCAGCTGGAATGGCATCCGAAGACGACGTTCAAGGAACTGGTTTCAGAGATGGTGCGTGATGATCTCAAGCAGGCTGAAAGGGACGAGCTATGTCGTCGCGAAGGTTATCGAACCTACGACTATCACGAGTAAGCAATGGATAAACAAGACAAGATCTACGTGGCTGGCCATACCGGATTGGTCGGATCGGCCATTCACCGCCGGTTACGTGCGTCCGGTTACCGCAATGTTGTCACTCGGCGTCACAGTGAGCTTGATTTAACGAATCAGCCAATGGTCAAGGCATTCTTGGAAACGGAACGCCCCGACTATGTATTCCTGTGTGCGGCCAAAGTGGGAGGTATTCTCGCTAACTTTACCTATCCAGCGCAGTTCATCTACGAGAATCTGGCCATCCAAAGCAATGTGATTCATGAGGCGATGCGGGCTGGAGTCAAGAGACTGCTATTCCTCGGCTCTTCCTGCATTTATCCGCGCGACTGTCCTCAACCAATAAGCGAGGACTACCTGCTTTCAGGTCCCTTGGAGTTTACCAATCGGCCTTATGCGGTTGCCAAGATAGCCGGTATTGAGATGTGTTGGGCTTATAACCGCGAATATGGGACGCGTTATTTGGCGGTTATGCCAACCAATCTCTACGGGCCGGGTGATAACTACAATCTTGAAACATCTCACGTTCTGCCGGCATTAATCCGTAAGATGCATGAAGCAAAACAGGCTGATGCCGATGCCGTTGTAGTTTGGGGTAAGGGAACTCCACGACGGGAGTTCTTGTACAGCGATGATCTGGCGGATGCGGTTCTCCATCTCATGACCCTCCCGGAAGATCAGTTTTCCGCTATTTGCACTTCCAACGATCAGCCGCCGCTGATTAATATTGGCTGCGGTGAGGACCTGTCGATTCGAGAACTCGCGGAATTAATCCGCGAAATTGTCGGATTCAGAGGCAAGATCGTTTGGGATGCCACTAAGCCCGACGGTACTCTGCGGAAACTGCTCAATGTTACGCGATTGAACGAGCTCGGCTGGAGGGCGAAGACGTCGCTGCAGGAGGGTATTGCAATAGCGTATCAGGATTACCTAGCAACAATCTCTGATACACCTAAAAAGCCGTGAATGACGGCGTTCCTTAGAGCTTGATAAAGATCGATCGGTGCACTTTAGCATAGCCATACCAATATTTGGGCAAGCCCAGTTTCTCCCTACGGCACTGGCGAGCATCCACGCACAGACGAGCTCTATCGAGCTAGCTGTGATGGATGCGACGCCGGACAATAGTGTCCAGGAAGTGCTTGACGACCATCGAGATATCTTGAGCTACCACCGGCACGGTCCCGACACAGGCCAGTCAGCGGCTATTCAAGAAGGCTGGGATCGCACGTGCGGAGACATAGTCGCATGGTTATGTGCGGACGATTATTACTTTCCCTATACCCTAAAAGAGGTTGAAAGGATATTCCTTGAGAGACCGGATGTCGATGTGGTTTATGGTGACTGCGTATTTGTCGATCAAGCAGGTCAATTTTCGAGATACTTTCCTGAAATTAGTGACGATATTTCATTAATTAAGCGAAGCTGTTGTATTTCCCAGCCTTCTTGCTTTGTCCGTCGAAAAGCTTTAGATCAGGCAGGACCGCTTAATCCCAATTTACATTACATCATGGATTGGGATTTATGGACACGCCTCTATGAGGCTGGTGCAAAATTTTATTATCTAAAAAAACCCTTATCTGCTGTGCGAATGTATGAGGAAACCAAGACGGCGAGTGGATCCAAGGCGAGATATTTAGAAATATTTAATCACTTAAAGCACAATACTGATCTTCGGCATACAGCCCAGTCTCTGATTGGCTTCTATTACGAGGATCTTTTATCAAAGCACAAATCCTTTAGGAAAAAGGTTGAATTAAACGGGATAAATCTGATTCGTTTCATTCGTGGCCTTTTGTATCAGCACTCGCTGCCAAGGCCGAAACTACATTACGGTATCGAAGCCTATTCGCATCAGGTACAAGGCGAATGCGAGATATTTTTACCCTGGTACAAGGATAGAGATCCACATAATCTCTTTATTCAGTGCAAAGGTATCACTAATCTAAATCTATGCATTAATGGACGTTCTCCAAGGGCTTTATTCAAAAGTGATGACAAATTCGTATATGTTGGCTGTGATCTTGATCGTGTTGGAAATCTCATACACCTCCGGCTACTGACGCCGGATAGCACTCCTTGGCAATTGTTGGCTGTACATTTGGATTGACATTGATTATCGATCCGATGCCTTAGATTTCTGTCATCAGAGACGAAATCACTCGGCGGCCCCTGGCGGCACTCAACGGCGACAAGACACGAACGTGTTTGTCGAACGGCGTTGGAAACGCGTGAAATACGAGGACATTTATTCGCATGCCTAAGGCATGGGGCCCAGTCATGAGAAGGCTTACAGCATTGTTTCAAGTTCGCAACGAACACCGACCTATTTATCGTTGACGATAAAATCCCCGGTAGCGTGTACTTTCATTTTCGGCTAATCCAGAAGGTCGCCAAACCGCAGAAGTTCACTTAAGCTCAGGAAGATTCTGTCGAAAAAACTGTGCCACCGCTTTATTCGCCTCCCTCTATGGGAGCTTTCTGAAAAACAGCAAAACTATGTTGTCAACGTCTTGCGAAAACTGTAATCAGCCGTTTATCCAAGACTTGCCAGATGTCCCGAATGGTAGCAACGCGGTTAGCCTGAATCTTCTTGCGCTTCGCCCAAGCCTGCGGCAAGCCCTTAATTGCATCCCTCTTGGCTCGAAGGATCAGACCGCCTTGCCCATGGGCTATGAACCATATTATCGTAATAAAATTCAGCAGTATGTGCAGGGGCAAGAGCAGCCAAAACAATGCAACTGGCATGTTCTTAACAAAAGTCCAAACCAGATTGCGATGGCCATGATAGACCGAAAAGTCGCCGTGCCGTCCGCCCGTGGTTGCCGAGCCAATGTGATGCACTACTGCGTTAGGAACTAGCAGACAGCGGTGGCCCAACAATCGCAGACGGAAACCCAAATCTACATCCTCGACATAACAAAAGAAATCCTCGTCAAAACCGCCAGCTGAAATGAGTGCGTCCCTGCGATACAACGCAGCGGCGGCGCAAGGTGAGAAAATTTCCCGTAATTCATTCGCTGCCTTATCCTTATGCTTGCCGTGTCCCTCGCGCCAAACCAAACCGCTGATATGGTACGTATCACCGTCGCCATCAAGGAGATGACAGTCACCATCCATAATCTGCCGACTGGCGAACATCGAATAGTTCGGATTTTCTTCGGCTGCACCAATCAACCGCTGTAGCCAATCTGGTTCAGGAAACGCATCTGGATTAAGTAACGCTACCCATTCAGACTCACCAAGCAACGCTATGGCCTGGTTATTGGCCGCCGCAAAACCGAGATTAGATTGGTTTTGAATGAACGTGACATTAGGATGGCGTGACAGTAAATTGTCTGGAATCGACTGATCACTGGCGTTATCAATTAGTATTACATTGAAATTTTGAAAGGTCTGGTTTTCAAGCTTTTCCAGACACTGGGATAAGATATCCCACGAGTTCCAATTAATAATTAGAACAGTATGTTGTTTCGGGAGCATTACGGAAAGCGCACCAAAATAGGATTTTGTGAAATAGAATTAGGCCTTAACGCGGGTAATTCAAGAAAATCCCAGGATAATTTAGCTTTCATAAACACAATTGTTGCGCAATCCTGAAAGGAGGCGCTTCTTTTTAGAGTGTTCTTTTGTTTAAAACAAAGACTATTTCGCTAGTGCTAACGGATAAGCAGCGTCGAAGGCTTCTTGCCGCCTAGCGATGATCGATGGACTAGCTGGTGTCCGGTAGATTGAAGTCACCTTTGGTACATACTGAAACCGATTCCCATGCGCATATTTTTTCCATAGCACCCAATCCTCCAGTGCGTCCATGTCTACTTCAAAACCTCCACGCTCTTCAAATAATCTGCGCTCAAAAAGCACTGACTGAATTGCCATGAAATTATGGTGTTTGAGTACTTCGTAATCGAAATTCTGGCGCAACGGCAATGGCACTCTATGAGTAACTTCCGAATACTCTCCTTCCTTTAATCGTGAGTTGTCAGTTATGACTTCCCACGCCAGAGAATATGCCGCCACGGCATCGCCTTGATTAATCAAGGTATTTGCGAGGACCTCGATATGATCGGAAAACAACAAATCGTCATCATCAAGAAGTAAGCACCAATGTCCTTTGGCTGCCGCTAAACCTGCATTCCCAGCTGCGGACCGGCCAAGCTTATCCAATTTGATGAAGTGAATAGCTCCTCCCGTCGCCTGGCTAATGTTGTCAACTATAGGACGCATTGTTTCACCGCCGTCCTCTACGACAATATGCTCAATGTTCGGATAAGTTTGGTGCGCGACTGACAGCAGCGCCTGGCGCAAGTAGAGCTCTCGCCCGCGATAGGTGCGTGTAATAATGCTAACCAACGGTGGATCGAGTGGAAGCGGCCGCTGCTCGACAAAGGCTCCCTCGCGACTTAGCTCATAATCCCAAGTGCGGAATGGAAAGTAAGCATCGCTGCGATGACGCCGCAACAGCACCTTCGGTGTAACCACGCTTAACTTTATCAGACTGCGCAGTACTTCGAGCCGTGTTCCGGGATATACCTCCGGCGCTAATAACAAGCGCAATCCAAGCATCGGGACAGCGAGCGCATCGATACGGTTACCATATTGCAATCGCAAGTAAAGGTTGGCAAAGGTGCTGCCAATGTATTGTATTGGCTTGATCTGATTGGCGCTCTCGTAGCTATAGTGCCAAACTACCGCTTGGGGGCAATAGCGCAATAGAAAGCCGGCACGGCGCAGGCGAAAAGATAACTCAACGTCTTCGCCATACATAAACAACGTTTCATCATAGCCTCCGACCTGTTCAAATGCGCTGCGGCGTAATAGTACGCAAGCATGAGAATTCCAGTTGGTAATGCCAGTGATCGGATCATAAAACTTAGGGTGTTCGTATGGTTTCTGGCGCAGCTCCCATGCGGCAGCTTGCTCGTTGTCTGTTAGTGCAACAGCCACAATCCGGCGAAGTGCATCAGATTCAAATGTTAGGTCTACATTAGTGACTAAGCAAAAAGGTGACGTTCCCTTGGAGATCGCAGCATTTTGACCAGCACCATAACCGTGATTTGGTCGCTGCGTGATTTCGACGATGAAGCCGGCTGCCTTTAATTTTGGCGCGACCGCATGCAAGTCTTCCAAGGTCGAATCAGTCGAGCTATTGTCAACAAAGCGCACTGTCAACAGAGTTTTGGGGTAATCAAGCTTGATCAAGCTGTCGACAAAATTTGTGATCCAACGCGAACTATTGTAGGTGACAATGCTGATATCGATCTGTGTCCATGCTAGTGGCGTTGGCGAGCTCAGTGGGTCCACTGTCAATGCTTCGCGAGTAAAAGCACAGCGTTGACTGACAATCGCCGCAATTGCAGCATAATTTGCACTTGAGTTCGGCATTACTCCCATCACACTCTGCAGACGCCCATAGTTGAGAGCTAGGAAGCTCTTCATGCCCATTGGAATCCAACTCTTCATCCCGCGATTAACCTCGCGAACGACGTTGCCCGCCAGATTGTAGTTGCCATTAATTAAGTGACCCAAAAAACGTAACGGTGCAGTTAGCTTCCAGGAACTGCTGCGTCGAATTTCAGCAAAGTTCCGGACAGCAGTGTCGCGTTCGGAAATAAGATTATTGATCTGTCCGTCACGTTCGGCCACAGCTTGGTTAAGGCTGGCGATCTGTTTGTCACGTTCGGCAGCTTGAGATTTCATCAAGCTCAAGTCATAACGTGCGATCTGCCGTAAACCTAAGGCGGTAAAATAGGCTAACAGCCGTTGGCTCTCTGATGAATGTTTTTGTAACCAGGATAATTTTTTATTATTAGGCACATTATTTAGCTGTAATACACCCAATCCGTGTGAGTGCACAAACTCCAAATGATTCGGATAGCGTGCTTGTAATTCTTCCCATAGCTTCCATACACCAAAGTTGCGTTCTCGAACGTTGGTGTCATGAAATAGTACGACCGCTCCCGGTGCTAGCTTAGGTAACCACGTTTCGAAATCATGACGAACCGCTTCGTAAGTGTGTAATCCATCAATATGCAGCAACTCTATTGATTCATCCGCAAAATACGATACGGCATCGTCAAAGGTCATTCGCAACAAACGAGAAAAACGCGCATAGTGTTCTTGATGATGGGTGCTGACCTGGGCGAAAACCTCATCATTATAATGCCCTGCATGTTCATCCCCTTGCCACGTATCTACAGCGAAACATTTCGTTGAGAGGCCAAATTCAGAAACCGCTTGACAGAATGAGAAATAAGAATTCCCTGTATGTGTACCTAACTCAACAAAAATCTTCGGAGACACTTCTTTAATTACCCACGCAGCAAAAGGCAAATGGCCAACCCAAGCATCTGGAAATTGAAGAGATCTAGGTGTAAATGAAGCAATGTCAAGTAAGCTATCTTGATTCATAAAGTAAAAAGTCTAATGTTTTTCATTGGCACCCCAACCAACCCCGTGCTCACACTGCTACTATGGGATTTTAATAACAGCGCATCATATATCCATTGATGCTGCACATGCTCCTGTTGGGTACCCTCTGCAACAGCTACAGTAACGCTGTAATCTCCCGCTGGAAGAATTGGCATCCGGAATTCAAAAGAAGCAACAAACCTCTGGTTTGGCGAAATTTGCAAGAACGCAAGCTGTGTGAAATTAAAAGTATTTTCTCCGAATAGAACTTGCCCTAAGCGGTCTTTAATATAAAAGCCAACAATAGGGCCGATTATTTCATTAATCGCATCACAAAAAATTTGCAATTGCACATTTTCACCGCCCACCACCCAAGATAGCGGTTTGTTATTCTCATCTAGAAACTGGACTGAAATGATTTTGGCACCGCCTTTGCCAAAGTGTGGCGCGTCTGACTGGAAGCTAAATAGTTCTATATCATTCCGATACTGTGTGGTGTTGATAAAGTCAAGGCGCATATCTCGTGGCTGCTCTGCGGACATTTCTGGCTTGTCGTTGGTACTAATAAGCTTGTTGGTCTCCTTGCCTTGTTGTGATTCATAAAGCGCAGCAAGATATTTTTCCATTGCATCTTTAGGTGTCCCTTGAAATTCCGCACGCCCCTTGTTTAGCCATACCGCTTTCTGACACAGATTTGTGACCGCACCAGCATCATGACTAACAAAAAGCACTGTGCCGTTTTCCATGAATTTTCGTAGAAAGCGCATGCATTTTTGGGTAAAAAATGCATCACCTACTGCTAACGCCTCATCGATCACGAGAATATCTGCCTGTACGTGTGCAATTACGGCAAATGCCAATCTGACATACATCCCGCTCGAATACGTTTTTACTGGCTGTTCGATAAACTGGCCGATGTCGGCAAAAGCGGCGATATCGTCAAAACGTGCATCCACTTCCTCCTTGCCTAAGCCAAGTACAGTGGCGTTCATATAGACGTTTTCGCGTCCAGTGAACTCAGGGTTAAAGCCAGAACCAAGCTCCAGTAGTGCTGCGATGCGACCACTGGTTTCCACTGTGCCGCTGGTGGGTGTAAGTGTTCCGCAAATCATTTGGAGTAGGGTGGATTTACCCGAACCGTTGCGCCCGATAATGCCGACGGTTTCACCTTTTTTGACTTCGAGCGAGATGTCCTTCAGTGCCCAGAACTCGCGAAAGTATTGCCCAGGTGATTGCCTTATTAGATGTTGCAAGCGAGGCAGAACGAATTGCTTGAGCCGGTCTCGTGGCGTGTCGTAAATGTGATAACACTTGCTTAAGTTTTGGATGCGGATGGCGATCTCGTTGGTCATATTAGCTTGCGTTCTCACTCTGGACTCTGGCCCCCTGCCGACAGGGAGATGGTGTCCTATTAATAATCCGGTCCTTAAATGCACGCCGCGTAGATAGCGGAGTAATGGTCAAATGTTGTGTACGGGGGTGGGCTCAGGCGGCGACTTTCTCGACGTCTTCCTGAACTCCATCCTTGAACACGACTCCCTCGATGACTTGGGCTAAACGGGGAATCCCATTCAGTTTCCGCCAGTGCCGCTCGGCGCTTTTCACCAGCATGAACACCATCGCGAGGATACTTCCCCGTGACACGCAGCCGCGCGTTTTGTCCGTTCGTAACCGG
>Ga0196971_1000388_pt1 | contig 35406 bp, 31 predicted proteins | sample S1v_1013CmetaG_FD_148660 | JGI IMG/M metagenome (GOLD analysis project Ga0196971, IMG submission 148660) | Soil microbial communities from Anza Borrego desert, Southern California, United States - S1+v_10-13C | ecosystem: Environmental > Terrestrial > Soil > Desert | place: USA: California...
CAATTCATGCCGACCATCGATGATGTTCGGCAACGCCATCCGAAACAGATCCTGCTGATTAACGCCCCGAGGCTCTCTTGGCTTCATGCAACCCACCCGAATTTGCAAGAAATCGAAATCAAATGACCGGTTTTCTTGCAAATTGTACCAGCCAATATGCAACGAATCCGTATATGTGTCAGTGTGTTAGAAATACTTCAGGGCTGACTAGGTCTCTAAACAGCTTCTTAGCGGAATACCCCAACGTTCCGGGCAGTCCGTTTCAGCTTAAACCGGATTCGCCCGGCGGCAAGCCAATCGCGCCGTCTGCTGGGGCTATCCCTAAAGAAGAGCCGTTCAATGGCTCTTCTCGGAATCATCGCTGTCGTGCTTAGCTCTCTGTTCCTCGATCTTTTTCAAAATCTCCGATATTTCCTCGTCGTCGAGACCCATTGTTCCTACGAGTTCGTTCAGTAAAAAGTCTTCGTAGCTAGTCATTGTCTTGTCCTCGGTTATCGAAGATGTCCGATGATTGATCGGATCGTCTCCAATCCAAACACCCGTCGGGCGGCTTCCAAAACCGGGATACCGGCAAAATCCGGGCAACTGCATTAATTCCGATTATGAAAGCGACAGCACCGAACTAACGGGTCATGCTTTTCTTTTTTGACTTATGTCCGTTCGAAAAGAGCCCGCTCCGCCACGCTTTTGTAAGATTTATTTCGGGCCAAGGCTCGATATCCCGCATTGGCAGGGACAAGGCGGGCTGCCCTTTGAGACTAGAGCAATGTGGTCACGGCATCGCATTCGCTTGTCGTCAGTTCGAAATCGAAGATCGCCAGGTCTTCTCGCATGTGTGCTTCCGATGTCGTTCCGGTCAAGGGAATGATGTCGATTTGGGTCAGATAACGGAAAAAGACTTGTGCGGGTGTGCGTCCGTATTTCGAGGCCAGGGCTTGAATCGTGGCGTGCGCCAGAATCTGGGGATTGGCGGTGAGGGTCCAGAAGCTCTGATAAAGAATCTTGTGTTGCCGACAAAAGCCTCGGATCTCTCGGTCATGGTGAGTCTCGGCATAGAAGCGGTTCTGGACCACCGCCGGTTTGATGCGGGCCTTCCGATACAAACGCTTGAGCTGTTCGAGTTCATAGCAATTGCTGATCCCCAGTTGTTTGGCGCCGCCGGCATCGACGATCGCTTCCATCGCCTGCCACACGTCCATCGTGTGCCGCTCGTTCGCCAAGGGTGAATGCAGCACCAGCCCATCGAGATAGCTGGTCCGAAGGTTCCTTAGGGAGGTCTCGAATGATTGGGCGACTTGGCTGGGCAGGCTCGCCTTCGGATCGTAAGGCATCCGCGCCGGATCCTGGCCGCTCGCGGGCGTGAATTTGCTCTGGAGATAGAGGTCCGCGCGGGTCAGTCCCGCATTCAGGCTGGCCGCCAGGCCTTCACCGACCCCCGGTTCGTCGTAGTGCTTGGGCTGACAGGCGGTGTCGATGCCGCGAAATCCAAGCATGATGGCCTGTTCCACCAAGGCCGCCGTGCGGTCTTTCTTCCAAGCCGTACCGTAAATGATCTTAGGTGTCCGTACGCCGTAAGCGGAAATCACAACGTTGTTTTCTTTCATGGATGCTTTCCAGAAAAAGGAAGTCAGCATGCCTCGAAGGTTGGGGTGGATCAAGACAGCGTGCTGGGCTTTATAGCCGGTGGACGCGTGTGACCAGCGGAACAACTCGGGTTGAGTTCATTTCTCGAAGCCCTCTGCACTGTCCCTTGCGGGGGTGAGATATCCATGATATGGGGTTTTCATCCTTTGATTCGCGCGGAAGGCGGAGAGTTTTCGAACCCCGTAGCCGACAGTATACGTCCTTAAAGCCCGTTACCCGTCGTTGTTCTTGAAATGCTGAGTGGAAAAGCTGTCGTGAACGATAGGTGTAGCGGACTGTAATTAAACGGGCCGGGACGGCAATCAGCGCGATTTTAGGACCAGATTATGGATCTTGCGCACTTTTGGTGATGGTTTTCGACCGGCTGTCCCCATATCGAGGGGATGCATTTCATTGTCCAACAGTTCCTCGCGTTATCCGATCTTCGCTTCGATGCCTGGCGGGTGGAGATGGCGCGATCTCAGCGCGTACTGCAGATCACATCCATACAGCCGACACCGCCTTGCCCGGGCTGCCATCAGCCGGCGGCACGCCGCCACAGCCGCTATCAGCGCACCCTGGCCGATCTGCCGTGGAGCGGCTATGGCCTTCGGCTTCAGCTCAGCGTGCGTAAGCTCTTCTGTGACAATGCGGCCTGCCCGACAGGGTCGAACCGTGGGCACGCCGGACGGTGCGCTTGGCCAAACGGCTGACCCTCATCGGCTTGGCTTTGGGTGGGTCGGCCGGAAGTCGGCTGAGCGGTCACTTCGGCATCCCGGTGTCCCGTCATACGTTGTTACGGCTGGTACGCCGTCAACCTTTGCCGGACGCACCCCCGCCGGCCATGCTGGGCGTTGACGATTGGGCTCATCGCAAACGCCAAACCTACGGCACGATCCTCGTCGACCTGGTGCAAAGCCGGCCGGTCGCCCTGCGCGCCGATCGCGAGGCCGAGACCCTGGCCGGTTGGCTACGTGCGCATCCCGGCGTGAAAGTTGTGACCCGGGATCGGTCCATCGCCTATCGGGATGGGACGCGCGCGGGTGCGCCGCAGGCAATCCAGGTGGCCGACCGCTTCCATTTGCTGCAGAACTTGAGCGAGGCCCTCGATCAGGTCTTCAGCGCCCACGGTTCCGTTCTTACCGAGGTCAAGAAGCAGTTGGAGTCCAAACCGATCATCCGTGAAGATGGCACCGTGACGGTGCCGGTGCCGCCAACCCGACCACCGCCCCTGGCGCGCCAACGGGCCGAGCAACGCCGGGCGCGGCGCCTCGCCCATTACACCCGAGTCTGGGAACTGCACCGCCATGGCTGGTCTGATCGCGTGATCGCGCGACGCTTGGGCCTCGGTCGCATGACCGTGACCCGTTACCGTCAGGCGCCGGTTTTTCCGGAACGCAAGGGGCGCAGCGACCAGGGCAGCAGTCTCGCGGATCCCTACAAGGCCTGCCTTCTCGAGCGCTGGAATGCGGGCCAGCGTGAAACCTTACAACTGTTCCGATGATCCTGCGGCTCAAAGCACAACACGCGGAATTGGCGGCTGCCATCGAGCTCGCCCACGAGTTTGCGGCCATCGTCCGCCAGCAGCAGTCCGGCCGCTTCGATCATTGGCTGATGTGCGTTGCCCAGAGGGCCAGCCCCGCCTTGCGGCGCTTTGCCAAAGGGCTGCGCGATGCCTATGACGCCGTGAAAGCCAGCCTGATCTTACCCTGGAGCAACGGGCCGGTCGAAGGCCGCATCAACCGGCTCAAAATGCTGAAGCGGTCGAGGTACGGCCGCGCGGGCCTGGATTTATTAACCCGCCGGCTTTTATGGGCCGCCTGATGCCCCCGCGATCGGTGCACCCCCGCACCTGATTTATCAGGCATGGTCTATCGCCTGACGGTGTAGAGTCAAAAACCATCAGGCAAGCCCGGAGGCGTGAGTTATGAATGAGATCAAGCGCAATCCCGAACGCGAGGCGCGGATCACCCTGGACATCATCGTCGACCGCTACGACGACACCGAGCGGGCGATGGGCTGGTATTACTACCTTCAGGATAAGCTCCAGTTTCCGTTCACGGCGGAATGTGTCGCCCAGCGGGCCATTTCTCCCTTGCATAGGAACGAGACGGTAGAGGTGATCGAGATGGCCCCGGAAGAGGAATGCGAACATGAAATGTTTGTCCTGATCCGTCGGAGACAAGGAGATCGGGCCGTCCCGCTCGCTCAATTGATGCCGGTGGCCGCGGACGAGGAGACGGTTCAAGCGGTCGAGGACTGGCGCTATTGGGTCCAGCAAGGGTATCAATGCTGAAGCCGTAATTGTGTGCTTGACCCGGCGCCGCGATAAGTCTTCGCGGCCACCGGCATCACCAAAAGTGCGCAAGACCCCGGATTATTGGCCACTGAGACGGCAATCATCCGCGCGGGACTGAAATCATCCGGTCCGGGACCACATTAGGTGCAAATGACGGGTTCAAATCGGCAAGCCCGCCCGTAGCATCCGATCCCATAATTGAGGTAGTCCGCTCCTTGTCCGATACAGCCACCGGCCAAAGGCTGCTCCCAAGCCAAACCCACCGTTCGCTGTGCGGCCTGTTGATCTTGCAGCGATCAAATCGTCAATCTGCATGGCCTGGATGGATTCAATTCGAGCGCTCATACCGGCTCCTTCTGAGGTCTGAGGGTTTACAATGGCACGGAAAAACATCGCGGGGCGGACAGCAGCTGGGAGATACCCTTTGACACATGGGCTTCTCTGATTGCGCGAAGCCCAGTCTAACGAGTGACAAAAGCCAACGAAATTAAGCTTAGGGGGATACCATGTCGGTCGATATCCTGTTGACGGTGATCGTCACAGCAATCGTGCAGTCCATTTTCGGCGCGGGCGTTTTGCTGCTCGGTTACGAATTCGTCGATGTGCTCATCGTGCTGCTGCCGATTTCGATCGCCATCAATCTGTTGCAGATCGCCAAACACCATGCCCACATCGATTTTTCCTTTTACCGTCGGGTGTTGCTCCTGACGCTGCCGCCCATCGGACTCTTCCTATTCCTGGTCACTCATACCCGGATCAATATCGGCGTGTTGATCGGATTGTTTTTGCTGCTCATAGCCTTGAAGGAGTTTTCACCGGCTGTGACCCGAATCATCGACGCCTTGATGAAATACGAAAAGGCTTACTTCGTGACTATGGGTATCGTGCACGGGCTCAGCAATCTGGGTGGCTCGCTCCTCACGGCGCTGGTTCACCATAAGGACTATACCAAGGATGTGGCCCGCGTCACCGTCGCGGCGTCCTATGCCACCTTTGCCGCCGCACAGATCCTGACGCTGTGGCTGTTCAGTCGGTCACAGATCGATGTGCCTTTTGCTGAAAACGGGATTTACTTGGTGGTCGGCTCGCTGATTTTTCTGTTGACCGACGAAATGCTTTACACACAGATCGATCAAGCCAAATACCGCCGCATCTTCGCGGGATTTCTGGCAGTCGCCGGAATGGTGCTGATGATTCGAGCCTTGAGTTAGGTATGATGGGACAACTCTTCGCCATCGCTTTGGGCGGCTCGGTCGGAGCCGTGGCGCGTTACCTGATCGCCACCGGCATTTACGCCTGGTTGGGCCGAGCCTTTCCGCACGGCACCCTCTTCGTGAACGTGTCCGGCTCATTCCTGATGGGGTTCCTCACCGAGTTGATGTTGCAGCGATTTTCGCTGGCCGTTGAATACCGGGCGGCGATTTTGGTGGGGTTCCTGGGCGCCTATACGACCTTCTCGACCTTTGCCTTGGAAACGCTGTACCTGTTCGAAGAAGGCAATCTGGCCAAAGCCGGATTGAATATCCTGCTGAGCACGGTGTTATGTTTGGCAGCGGTCTGGATCGGACTGGTGTTGGGGCGGCAGCTCTTTGCCGCCGATCTCTATCCCTGGTTGGGACACGGGTTTCCGTATGGCGGCCTGGCGCTCGCCCTGATGATCGCCTTTGTCCTGGCCGCGGCGGCCGAATTCGTCTTTCATTACTTCGATCTGTCCGTTCTCTACCGGGCGATCATCTTGGTCAGTTTGCTCGGTGTGATGACCCTGGCGGCTACTTTGTGGCTCGCGTTCCAATTGTCCGAAATTCGGCTGGAGTTTCAGGGTCTATTGAGCATCTTCGCCGTGAACGCTTTGCTCGGCGTCGCGGCGGTCTGGTTGGGCACACTCATGGGAAACTGGTTATGGCACATCAGCAAGTCACCATAGCGCGGGTTTATCTCCGCGAGGGCGAGCATCTTCTGTCCAAACTCATGAAATTCCTGCACGACGAAGAAAGAGTTGCCGGTGTCACCGTGCTACGGGGTATGACGGGGTTCGGCAAGGACGGGAAAATCCACACCGCCTCATTGGTCGACCTGTCCCTGGATTTGCCCTTGGTAGTCGAGTTTTACGACGAGCCGGATCGGGTGGAGGCCGTGATCCAAAAACTGGTGCGGCGGATGGATCTAGCCCACGTCGTCACGTGGCCCGCCGTCCGCCACACGAAAGAGGAATAAAACGCCGACGGTGTTTTTCCTAGGCTTCCTAGCGGAAGCAACCGATTTGCGGCACTTTGTCGCCCCACCTGAACATTCAGGCCGGGACTGGATCTTAGAATTTAAGAGAGATGGCATTCCTCTTTTAACCGCTTGATCGGTTCTTCGATCGGCTGATGATGCCTACGTGATTCCCTTTGGAGTACGTGGGCGTATGACGAAACTGCAATTTTTCAGTCTATACCGGTCCATCCGGAGCCAGAAAGGGAAACGCGCGAGATCTTTCGGTTTTGTTGTACCTGGTGTCGACTGCTGCCTTTGGCAGCTGGTTAGGCGCGATAGGTTGAGGCCAACGCTTAACTCAAGCTTTTTTTACTTGCCGCTCACTCCAGATCAATGCCCTTCGCGGCCGGTCGGCGCCAACGCGCTCGATCCTCTCCTCGCTGTACCCTCTGTAACTTCGAGGGCAAGCCCATGAAAAAGCACTCTCGCAGTCAGTGGTTGAGCCTGATGCAAGAGACGGAATACGCGCTGGATCACTCCGGTTCGATGATCTTTCTGGGCGCGCTCCTCATCGGCTCCCATCTTCTCCATAGCCCGGCCTACGCCCGGATCGTATTCGCACTGGTGTTGCTGCTCTGCCTGATGCCCAAGGTGGTGTGTAGCTTCTGCCGGATGAAGGAACAGCCTTCTTCGAAACGCCCTCCATGGTTTCGATCGATGATCGTGGGGCCCCTGAGGCCATGGCATTTTAACTCCGGGCGGCTGGCCTTGGCGCTGAAGGCAGGGCTTCGCCGGGCCAGAACAATGGCCGTTATGATAGCCGTTACAGGCATCACTTTACTCTTCGGTGCGCTCCTCCTTTCCACCACGTATGCGCTTCTGGATCAAAATCCGGAACCGAAAGCCACGACAACCCCTCGACTGATCGGGAACTATTTCATCACCGGCGATCATGCCAGGCTGCCGACGCGAAGCTGGGTTCCTGAGCATCGTCCGGTCAAAGCCGTCATCGTGGCATTGCATGGGTTTAACGATTACAGCGCCTTTTTCGAGGAACCGGGAAACTACCTCACGCATTACGGCATCGGCTCCTACGCCTATGACCAGCGGGGCTTCGGCGGCGCGCCGAAGCGCGGCTCCTGGGCGGGGATCCCGATCTACCTTCACGATCTTTCGGAATTCGTCCGGCTGATCCAGGATCGGCATCCCGGCATTCCGATCTACTTGCTCGGCGAGAGCATGGGGGCTGCCGAGATCATGGTGGCCCTGACGCACCGCCACGCGCCCCCGGCGGATGGCATCATCTTATCCGCTCCGGCCGTATGGGGCTGGAAGACCGTGCCGTGGTATCAAAGAGCCGCGCTCTGGACGGCCGCCCATACTGTTCCCTGGTTGCGGTTGACGGGCGAGAGCCTGCATCTTGTCCCGTCAGATAACACCGAGATGCTGCGAGCGCTTTACCATGATCCATTGGTCCTCAAAGAGACCCGCATCGGCACGGTTTATGGGGTTGCCGATTTGATGAGCAGAGCTTCCGAGCAGGTAGACAAAATGGACCGATTAACGCTGGTCCTCTACGGGGAACGGGACGAGATTATCCCTAAGGCATCGGTCTATCGTATGCTGAAGAGAGCGCCTCGGAACGGGCGGTGGCGCATCGCGTTTTACGAAAAGGGCTATCATCTGCTGCTGCGTGATTTGGAAGCGCCCCGGCTTTGGCAGGATATCGCGGCCTGGATCGAAAACCCCGCACAGGACCTGCCCTCCGGCGCCGACCGGCGGGCATTCGCGGTTTTGAGCGGCGGCCGTTCATGAGCTTTTTTTCGTGGCGGTCGAATGATGAAGCCAGCCACTTTCACCTGAATGCCGGTCAACCGTGAGCGACCATATAGACAGCCATAACGGCCAATAGCCCTGCTACATACTGCTGAAACCGGTCGCGCGGCAAACGCTCGATCACCTTTTTGGCGGACCACGTCCCCAGGACCATCGCCAGGCCCATGAATCCGGCGAGCCGCCAGAATTCGCCATCCAGCGGAATGTAGTATTGATATACGGCGGTTTTTGCGCCGTGCATCGCTAAAGCCGTGGCCGCCTCGGTAGCGACATAGGCCACAGGAGGCAACCCGAGGGTCAGGAAAATGGCCGCTCCCAGTGGGCCGGCACTGCCGACCAATCCCGACAAAAACCCTACGCTTCCCCCGCCCAAGATCAGGAAAGTGGGACTGGCCTTCCATTTTAGAGTGCCAAGCGACTTGAGCAGGATGAACAGGAGGATGGCGGTGCCGATGCCTCGGTTTACGGTATCCTTCGGAAGGGCGACAAACGAGACGGAACCCAGGATGCTGAAAGGGATCGCGCCGAGCAGGAACAGTCCCGCAGGACGCCACTGAATTTGAGAAAACCCGAAGCCGGCGCGGGAAAGATTGCCGATGAACTGGGCGATGGTCAGCAAGGGAACGGCCTCGGTCGTCCCGACCGTAGCAACCAGTAAAGGAAGCAGCAACAATGCTCCGCCGAATCCAGCGGCACCGGAAATGGCCGCCGCACCGTAGGCGGCCAGGAAAAGCCAGAGGAAGCTCAGCATAGCCGCGTTGACTATACCGTGGCGGGTCCCTTCATGGCTTGCCTGTGGAGGAATCCTCCTTCGTTTCAGCCCTCGCCTTTTCCCGAGCTATACGGGCTAGGCTCACGTATTTGCTGCGCAGTATAGTCAGTTCCTCTTCTTCCAACTCTTCCAAATCCAACAAGGTATCGTCGGCTTTTTCGATGGCGCGGATGAGTTCGTCGAGTTTCACTTGCAGGGCTTCGGTATCCCGGTTCTGCGTGTGCTGGATCAGGAACACCATGAGAAACGTCACAATGGTGGTCGCCGTGTTGATGACCAACTGCCAGGTATCGCTGAAGCCGAAAATCGGCCCGGTAATCACCCAAGCCAGAATAATGAGCATGGCGATGTTGAAGGCCAATGGTCTGCCGGACAACCGGGCGAACAGCCGCGCGAACCGGTCGAACTTGGCGTTCCAGTAGGCGGTATTCTCGAGATTTTTCTTAGCCCAGGAGGCGCCTTTAGCCAGAAAATCGGGCAGATTGATATTCGAAGACATTGCTGTGTTCCTCTGGATTTTGGATTTTCGGTGCTCGCTGTTGTTGGATCGATCGGACCAAGCTCGCACACGACCGAGTGGCCCAGTCTAAGCCAGTGTAGGGTTTCGTTGTGCGGACAGCCAGAGCCCGTTCCCAGAGAAATCAATCTTTGCCACCGACAGAGCCAGCAAAAAAACCGCGAACGGCTGGAATCCTTGCTGGAAGCAGCCCACTATCCAATGGGCAACTTCCGTGTCTATCGGTGTACTACGGAGTAAGGGGTACGAAACAAACGTCAAAGCCGATTTGGGAATTTCGTCGACTGCTGATCCTGAAATGGCGCTGATTGCCGTCCCGGCCCGTTTAATTACAGTCCACTACAGGTAGAATGGGATGAGCGATAAGGCGTCGTTGCCGCCTTATCGCTGACGGGGAAACATCAGGACCGATCGACCGCCAGCCCGCCGAACCTCGGCACGGCTTATTTTCCGGTCCAGGTCCGACTTGGCCGACCAGGTTTTATAGAACGAATCAAGAATACTTGTGCTGCCTGAGCCGCGACTTACTTGTCGATCAATCCGAGAGCGGAAAGTCTCCCGATCGATCGCGAGCAACTTCCGTTAACGCGTTGATCGCAGGCTTCAAGGATTCTTTACCGGTGCTCTTAATGATCAACGCCGGTAGGAAAAGCGAGCGCATCCTGGACGCAATTGAACTTCGACGGGGGATTGCTGTGAGTATCCTTGGTACCCAGAGGCCCGCAGATAAAGGTTTGGTCGAAGTCCTGCGTCACAATGTGTTCCGCCGTGGGATTGCCGTCCGCGTCCACGCTGGTTTTATGTTTCAGGGTTCCGGCCACATGGAACCCGTACGTTCCCGCCTTGTTGGGACGAAAGTAAATATTGTAGACATTGGGTGTCCCGAATTTCTGTTTCACGTTGCCGGCCGCATCGGATTCGTTTTGCGCTGACGGATAGAGGCTTTTCTGCCTTTTCAATTCCAGCTTGCCGTTCTTGTCGGCGTAGTACTGTACCTTTGCGGTATTGAGCTTAACCTCGTCGCCCGTGCTCGTATTGACGGGTTCTGCCTTAGTCTTGTCATGCGCCGCATCCGGATGGAACGAGATAGTCAGGTTGATGCCATTAACGTCGCCGGTCCAAGCAGGTTCGTTGGCGAACCCCGCACTAAGCTTAAAAGTAGCGGGAGCCCCGTGGCAGTCGGTGATGTCCACGCCGTCCGCACTTCCACATAGATGCCGTGCCTCATGCGCACTGGCTGTTTGCGGGAGCATGACAGCAAGCCCGATCACTCCCATGAACACGGTAAGTTTATTATTTTTCATGTGACTACCTTTGTTGAACTGTTTACGCGGAATTGATTTAGCCAAGCGCACTAGTCAGCTGCCTTTGTCCGTGCAATGCACGCACAAAAGGCTTGCCGGCGACACTGTCATCCGGCTGATACTAGTACCGGCAACCATCTAGAGCACATCCGATGCCAACGGCGTAGATCCTTTATCGGTCAAGCGTGTGCCCGACGGACGGAGATAGAGCCGCAGTGGAAATGGGTGAAATAACAGATGGGGCCAGGGCAAATCCCACAGCTGAATTGTTTGAACTGCAATTTCCGGCGCTGCGAGACATGGAGCGAGTGAGCGAGCGAGTCGAGTAGTCCCCGGAAGCGCGAGCGCCGGGTGGGTGGCCGGAGGTCGCCGCGAGAGCGGCGGTCGTAGGCGACCCACAAGGCATCGCGACCGGGCGTCGAGTCATTGTGGAGCCAGGTCCCGACCCCTGGTTGGGTCGGGACCGGTCGAACGCAGGAAGGTCGCGATTAAAGCGACGTTTGCGATTGGGACGGCCGGGGCGCCGAAGGCAATACCCGTCGCCAATTTTTGGCTCCTTTTGGAGACTGGGATGTCCCAAAAGGTTTCGTAAAAAATGGCGACGCAATCGTCTACATCTTCCAACCGGAATGAACCAGCCTGTCCAGATCGAAATACCGGGTTGAGTCGGCTCGAAGCGGAAGGCGTTGCGCTCCTGCTGTTCCCACCTCTGCTGGCCTTGGCGTGTTAATCGGCGTGCCCGGCGTCTCTAGAGCATTTTCCGGTTTGGTGTAGCGCCTCCAGGCTGCAGTCGGTCGGGAATCCTTTTCCGACACGACCGATCTATCGGCACAGGATAGCCGACCTACGACTGCTCCGATCACGGATGGTAGGCCGGGATAAGCCTGTCCTGAGCCCCGTCGAAGGGGCGCCAGCCGTTCCCGGCGAACAGCGGGAATGCCGGAAACGCGAAGCCTGTCCTGAGCGAAGCCGAAGGGCTTATTCCGGCCTACATTCCTACCTTTTGGGTGTGTGAGCGGCATTCCAATCCACGCCGCTAAACCGTGATGAAAAACGCTCTAAAGCCACATCCCAACCGGTCCAGTGACCCGAAACCCTGGTCCTCGTGCCGTGTGGGGCGTGGGGGAGAGGGGGCTACGACGCTGAAGACAGATACTGTCGCGACAGTACTGACGGCGGCGATTCGGGCAGAACTCAGCCTACGAGTGCCGCAAGGACGACTTATCCGTGGCTAACGGCGACCGCCACCCCGGGGGCCTCGGTCTTCCGAAGGAGCCTCTGGGGTCTTTCCTATTACGATGTCGAAATGCGCTACCAGCCCCCCGAGTCGTGAATCGTTGGCCGGCGTGAAATCGACCAAAACCGATTCGCGCGCCGCCTGGTCGCGGATCTCTTGGAGAACGAAATCCCGTTCGTTCAACGGATGGCCTTTAACGTACAGCTGTGTGGTCAGCATCCGCTGCTCGCCTTGCTTGACGATGACGTGGATGTGCGGCGCGCGCTGGATTCCGGCGGCGTAAGGCACGGGTTTGATGGTGCGGAAGTAATAGTCGCCTGTCGAACCGGTCAGAAAGCGCCCGAAACCCTGAAAGTTCTCGTCGCGCTGCTGGCGATTGGGACTCTCGGTGTGCAGATAGATCCCATTGTGGTCCACCTGCCAGATTTCAACGACGGCATTGGGAATCGGCTCTCCCGTGGGGCCAAGAATCCGGCCCGTGAGATGCGTGATCTCGCCGACCGCGGGCGTGATGGAGTCGTTGACGATCAGAAGGTCGTTGTCGGTGTCCAGGGGAAGCCGGTTCGGGTAGAACGGTCCTTCAGTCTGCCGTGGCGTTCGGGTCAGTTGTTCGGCAAACGCGCCGCGCACGGTAAACATTCCAGCCACCAGGGCGAGGCCTTGCAGAAACCGCCGGCGACCTTGGGTTGGATGTTCGAATTTCATGAATCACCACCGCACGGAAGTTTGATCGTTGAATGATTTGGACCCGGTCTTCGACCGAGGGGTTCACTCGCCCACGGTACGCCAACGCACTTGCCTCACCGGATCCCAAGGCGATTCCGCGGACCTCTGCCGCTATTCGACGCCGTAATACTTCGTCAGGTAATCCAGAATCACCGGAATATCGTCCTGGCTGATCGGCGCTCCCATGACTTTCACCATTTTGTCGATCGTCGCCTGCCAGTCGGCCTTCTTCATGAAGGGGGAGTTCATCGGGATGTAGTCGATGCTGTGGCACATGACGCAATTGGCCATCACGGTCTCGCGTCCCGCGCCTTCCTTGAGTTTGATCTGTTCCTCGTCCGCTAAGGCTGTAGCGGAAAAGGCAGCGACCAGCGCCAGCAGCAGAGTGTTGAGCATCTTCATGGCATGGGCACTCATGCGACCTCCACGGTGATCCGTTGCACCACGTTGTTGCGGTAACCCGCAGGATTGAAGATGAATTCATAGGGCTGGGTGCTTCCCTGCCGGTTCGTCGCCTTTGTCATGAGCACATATTTGCCGCCCTGGTGCGGAGTCAAGGTGTGGCGCCAGGCACGGAACGAGAAACGGCCATAGTCCTTTTCAAGCTGCGCCTCCTGCCACGCCCTGCCACCGTCCACCGACACTTCGACCGTTCGAATTCCGTAGCCCCCGTCCCACGCAAGACCCTCGATCGTCGTCGGTTTGCCGGCACGCAAATGCTGCCCCTCCTCGACGTTGGTCATGAGGGAGTTGACCAGTATTTCGGTGATCGGCGTGTTGGCCTCCCCTTCTTGGGAAAGGAATCGGTCGATGAGGGGGAATTTGCCCTTCGGTATCCGGTAAGCCGTACTCATCCAGAATCCCTTTTCCGGTTTCGGCATCGCGCTGATGGAAATCAGCTGTTTCATCCAGTAGGTCCCCTCCCAACCGGGCACCACCAGGCGTACGGGAAAGCCGTTCCAATGGGGCAGGGCCTCACCGTTCATCTCGTAGGCGACCAGTGTGTTCTCGTCGAGGGCTTTCCACAGCGGAAGGCTCTTGATGAAATCGGGCGTCTTGTCGATGGCCCCGTAATCGGCTCCGTCAAAGACGATTTCCAGCGCATCCGCCTTGAGCCCCGCCCTGGCCAGCACGTCCTTGAGGCGAGCGCCTTTCCAGCGCGCATTGCCCATGGCCCCGGCCCTCCATTGAATGCCGGGCACATGCGGATCGGAAAAGCCGCGGCGATTTCCGGCACATTGGCACACGGCAAACAACTCGACCGGCTCGAAGCTCCGCTTGAGCTGGTCCAGATTTAGCTCGAAGGGATGCTCCACCGAATCGCCCCCCACCTTGAGTCGCCAGGTTTCAGCGACCACTTGCGGGATATTGGCGAGATGCCAGCGCACGAAGAACTGGTCATTCGGCGTGATGACATCGCTGAAAGCCCTGACCGGCGTCTCGAAGTTCGGTGGTCGGTAGGTACGCTTGATGAGGGGCTTCTTGCCGGACAATGCCGCGAGCACGGCACCCTCCGTCGCACCAATTGGCAACTCACCGGCACGCAATGATCGCGGCACCAACAAGCCTGGCCCGGTCACAGCGAAGCCGCCAACCACACCTTTCAGAAAGGTCCGCCTGTTCAACATCTTATCCTCCGGTTTTTGGGGTCAAAAACATCTTATTCCCCGGATTCGACTAGGGTCTGTCCGACCGATCGAACCTTGCGGATTCGGACAAGTCGATCGGATCATGAGCCGAGATGACTTAACCGAAACGCTGATGCGAGTCCTGCCAAAGCTTTTAAGGAGCGAGTGGCGGATGCCCAAAGCCTCCCCGGTATGGCTTTGGCCCGGCGTAGCAGGACCGAAATCACCAGGAAACGTACTCCGCGCCGATTTCCGGCAAAGCTATCCTTCGCAAGACTCGGGAAGGTTTCGGAGACGGGGCCGATGTTTTAATAGGAACTTCATTAGCACCTGATTGAAAGCGTCCGGACGCTCCAGAGGCAGCATGTGCCGGGCATCGCGGATGATCGAAAGTTCCGCCTGCGGCATTCTGGCCACATAGGCCGCCTTGACAGTTATTGGCGTGTAATCCTGATCCGAAGTGATCACGAGGGTCGGGCAGTGAATGGCGTCGAGATGATCCACTACGGTCCATCCGATCAAAGCCTGCAGAGCGTCAAGGTAAGCCCGTGGATCATTCTCGGCCCACCGATCTATGAATAGCCGTCGGAGTTCCGCCTGTTCCGGCTTGGGGAAGAGACGCTTGCCCAGGACCTTTCCCATTTTGCGCATCCCCAGCAGCCGGACGATGAGTTTCCTTTGGACGATCCGCAGTCGTGCTCTGAGCGTGCGGAGGATGAATTCCGGTCCGCTATTGACAATCACCAGGCTCTGCACGAGTTCCGGGGCGCTGACGGCGAGCTGAAAAGCGATCATGCCGCCCATGGAGAGGCCCACCACGTGAGTCGGGCCAAGGCTGAGCAAGCGGATCAGTTCCGCCGTGTCCGCCGCAAACCTAAGAATGCTGTAGGGGCCGGGCGGCTTGTCCGATCGGCCATGACCGCGGAGGTCGAACGCGACCACGTGAAACTGTCGAGAAAAGGAAGCGAGCTGAGCTTCCCAATCCCGGATGCTGGAGCCGAGGCCATGGATGAACAGCAAGGGCGGGCCGTGCCCCAGGCTCTCATAATGAAGCTCTGCATCACGTATTCGAAGTCTGGGCATGCTCATTCCTTATGCGGCGAGTTCGCTGAGGTTGGCCTTAAGCGGCTCGGCCGGAGCCGATTAGCGGGCGATCCAGCCTCCATCGACCGGAAAGGCCGCCCCCGTGGTCGTCTTGGCCGCATCGCTGCAAAGAAAGGCGGTCCAGGCGCCAATGTCCTCAGGCGTCGAAAATTCGAGCATCGGCTGTTTTTCGCGCAGGAGCGCCAGTGTGGCCTCTTCCCGCGAAGTCCCCTTCTGCCGGGCCAAGTCCTCAATCTGCTTTTCGACCAGCGGGGTCAGCACCCAACCCGGGCAAATCGCGTTGCAGGTAATGCCGGCGTTGACCGTCTCCAGAGCCACGACCTTGGTCAGGCCCAGAAGGCCATGCTTCGCCGCCACATAAGCGGCCTTGCCCTCACTGCCCACCAGCCCGTGAACGGAGGCAATGTTGACGATCCGCCCCCAGCCGCGCCGCTTCATGCCCGGCAGCGCGGCTTTGATGGTATGGAAAGCGGCCGAAAGGTTGAGGGCGAGCACGGCCTCCCACTGCGCATCCGGAAATTCCTCCAGCGGCGCCACATACTGAATACCGGCGTTGTTGACCAAAATGTCAAGGGCACCGAAATCCGCCTCCACCGCTTGGATCATGCCGCGGATGGCCGCCGGTTGTGAGAGGTCTGCCGGGTAATAAACGGTTTTCACCCCATGAGCGCGGCTCAAGTGCTGAACCAAGCGCTCGATCTCCTCGAGCTCCCCGAAGCCATTCAAACCGATAGGGCAGCCCTGCCGGGCGAGCTCGGTGGCAATGCCGAGACCGATGCCGCGGGTGGACCCGGTGACCAGGGCTATCCTCCCATAGAGCATGATTTATTCTCCGCCGTTCCTTGTGGACGCCTCATCCATGGACCTCATGGTCTTCGTTTAGGTTCCGGGAGACCTCGTGCTTACAAGACGAGCTCCTGATAGTGATGCGGTCTCCAGCCTAAAACTTCCCGGTGGGAAAGGAAAGCAAAAGGCTTTTCACCGGTTCGCCGAGCCGTTACGGCTTGCCCTGCGAGTGTTTCCGGAAAAACCGCAGCATCTCCTCCGAGGCGCTGGGTCCCTTGGGGTCGGTATACGAACCCTGGGGGCTTCCGCCCGACCAGCCGTGGCCTGCTCCATGGACCAGCCATTGCTCCATGACGATCTGGCCGCTCGCGTCGTGATAGATGGAGTGGGTGTAAGAATGCCCCTGGGGCACCTGCCCCCGGTTCGCCGTGACCCGCAGTTTTCTTCCCGCGCCTGAGTGGACCGTCGCCCATTGCGTCAGCACCCGATCCCCATTGCCGGGGTGAACCGTGGTGTCCCGGTCTCCATGGAAGACGATGGTGGGGACGATCCGGAGGGCTTTCAGCGCCGCCGGGAAACCGCTTTCCCGTTGCAGTAGGGCGGCTGTTTCCCCCTGCTGCATGGCCGCGAACGCGGAGGGCAGGTCATGGGCGGCGCCGTAGGGGAGTCCGGAATGGACGCCGATGGCGGCGTAGAGTTCAGGGTAGTTCACTCCCATGACCATGGCCATCGCCCCGCCGGCCGAGAGTCCCGCCACGTAGACCCGCCCGGCGTTGATGCCGTGGGTGCGCACGATTTGGCGGGTCATATCGGCAATGATGGACGGTTCGCCATGATCCCGGTGCTGGTCGCCGGCCTTGAACCAGTTCCAGCATCGGGACAAATTGGCCTCTGACGCTTGCTCGGGGTACAGCACGAAAAATTCTTCCCGTTCCGCCAGGACATTCATGCGGGTGCCCGCGGCGAAGTCGTCCGGGTCCTGGGTGCAGCCATGGAGCATGACGATCAGCGGCAGGGCTTGCCCGTGGTAACCGCTGGGAATATAGAGCTTGTAGGCGCGGGTTCCGGCCGGGTTGGTGAAGGAACCTGCCATGAACTGCCCTCCCGCCTGAATGTCCGGGTGTGTCCGGCTCGGCTTGGCCATCATGGGTCCGAGTCCGGTTCGAAGGGAACGAAACGCAGCGTCGAAGGCGGACGACGGCGCGGATGCGCTCGCCGTGTGCCGGCTTCCATGCGCCGATTCCCCGCTGTCCGGTGGCGGCGTGAGTTGGGGAATGTCGTCGATGACGCGGAACGAGCCGTCGATCGGTTCCTGACCGGAAGAGTCAGAGGTCTTCGAGGACGTGTCGGGCGCGAAACCGCCCCGGAGCGTGCGTCGGATTAGGGTGGCGGCTTCATCGAGCCGGCCCGAGCGGGTGAGCCGGGTGGCTTTCGCCATCGCTGCATGCAGTGCGTCGGTCATAATTCAGGGTCTCCTCTGGAGATTGCAACAGCGGTAATTTTTCGGCAGGAGAAGGGCATCCGGTCCATGCGTTGGTCTCCACCGGCGAGGCGGGAAAACAGGGGCTAGCGGATGCGGCCGGCCAAGGCCGATTTGACTTCCGCACTAGCCCGCAAGGCTCCCAATACCGTGATCGACTCGATGGTGTCCAGCGCCAGCTCGGGAGAGACATCATCGGCGATGATCACCAGGCCCAGCACCTGGATTTGCAGCGTCTGTCCGGCCGTCCGTACCGTTTCCAGATCACGGCGGGTGTACTCTTGCAGGCCGAGCACCAGGGTCTTGCGGGCCACCGTTTGTTTCACCGCCTCGGCGTGGGCGGCGAGTTGATTGCGGATCGCGGTGCGAATGAAATCCGTGCGGTTGGAATAAAAGCCTTCCTGCACCAGCAAATCGATCTGCCCGAGATCCACGAATCCCAGGTTGATTGTAATCTTCTCGGTCTCGCCTGCCATGTCTTCTCTTTGCCATCTAATGACCATCCAATTGGATGGTAGACTACTCCGAAGCTGAGCGCTGTCAAGAGGAAATGCAGCAGTTTTCGAGATGAAGGAGCGCACGACAAGGCTGCCGGAGCCAATAGATATCCAACGAAAGGCTGCTTTGGGTCCAGGCCGTGTGAAAACCGAAAATGACTCGCCAACCCGATCAGCGATGCCCTCGGCCGGCGTGATTCCGGACAACGATATTCATCGTCTTGTGCCACGTAGATGAAATCTTGCTTGCCGAACCGCCCATCGGCCTTGCTGCCGGAGGTCAGCGAGTTGTTTTACACGCTTTTCCGGTCGGAACCGGTTAAACATAGTCAGGGGTTAAATAGCCTGTCCTGCGGAAGGGGTCTTTCCGTCGATCACGCCAAAGCCATACCCTTGAAACGGGACACAATCGTGAAGCCATGGTTCGATATTGAACGATCGAGCGCCGTTTAGTCCTGTTCTTGCTTCAAAGGCTTTCCGGTGGGATCGAATTCCAATTCGATCTCTTGCTGTCCATCCTTGATCTCAACTTCATACCCGATGATGGTTTCACCGGACTTCGTTATTCTCTCGACCTCCTTGATGGTCGCCTGAGGACGTTCCTTCTTGACCGCCTGTGAAATGACCTCCGGCAAATCCTTGCGGTCGATTTCTTCATGCTGCTCGACCAAAGTGCCGTCGGCGCTATAGATGAACTCGCGTTCCTTTCCCTGGACTTTGTACTCGAGTTCATAAAAGGGCATGCCTCCCCGCGTCTTCTCCTCGTATTCCACAGCCTTCGCCTCTGGATGGACCCTCTCGAAGGCTTCCAATACGGCCTTGGGCACATCGTTCTTGTTCAGTTCTCGCTCTTCGGCAGCAGCTTCAGCAAGATAGAAACTGCTGATTACGAGAGCGCTCAGCAACGCTTTTCCGCTCATAGACCCTCCTTTCCAGGCTTAGCGACAGATACCCATTCTTGCCTCACTTTTGACTGTGTGCATCAGCAAAGTTTCTAGAGCATTTTCAAATCTGATGTATGGGGGGCGGTATACTCCCGGCACGCAAAGGAACTCGCCCGTGGGGCGAGACCCGCTCCAAATTGAAGTGCCGCCAACGGCGGCTTCCTTTTATTCATGGGCCGCCTAATCTCCGAGAGCGATAGCCCAAGTTAATGCGATAGAGCCCAACGGTAAAATGCGCAGAGTCAGGCGCCGGTCTTGGCAATGGTCATGTAGATATGGACGTAATCCATGCCATGACCCATGGGGTTCTCACGCACCAGCGCTTCATAGGCCTCGTAGTAGCGATCGATGATGCTTTGGCGCTCTTCGGGCAATCTCTCCGGCGAGAGCGCGGCAAGAAAAGTACTCTCGGTCCATGAGCGCAGCGTCGGGATGTACTCGCCAGCAAAGCGAGCGGCGTCCCCGTGCTCGCGGAACTCGGCGGCAAACGGACACGGCACGATCCGGGTTTCACTCTGCTCCAGGCGCAGACCCGCGCGATATACGGCACTCGCAGCGTCGGTCAGCGGGCGCGTAAACTCCTCTACGGTCTTGTAGTACTGCGGCAGAGTCATCCGCACATATTCCTCACGGCTGATAACACCTTCGGCAACAAAGCGCTGCCATAGCCCGTTGAAGGTGTCGAACATGTTGACGCCGCCCGTGTTGCCCAAATATCGGCCGGCGTCGTCCTTGACGAAATTGACCAGCACCAGCCGCCCGCCCGGAATCAGCTCGCGCGCCCGCTGCAGCAGAATGGTTTCCCAGTCACGCTGCGCTTGCTCGGCGAAGGCGGCCAATTCGGCCCCCGAGGCGCCCACCGCCTGAATATGGTCGGTGATGTCGCAAGGCTTGCGGCTGAGCCAATGCATCGCGGTCGCCGAGAACCCGAGGTCGAGCGTGCCGGCAGGGAGTATCTGCCGGTAGAAGGACGTGGCCGAAGCAAACACGTACACGTCCTCGGCCTTGCTGAGATAGCTCGGAAGCGGGGTCAGGCCCTGGACGATGCGGAACAGGCTGTTGTAATCGTTGCGGGGTTGATCGGTGTAGATTACGGAGATCGGCCGGCGCCGCCGCCAGCGGGTGCGCACCGCGCCGATTATCTGTCGCACCAGGTCGAGCGATGTGCCGCCGTCGGCGCAGCCCATGTCGGCGAAGGTGAAGGGAATCGAGGCGTCCCTGTCCGGCAGGCGGGAGATCGCACTGACAACAAGCGGTGTCGCGCCGTCGATCACGTCCTTGGCGCCCTTGGTGGCGGTCGAATAGTAGCCGCCGCCCCGCATGGCGACGTTTACAGCATGCGCGGTGTTCTCAGCCATTGCTCCACTCTTGATCTGTTGGATTAAAACGCTATCGGTGATTGTACTCGGTCAATGAGGCCAAGGGTTCCAAGCTTTCCAGGACGAGCCGGTCGGCGAGCCCGAGGTCCACGTCTTCGACCCGCTCTATGGATTCCGACAGCCGATCGATGATTCGGGCCTCGATGTCCCCCCTGTTTTTGGCGACCGCATAGGGAATGCGGTGAAACATGACCATGGCGTAGCGGGGGATGAATCGCCCGGGATGGCGCTCTTCGAGCAGCCATTCGATGTGCTTCCGCAAGTGGAACTTGGGGTCTCGGACGGAATCCCTCATTTCCACGTAGTTTTCCAGCGCCATGTCGGCGATGGCTTCGGCGTCGGGTTTTCTCCGGGTTTCGAATTCGAGGTAAAGGCTTTCCAGGTCCTTGTGTTCATCGAGCAACCGGTCGAGAACGACGCAATCCTCGAAGGCGCAGTTCATCCCTTGCCCATGAAACGGAACCACCGCGTGGGCGGCATCGCCCAGGAGCAGCGCCTGGTCGGCGACATGCCAGGGAAAGCAGCGGATCGTGCCCAAGGTCCCGGTGGGATGGTTCAGAAAATCGTGGACCGGGTTGGCCATCAAGGGCAGCACGTCGGGAAACTCGGTTTCGAGGAAACGCAGGATGGCGCGTTCGTCCGTGAGCGTCCGAAAACTCACGGAGCCCGAATGGGGCAGGAACAGCGTTGCGGTAAAGCTGCCGTCCCGGTTGGGCAGGGCGATCAGCATGAAGCCGCCGCGGGGCCAGATGTGCAGGGCATTCTTTTCCAGCCTGGGGGCGCCGTCGGGTCCCGGCGGAATGGCCAGCTCCTTGTAACCGTGCGGCAGATGCTCGTCGCGGCAGTCGATGCCTTTCTGTTCGATCATGGCATGGCGAATGGCGGAGCCCGCGCCGTCCGTGCCGATCACGGTAGCGAAGGGCAGGGCGCGCCGGTTGTCGTCGCTTTCGCGACGGAGCAGCAGGCGGCGGTTTTCGAAATCCACCCACTCGCAGCCTTCGCCGAAAAAAAACTTGGTCCCGGCGGCTTCGGCCGCATCGAGCAGAATCTTGTTGAGCACGGCCCTTTCCACCGAAAAATGGACAGCGGATTCGTCCCTGCCGTAGGGCTGATAGAGTAGATTTCCCGCCTGATCGTGGATCATGCGGCCGGGCATCGCGACCAGGTGTTTTTCGATCTCCCGGTACAGCCCGACTTCTTTCAGGGCATGGATGCCGCGGGTGGACAGCGACAGGTTGATCGACCGGCCCGCCGGAATCCGGTGTTTGCGCATGTCCGGCAGGCGCTCGAAGACCCGGACGGGAAACCGCCGGCGGGCCAGGAATACGGCGAGCAGACATCCGGCGAGCCCGCCGCCGACCAGCGTGATTTCTTTAGTCCGCATGTGCAATCACTCCCTCGAGCCGATCCACGAAATCGAAGATTTCGGCGTAGCGGTTGTAAAACGGGACCGGCGCCACGCGGATCACGTCGGGCTCCCGCCAGTCGCAAACGATCCCGGAGGCGAGCAAGCTTTCGAACACCCGCTTGCCGTCCTTCAGCCTGAGCGACAGCTGGCAACCCCGTTCGGCGGGCTCGGGCGGTGTGAGGATGGCGATTCTGTCGCCGCAGCGTTCCTTGAGCAGGTGCTCCAGGTAGCCGATTAAGCTTTCCGACTTCGTCCGCAGCGCCGCCATTCCGGCCTGATCGAACAGGTCCAGGGAGGAGAGCAGGGGGGCCAGGGAGAGGATGGGCGGATTGCTCAGTTGCCAGCCCTCGGCGCCGGGCAGCGGACTGAATCTCGGCGGCATGACGAACCGGGTGGATTTGTCGTGTCCCCACCAGCCGGCGAAGCGGGGAATATCGAAGCGTTCGGCGTGGCGCTCGTGGACGAAGCAGCCCGCGACGGCACCCGGTCCCGCATTCAGATATTTGTAGGAGCACCAGACCGCGAAATCCGCGTTCCAGTCGTGCAGTCTCAAGACTAGGTTGCCCGCGGCATGGGCCAGGTCGAATCCCACCACGCAGCCTTCCTTGTGTCCTGCCTCGGCGATCTCGTCCAGAGCGAAAGCTTGTCCCGTGTAGAACTGAACGCCTGGCCACAGGATCAGCGCGATGCCGTCCCCCTCGCGCTCGATGAGTTCCAACAGGTCCTCGGCGCGAAGGATGGCTTCGCCCGGGCGGGCGCTGGCTTCGATCAGCGACTCCTCGGGATCGAAGCCATGAAAGGTGATCTGGGATTCCATCGCGTAGCGGTCCGACGGAAAGGCGTGTTCCTCGATGAGGATCTTGTGGCGCTCCGGCGTCGGACGGTAAAAGCTCACCATCAGGAGATGCAGGTTGACCGTCAGAGAGTTCATCGCTGCCACTTCGACAGGAAGGGCGCCTACCAGGCGGGCTAATTTCTCGGTCGCGAACTCGTGGTACGGCAGCCACGGATGATCTCCCTCGAAATGTCCTCGCACCCCCATTTGCGCCCAGGCTTCAAGTACCTCCTGCACGTAGCTCTGCGCCGATTTCGGCTGAAGCCCCAGGGAATTGCCGCAAAAATAAATCTCTTCCGTTCCGTTTTCCCGCTTCGGAATGTGGAAGCGGTTTCGGTATGAACCGAGCACGTCCGTTCGGTCGAACGCTTCGGCGAAGGATTTATGCGCTTGGGAGTTCACAAAGCCTCCACGGGAAAGATCAGAGGCCGGCTGGGTACCGCATCGCCCATGAACGGAGCGATCTGAAGATTGAGCAGGTAATAACCGTCCCATGCCTCGTCGGGCGCGAAGATGAATTCGGTGATCGTCCGGAAAGGCGCTTTGCATCGGTTCAAATCATGGCTTCCGGGCGGCATCTCCCAAAAGAGCCGGTGATTCGAAAGCCTTCCCCCATCCTCCATGCGGTCGACGGACGGCATATCCACCAAAAGGTGCTTTACGCCGCGGCGGACGATTTCCTCCATCGCCTCATTGGAAAAATAAGGCGCCGTGACGTACCGCTGTGTTCTCTTGGCCGGTAGATTGGGAAGCGTGCGGATGACGAGAGCTCGTTGAAAATCCTCATCGTCCAGCGTTTTTAGCCTTTCGATGAGAGTCCTCCGGGTAATGAGAGCGTCATCTTTCTCTTTGCCGGGGATATAGCTTTCCGAGCAATCCACGCCTTGTTCCGGTTCGACGGAAACCAGGACGGCCGGAATCCAGGCGTCCTTCAGAATTTCGGTAACCGACAGGTCCTGATCCACGATATGGCCCACGCATTCGGTATGGGTTCCGTGGCAATGGGGAATGAATTGGCATACCCTCACATTGCAGCTGCCGTCACGGCGGGTGTCCCCGACGAACCACGCGTTCTCCACCGTCTGCACGCTGGCGGGCGGTACCCCGAAGGCGCTGAGCCCTTCGGCGTCAAAATCGATGGGAATGGACAGGTCGAAGTGCTTCGCCGAGTCGCTGCGGAAGATCCGTCTTCTTCCGATATGAACGTTTATAGCGGCCATCTGGGGTATCGAGGTGATTAATACCATTAAAAAGTAAGCCCTATACTCCGTCTCCCTTTGGGGAGAGCGGAGCGAGGGGGGCGAAGCCGTTGGGGTGAGGGAGATTTAAATGGGATTTCTTCATTATTTTCGGTCCTATCGTCTCGGCGACAGGCTGTTTGTAAGGAAGAAATCCTTGCTTTTATCTCCTCACCCTACCTTCTCCAATCGCAAACGGGCCTTCAGTCGGCCCCTTCCAATCGCAAACAGTCGCTTTAGTCGCGACTCTTCCAATCGCAAACGGCATCTCCGGGAGCGCCGGAGCCGCCCTTCCAATCGCAAACGGTCGCTTTAGTCGCGACCCCTTCCCGGAAGGAGAGGGAACAGAATGTAGTTTTACTTTCCAGGCCATATAAAGTCTTCTGGTTTCAGGCCGAGCCACTCCAGGGCGGTCCCGTGAAATAATCGCTCTTTGGTGGGTTGCGGCAGATTCATCTCGTCGATCATCTTGCCGGGCCGGAGCTCTCCCAGCGGGAACGGATAGTCCGAGCCGAGGGCGATAGACTTCTCGCCCAAAAGATCGATCAGGCAATTCAGAAGGCGTGGATCGTTAACGCACGAATCCACATAAAAGCGCCCCAGGTATTCGCTCGGCCCTAGGCGATTGTCCACGGCGCAAAGATCGGGACGCACCTCGAACCCGTGCTGAATGCGGCCGAGAGTCCCCGGAAACGCGCCGCCGCCGTGGGCGAACGCCACCCGAAGGCGGGGAAACCTCTCGAAGACACCGCCGAAGATCATTGAGCAGATGGCCAGGGAGGTTTCCGCGGGCATGCCGACCAGCCAGCTCAGCCAGTACTTCTTCATGCGCTCGTTGGCGAGGATATCCCAAGGGTGCACGAAGAGAGCCGCCCCCAGGTCCTCGGCGGCCTCATAGACGGGGAACAACAGGTCCTCGTTCAGATTGAAGCCGTTGACGTGGGTGCCGATTTCGATGCCGGCCAGTTTCAGATCCCGAACGCAGCGTTCCAGCTCCCGGACGGCGAGATCCGGCGCTTGCATGGGCAGGGTGCCCAGCCCGACGAAGCGTTTGGGGAATTCGGCGACGACGCCGGCGATGTGGTCGTTCAGCAGTTTCGAGAGATCGAGGGTATCCGCCGGTTTCGCCCAATAGGAAAACATGACCGGTACGGTCGAAAGCACCTGAACCTGCACGCCGAACTCATCGCAGTCCCGCAACCGGGTCCTTGCGTCCCAGCAATTGCTTTTGATCTCCCGGAAGCATTCGTCATCCCTGAGCATCCGCGCACAGCCCGGCCGGTAATGGTCGAGCTGAACGAATCCGCCGTAGCCATACCGATCGCGAAGATTGGGCCAGCTCTTCGGCAGGATATGAGTATGGATGTCGATCTTGAGCATGTTTATTTTCCGAGCGCCGAATAATGAGCCTTTTTCAAACTCTTTCCCTTTTGAGAACCACCGATCTTGCTCCCTCTCCCTCCGGGCAGAGGTATCTACATAAGTCGATCAAAATAAGGAATCGCTGCGCGATGACTTTATTTGAGTGTGGGTTCTCGGACCCACGGCCGAGCTACTTTCTTTTGCGCCGCCAAAAGAAAGTAGCCAAAGAAAAGGCGGCCCGGTTGCCGCTTGATCCTTGCGCTCCTCGCTTTCGGCCGGGGTCGCCAGAAGGAGCATCCATGCTCCTCTGGCGACCCCGGCCGAAAGCTCCGGTGCTCGGCGCGGCAAACGGGATTTAATACAACCCGGAAACGGTATTTCCGGGTTCGAAAACTTGTGTAGATACCCATAGCCTCCGAGAGAGGGAATTAAAGCCGTTACTATGGATGCAGCGAATGTACTTAGGGAGCCTCCATCACCGTTCCGCACTTATCGCAGGTCCGGTTTTCCACGTTGGAATAGAAGCGCTCGAAAACCGGTGGGAAGTCCTTCTCGATGTTTTCGAGGTGGAAATACTCCTCGTAGAGTAGATTCGAGCAGTTATCGCAGTACCACAGGAGACCGTCCTTTTCCGTAGGCCTTCGCTTCCGCTCGATGACCAGCCCCACTGTGTCGGCGAAGCGCTGGGGTGAATGGGGAATGCGCGGCGGCAGCAGAAAGATATCGCCTTCCCGGATGTGGATGTCCTTGGGTTTTCCGTCCTCCATGATTTTGAGGATCATGTCGCCTTCGAGCTGGTAGAAAAACTCCTCGCCTTCGTCGTAGTGATAATCCTTGCGGCGGTTGGGGCCGCCCACCACCATGACGATGAATTCCGCGTCCTCGAACACCAGTTTGTTGCAGACCGGTGGCTTGAGCAGAGGGCGGTGTTCGTCGATCCACTCACGGAAGTTGAAAGGCTTGAGTTCTCTCACGGCAATTCTCCATTCTCATTCTATGGTCGCGATGCACTTCAACTCGATGGCGATGGGGGTCGGCAGCCTCGAGACCTCGACGGTCGTCCGGCAGGGCTGATTGGTCCTGAAATATTCGGCATAGAGCCGGTTATAGACGGGAAAATCCTTTTCCATATCGGTCAGGAAAACGGTAACGTCCACCAGCTTGTCCCAATGAGAGCCCGCCTCTTCCAGGATCGTGCGGACGTTTTCGAAGACCGAGCGGCACTGCGCTTCGATATCGTAGGCAACGATTTTCCCGTCTTGGTCCAGTTGAACACCCGGAATTGCCTTGGTGCCGCGCTTTCTCGGCCCAACTCCAGAAAGGAACAAGAGATTTCCCACCCGCCTGGCATGGGGATAAAGGCCCACGGGTTCCGGTGCTTTCTCCGAGTCGATACGCTGACTCGTCATGCGAGCTATCCTCCGAGATAAACGCAGACGTTCTTGGGTTCGGTGAAAAACTTGAGTGCCTCGAGGCCGCCTTCCCGGCCCACGCCCGATTGCTTCATGCCGCCGAAAGGCGTTCGGAGGTCCCGGAGCAGCCAACAGTTGATCCAGATCACCCCTGAATGGATCCGGTTCGCCAGGTGATGGCAGCGGTTGACGTTTTCGCTCCAGACCGTGGCGGAGAGCCCGTACATGGTGCTGTTGGCGTATTCGACCGCTTCGTCTTCGCCATCGAAGGGCATCAGGGTGACCACGGGGCCGAAGATTTCCTCCTGATTGACCCGGCAGTCCGGCGAAAGCCCTTCGATGATCGTCGGCTCGACGAAGAAGCCATTCTCGCAACGGCCCTGCAGATGCACCTGCTTGCCTCCCGTCAGAATCCGCCCGCCTTCCGTCTGAGCCAGATCGATGTAGGACAGCACCTTGCGGAGGTGGTTTTCGGAAATGAGCGCGCCGACATCGCTGTCTCCGCTCAAGGGATCGGCCACGCGCAGCGCCTGGGTTCTTCGCAGAAGTTCGTCCCGGAATGTTTCGTAGATCGGCCGTTCGACGAAAATCCGCGATCCCGACAGACAGATCTCGCCCTGATTGAAAAAAGATGAGCGGACCGTGGTGCTCACGGCGCGTTCGAAATCGCAATCGGCAAAGATGATGTTCGGATTCTTGCCGCCCAGTTCCAGAGAGAGCTTTTTGAACTTAGGAGCCGCGGTTTGGGCGATCCGGGCTCCGGTTTGGGTACCGCCGGTGAAGGAGATGGCTTCGATGTGCGGATGCTCGACCAGGCTTTGGCCGACCTTGGCGCCGGTGCCGTGGACGATGTTCAGAACCCCCGGCGGAAGCCCCGCTTCCCGGCAGATTTCCGAGAGGTGAAAAGCCGTCATCGGCGTCAGCTCGGAGGGCTTGGCTACGACCGTGTTTCCCGCCGCCAGCGCGGGCGCCACTTTCCAGGTAAAGAGATAAAGCGGGAGGTTCCAGGGCGAGATGCAGCCCACGACCCCGAGCGGCGCGCGGAGGGTGTAATTCAGCGCCTGATTTCCCATGGCATGGGATTCGGAAAAGAAATGCTGAATGGCGGAACTGAAAAACTGGAAATTGGCGGCGGCCCGAGGGATATCGACCTGGCGCGCTGCGCTCAAGGGCTTTCCGGCATCGACCGATTCGGCGCGGGCGAGCGCTTCCGTCTTGGCTTCGATGAGATCCGCGATCCGGCGCAGCAGCCTCGACCGCTCTTCCAGCGGCGCGTCCGCCCAGGTGGGAAACGCTTTCTTCGCGGCGGCTACGGCTAGGTCGATATCGGCGGCATCAGAATCCGGCACTTCCGAGTAACAGAGGCCGGTGGCCGGCTCGATGTTTTCGAGATAGCGGCCGGAGACAGGTGGAACGAGTTCGCCGGCGATGTAATTCGCGATCTGTTGCATGTTACAAGCTCATCGTACGTCCCCCATCGACGGGCAGGTTGATCCCGGTAATATAGGAAGCCAAGTCGGATGCGAGAAAGCCCGCCGCATAGGCGATTTCTTGGGGCTTTCCGAAACGCCCCAGCGGAATCGAGCGTTTAGTTTGTTCGACCACGTCCTCGATGGGTTTGTTCGAATTCAGCGCTTTGGCTTCCATAATCGACCGGAGCCTCGCCGTCTCGGTCGCTCCCGGAAGGATGTTGTTCACGGTGATGCCGAAGGGCGCGAGCTCTCCCGCCAAGGTTTTGGCCCAGTTGGCCATGGCGCCGCGCACCGTGTTGGAGACGCCGAGTCCCGGAATCGGCTGCTTGACCGAGGTCGAAACGATATTGATGATCCGGCCGAATTTTTCGCTCTTCATGCCGGGGAGGACAGCTTGGACGAGGATATGGCTGCAGATGAGATGCCGGGTGAAGGCCTCGGTGAATTCCTCGATCTTGGCCTCGTACAGAAGCCCGCCCGGTGGGCCGCCGGTGTTGTTGACCAGGATGTGAACCGGGAGCAGCTCCGGCAGGCGTTGTTCCAAAATCTGCTTCAAGCGATCGGGATAGCCAAAATCGGCCACCATATAGGTGTGTTTTTGCTGATGCGCGGTGCTGAGCTCGCCACATGCGATCTTCAACGCCGGCTCATTGCGGGCGAGGAGAATGACTTCGGCACCCTGATCCGCAAAATGCGTGGCGATGGCCCTGCCAATTCCCTGACTGCTGCCGCACACCAGAGCCCGTTTTCCTTCCAGCAACCGCATCGTGCTCGCTCCGCCGGTTTTCTACAAACCTTACACGGAATACTTAGTATGCGCCATACGCTCGTTCGCTCGACTCTTTCCTTCCCATGGTAGGGTGGGTTAGACGCGCATACCCAAAGGCCTACAAATTTCCCGCGGCCGTCGTGCGCGTCGTAACCCACCAGGGCGGCATTCCCCTTTCCGGTGGGTTACGGTGCGCATCCAAGCCAGCGGAAAACGGAAAGGCACTCCTCATGCGCACCTAACCCACCCTACGAAATCCCGGCTTCCGTAACCGACCGAGCAGTAGCTTCTTGGACACCCTCTAACCTACAGGCCCATTCCTGGTCTAACCAGTCAACGAGTTCATCCGTCATGACATCCGAACCGTCTTCAAAACTCTTGACTCTGAGCCGGGTGCTCGAAGGAGAGCTATTGACCGATCGGCTCTCGCGCCTGCTCTATGCCACGGACGCCTCGCCCCACCAGAAGATGCCTCTGGCCGTGGCGCGGCCGCGGCACCGGGACGATTGTGCGGCGCTGATGACATTCGCTGCCCGCGAACGGCTCCCGCTGATTCCTCGCGCGGCCGGGACCAGCCTGGCCGGGCAGTGCGTCGGTGATGGCCTGGTGATCGATTTCACCCGACATATGAACCGGATCCTCTCGATCGACTCCGAACGGCGCCGAGTACGCGTTCAGCCGGGCGTGATACGCGACGATCTCAACGATGCGCTGCGCCCGCTCGGGCTGATGTTCGCCCCCGATCCTTCCACCTCCAACCGCTGCACGATCGGTGGCATGTTCGGCAATAACGCCTGGGGCAGCCATGCCTTGCGCTACGGCACGACTCGGGATCACGTGTTGTCCGTTGAAGTCATTCTGAGTGGCGGCAGCGTGGCCCGGTTCGAATCCGTTACCGACGAACAGCTTCGGAAAAAACTGGCGCTCGACAATCTGGAAGGACGGATTTACCGCGCCGTGTTTCAGGCGATCGACCGTCACCGGACGCTGATTCTTGAGCGCTTTCCCTGTCCCGACGGCATTCCGCGCAATGCCGGCTATCCCTTGGACGTGCTGGCGCACGGGCAGCCTTGGGAGCCTCGGGGTCCACCTTTCAATCTGACCCGATTGCTCTGCGGCAGCGAGGGGACCTTGGTCCTGGTCAGCGAAATCGAAATCAAGCTCGTGCCGCTGCCCACCAAGCGCCGCTTGGTTTGCGTCGAGTTCGACAGCTTGCCGCAAGCGCTTTCGGCGGTTGCCGTGGTGCTGGGCCATAAGCCCTCGGCGGTGGAATTGGTGGACCGTCATATCCTGACGCTCACCAAGACCAATCTCGAGCAGCAACGCAACCGGTTCTGGATCGAAGGCGATCCCGCCGCCGTGCTGCTGGTCGATTTCGTGGACGAAACCGGCGATGGGGTCGACGCCGCGGTCGAGAGTCTGATGACCGAATTGCATACGCGGAACCTGGGCTATGCCCGGAAAGTACTCGATTCCCCGTTCCGAGAGCGGGCGCTGGCTCTGCGCGCAGCGGGATTGGGCCTGCTCATGGGCATACCGGGTTCGGTAAAAGCCGTCACCGGCATCGAAGACACGGCGGTGGCGGTCGCCGATCTGCCCGCTTATGCCGAGGCGGTGCTCTCGATCATGGCCAGTCATAGCACCGATTGCATCGTCTTCGGTCCGGCCGGATGGGGCGTGCTGCACCTCCGTCCCTTGCTCGATCTGGGCAGTCCGGATGGTCGGCGTCTTTACGAGCGTATCCTCGAAGAAGTGTTCGAACGGGTGATCCGCTTCGGCGGCACGATCAGCGCCAAGCATGGCGACGGCCGCCTGAGAGCGCCCTATTTAGCGGGCATGTTGGGCGACGAGTTGTATGAACTCTTACACGGGATCAAAGCCGCCTTCGATCCACAAGACCTTTTGAATCCGCACAAGATCTTCGATCCCCCGCCTTTGCTTTCGGATTTGAGAGCGCATGAGAACGGGAAACCAGTTACCACCTACTTCGATTGGAGCCGCGAAGCCGGCTTGAAGATCGCCGCGTCGAGGTGCAACGGCGCCGGGGCATGCCTGAAGAGCGCCGGGCGCGGGACGATGTGCCCCTCCTATATGGCGACACGGGAGGAAAAACACGGCACCCGCGGCCGAGCCAATATCTTCCGGCAGGTCATGGACAGTCCCGAGCCTTGGACGGCGACAAACCGCGAACTTCTGCGGGAAGTCCTCGACCTTTGCCTCGCCTGCAAGGGCTGCAAGTCGGAGTGTCCGGCCAACGTGGATATGGCCCGCATGAAAGCGGAATTCCTGCAGCAGCATTACGACCGATCCGGCGTGCCGTGGCGGTCGCGGATCGTGGGGAACTTCGATCGGCTCAGTCGGATCGCCGGCTTTACGCCCGCTCTGTCCAACGCCGTGCTGGCGCGGCCGTGGGTCAAATCCCGGCTGGGCTTTCATCCGGAGCGTCCTTTGCCGCCGCTCGCCGACGAACGTTTCAGCCGATGGCTGAAGCGGCGGCGTGCGACCGAATCCGCCGGCCGGCGGGGAAACGTCCTGCTGTTCAACGATCCCTTCACCGAATACTACGAGCCGCGATTGGCTATCGCGGCCTTCGAGGTTTTGGAACGGCTCGGGTTTCGCATGGCGGCAACGCCCTGTCTCGAATCCGGGCGGATACAGATCAGCCAGGGTCTCTTGCGCGCCGCGCGGAAACGGCTGAGCCGGGCCGTCGAGCGACTGTATCCGTGGGCGGTGACGGGCCGCTGGATCATCGGCCTCGAGCCTTCGGAAATCCTGACCTTTCGTGACGAAGCGGCGGATTTGCTGCAGGGCGAGGAGCTCAGGAAAAAGGCGCGCGTCGTGGCGGATTGCACCCTGACCTTCGAGGAATTCATCGATCGGGAGATCGGGCGGCTTAACGAAAATCCGTTCGGCGATGCGCTGACGGGCAAGACCCTGCTGGTGCACGGTCATTGCCACCAGAAGGCGCTGCTCGGAATGCAGCCGCTCGTAAAGGCGCTGTCCTTGATTCCCGGCGTCGAAGTTCGGCCCATTCCCTCCGGCTGCTGCGGCATGGCGGGCGTTTTCGGCTACGAACAGGAGCACTACGCCGTCTCGCTGGACATTGCCGAGCTGGTACTGTTTCCTGCCATCCGCGAGGCTGGAACCGATACGCTGATCGTGGCTCCCGGCACCAGCTGCCGCCGCCAAATCACCGACGGGCTCGGGGTGCGGGCCTATCATCCTGTTGAGGTGATGCATATGGCGATGGGATTGCCATGAAAATACAAGTTTGTGGGAGTGGCTCCCTCGACTGAGCTCAGCATGTAGGACGTGCTTCATTCATGGTGCTGAAATTTGCTTTGTCCAGAGCTTCCCTAAGCAGTCGCAGCGTTCTCTGATACTGCTTCCAGGGGCGACTGCTGAACCAAAAAGCCCGGCATGGTCAAAGAGATCAAACGACCGAATTTGTATCCGTGATTTCGGCAGGGCGGTATCACTCCCTCTGAGCTGAATAAAACCTCCCTGCGCCTGTGCCCATGGCGAGGAAGGTAATCCCATGAAAGAACTGGTGGAAGGTTTTCACAGGTTTCAGCAGAGCCTCTCGAAGTCAGAAAGAGAGTCATTCAAAAAGCTGGCGGGCGGGCAGAATCCACTCGCTCTTTTCATTACCTGCTCAGATTCGCGTATCGACCCGAACTGGATCACACAGTCGAAACCGGGCGACCTGTTCATCCTGCGGAATGCGGGGAATATCATTCCTCCTTATGGGGCTAGCGGGGGAGGGGAGGCGGCCACCATCGAGTACGCCGTCGCTAATCTGGTGAACGGGAGTGAGATAAATGATTAGGAAATGATGAGATAAATACTGGAAGACACTGGAAGAAGAAGGACAAAAACGGAAGGTCGATAAAAATATATTTTACAGTGTGAAAATGAAAACAGCGGCCTTGGATGAGAAGAAAATTACCACAAATAATTTTTGTAGAAGTGACAATCCGACCGGACAAACCTTGTCAAATTTGAACTACAGCCCCAGACCCTAAACCGCTGTTCACAGGTGAGTAGAACTGACGCCTAGATCGCATACACCTGGCACTACGTAGCGACTTGCTTGAACTTAACCTTGTGGCGGGCTGTCCGTTTCTTCCACTTCGTTTTGAGCCACGTCCCATAAGAGGGCATATTCAGGTACAACTGCTGCGTCAGGTCGGCCAGCACGCGCAAGTTGTCCGCTCTGATCCATCCAGGTTCGATGAGCTGAGCGTGCCGGCCCCCGATTTTTTTCCAGGTCTCTTCGAGAGAGAAAGGGACAAATAACTCCGTACCCGTCAGGACAATCACTGGCGCTCGCGTCTGTCTTCTCTCTCTGACATATTCGCGTCCCCATTCCGCCAGCTTGGCGATACGGCTAACTTCGTCCGGCGAAAGCTCATCTGCCCGCTTCATGGTCGAGAAAACAATAACGGCGCCAGGGAAGCGGACGGCCAATGTCTTCATTCTCTCGACATCGTCCGCTAGAAAGGCATCCCTACCGAAGCTCTTTGCTTCGCCGAAGATGATCTCGGTGCGATAGTCGTTGCCAAGGAATTCCTTTCGTTGATACCAAAGGATGAAGTCTGATTCCACCTTGTTCTCGGGACCCAGTTCGAGTTCCTGACCGCCCGACCATGTCACAGCGGCCCGACCAGGCTCGCCTGCGATCTCCGAGAAGAATCGAATCGACAGCGAAGCCGCATAGCCACCTTTGGCATAGTCGGGCAGTGCAAACGGGCCAATTAGCCTATAGGCCCATCTTGAGTTGCAGCTGTTGCTAGGATCAATAATTGGAAATCCGAATTGTCGCAAGCACAGACTGCAGTTCATCTGGTAATCCAATTGCCGGAGCGAGTACCAGCTCCAACTCGAACATTTTGTGCACTTCAACTCCAGACCTAACTCGACAGCATTCCGCTCGACAAGCGTCTCGAAGTTTCCTCCTCTCCAGGTGTCATTCTTGATGGCGTTGTTGATTCGGTTCTTGAATTCGTGATGATGGGCGCTTCGAGACATGGGTCTGCGCGAAATCTCATTCAACAGCTTGACGATGCCTGCGTGCGCAAAGCTGGTTACGCCCCAGAACCCGCCCATCGTCTGGATAATCTGCTGCGTGGCTCGGCCTGCATCTGACAGCACTGCCTTGATGCCATATGTCTTGAGCCACTTGTTGATGGCTGTAGTACCGTCCGGTATTTCCCATCGTTCGGGGATACTCCTGTACTGTGGGAAAATCACGAAGCCTTCGGTCGTTGGCAGGAGGGTGTCACGGATCAGACTGAATTTGGGATATGTGGGGTTTTTGTAGTCGCACGGAAAGACTGTCGCGATCTGGTCCTTGTGAGTCCAGTCATGTAGTCTCACGACATTGGCCCATCTGTTCTTGTTGCCGTATTCGTCCGCAAACTCGGGATGCAAGCAGTCAAAGCGGATCTCCGGCTTCTCGGTAATGAACGGTATATCGAATGTCTTTTCTGCCGCGGACAGTGTCGGCCGACCCTCTCGGATCGCGAAACCTGGCGAGGGACGCCAGATCGACGGATACGAGGTCTGCAGGACGTTGGCATCAGCCACATTTACGCGGAAGTAATCCCTGTGAATACGTTCGATGTCGTGCGTAGGGATAGACCTGGCAAACATTACTGTGGCATGAATCATGACTCCGTTCGGATTGCCGGGCAAAGGTCTGTGGTTCTCGACAATGAACTCCTTGCAGTACTCAGAGAGGTCTTCAAGCCATTGCACCGGAACCGGAACGACCTGTCGCCTGATGGCCCGGAGATTCCAGTAATCTATGAGGTCTCTGGATTCGAGTGCGTCTAGGACGAAGAGTGCGGGATCCCGATGATGGTCGTGATAATCAACTTCGATCTTCGAGTGCCCCAAACGCAAGGCCGATGTGAACCCTGATCTATACAGCTCGGCAAGCGATGCGCCATTGAGCGAGACCTCCTTCGGCCCGAAGGCGTCTTTGAAAGCTTGGCCCAGATATTTCAGATCCGGCTCAGGGGGAAACGCACCAAAGACGCATGCGCTGAACTTGCTGAAAGGCTGTTTTTTAGCGGTGACATCGATAATGTTATGCTCGTGTCGACGGGCGAACTGAAATTCCTTGCGATAAAGATCACGATAGAGCTCGAATACATTCAGGCCATGTCCGCTCCAGTCCTGATCGTCTTCTCGTGTCAATATGCTCGAAAGCTGGAATATCCGATCCTGATCAAATCCAAGTCCTTCAGCCAATCCCGCTTCAGCTTCGACGATGAAATCGGGTTCAAAGAAATCGAGATATCTGTTGATGATCTGGGCCGCCGTTTCAAACCGAAGGTTGTCACGGTCCCACCACTTAGGAATCTGCCTGAAATAAGGAATAACCGGATTGTACTTTCCTCCCCACAGACATGTATTGATCCGGAATATCGAGTTATGCTCGAAAGTTGTGGATGAGGGGCTGAGGTAGGCGGCGTATTCTGGATGGTCTTCGAGGTCATCCATTCCTGTTGAGAGGAGCGAATACGCCATGAGTGAAGATAAGGTCATTCGGTTGAAGAGTCCAGGGACACCTGG
>Ga0196971_1000390_pt1 | contig 35402 bp, 37 predicted proteins | sample S1v_1013CmetaG_FD_148660 | JGI IMG/M metagenome (GOLD analysis project Ga0196971, IMG submission 148660) | Soil microbial communities from Anza Borrego desert, Southern California, United States - S1+v_10-13C | ecosystem: Environmental > Terrestrial > Soil > Desert | place: USA: California...
ATCGAACAGGTCAACCAGGCGATTACCCAGATGGACGAGATGACGCAGCAAAATGCTGCGCTGGTCGAACAGGCCGCTGCCGCTGCGCAAAGCATGCAGAGCCAGGCTGCAGCGCTGGCAGATGCGGTGGCCATATTCAAGCTGAACCATGCTGCGCAGCAGGCTGCGCTGGCTGTGACATCCGCAGTGAGGGCGGCAAGTGAGACGAAACCAGTCGCGCCCGCATCGTTGCCTGCCAAAGCCCCAGCGCGCGCTTCGTCTCGCGCTGTCATGCCTGCAACGACCGTAAAACCGGTAGCGCCGGTCAAACCTGTTACTCCAGCGACAAGTGGAGATGACTGGGAAGAGTTCTGACGTCATGAAATGAGATGTAAGGGGCATCTTTTTTGGCCAAACGTAAAGGACGGCATCATGTTCAAACTCTCCGATGTAAAGATCGGGACGCGTCTTGCGCTCGGATTCGGTCTGGTGCTCTTAAGCGCCACGGTGTTGCTGGTGCTCGGCTTGTGGCGCATGAGTGCGCTGCATGCCAATGCAGAACTCATCGCTACCGAAAAAGTCGGCAGCCTGACAAGTGCAATGGCAATGCGGGAGGCCGGCTGGTCGCTGGCGCTGGCGCTGCGCAAGACCGCCACGCCGACTGACGCAACGGAGGGCGAGCGCGAAAGCAAGCGTCTCGTCGAACTGTTGAATGACTACGCCAGGTCCGAGGAAATGCTCAAGAAGTATTCCGACGATCCGCAGGCTAAGTCGGCCCTCGCAGCGGTCCTGGAACAGAAACAGGCCATCTTGCCCGTGATCGAGAAAATCAGGTCACATGCGGTGGGCGGCAATTACTTTGACGCTGCTTCGATGCTGAAGTCCGACTTTTCTCCGCTGCATGAGAAGTGGATGGCGGCACTGGTGGCGCTCGCCGATTACCAGCAGAAGACCATGGCCCAGACGCAGGAGGCATCCCGGCAAAACTACGCCGCGACACGCATCGGCATGCTGGCAGTTGGCATCCTGACCATTGCGCTGGGTGCGTTCATCGCGTGGTCCATCACCCGTACGATCACCACCCCTCTGCAAAATGCGGCGCGGATTGCAGACGCGATTGCGGGTGGCGACCTGAGCAGCGTCATTCAGGTCAGCGGCAAAGATGAGGCGGGACAACTGGTCAAATCCCTGCAGATCATGCAGGACAACCTGGTCAGGACCGTCAACGACATCAAGCAAGGCACGCAAACCATCTCCCATGCCTCGCATGAGATTGCCTCTGGCAATGCCGACCTGTCATCCCGTACCGAAGCGCAGGCAAGCTCGCTGGAGGAAACCGCATCGTCGATGGAAGAACTGACGTCGACGGTGAAGCAGAACGCCGAGAATGCGCGCCAGGCAAACCAGCTGGTGGTATCTGCATCGGATTACGCGCTCAAGGGCGGCGAGGTGGTCGGGCAGGTGGTCGACACGATGGGTTCGATCAAGGACAGCTCGCGCAAGATCGTCGACATCATCGGCGTCATCGATGGCATCGCCTTCCAGACCAACATCCTGGCGCTCAATGCCGCAGTCGAAGCCGCGCGTGCCGGCGAACAGGGACGCGGTTTTGCGGTGGTGGCAGCCGAAGTGCGCAACCTGGCGCAGCGTTCGGCCGGTGCGGCCAAGGAGATCAAGGCACTGATCCAGGATTCGGTGGAGAAGGTGGACGCGGGCAGCAAGCTGGTGGACCAGGCCGGCACGACGATGGACGAGATTGTCACCTCGGTCAAGCATGTGGCCGACATCATGAACGAGATCGCCGCCGCCAGCCATGAACAGAGCGCCGGCATCGAACAGGTCAACCAGGCGATTACCCAGATGGACGAGATGACGCAGCAAAATGCTGCGCTGGTCGAACAGGCCGCTGCCGCTGCGCAAAGCATGCAGGAACAATCCGTCAGGCTGGCGCACGCCGTCGCGGCATTCAAGCTGGCTGCGGGCAGCGATATTGGTCGTCCAGCCATTCAGTCACCCGTCGCACAATGCATGGAGGGCCCGAAACCGATATCGCAAACCCGGCAGAAGACGGGACAGGTCGGGCTCACCTCATCGAGTGCGCTTGCCAGGGCGACGAACCCTGCGCCAGGCGGAAACGACGACTGGGAAGAGTTTTGACGTTTTTGTATTGCCGTCGCGGCTTGATCCAGGTCAAGTTAATGCAAGCCTGTGCGATTCATTTCACAAATTCATTCTGCTGTGGCTTGAGTTATTGCTTACGGGTAAGATAATTGCAGGTGCAAGCCATGGTGATAGGACTTGGGTGAAGAGTACGCCCGAGCGGAGCAAGGAAGCGTGAGTCTGGAGATGTACCAATGAACCGACAGGGCGCGCGGAACGGTAATGCTGCGCGGGCAAACTCGCGCAAGGATATCGACATCCCCGGTGTCATCAGTGACATCCATGCCATCGCTTTTCCCAGCCACCTTAAGCAGGACTCCGTAGACGAAGTAACCCGTTGCGGCTTCAGGACCCTTGGCTGCCCACGCCGGCGGAAATACGGAACGGGAAGCATTCTGAAGTTGCGCCGACGCGATGCCGATAACGGTAATGCGGCTCGCATCGCAGCTGCGCAAGTCATGCGGCACACAGCAGTAGCTGCATTTGGTGGGGTAACTCGGCATCGGAGGGCCGCATGACGGCAATCAATCGGAAGGCAGTTCGATTCATCGCAGTGGCAGTCCTGGCCGCGGGCGCCGGCACACTGGCGGCGGCTGTGGTTGGCTGGGCGACCGGCGCGGCGCTGTCTGTCCTGTCTGCTGCACTTGCCGCCGCCGTGGCAACAGCGATCTCGCTCCTGGCCGGTCGCGGCCGGGATGCCGGCAGCAAGCAGGTGATGGAGCAGATTGAGGATGAGGTTGACCACATCATGATCGGCGCTGCTGAGACCTCCTTTTTTGTCGACTCCATTAAGAAGAAGGTGGATCACGACCTGCATACCACCGAGCAGATTGTCGAAAAGGCAAAGCACACCGCCCAGGCTACCGAGCAGATCGCCGCCAACGCAGCGCGCGCATCCACTGTTGCAGCCGATGTGCGCAGCGAAAGCGTTGCGGGCCGCGCCGAAGTGGACCAGGGTCTGCGACAGATCAGCAATGCACGCCAGGATGCGCAAATTGCATCCGAAATGATGACCAAGCTGCAGGAGCGCTCGCGCCGTATTCACGTCATCACCGAAGTCATTAACGAGATCGCGGCGCGTACCAATCTGCTGGCATTGAATGCCGCGATCGAGGCCGCCCGTGCCGGTGAACATGGCCGCGGCTTCGCGGTCGTTGCAGGCGAAGTGCGGCAGCTTGCGCAGCGTACCAAGTCTGCTACCGACGATATCGGCATCATGGTGCGCGAGATCAATGAGGAAGCGGAGCGCGCGGCCGCCGGGATGGCTGCGCTCACCGACAAGGTGATGGAAGCTGCGCATAACGTCGAGCGGGTGCACAGCTTCCTCGGAAACATCGAGCAATCGGCAGGCATATCCGAAAACGAGATCCAGCAGATCGCAACGGCGTCGCGCCAGCATGTCGAGACGTCGCGCCGGATTGCCGCTGCGATCCTGCGCATCCGGGATGGCATGCTGGTGACGGAGGATGAGTTGCCGCGTGCGGCGTCATCTGCCATGGCGCTGTCCGAGCGTGGCGAGCGCCTGTTCGAAGCATTGGCGGAGTCGGGAGTCAGCACTTCGCACGACGCAATCCGCTCCCTGGCGGATCAGGGGGCACGGGAAGTGGGCAAGGTATTCGAGCAGGCCATCGCGAGCGGCCAGATCACTGAAGCCGCACTGTTCGACCGCAATTACACGCCGGTCCCCAATACCAATCCGCAAAAGCACACGACCGCATTCGACGGCTTCTGTGACCGCGTCCTGCCGGAGATCCAGGAGCCGATCCTGCAGTCGATGCCGCAACTGGCCTATGCGGGCGCGGTTGACAACAACGGTTACTTCCCGACCCATAACAGGAAATTCTCGCGTCCGCTGACCGGGGACTACGAGACCGATCTCGTCAACAACCGCACCAAGCGGATCTTCAATGACCGCACCGGCGCGCGCTGTGGCTCGCACACCAAGCCGTTTCTGCTGCAGACCTACAAGCGCGACACCGGAGAAGTGATGCACGACCTGTCGGTCCCGATTTACGTGAATGGCCGTCACTGGGGAGGCTTCCGGGTTGGCTACAAGTCCAGCGCACCGGTGGCTGGCAGGTGATTTTCAGATTTGACTTGTAACACAGAAGAAAGAAGTTCTTAGTGGTGAATTCGGTACGACAGAACAAGGGTGATACGACGAAGGAATTCGAGTTTACGCCTCGTGATTTCGACAGGGTACGTGCACTGATTCACCAGCGCGCGGGGATCGCGCTCGCGGAAAGCAAGCAGGAAATGGTGTACAGCCGCCTTGCCCGTCGCTTGCGGGCTACCGGTATCCGGTCCTTCCAGGCTTACCTCGATTCGCTCGAGAGCAGGCACGACAATGCGGAGTGGGAGGCGTTCACCAACGCACTGACCACCAACCTAACCTCGTTTTTCCGCGAGGCGCACCATTTTCCGATCCTCGCGGATCATGTGCGCGGCAGGAAGGAGCCCGTCACCATCTGGTGTTCGGCAAGCTCGACTGGCGAAGAGCCGTATTCCATTGCCATGACGCTGTGCGAAACGCTCGGTCCGCTCGCATCCCAGTCGCATGTGATTGCGACCGACATCGATACCAATGTCCTGGCCACGGGAGCAAATGGCATCTATCCGATCGATCGTCTGGAGAGGATGCCAGCCGAGCGTGCCAAGCGGTTTTTCCTGAGGGGCAAGGGAGCGCAGGCCGGTATGGTGAGGGTGCGTCCGGAGCTGCGCCAGATGGTGACCTTCAAACAACTGAACCTGCTGTCGGACGATTGGCCGATTTCCGGTCCGTTCGATGCGATTTTTTGTCGAAATGTCATGATTTATTTCGACAAGCCGACACAGAGTAAAATCCTGTCTCGCTTCGCACCATTGATGAAGCCGGACGCGCTGCTGTTTGCAGGTCATTCTGAGAATTTTCTCTATGTCTCGAATGCGTTCAAGCTCAGGGGAAAGACAGTCTACGAATTGAATCCGAGTCATGCCGTGGCGCATCGTGCGGTTGCACGGAAGACCGAGATATAACTTATGAGCTACGGAATCGAAGAGCATTTTGCAACCAACGTCTATTACGACCGGACGTTCGATTGCGACGCCGCAAAGATACTTCCGGGCGAGTACTACTTCACCTGCAAGGACATGGTGATCGTGACAGTGCTTGGCTCTTGCGTGTCTGCCTGTATCCGCGACCGCGTTACCGGCATCGGCGGCATGAACCATTTCATGCTGCCTGACGGCGGCGACGCGGACAGCCCGGTATCGGCATCCATGCGCTACGGCACCTATGCAATGGAAGTGCTGATCAACGACTTGCTCAAGGCCGGTGCAAGGCGCGAGAACTTGGAGGCCAAGGTGTTCGGCGGCGGCAATGTGCTGCGCGGCTTCGTCGCCATCAATGTCGGCGAGCGCAATGCCCAGTTCGTTCGCGACTATCTGCGCGCGGAGAACATCCGCGTAGTGGCGGAAGACCTGAACGACATCTATCCGCGCAAGGTGTATTTCTTCCCGCGTAGCGGCAAGGTGCTGGTCAAGAAATTGCGCCAGCTGAACAACAATACGCTGGTGAACCGCGAACAGGATTACGCAAGCCGGCTGCAGACGTCGCCGGTGGCGGGTCCTGTCGAGCTGTTCACCTAGTGTGGCGGTGCTGGGTTAATCAGGAAGCAGGAAGCGGAAATCTCCGGCCCATGGGCTGGAAGAGAACGAATGTGGACAGGGTGTGATCAGTAACGGGATGTATGTGTAATGAAAACTAAAGTGTTGATTGTCGACGATTCGGCCCTGATCCGCAGTGTGATGAGCGAGATCATCCGTCAGCAACCGGATATGGAAGTGGTCGGCGTGGCGCCGGATCCGATCGTGGCCCGCGAGCTGATCAAACAGACCAACCCCGACGTACTGACACTGGACGTCGAAATGCCACGCATGGACGGGCTCGATTTCCTCGAGAAGCTGATGCGCCTGCGCCCGATGCCTGTTGTGATGGTGTCGTCGCTGACGGAGCGCGGTTCGGAAATCACCCTGCGTGCGCTGGAACTGGGCGCGGTCGACTTTGTGACGAAGCCAAAGATTTCCATCCAGAGCGGCATGCTCGAATATGCCGAACTGATCACCGAAAAAATCCGCGCTGCGGCGAAAGCGCGCATCAGGCCGCGCACGATTCCGCATCCCGATGCCGCAAAGACAACGGCCGAGGGCCTGCCGATGATCCGCAATCCGCTCACCAGTAGCGAAAAGCTCATCATCATCGGCGCCTCCACCGGCGGCACTGAAGCAATCAAGGATTTCCTGGTACAGATGCCGTCGGACTGTCCGGGCATCTTGATCACGCAGCACATGCCCGAAGGGTTTACCCGCTCGTTTGCCAAACGGCTCGACAGCCTGTGCAAGATCACGGTGAAGGAAGCGGAGGGTGGTGAGCGCGTACTGCCGGGCCATGCGTTCATCGCACCGGGGCATTCCCACTTGTTACTGGCCCGTAGCGGCGCCAACTATGTGACGCAGCTGGACCAGGGGCCGCCGGTGAATCGGCATCGTCCGTCGGTGGACGTGTTGTTCGAATCCGCTGCGCGTTGCGCTGGCAAGAACGCGGTAGGCGTGATCCTGACCGGCATGGGCAAGGACGGTGCGGCAGGCATGCTGGCAATGAAAAATGCCGGTGCCTATAACTTTGCGCAGGATGAGGCTTCGTGCGTCGTGTTCGGCATGCCGCGCGAGGCGATTGCGATTGGGGCCACCCACGAAGTCGGTCCGCTGAATGCCTTGCCCGGCATGGTGCTGGGATACCTGGCTGCAAACAGCAGCAGGGCACTGCGCGTATAGCGCGCAGATATGACAGGCTGCATTGTCAGAACATACACATTGTTCGGATTGCCGCCGCTTTTCGTTGTCTCACCTACGGCGCACGGGTGCTTTGGGTACATAATAAGAAGCGGAAGGGATTATACTTAGAGCGCTATTCGTGTTTGCACGAATGGATGTCGATAATGGTTTGCAGAATCAATGGAGTAATTCATGGCGGGTCCAAACACAAAATTCCTGGTGGTTGACGATTTTTCGACAATGCGTCGTATCGTCCGCAATCTGCTGAAGGAATTGGGCTACACGAATGTCGATGAAGCGGAAGACGGTGCCATGGCGCTTTCCAAACTCCGGAGCGAACAGTTCGATTTCGTCATCTCCGATTGGAACATGCCGGTGATGGATGGACTGACAATGCTCCAGACGATCCGTGCCGACCCGGCCTTGTCCAAGCTCCCGGTCCTAATGGTGACCGCGGAAGCGAAGAAGGAAAACATCATCGCTGCGGCACAGGCTGGTGCAAGCGGTTATGTGGTGAAGCCTTTTACGGCTGCGACCCTGGACGAGAAACTGTCCAAGATCTTCGAGAAGCTCGAAAAGACAGGTGCCTGAAGTGAGCCAGTCGCTGCAGATAGCGGCGCGCGCCGGCGCAAGTGCGTCGGAGGGTGCGTTCGCACAGGAAGAAATGCTGGCGCGTGTCGGCCAGATGACGCGCATGCTGCATGACAGCCTGCGCGGTCTCGGATTTGACCAGCTCATCGCAAAAGCGGCGCATGATATCCCGGATGCACGTGACCGCCTCGAATATGTGGCACGAATGACAGAGCAGGCGGCGCAGCGCGTGCTGACCGCTACCGAAACCGCAACTCCGTTGCAGGAAAAGATCGAGTCCGGCGCGGACGATATCGCGCAGGGGTGGCAATCCGTTCTGCAGGGCCCGTTCTCGGAACAACAATACCGGCAGATGGCCGAGCGCACGCTGGCCTATCTCGACCAGACCGGGGGCAGCGCCAACCTCACCAAGCAACATCTGCTGAACATCATGATGGCCCAGGATTTCCAGGATCTCACTGGCCAGGTGATCAAGAAGGTTACCGAACTTGCTCACGATATCGAAGAACAGCTGGTGCAACTGTTGCTCGACTACGCACCGCCCGAGATGCGGCGCGAGGCCCCATCCGGCCTGTTGAATGGGCCGCAGATCAATCCGACGGGGAATGCCGACGTTGTTGCCAACCAGGGGCAGGTGGATGACCTGCTTGAGAGTCTCGGCTTTTGACGGCCTTATAGATTACGACCCATGCAAGAAGAGAATTTCATCGTTCGGGAACCGCTGGTCAATCCCCAGGAAAGGGTGCTTGGCTACGAGCTGTCCTGGCAAAAGAATGCGCTGACCGGATCTGCGCCAACCGAAGACGATGTTGTCGAGCTGGTTAGCTTCGTGACGGGGCAGCTTGTCACCGACGAGTCCCCAACGCTGCTTGGCGACCAGGTCATTTTCCTGGAGGTGACGCCGGCATTGCTCAATCATGATGCTTTGGCAGCGCTGCCGGTGAAGGGAACCGTGTTTGCATTGCGCGAGCCCGACCTGTCCGACGCTGATACTGTCGAGGTGATTCGCGACGCCCATGCCAAGGGTTATGGCATTTCCCTGCGTGGCGTGAGCCTGGCAACACTCGACCGCAGCATGCTGCAGCATGTGACGCATATCGAAGTGCCGATCAATGCGCCGGATTTTGCAACCCAGGTACAGCTGTTCCGCGGCTTGAACCAGTTATCCGTCAGGATGGTCGCGCGTAACGTCAGCAGCTGGCAGGCATACGATGTCTGCGCGCAGCTCGGTCTGTATTCCTTCGTCGGCAACCTGCACCTGACGCCGCGGCCGGGTAATCGTTCGCATGACCTGAATCCAGCGCAGGCCATGATCCTCCAGCTGATGGACATGGTGCGCAGGAATGCCGACGTGCGCCAGCTCGAGAGCGTGCTCAAGCGCGATGCGGCGCTGTCCTACAAGCTGCTACGCTACATCAATTCAGCCGGCTTCGGCCTGGGTTGTGAGATCCAGTCACTCAAGCATGCGGTGACGATGCTCGGTTATTCCCCGCTTTACCGCTGGCTTGCGCTGCTGCTTGCCACGTCGACCACCAGTGGCTACTCGCCGGTGCTGATGCAGACGGCGGTCATTCGCGGCCGTTTTGCTGAGCTTCTCGGTAACACCTTCCTGCCGAAGAACGAGGCCGAGAACCTGTTCGTCGCAGGCATGTTCTCGCTGCTCGACAAGCTGCTCGGCGTGCCGATGGAGGACGTGCTGGAGAAGATTCAGTTGTCCGAGTCGGTGACTCAGGCGCTCCTGTCGCGCGAAGGCATCTACGGTCCGTTCCTGGCGCTGGCAGAAGCATGCGAGCTGAACTCGCCGGATATCGAGTCGATGTCCACGTCGTTGTGCATCAGCGCGAGCCAGGTGAATGAGGCGCAAATGTCCGCGCTTGCCTGGGCGCAGACCCTGAAGCTGTAGCCTTAATCTCGCCGCTTGCCTCCTCCGCTTCGCATTTTTGAATAGCGGGGGGTTTCCTCACTTATTCACGGGATAGCCATTCTGTTATTTCGCGAATAATCCTTCCTATTAGCCCCCAAAGCGTCATCCGGAGCGCGATGTGGCGGCGACATAGGAGTCGGCAATGGCCGAAGGCAGTGATCTCGAAAAAACAGAACCAGCGTCATCCAAGAGGCTGGACCAGGCGCGCGAGGAGGGCGACGTTCCCCGCTCGCGGGAGCTTGCTACCTGTACGATCCTGCTCGCTGCCGGCCTCGGCCTCTGGTTCACCGGCGAGGGCCTTGTCCGCCGCCTCAATCACATGCTGGCCTCCGGCCTGACCCTTGATCGGGAGCATGTCTTTGATTTCAATCTCCTTTTGATGCGCCTTGTGCCTTCCTTGGGCGACGTGGTGATCGGCCTTGCGCCGCTGGCTGCGATCCTGATCCTGGTCGCGATCGGTTCGCCGATGCTGATCGGCGGCTGGCTGTTCAGCACCAAGGCGATCACGCCCAATTTCACGCGCCTCAATCCGCTGAGTGGCTTGGGCAATATGTTCTCCAGCCGCTCCCTAGTCGAGCTCATCAAAGCGATCGGCAAATCGATTTTGGTAGGCGGAATTGCGTGGATGGTGATTTCCAGCGACATCGAAACGATGCTCGGGTTGAGCAACGAATCCCTGCACGCTGGCGGTGCCCATCTCGGCAGGCTATTGCTGACCGGGTTCATTGCGATCGTCTGCGGCCTCGTCATCATTGCGATGATCGACGTGCCATACCAGTTATGGCATTACGCTAACAAACTGAAAATGTCGCGCGAGGAGTTGCGCCAGGAAGCCAAGGAAACTGACGGCGACCCACAGATCAAGGCGCGTATTCGCCAGATGCAGCGTGAAATGGCACGGCGTCGCATGATGTCCGAAGTGCCGACCGCCGACGTGGTGGTTACCAACCCGACACACTATGCCGTGGCGCTGAAGTACACCGAGGGTAAGATGCGCGCTCCGACGGTGGTTGCCAAGGGTGCCGACGAAGTGGCGGCCAAGATCCGCGAGATCGCTGCCGAGCACAATGTGGCGCTGCTGGAAGCACCGCCATTGGCGCGCGCGCTGTATCGCCACACCGAGCTGGGCGATGAAATCCCGTCTGCGCTGTACACGGCAGTTGCTGAAGTGCTTGCATATGTATTCCAGTTGCGTGCCTACGGCAAGCATGGCGGCATGCGTCCTACTGTTCCCGCAAATCTTGACGTGCCGCCGGAAATGGATCCCTTGAACGCTGCTGCTGCACAAGAGAACAACGCAAACAATGCGAACAATAGGTTGATGTGATGAACGGTCTGACTTTGCCAGCGTGGCTTTCCGGACAATCAAGCAAGGCGCTAGCGGCGCCGATCCTCATCATCATGATGCTGGCAATGATGGTATTGCCGCTGCCGGCGTTTGCGCTCGATCTTTTCTTCAGCTTCAACATCGCACTGTCCATCATTGTCCTTCTGACCAGCCTGTACACGGTCAAGCCGCTGGACTTCATGGCATTCCCGATCGTGCTGCTGGTGTCGACGATGCTGCGCCTGTCGCTCAACGTTGCATCCACCCGCGTGGTGCTGACCGAGGGGCACACCGGCCCTGATGCGGCCGGCAAGGTGATCGAGGCGTTCGGACACTTCCTCATTGGCGGCAATTACACCGTCGGTATCGTGGTGTTCATCATCCTGACCATCATCAACTTTGTTGTGGTGACCAAGGGTGCGGGTCGTATCGCAGAAGTCGGCGCGCGTTTTGCCCTCGATGCAATGCCTGGCAAACAGATGGCGATCGACGCAGACCTGAACGCCGGCATGATCGGCGAACAGGAAGCACGCCGCCGTCGTACCGAAGTGGCGCAGGAAGCCGAGTTCTATGGTGCGATGGACGGTGCAAGCAAATACGTGCGTGGCGATGCCATCGCCGGCATTCTTGTCACGTTGATCAATATCTTCGGTGGCCTGATCGTCGGCATGGTCCAGCATGACCTTGCGTTCGAAGCGGCAATGAAAAACTATACGCTGCTCGCGATTGGCGACGGTCTCGTTGCGCAGATTCCTTCGCTGATCATTTCGACGGCAGCCGGCGTCGTCGTGTCGCGCGTCGCAAGCGAGCAGGACATCGGCGGCCAGTTGGTCAACCAGTTGTTCGCCAAACCGGAAGTACTGTATATCACCGGCGGCATCATCGGCGGCATGGGCATGATCCCGGGTATGCCGCATATCGCATTCCTGTTGCTGGGTGGTGCACTGTGCGGCGGTGCTTACATGCTCAAGAAACGTGCACGCATTGCGCAGCAAACGCCGCTGCCGGAACCGGAAGTCGCGACGGCTGCGCCGGAAGTGGAAGAGGCGACATGGCAGGACATCGTTCCGGTCGATACACTCGGCCTGGAAGTCGGTTATCGCCTGATCCCGCTGGTGGACAAGGGGCAGAACGGAGAATTGCTGCGCCGGATCAAGGGCATCCGCAAGAAGTTCGCGCAGGAAGTGGGCTTCTTGTCCCCACCCGTGCACATTCGCGACAACCTCGAACTCAAGCCCGCCGCTTACCGCATCACGCTCAAGGGTGTCGAAGTCGGTGTCGGCGAAGCGTACGTTGGTCAGTTCCTCGCGATCAATCCGGGTATGGTAAGCGGTAACCTGCCAGGCACGGTGACCACCGATCCTGCATTCGGCCTGCCTGCAACATGGATCGACGCCGGTCTGCGTGACCAGGCACAGGCGATGGGCTACACCGTTGTCGATGCCGGCACCGTGATTGCCACACACCTGAACCATCTGATAACGACGCACGCAGCAGAACTGCTCGGCCGCCAGGAAGTTCAGCAACTGCTCGACCACCTCGGAAAGGAATCGCCGAAACTGGTCGAGGACCTCGTGCCAAAACTGCTACCGCTGTCGACGCTGCAGAAGGTCTTGCAGAACCTGCTGTCGGAAGGCGTGCATATCCGCGACATGCGCACCATCATCGAGACCTTGTCCGAATACGCGCCGCAGCAGCAGGACCCGAACGAGCTCACCGCGCTGGTTCGCGTGGCGCTCGGGCGTGCAATCGTGCAGCAGATTTTCCCGTCAGCCAACGAGCTGTCGGTCATTACCCTCGACAGCCGCCTGGAACGCATCCTGATGCAGGCGCTGAACGCAAGCGGGCCGGATGGCGCCGGTATCGAGCCCGGCCTCGCCGACACGATTGCATTGCAAGCCGAGCAGGCCGCGCGCAAGCAAGAGCAGCTCGGTGTGACGCCTGTACTCCTGGTGCCCGGCCCATTGCGGACATTGCTGGCGCGCTTCTTGCGTCGCACGCTGCCGCAATTGAAGGTGCTGTCGCACGCAGAACTTCCCGATTCCAAAACGATTAGAGTTACCAGCCTAGTTGGAGGCCAAGCATGAACGTAAGAAAATTCTCCGCAAATACGTCGCGTGAGGCGTGGCGCCTGGTGCGCGAAGCGCTCGGACCCGATGCGGTGATCCTTTCCAACAGAACCATCAACGGCATGGTCGAGATCCTCGCCCTTGCGCCCGAAGACATGTCGGCATTGGCCGAACCGGTGATCGAAAAGCCGGTCCGCTCCGAATCGACGCTCGCGGCCTTCGGGGTCAAGCGCGCGCCGGACGTGGACCAGGCATCGAGCCTGCCGGAGGCGCTCGCCGCAAGCCGCGCTCCAGCGCAGCCGAAAGAGCCCAAAGAGCAAACGGCAGCAGAACTAAAAGTCGTGATGTCCGAGCTGCGCTCCATGCGCGGCATGCTGGAGTCGCAACTGGCCGAGATCGCGTGGAGTACGCAGCAAAAGCGTGAGCCCGCGAAGGCGGCGATCATGCGCGAGCTCCTGTCTGCCGGTTTTTCTGCAAGCCTTGCGCGTTACCTGACGCAGAATCTTCCCAAGAGCGAGAAACCCGAAGCCGGCATGGCGTGGGTGAAATCCGTACTTGCCCGCAACCTGAATGTGATTGGTAACGAAAGCGAGATCCTCGAGCAGGGCGGTGTCTACGCGCTCGTCGGCCCGACCGGCGTCGGCAAGACGACCACCACCGCGAAACTTGCAGCACGCTGCGTGATGCGGCATGGCGCCGGCAAGCTCGCACTGATCACCACCGACGGCTATCGTATCGGCGGCTATGAGCAGTTGCGCATCTACGGCAAGATTCTCGGCGTCATGGTGCATTCGGTGAAGGATGAGACCGACCTGCGCATCGCGCTCGATGAACTGAGGAACAAGCACACTGTACTGATCGACACCGTCGGCATGGGTCAGCGCGACAAGATGGTCGCCGAGCAGATTGCAATGCTGTCGGGCAGTGGCGGCAAGGTGAAGCGCCTGCTGTGCATGTCCGCTACGTCCACCGGCGAAACGCTGAACGAAGTGGTGCGCTCATACATGGGCGACGGGCTCGCGGGTTGCATCATGACCAAGCTGGACGAGGCCGCGACCGTGGGCAATGTGCTCGACGTCGTGATCCGCCAGAAGCTACGCATGTATTACGTTGCCAATGGCCAGCGTGTGCCGGAAGACCTGCATGTGCCGAACCAGCACTACCTGATTGATCGTGCATTCAAGCTCAAGCGGGAAACTGCGCCGTTCCAGTATCAGGACGAGGAATTGCCGCTGGTGATCGGCAATACCGCGCATGCGATGAATGACAAGGCACTGCGTGAGGTGGCACTTGGCTAGTTTCGATTTCGATCAGGCAGAAGGCCTGCGCCGCATGCTCGCCGGACCGAAGCCGCGCGTGATTACCTTCCTGTCGGCCGCATCCGGTGAAGAGAAGAATGCAATGCTGGTCAACCTCGGCGCATCGATGGCGCAGGGCGGCCGCGACGTCTTGTTGCTGGACGCATGCCTCGCATCGGAAGGCGTTTCCACGCGCATGAATGTGTCGCGCGGTTCGACGCTGCTGCAGGTCGCCCGCCGGGAGCGTCCGCTGGACGATGTGATGGTGTCGATGCCGCAAGGCTTCTCCATCGCCGCCCTCAAGCGCAACACGCAGCGGCTGGAAATCAATGCCGAACAGTCGCGCGGCTTGCATGATGCGTTCGACGTGTTGGCAACGCGTGCCGATATCGTTGTGGTGGATGCGGAGCTCGACAAGGAAGACGGCTTCCCGATTTCTTCGCTGACCGACGGCGACATCGTGGTGCAGGTGTCAAATAGTCCGGCGTCGATCAAGGAAGCATACGCGATCATCAAGCGACTGAACGGCAAGCTGGGGCGCCGTCCGTTCAACCTGCTCGTGACCGGCGCATCGGAAAAGGAAGCCAAGGTCGTGTACCAGAACATGGCGCAGGTCGCGAACCGCTACCTCGCGGTGAGGATCAACTCGGTGGGTTCGGTGCCTGCTGACGAGCACACGAAGCGCGCGATGCACCTTGGCCGCGCCGTGGTGGATGCTTTCCCGCTGGCCGGCGCTTCGGTCGCGTTCAGGCAACTTGCGGAACGCTTCGTCGTCGCCGAGGCAGCCATCGCCGGATAGCATGGCTTACCTGTGTAACGTGGATTTTCTGCGCAGGATGCCTGGACAGGCCTCCGAGAATTCTTTCGATTATGTATACCGTTAGCGGAAAATCAGACAAAAACCTGCTGCTGGAAGAACATGCGCCGCTGGTCAAGAAGCTGGCGCACCAGATGAAGGCCAAGCTCCCGCCGAGCGTGGAGGTGGACGACCTGATCCAGGCCGGCATGATCGGTTTGCTGGACGCAGTCAGTCGCTACGAGGAAAACCACGGCGCGCAGTTCGAGACGTACGCGGTGCAGCGTATCCGCGGTGCGATGCTCGACGAATTGCGCGGAAGCGATTGGTTGCCGCGCGGCGTGCGCCAGAACATGCGCAAGATCGAGGTCGCGATGAACGCAGTGCAGCAGCGGCTCGGGCGTCCGCCGAAGGAGGCTGAGATCGCGAAAGAGCTGAAGCTGTCTCTGGCGGAATACCAGCAAATGCTGGATGAAGGCGCCGGCCACCAGCTGGTGTATTACGAGGATTTCCACGAGAAGGACGAGAACGACCATTTCCTCGATCGCTACTGCGTCGATGTTGCAAGCGACCCGCTGCAGGCCTTGATGAATGGCGGTTTCCGCCAGGCCGTGATCGAAGCGATCGAGGCCTTGCCGGAGCGGGAAAAGATCCTGATGGGCCTTTACTACGAACAGGAAATGAACCTGAAGGAAATCGGCGCCGTGATGGGCGTCTCCGAATCGCGCGTCTGCCAGCTGCATAGCCAGGCGATCGCGCGCATGCGTGCAAGACTGAGGGAGCAACTATGGACTGGGCTAGCCTAGCCGGGCTGGCGCTTGCGCTGGCCGGCATCATCGTCGGCCAGGCGCTGGAAGGCGGTCACATCGCCTCGCTGGTGCAGCCGGCCGCTTTTGTGATCGTCGTGGTCGGTACGCTGGGAGCGGTGCTGCTGCAAAGCGGAACGCCAAGCTTTGTGCGCGGCGTGGCAATGCTGCGCGACGTATTCATTCCGCCGGAAGACAAGGGCGGTTCCCTGTCGCAGGACATTACCGTCTGGAGTTCCACTGCGCGGCGCGAAGGGTTGCTGAGCCTGGAGCGACATATGGAGCAGGTGAAGGAAGAATTCACGGCGAAGGGTCTGCGGCTGATCGTCGATGGCATCGATCCCTACAAGATCCGCGAAATCCTCGAAACGGATATCACCACTTATGAACGGCGCGAGCGGCAGGCGCTGAAGATCTGGGAAGCGGCAGGCGGCTATGCGCCGACGGTCGGCATTCTGGGCGCGGTGCTCGGACTGATTCATGTGATGGAAAACCTGTCTGACCCGGCCAAGCTCGGCGGCGGTATAGCGGTTGCCTTCGTTGCGACGGTGTACGGTGTGGGCCTGGCCAATCTCGTTTTCCTGCCGATTTCGAACAAGCTGAAGTCGGTCGTCGCTGAGGAAGTGCGGCGACGCGAGATGCTGACCGATATCTTCTGCAGTATCGCCAACGGCGACAATGCGCGGGTGATCCAGGAGCGATTGTCGGCGTACAAGCCATAATCGACAACATCGCGATCCCATCTACCTGATCCGCAACCATGGCCCGCAAACGCTACGAGGAAGAAGAAGACAACCACGAGCGGTGGCTGGTGTCCTATGCGGACTTCATCACGCTGCTGTTTGCTTTCTTCGTGGTCATGTATGCGCTGTCCTCGATTAACGAGGGCAAGTACCGGGTCTTGTCCAACGCGCTGATGAGCGCCTTTGGCAAGACGGCGGTAGCGCCGGTTCAGACGGTGGCGAGGCCGGTTGCACAACCATTGCCGCCAATGCCGCTCAAGCTGTCGGCCGCATCGCAACGCACCTCGGAGGCCTTACGCCGGGAAAAGGAAAAGCTGACCCGCGTCGCACGCGATATCCTCGCCGTGATGGCGCCGCTGGTGGAGCAGGGCAAGGTTCGCGTGACCCAGACCAGTCGCGGGGTGAATGTCGAGATCAATGCCAGTGTGCTGTTTGCCCCTGGCGATGCGCGTCTTTCCGAGCCTAGCGTCCAGGCCCTGACTGCGGTAGCCGGGGTGCTGAAGGATGACGACCATGAAATCCAGGTCGAAGGACACACCGACAGTACGCCTATCCGCAATGCGCTCTTTCCCTCCAACTGGGAACTGTCGGCCGTGCGCGCCTCTACCGTGGTGCGTCTGTTCATCGACAACGGTGTCGCCGAAAAGCGCCTGACGGCCGTAGGGCACGGACCCACGCAGCCGGTCGAGAGCAATGACACTGCCGAAGGGCGGCTGCGCAATCGCCGGGTGTCGGTCTTGATCCTGTCCAGCTTGCCGGAAGTGGCGACGGAAGTGCCTGTCGGCCCATTGACGGCGCCATCGGCTGCGCAACCGGTGGTGCCGCTCATGCCGGTTGAGGCGACGGACGCCACGAGGAACTAAGAGCGTCTGAAGACGGCGGTAGGGTTGCGCTTATTGCCGCGCTGTACGTACTGTCAGCTTGGGCGCGTAATACCTGAAATTGCAACAATGGCATCAATGCCGTCGACATTTCAGGCATAAAAAAACCGGCCAAACGGCCGGTCTTTTTATCGGGCTGCTTGCTCAGCCGACAACCAGCCGGCGGCTACTCGATTGAGAGGTGGACTGGCCATTCGGGCCGTACATCGCGCCGCCGTCCGGGGCGCCTTGCAGTACGTTCAGCGCATTCTGGTTACGCGCCATATGCTGGCCGATCAGCAGGCCGTTGGTGCGGTTCAGTTCTTTCGCTTGCTGGGCAACGGCCAGCAGATCTTTCCAGCTCTTTTCTGCCGCTGGGGAGGCGGCACGGCTATTCAACCATGCCTGCATGCCGGCTTCACCGGCCTCAAACCCGCTGGCACCGAGTGCGCGGTGGCGCTTCTGCGCCAGTTCGGTCATGTGCGCAACGATTTTTGCCTTTTCTTCGGTAACCCGGGTCAGCGCTTCGAGGTCGGCGTTGATCAGATGTTCCTGTTCCTGTTGGAGCAACTGCAGCAGGATATTGCCCGCCTTAAGCTCTTCGCCGAGGCTGTCCGCCAGGGCGTTACCGAAGTTTTGCATTACTGTTAAGCCTTGCGTGTATGTATCAGGTCATTGACCGTATCGAGCAGCCCATTGGCGACCTTTTCAGGATCGACATGGAAGCGGCCTTCTGCGATAGCAGCCTTGATTTCTTCCACTTTCTTTGCATCGAACACGCTGTTGCCGCCCATCTGGGTCAGCGACTGCAGTTTCGATGACAGGTGGACGTTGTCGGTGTCGGCCGGAGCCTTGTCGACGGTAGCGGCCTTTTCGGCGCTCTTGCCGGGGCGGGTCGGCGTGGTGCCAACGCTCAGGCCTGCGGCTTTTTTCAGGGAGTCATCGATTTTCACGGCATTTCCTTCTCGGGTTGCGGGTGGCGCCAGGTCTTTTACCTCTTGTCATAGTTCTTATCGACGCAATTCTCACAAACTTTAGCACCAAGTCCCGAAATTAAGAAAAATTAATAGGTGACTTCGATAATGCCGCCGGCTCTGGCTACACCGCTCACGACCTGGCCGGATGCCGTCCTTGCCTGCGCCACCTGGCCTTCGGCTGCATTGTTCAGCGCGCGTGCTTCTGCCGTGACCGTAAAACCGGGGCCGGAAGAGGTAAGGCGTACCGTCTGGCCTTGTTGTACTGCCTGCACGCTGCGCAGCGCGTCATTGCGCAGCGGCGTGCCAGCCGGCAGGGAAATGGACATCGTCCTTCCGACCGCCTGTGATGCATCGGTAATGATGCCAGCCGGCAATGTTGTTAAATCACCCTTGATTTTGGCGAAATCGTTCGGCCCGACCAGCTGACCTTGGGCGAGCGGAGCCGCCGTGACGAGGTAGTCCGCCACCACTTGTACCGTGGCCGCCAACCGTGGTCTTGCCCCACAACCGACTGCCGTTCGGCAGAAAAGGTTCCGGCGCAGGACAGGCGGGGAGATTGGTGCGGGCATCGACCTGGCCGATTGTCAGGTTGACCTGGCCAGGCAGGCCGGCGGTCTGCACCTTCAGGAACTGCTCCACGGCGTACCGCAGCACTGCCGGATCCTGCCGGGGCGTCTGTGCCATGGCAGCGGTGCCCAGCATGCAGAGTGCGGCAAACAGCAGGTGGCGGGAGGTCTTCATGGGCGGCAGCGGGATTGATTGCAGGCTCCATGTTAAAGGTCGATGTGTAAATCAAAAGGATAAACAGGGGAGACTTTTATGGTCTTCTCTTCCGATAGGCGTGACTTTGGCCTCCGTATGATCGAGCCTACATTAATCCCTCATCGGTATGCCTTTTGTAATGCGACCGGTGGATCCCGGAGAGAGTCATGATCGGAAAACTTGACGAAGCGTTACGTTTTCAGCAGACGGCGTTGCGTCTGCGTGCAGAGCGCCAGCAAACTCTTGCGTCGAATATCGCCAATGCCGACACGCCGAACTACAAGGCACGAGATATCGATTTCAACAGCGCACTGAAGCAGGCGCTCGGTGCGGGTGCGCCGAGCAAGACGCCGCTGGTCAAGACGTCGGCCGCGCACCTCGGCGGCGCCGCGGGCATGACCGCCAGCGGTGCACCGCTGCTGTACCGGACTACTGCACAGGGCAATGTCGACGGCAATACCGTGGACATGGATGTGGAGCGCAATCAGTTTACCGACAACGCGCTACGCTATGAGGCCAGCGTCACATTCATCAACGGACAGATCAAGAAGCTGCTTACGGCTATCCAGGGGCAATAATCATGTCGTTATTTAATATCTTTAACGTTGCCGGCTCTGCCATGAGTGCGCAGGGGCAGCGCCTGAATACTGTGGCCAGTAACATCGCCAATGCCGACAGTGCGACCAGTTCGACCGGGGAAACCTATCGTGCCAAGCACGTCGTGTTCGCCGCCGTGCCGACACCGAATGCGGCTGCGAGCGGTGTCCGCGTGCAGCAGGTGGTGGAGGACGCATCGCCACTGAAGATGGTGTATGACCCCAAGCATCCGCAGGCGGACGAAAAGGGGTACGTCGCGATGCCGAACGTGAACGTGGTCGAGGAAATGGTCAACATGATTTCCGCCTCGCGTTCCTACCAGACGAACGTGGAAACCATGAATGCGGCAAAGACCATGCTGCTCAAGACCCTGACCATCGGCCAGTAACCGGGAGGAATTGAATGACAACCGTGCAAACCAACACCGTCTCGTCGGACCTCCTGGCGACGATGAACGGGCCGTCCAAGAAGACGACGGCCAACACTATTGAAGACGCGCAAAACCGCTTCATGACCCTGCTGGTTACGCAGATGCGCAACCAGGATCCGCTCAACCCATTGGACAACGCGCAGGTCACCAGCCAGCTTGCGCAATTGTCGACGGTGACCGGCATCGACAAGCTGAACGCGACGCTGGAAGCGCTGCAGTCCAGCTATAACGCCACCCAGTCGCTGCAGGCGGCCAACATGATCGGGCATGGTGTGCTGGTGCCTGGCAAGAGCGTGCAGCTTTCCGGCGGCAAGGCGATTCTGGGCGTGGATATGACCGAATCTGCCGACAGCGTCCAGGTCACCATCCGTAATGCATCCGGCGTGGCCGTGCGTACGATCGATCTCGGCGGCCAGCAGGCCGGCACACTGCCGTTGGGATGGGATGGCAAGATGGACAGCGGCGCAACCGCCCCTGACGGCGCTTATACGTTCGAAGTGGCGGCAACCCGCAACGGCAAGGAAGTGAAGGCTACCGGACTGGCATTCGGAGAGGTTGCAAGCGTGACCACCGGTGCACAGGGCGTTACGCTCAATGTGCCTGGCGTGGGCACCGTCAAGCTGGGCGACATCCGGCAAATTCTTTAAGTTAATCGCAGGCATCCGAAAACAAGGGAGCAGAACATGAGTTTTCAACAAGGTTTGAGCGGTCTGAACGCAGCATCCAGGAGCCTGGAAACGATCGGCAATAACGTCGCCAACGCCAATACGGTCGGCTTCAAGGGCTCGCAGGCCCAGTTCGCCGATGTGTACGCCAGTTCCCTCACTGGTGCGGGCGGTTCGCAGATCGGTATCGGTACCAAGGTATCGCAGATTTTCCAGCAGTTCACCCAAGGCAATATCACCGCGTCGAACAACCCGCTGGATGTCGCCATCAACGGCGGCGGTTTCTTCCGCATGAGCACCAACGGCACGATTTCCTACACACGTAACGGCCAGTTCCAGCTTGACCGCGAAGGCTTCATCGTGAACGCCAGCGGTGCGCGCCTGACCGGCTATACCGCTGACATGCGCGGCGTGCTGTCAACGGGCGCTCCAGGTGAAATCAACATCAGCACCGCAGACCTGGCACCGCAGGCGACCTCTTCTGTCACGGCGCAGATTAATCTGGATTCCCGCATGGACGTGCCTGAAGTGACACCGTTCGATATCGACGAGCCGCTGAGCTATAACAGCTCCAGTTCGGTGACCGTCTATGACAGTCTCGGCAATGCGCACGTGATGCAGTCGTACTACGTGAAGACGTCGACGCCGGGTCAGTGGGAGGTGTATGCCTCCTGCGATGGCGTGCTGCTGCCGCCGGTTGCGCCTGCGGTTACGCCGGGCCGCGTCGGCACCTTGCAGTTCAATGGCGACGGTATTCTGACCAGTCCCATAACGCCGCTTAATCTTTCGATCGACCTGAACGCGGTAGCTGCAGGCCAGACGCCGCCGGAAACCAACAACGCAACGGCGATCCTGCCGATTGAGCTCGACTACGAAGGCTCCACGCAATTCGGCGCCTCCTTCGGCGTCAGAAAGCTGGTGCAGGACGGCTTCACTTCCGGTCGCCTGTCTGCCTTCAACATCGGTGCAGACGGCATCATTACCGGTCGTTATACGAACGGTGAATCCGCGACGCTCGGGCAGATCGTACTGGCCAACTTCACCAACCCGAATGGCTTGCAACCGCTGGGCAATAACCTGTGGGCGGAATCGTCCACGTCCGGCAGTCCGCTGGTCGGTACGCCGGGTGCGAGCAACATGGGCGTGCTGCAGGCATCCTCAGTGGAAGACTCCAACGTCGACCTGACCGCCGAGCTGGTCAACATGATCACCGCGCAGCGCGTGTACCAGGCCAATGCGCAGACCATCAAGACGCAGGACCAGGTCCTGCAGACGCTGGTCAACCTGAGGTAATGAGCGGCGGCCGTAGCGCGCCAGCGTTGCGGCCATCATGGGAGAACTAGATGGATCGCCTGATTTACACCGCCATGACCGGCGCGAAGCACATCCTGGAAAAGCAGGCCACGACTTCGCACAACCTGGCCAATGCCACCACCACCGGTTTTCGCGCACAGCTCGATTCGTTCCGTGCAGTGCCGGTACAGGGCGCGATGTTGCCCACGCGGGCCTTCGTGGTTGATTCCACGGTCGGCACGAACTTTGCGCCGGGCGCCATCCAGCATACCGGACGCGATCTCGATGTCGCGGTGCAGGGCAAGGGCTGGATCGCCGTACAACTGGCAGACGGCACGGAAGCCTACACCCGCAACGGCAGCCTCAAGCTCTCCGAGAACGGCCTGCTGCAGACTCAGCGCGGCGAGCAGGTAATGGGCGACGGCGGCCCGATCGCCATTCCGCCGGACGTGACGATTGCTGTCGGCAAGGACGGCACCGTCAGCTCCATTGCCACCGGCTTCAAGCCGGGTGCGGCAACGGTGGTTGGGCGCATCAAGCTGGTCAATCCGCCGGAGGAAGACCTCGTGCGCGGCGATGATGGCCTGTTCCGCCTGAAGGCAGGTGGCGAAGCCGATGTCGATGCCAACGTGACGCTGATCGGCGGTTCGCTGGAAGGAAGCAATGTCAATGTCGTCGAGGCGATGGTGGACATGATCGGGCTTGCGCGTCAATTCGAAATGCAGATGAGCATGCTCAAAAATGCCGAGAGCAACGACACCAAAGCGTCCCAGCTCCTGTCTTTGCACGGCTGACCGCGAAGTGAAAATGAACTTACACAACGATGCGCAACATGCATCTTCCTAAATCTGGTTTGCTGGAGAAAGAATGATTCGCTCACTATGGATTTCCAAGACAGGTCTCGACGCGCAGCAGACGCAGATGGACGTCATCTCCAACAACCTGGCCAACGTCAGCACTGCGGGCTTCAAGCGCTCGCGCGCCGTGTTCGAAGATTTGCTGTACCAGACGATGCGCCAGCCCGGCGCACAATCGTCGCAACAGACGCAGCTGCCATCCGGCCTGCAGGTCGGCACCGGTGTGCGTCCGGTCGCGACCGAGCGCGTTTTCACGCAGGGCAACCTGCAGCAAACCGGCAATAACAAGGATGTCGCGATCCAGGGTGACGGCTTCTTTCAGGTGCTGATGCCGGACGGAACGACCGCTTATACGCGTGACGGCTCCTTCATGGTCGATAACCAGGGGCAACTGGTCACCGCCAGCGGCTTCGCGGTCCAGCCTGCAATTACTATCCCGGCCAATGCGACCAGTCTGACCATCGGCCGCGACGGCACGGTATCCGTCGTGCAGGCAGGTTCGACTGCGCAGACGCAAGTCGGAACGATCCAGCTGGTCACCTTCGTGAACCCCGCCGGCCTGGAATCGAAGGGCGAGAACCTCTACGTCGAAACCACGGCCTCCGGCAACCCGAGCACCAACACGCCGGGTACCAATGGTGCGGGCGTGCTGGCGCAGGGGTATGTCGAAACCTCGAACGTGAACGTGGTGGAAGAACTGGTGAACATGATCCAGACCCAGCGCGCGTATGAAATCAACAGCAAGGCCATCTCGACGTCCGACCAGATGCTGCAGCGTCTCTCTCAGCTCTGATCCCGGACGATGAAGGCTTGATCGGGTGATGCAATGAAAACACTGTCCGCAATCGTTCTCCATGTGCTTCTGGCAGCCGGCCTGGTCGGCTGTGCAACGGTGCCGGATTCCATCATTCAGCACCCGACCAGCACCCGTCCGCAGGCGGCTGTGCCGGCGGCACCGGCAAATGGCGCCATCTTCCAGGCGAGTGCCTACCGCCCGATGTTCGAGGACCGGCGCGCACGCATGGTCGGTGACATGCTCACGATTGCGATCAACGAGCGCACCAGCGCCGGCAAGTCGGCAGCGAACGCAACCAGCAAGTCCGGCAGCGCAGAGTTCGGTGCAGCGGCCTTGTTTGGCATCCCTGCCTCCACGCTGGGAAAAACCGGCGTCGCGGTCGAGGGTGCGAACAAATTCGAAGACAAGGGCACGGCAAGCTCCAGCAATACCTTCAGCGGCACCATTACCGCGACCGTGGTGGAAGTCCTGCCTAACGGGAATATGCTGGTCAGCGGCGAAAAGCAGATTTCCTTCGACAAGGGCGTCGAATACGTCCGTTTCTCCGGTGTTGTGAACCCAGACAATATTGGCGCTGGTAATGTCGTTTCATCCACCCAGGTTGCCGATGCGCGAGTGGAATACCGCACCAATAGCAGGCTCGACAAGGCAGAGATGATGTCGCAGCTCACGCGCTTCTTCCTGAGCATCCTGCCGATGTAAGGTGAGTCAGATGAATACTTCCCATTTCAACCCGCAGGTGATCAGGAAAACCGTCGTCGCCATGCTGGGCGCCTGCCTGCTGTGGACAGCCGGCGCCAGCCATGCGGAACGCTTGAAGGACCTTGCCAGCATCCAGGGCGTGCGTCAGAACCAGTTGATGGGCTACGGCCTGGTGGTCGGTCTCGATGGCAGCGGTGACCAGACCACACAGACGCCGTTCACGGTGCAAAGCGTGGTGAACATGTTGCAAGGGATGGGCGTGAACCTGCCTCCCGGCACTAGCCTGCAATTGAAGAATGTTGCCGCAGTCGTCGTCACTGCCTCGCTACCCGCATTTGCGCAGCCGGGGCAGACACTGGACGTGACGGTTTCTTCCATGGGTAATGCGAAGAGCCTGCGCGGCGGCACGCTGCTGATGACGCCGCTTAAAGGCGCGGACGGCCAGATCTACGGCATTGCGCAGGGTAATGTGCTCGTCGGCGGCGTCGGTGCGTCGGCCAGTGGCAGCAAGGCGCAGGTGAACCACCTCAGCGTAGGCCGCATCTCCGCCGGTGCGACGGTGGAGCGCGCCGTACCGACGACGCTCGGGCAGGGCGATGCGGTTTACCTCGAACTCAACGATACCGATTTCTCCACAGCTTCCCGGGTGGTCGAAGCAGTCAACAAGCACTTCGGCCCCGCCACAGCGGCAGCGCAGGACGGCCGCGTGATCCGCGTGCGCGCGCCGCAGAACAGTGATGACCGTGTTGCCTTCCTTGGCGCATTGGAAAGCCTGAACGTCACCCCGGCGCAAACCAACGCCAAAGTGATCCTGAATGCACGTACCGGTTCTGTGGTGATGAACCAAGCGGTGACGCTGGATAGCTGCGCGGTTTCGCATGGCAACCTGTCGGTCGTCATCAATACCGAGCCCGTCATCAGCCAGCCGGCACCATTCTCCGGCGGCCAGACGGTAGTGACGACGACATCGCAGATCGACATCAAGAAGGAGCCGGGACAGGTCTTGATGCTCAAGGGCGGCACCTCGCTGGCCGACGTGGTAAAGGCGCTCAATGCGATCGGCGCCACGCCGCAGGACCTGCTGGCGATCCTGCAGGCGATGAAGGCTGCAGGTTCGCTGCGCGCCGAACTGGAGATCATCTAAGCCATGGTCAATCCGCTCGACACCAGCAACAGCTTTGCGCTCGACGTCAAAGGCGTCAATGAGCTGCGCCAGGCTGCAAAGCAGAATTCGCCGGAAGCACTGAAAGCGACTGCGAAGCAATTCGAAGCGCTGTTCATGAATATGGTGTTGAAGAGCATGCGCGATGCGTCGCCGCAGGATGGCATCTTCGATAGCCAGCAGAGCAAAATGTACACGTCGATGCTGGACCAGCAGTTGAGCCAGAACATGGCGTCACGCGGCGTCGGCCTGGCCGACGTGCTGATCCGCCAGTTGTCGAACGTGGTCAATGCGCAGAACGGCGCGATGCCGTCGTTGAATGAGCAGGAGGGCGAGAGCCAGGCACTGCCGTCACAGTCGCTGTCGCGCTTGCCTTCAGGCGTAGCGGCGCAGGCAGCGGCCGCGCTGTCCACAATTACCGCACCGTCCGCATCTTCAGCAGCTGCCGCATCGAGAAGCAATTCCTCACAGCCCGCCCATATCGCCGCCTTCCAGCAGCGCCTTGCGCCGCACGCGGAAGAGGCAAGCCGTACGACCGGCATTCCCGCCAAGTTCATGCTCGGCCAGGCCGCGCTGGAAACCGGCTGGGGACGGCGCGAAATCGTCGGCGCCGACGGCACCAACAGCCATAACCTGTTCGGCATCAAGGCGACCGGCGGCTGGAAGGGCAAGGTCGTCGAGACCGCCACCACTGAGTACATCAACGGCGTTCCGCAAACAAGGATGGAGAAGTTCCGCGCCTACGACTCCTATGCAGACGCCTTCCGTGATTATGCGAACCTGCTGCGCAACAATCCGCGCTACCAGCACGTGTTGGCGAATTCACAAGATGTAACAGGATTTGCGCAGGGATTGCAGAAGGCAGGATACGCGACCGACCCGAATTACGCGGCCAAACTGACCCGGATCATTACGCAGTCGTTATCTACCTGACAACGATGCCGGGAAGTTGTAACGATGTCTCAAGTTTTGCGGCAGGCTGCCGATCACTAAAGATATCTCTATATAGAAGACAAAGATATGGGCTCTAGCATCCTTGGTATCGGACAAAGCGCGCTCGCAGCCGCACAGGCGGGTCTTGCCACCACCGGACACAACATTGCCAACGCGGCCACACCGGGCTATTCGCGCCAGCAGGTCGTGATGGGCACGGCCGGATCGCAGAATTACGGCTTCGGCTATATCGGCAAAGGCACCACCATTGTCGACGTGAAGCGCGTCTACAGCGAACTGCTGGGAGGGCAGGTACGCACTGCCGAAACCTCGAAAAACCAGTTCGAGACTTATTACAACCAGATCAGCCGCATTAATAACCAGCTGGCCGACCCGGCCGTCGGTTTGTCGCCCGTACTGCAGGACTTCTTCAAGGGCATCCAGGACTTGGCCGCTAATCCGAATGCCGCCGCGTCCCGCCAGGCAGCATTATCGTCCGCAGAGGCGCTCGCCGCGCGTTTTCAGGGCCTCAGCGCGGAAATGGACGAGGTCGCCGTCAGCGTCAACCGGCAGATTGAGGCCAGTGTGACCGCGATCAACGTTTATGCGGCGCAGATCGCCAAACTCAACGACGCAATCGAAAAAGCAGCCGGCAATGCCGACGGCAAGGCGTCCAACGACCTGCTGGACCAGCGTGACCTTGCGTTGACGGAGCTGAGCAAGGAAATCAAGACGACCATCGTCAAGCAGGGCAACAGCTACAGTGTCTTTATCGGCAACGGCCAACCCCTCGTCGTTGGCGCACGTCCGTACAACCTTGTTGCGGCTGCGTCGCCGACTGATCCGATGCGTATCGGGGTCAGCTACGCGGGGACCGGCGAGCTGCGTCCGCTGTCGGAAGACAGTCTGCCCGGCGGCAAGCTCGGCGGCCTCTTTGAGTTCCGTGCCAAGTCGCTGGATATCGCACAGAACTCGCTTGGTCGCATTGCCATGGGCATGGCGTTAACATTCAATGCGCAACACCGTCTCGGACAGGATCAGACCGGCGCAATGGGGGGCGATTTCTTCAACATGCCGACTACCTTCCGCGCTGCTTCGAGCTCGGCAAACGACACGACGGCCGCTGCGGAAATCGATTTCACCGTCACTAATGCCGGCGCATTAACGACGAGCGACTACCGCCTGCAGCGCGTAAACGGCGAATATTTGATCACGCGCCTGTCGGACAAGACGCAGGTGTATCCGACGGCGTCGACCGCCGATCCGACGGTATTCCCGTCGTCCGTCGAAATTGATGGCTTCAGGCTGAATCTGGCATCGACCAACCCGCCGGCAGACGGTGACGTGTTCCTCATCCGGCCGACGGCAACTGCTGCGGCATCATTCAGCGTAGCGATAAAGAATACGCTCAATGTCGCTGCTGCCGCACCGATTAGGACCGCCGCATCGACAAGCAACACTGGAACCGGCAGCATCAGTGCCGGCACGGTGAACGGCCCGGCGCCGGTGAACCCGGACTTGAAGGATCCCATTACGATCCGGTTTACTGCGTCGAACCAGTACGAATTATTTGCCAGCAGCGACCTGACGACGCCGCTTGCCAGCGGCACCTATACAGCTGGCGGCAATATCACCTTCAACGGTTGGACAGTCCAAGTGAGCGGTGCGCCGGCAGCCGGCGATACCTTTACCGTTTCAGCGAACGATGGCCTGGGCGACAACCGCAATGCTGTTTTGCTCGGCGCGCTGCAATCGGCTAATACGCTCGTCGGTGGCACGACCAGTTACCAGGGCGCATATGCACAGCTCGTCAATCTGGTGGGCAACAAGACGCGCGAGGTGGAAGTTACCAGCAAGGCCGAGGCGAAATACCTAGAGCAGGCGATAACGGCACAGCAATCGGAATCCGGCGTGAATTTGGATGAAGAAGCAACCAACCTGATGCGCTATCAGCAGGCTTACCAAGCGGCAGGAAAAGTGATGCAGACGGCGAACCAGATGTTCGAAATGCTGCTGACACTTGGTGACTAAGAAAGGAAACGGACATGCGGATCAGTACAAACAGCTTATTTGAGACGGGATCTAGCCGGGTCGGCGACTTGCAGAACAGTTTGTTTCGCACTCAGGAGCAACTGGCTGCCGGCCGCCGGATCCTGGTTCCGTCGGATGATCCAGTTGCTGCCGCGCAGGCGCTGGAGGTCACCCAGGCACAAGAAGTCAATAGTCAACTTGCAGTTAACCGCCGCAGCGCCAAGGACGCGCTTAATCTCGAAGAGCATGTGCTGCAAAGTGTCACGGGACTGATTCAGGATGCCCAGACCTTGGTGACTAGCGCAGGTAATGGAACATTAAATGATTCAGAGCGCAAATTTATCGCCACAGAGCTGCGCGGGCGTTTTGATGACTTGATGGGGCTGGCGAATACCAAGGATGGAGCCGGCAATTTTCTGTTTGCAGGTTTTCGCACCACTGAGCAACCGTTTGCACAGACGGCCGACGGCGCAAGATACGACGGTGATCAGGGACAGCGTATGTTGCAGGTCGGGCCGATGCGTCAGATTGCAGTGAATGATGCGGGGAGTGCAGTTTTCAATCTTATCCCGACAGGTAACGGAACCTCCGTAACCTCTGCTGGCAATTTCAATACAGGTTCTGGAGTCGTATCGTCAGCGACGCTTACCGGCACCTACTCGGGAAATACATATGCCATCGTGTTTACGAGTCCAACGGAGTACCGGATCGAGAACCAGACTTCGGGAACCGTTGTTTCATCGAACAACCCCTATGTGAGCGGGCAGGCAATTGCCATTAATAACGAGTATCGCCTAGACATTACCGGTACCCCCGCGGTGAATGATACGTTCAGCGTTGCACCCAGCGCGAACCAGAGCGTGTTTTCCACACTCACCAGATTGATTAATACCTTGGAAACCCCGGTGTCGGATGCGGCAGGGCGTGCACGCCTGACCAATGAGCTCAACGCAGCGCGCAACAACCTCAACAACTCGTTGGACAGTATTTTGACAACGCGTGCTGCCGTCGGATCCCGTCTGAAGGAAATTGATTCTCTTGATATCCAGGGTGAGGGGCGAGATTTGGTATATGCACAGTCGCTTTCGGCCTTGCAGGATCTCGACTATACGCAGGCGATCACAGAACTTTCAAAAAAGAAGATCATGCTCGAGGCCGCACAGCAGGCCTTTGTGCAGACCTCCCGCCTTTCGCTGTTCAGCTACATGTAATTGGTATGCCGGCCACTCGCAGGCCGGCATCTATCTTTCGTCTGATTCCTCTCTGATTTTTTGCCGGATAGTTGAACAATGACTGCCCGTTAGTGCTGTGTTTCAGCGTTCCGTCAGAATGGTTTGCGGCGGTGTGCCGATCTGGCGTACCACGCCAAGTCCTTCATGGAACAAGCGCTCGAGCGGCGTGGCGAGGTAGGGCAGCATCAGCATTAGCACGAGTAGGCCGGCACCGAGCGTAATCGGAAAACCGATGCCGAACAGGTTGAGCTGCGGCGCAGCTCGGGTCAATACACCAAGCGCGATATTGGTAAGCAGCAGGGCGGCAAGTATCGGCAAGGCCAGCTGCACGCCGGCGCTGAAAATCAGCCCGCCCCAGTTTGTCAGTTGCCTGAACCCTCCCGTACCCACAGGCGTTGCCGCAATCGGCATCGTGACAAAGCTGTCAGCCAGCGTGGATAGCATCATCAAATGAATATTCAATGCCAGGAAAATCATCAGCGTCAGCAAGGCCAGGAACTGGCTGATTGCCGACGAGCGGCCGCGCGTTTGCGGGTCAAAGAAGGTCGCAAAGCCGAAACCCATGGTCAGGCCGGAGATCTCGCCTGCCATTTCCACCGCAGCAAAAACGATGCGCATCGCAAAGCCCATTGCCAGGCCGATCACGAGTTGCTGGATCAGGATCAGGAAACCGGCAAGCGACATCGGATCGATGGCCGGCACTTCCGGTACGGTCGGTGCGATGACGATGGACAGCATTACGCCTAGTCCGACCTTGACGCGCACCGGGATGCTGAGATTGCCGAACAGCGGCGCCGTAGCGATCAGGCCGAGGATCCGGGTCAGCGGCCAGACGAAGGCGGCGACCCAGGAGTAGAGTTCGGCGCTGCTGAGGGTGATCATGGGGGGGTAGAGGGAAGGTTGGGGCGCGTACCAAGGTCTTATTCTTGAATCGCTCCCGCCCCACGTCGCCGCTTGCAAGCGGCTCCGATGAGCACGGCGCAAAGCTTGCTTTGCGCCGTGCTCATCCCACCATTCCCGGTATGCTGGTGAACATCTGGCGCATGTAGTCGAGCATGACGGTCAACATCCACGGCCCTGCAACGATCAGTGTGACGAAGATGCCAACCAGCTTCGGGATGAAGGACAGCGTCATTTCGTTGATCTGGGTCGCGGCCTGGAAGATGCTCACAATCAGGCCGACGGCGAGCGCCACGAGCAGCATCGGTGCGGCCACCATCAGGGTCACTTCCATGGCCTGGCGGCCGATTGTCATCACGCTTTCCGGAGTCATGGCGAATCCTTAATAAAAACTTTGTGCAAGGGAACCAATCAGCAACTGCCAGCCGTCGACCAGCACGAACAGCATCAGCTTGAACGGCAACGACACGATCGCCGGCGACATCATCATCATGCCCATCGACATCAGGATACTGGCGACGACCATGTCGATGATCAGGAACGGGATGAAGATGGCAAAGCTGATCTGGAACGCGGTCTTCAGCTCGCTGGTGATGAAGGCCGGCACCAGCACGCGCAGCGGCACGTCTTCCGGGCCGTTCAGCTGCGGGCTGTTGGAGAGCTTTACATACAGCGCAAGATCGGCCTGGCGCGTCTGCTTCAGCATGAACTCCTTCAGCGGAACGGAACCGCGCTCGAGCGCCTGCGTCATCGTGATCTTGTTTTCCGACAGCGGTTGATAGGCGTCGGTATAGATCTTGTCGAGCACCGGGCTCATCACGAACAGCGTGAGGAACAGCGCAAGGCCGATCAGCACCTGGTTGGGCGGCGCGGTGGCCGTGCCGAGCGCCTGGCGCAGCAGCGACAGCACGATGATGATGCGCGTGAAGCTGGTCATCATCAGCAGCGCTGCCGGCAGCATCGTCAGTGCCGTCAGGAAGATCAGCGTCTGCAGGCTGAGAGTGTAAGTCTGGCCGCCGCCGGGCGCAGGGGAGCTGGTGACGGCCGGCAGGCCGGCCTGGGCGGCAGCCAGCAGCGGCATGCCGAGCAGCGCCAGAGGGAGCAGGCGCAGCAGTGTCTTGACCACGGTGTGCGACATGCCGCGGTGGGTATTAATTGCCATTACGCTTTTCGATGGTTTGCTTGAGCCAGGCGGCGAAGTTCTTTCCGCCCGGCGGTTCTTGCGTGGTTGCAGCGATTTCCTGGCGTGGCATGGTGGACAGCGCATTCACGCTGCCCGGTGCGATGCCGACCACAATCCATTGGTCGGCCACTTCGACGACGACCACACGCTCGCGGTTGCCGACGGAGACGCCGCCGACGATGCGGGCGACATTGCCGGCGCCGGCTGCGGCCACTCCCATGCGTTTGAGGACCCAGGCAGTGCCGGCCATCAGTGCCAGCACGACCACCAGGCCCAGCAGGACCTGGAGCAGGTTGCCCGCGGAACTGGGAGCTGCGGACGCAGGCGTAGTTGCAGTGGCTTGCGCGATCGCATGCAGCGGTGCGCCCAGCAGTACAGCAGCCTGCAGCATTGGACGCAGGAGGAACGGACGAATCATTTGTTGAGCTTGCGGATGCGTTCGGACGGCGTGATGATGTCCGTCAGACGGATACCGAATTTGTCGTTGACCACCACTACCTCGCCTTGCGCAATCAGGCAGCCGTTGACGAGCACGTCCATCGGTTCGCCGGCCAGGCCGTCAAGTTCGACGACGGAACCCTGTGCCAGCTGCAGCAGGTTCTTGATCGCGATCTTCGTACGGCCAAGTTCCACGGTTAATTGGACCGGGATGTCGAGGATGAAGTCGATGTCGTTATGCGTGCCGGTCTTGACGGCGCTGCTGGCGAAGTCCTGGAACATCGCAGCCGCAGCCGGTTTGGCCGCCGCAGCGGCTGCCTCTGCCTGGCTTTGCTCGGCAAGCGCCGCGCCCCAGTCGTCGTCAGCTACGCTCTGGCCACCGTTTTCGTCAGCCATGATCTTCTCCTTGCATTAATTCGTTAGAGCTGTAGGTCAGCAGTTTTTCAACGCGCAACGCGTACTGACCATTGAGTTTTCCGTATGAGCATTCCATTACCGGCACGCCGTCCACCTTGGCGGCAATCGTTTCCGGAATGTGGATGGGAATGACATCACCCACTTTCATGTTCAGGATTTCGTTCAGCGTCATCTCCGCCGAACCGAGGTCCGCAATGAGCTGCACTTCCGCCGTCTGTATCTGCTGCGTCATCAGGCGCACCCAACGCTTGTCCGTCTCCAGCGTCTCGCCCTGCAGGCTGCTGGTGAGGATGTCGCGGATCGGCTCGATCATCGAATAGGGCGTGCAGAAGTGCATTTCGCCGCTGACCGGACCGAGCTCGATGGTGAAGGTGGTCGCAACAACGACTTCATTCGGCGTCGCGATATTCGCGAACTGCGTGTTCATTTCCGAACGGACATATTCGAACTCAACCGGGTACACAGGTTCCCAGGATTTCGCATAAGTTTCGAAAACGATGCCGAGCACGCGCTGGATGATGCGCTGCTCGGTCTGCGTGAAGTCGCGGCCTTCGACGCGAGTATGGAAGCGGCCGTCGCCGCCGAACAGGTTATCGACCAGCAGGAACACGAGGTTCGGGTCGAACACCATCAGTGCGGTGCCGCGCAGCGGCTTGATGTGGATAAGGTTGAGATTGGTCGGCACCACCAGGTTGCGGATGAACTCGCTGTACTTGTGGACGCGAACCGGGCCGATCGACACCTCCGCACTGCGGCGCAGGAAGTTGAACAGGCCGATGCGCAGCAAACGGGCAAAGCGCTCGTTGATGATTTCCAGCGTCGGCATCCGGCCACGAACGATGCGTTCTTGCGTGGCGAGGTTGTACGGACGTATCCCCGAGTCGTCTACCGGGACCGAACTGTCGTCCTGGTCGCCGGTCACGCCCTTTAACAGGGCATCGACTTCTTCCTGGGATAGGAAATTATCAGCCATGGTATTACTGGATGACGAAAGAGGTGAAAAACACGGCGTTCACTTCCTGTGGCTTGCCTTTGGGTGCAAAAGGCAGTTTTGCCTGTGCCATGATGTCTTCCTGCAGCTTGCGCTTGCCTTCATCGGTCGAGAGGTCAGAGGCTTTCTTGCTGGCCAGAAGCATCAGAAGGCGGCTGCGCAGCAACGGCATGTACAGTTTGATCAGGTCAACCTGCTCCTGCGAGGCGACCTGCAGCGTGAATGCGACTTGCAGATAGCGCTCGCCGTCGTCGGATTGCAGATTGACGGTAAACGGTTCCAGCGTGACGAACACTGGCGGAGCCGGTGCGACTTCCTTCGGCTTGCCCGGTTCGGCCTTCTGGTTCATGAAATACCATGCACCGCCGGCACCACCCAAAAGGAGGGCCGCACCGCCGATAATCAGGAAAAGCTTCTTGTTCGACTTGGGTGCCGCTGCACCGGCCGCTTCGTCGATCGGGACGACTTTCGGTGCGGCTTTTGCTACTGGTTTCGGGGCTGTTGCCATTTTTCTTCCTTTGTCCTGCTTTCGAACCTGTCGGTGTTCGCGCCGTGCTTCGTGCTGACTTTGCGCTGGCGGTTTTACGTCACACAGGTTGATCTTGCATTGATTTGTTTCTGGTTATTAATAATTGGTAACGGCAGGATGCGTCGAAAAAACAGGGTAAGTCAATGTAATTCAAGCGATTTGGTGCCTTGCGTCGGGTGCGGGATCAGACCTTGGTCGATGATTACCCTTTCAGTCCTCATGCAAAGGTATCCACGAGTCCGACGCCGGAAGTGCTTGCCTGTACGCGGCCAGTGTGCACCGTAGCGGCTGCACCCGGCGCATCGATGCCGTCCCGGCGTCCGCCACTATTGCCAGAGCGTTGTGCCGCCTGCTGGTCGAACATGTTTTGCTGGTTTGGCTCGCCGCTGTTGACGCTGGCCTGGCCAAGCTGGATGCCGGCTTCACCCAGCATTTCGCGCAGCTTCGGCAGTGCCGATTCCAGCGCCTGGCGGACTTCCGGCTGTGCGGCGATGAAGGTCGCATTTGCCTGCGAATTGGAGACGTTCAGCACGACTTGCAGCGGCCCGAGGTCCGGCGGGTTCAACGTCAGCGACGCGCTCTGCTGTTCGCCAGCGACCATCCATACGACCTTCTGTCCGAGTGCCTGGTCCCAGGCCGGCGTGCCGACGCGCGGCGTCAAGCGGTCGACGGCATTGGCAGCCTGCATGGCGGCATTCTGGACCGTAGCCGTTGACGCAGCCATGGCGGACATGGAGTTCTGCACGGCGGCGGAGAAGTCCGTCGGCGCCGGTGCGAGCTTGGCTTCCTTCGCGTCTGCGGCAAGGGCGGCGAGCGGTGTGGTCAGTTCTGCATCCGGCATGGGCATATCTTGTCGGGCGACGGCACGGTCGGCGACAGCCGACAGCGCCGCGTCCTGCTTGCCCTGCGCCGCGGCATCCTCGGTCTGGGTTAGCGCATTCAGCTGCGTTGCGAGCTGGCCGGCAGTTTTCTCGGTCTGGACGCCTGCCATCAGGAGGGCAGGATCGGTGACGACCGGGGTCTCTTCGACGACGGCGTCAGTCTTGGAAGCTTCCTCGACAGGCGCGGCAAGCTGGCTCAGGTTGGCTACCAGTGCGAGCATGTCTTCCGATGCCTGCACGGCATCCTGCGGCACTTCTTCC